>Ga0181587_10001046_pt1 | contig 23032 bp, 20 predicted proteins | sample 071ome_27_FD_132463 | JGI IMG/M metagenome (GOLD analysis project Ga0181587, IMG submission 132463) | Coastal salt marsh microbial communities from the Groves Creek Marsh, Skidaway Island, Georgia - 071409AT metaG (megahit assembly) | ecosystem: Environmental > Aquatic > Marine > Intertidal... | reverse complement strand
CGCCTGCCCCGGTAGATGAAATTAAGGGCAGTAATGTTGTCGCTATCTCCAATGAAGGCCGAATGTTGATGTTTGATCTTGAGAACCTGCCGGAACTGGCCAAGGGTAAGGGAAATAAAATTATCAGCATTCCCACAGCAAGAGTGGCAGAACGGGTGGAATTTGTTGTTGCCGTAGCCGTTATCAAGGAAGGCCAGCTCCTGCGCGTCCATTCGGGCAAGCGGCATTTCAACCTGAATATGAGTGACCTGAAACATTACCGCGGTGAGCGCGGCAGGCGCGGTAATAAGCTTCCCCAAGGATTCAGAAAAGTTGACCGTGTAGAGGTTGAAGATAAGTAACAGTGATTTCACCAGGTTTGCAGTTGATCGTGAACTTGGCAAAAAACCTTACTGTCTGGTCAGGTACCTCCCGCCGGGCGGATGGGTCCCACATTGAATGATTCGCCCAGGATGTGCGCGCATTGCTTACGAACGGTATCCATTTTGCTGATAAAGCAGCTGTCCACGATATAGGCCATGAATGAGACATTATCAGCTGGCATGCTGATTTTACGCTGGCCTGCTGTTTCGAAATGATCGAAGGCTTTGGCTTGTGAAAAAGCAAATTCACTGATTATCAATTGGTTGGGTTCCGCCTGCTTGCTTAAAAAAGAAGCAATATCGATTGTCTTGCCCAGCACGGCATCAGCGCTCTCAGATGATGACGTTACTGGCGAAAGAAACACATCACCGCTGTGCAATGCTAGGCGGTATTCAAGTATCTGTTTGCCTTTTTCACGATGGCTGCTGTTAATCCTGGCCATTAGTGCCTGAAAGAGGCCTGCACAAAGCAGCGCATTGATACTATGGCGATCCTTGCACCTTTCTGCACTGAAGGAAATCAAGGTGGAATCGCCATTGATGCGCTGTACTTCGCCGCCGTATAAACGCACAGACTGGGTAAGATAAAAAATATATTCGCGCAGTAAGTTTGATAAGGTTGTAGGATGCAGCAGCTCTATGGCGGTATTAATATTCACTACCTTGATGATTAGAATGGCAGCTGCCTGCCGGCTAGCCTCCCAGGCAGTGTTACTCTCGTCTGCTTGATGCCAGACGCCGGTTTCCTGGAGTTTTTCCTTGATCTGATCAAACTCATCAAGTAGTGAGTCGGCGGCAATGCTTAATTGACGTGTCTCGTCACCTTCAATAATGCCCGTATCCCGTTCTGCCCTGCTGGACAAGCGCCCTGTCAGTTCGAGAATTGGTCGAGTGAAAGTACTACCCAAAACAAAAGCGGTAGCAACACTGATGCCCAGGGCTACGGCAAGTATCAGAAAAAATAGGGTGCGAAGCTGTGCCTGGTAATCGGCGACAACTGAACTATTCAGAGTCAATCGAACCGACCCGGCTATTGTATCCTGAACAGTAATATTTGCGGTGTATGTATTGTTGGAAAGCGAGGTCCCCTTCGGCCTTGAGCCAGCGTTGGCTATGAGGCTGTCATCTACATCATGGATTGCCACATAAAGAATATTGTCGTCCTGGGCCATTTGAGCCAGCGCTACATTTAGCGCTAGCAAATCGTTTACCAGGACAAATTCCCGGACAGAAAATGCCGCCTGGTTTGAAAGTGATGCACCGAGAATTTCCATGTGCTCTGATAGAGAGCGTTTCAATTCACTCTGAAAAATCAGCCAGAAAGCTAGTGAAGTGAAAATGAGAATAAGTGAAAAGCAAAATGCCAGCTTTTGACGCACCGGTATCTTATTGAAAACGCTTGATTCGCGGGGGAGTTGCTTAATGTTGTCTGTTAATTGTTCTGGCAATGCCTTCGTACCGGATTAAATAGTTTTACTATCAAACAATAACCAAAGGAAACAGTAGTCCAGAAACCTCGCTTATTGTAACTGAAATAATGCGCGGTAAATATGTAATTGAAAGTGGAACCCGGTAGCCAAACGATCTGTTCTTCCAAAAAGTGAAGAAACATGGAGGAGTTAGGCTCCTGCACTTAATCAAGTCCTGCATTTCACCAGGCCTCGTCTGCAGATCGATTGCGCTGATCTGGACTATCAGCTGGTCCGGCGCCAGGGCATCTTACTCAACCAGGTTTCTGATTCGGTCTCTGAGCTACTGATCTATTCGGGGCAATAGTAGGTATTGATGTAGAGCTGGATTTTCAGTACTGGGGCATTGCAGCTTGCGGCATGCTAGGAAATCCTTATCCGTAAAGGCGCTATGGTAATAATGGACAGTAATCAAAGCAGAACTGTCTTGGATTTTTCCCCCGGTTCTTCCCTGACTAGTTTTGGAACAAGATAGCCGGGCAGGTTTTGCTGCATGGCCGCGAGTAACCGCCCGGCATCATAATCAGAAACAGTAAAGTGTGCGCCTCCTTCAACCCTGTCCATCAGGTGCAGGTAGTAGGGCATTACCCCGCCTGCAAACAGCCGTTCACTCAGCCTTATTAAAGTGTCTGCATCATCATTGACGCCCTTTAGCAACACGCTTTGATTAAGCAAGGTTACACCGGCCGCTTTTAGCGCTTGGCAGGCACTGTTGGTTTCATCATCCAGTTCCTGCGGATGGTTGCTGTGCAACACCAGAATAGTCTGGAAACGGGAATTTTCCAGCAATTCACAGAGTCTTTTGTTAATGCGTTGCGGAATCATAACTGGTAAACGCGTATGCAAGCGAATTCTTGTAACGTGAGGAATTGTCGATATCTCATAGAGGTACCACTGCAGGTAGCTGTCAGGAAGTGTCAGGGGATCACCGCCGCTGAAAATGACTTCTTGAATACTTTTATCTTGTCTAATGTAGTCCAGGCTGTTTTTCCAGCCTTCCTTTCCCGGAGGATTGTCAGAGTAGGGAAAGTGACGCCTGAAGCAGTAGCGGCAATGCACTGCACAGCTGGATGTGGCAATCAGCAGGGCCCGTCCCTTGTACTTGTGCAATATGCCGGGCTGCGGATTGTGAGCGCTCTCTTGCAGTGGGTCAGCACTGTATCCCGGGGCTTCATTGGCTTCAGCAATATCCGGGAAAACCTGTTGCAGCAGGGGATCTTCGGGGTCGCCTTTTTTGATTTTTGCCAGGTACGGCGCAGGCACCCTGACTGGAAACTGTCTGACCAGTGGATGGGTATCCGGTAAAGCCTGGCGATCTATTTCCAGCAGACGACATAATTTGTCAGTTGTGCGAATAGTGTTGGCAAGGATCTCCTGCCAGGGGGGAAGGCTGTCCGTTACAATCGGGTGTGGAGTGGAATTGGAATTCATAAATTCACGTGACGTCAATGTGTACTCAAATCAAGAATAATGCTCTCATGCATTGTATTCGACTTTTATCTTTTTACCTTAATCCAGTATCATGCCCAACTTTTCCGGTGTTAGAGAAAGCTATCGGAAACGACAGAGCAAACAGATAGAGGTAGGCCATGGCCACTTACGCAACCAACCAATTTAAATCCGGCTTGAAGGTGTTGCTGGAAGGTGACCCCTGCACCATTTTAGAAAATGAGTTCGTGAAGCCGGGTAAAGGTCAGGCGTTCAACAGGGTGAAATTCCGCAATCTGCTCAATGGCCGGGTCTGGGAAAGAACATTCAAGTCCGGTGAGACCATCGAGGCTGCTGATGTTGTAGAAACTGACATGGAGTACCTATATACCGATGGCGAATTCTGGCACTTCATGAAAACTGATGGCAGTTTTGAACAGGTGGCCGCTGACAAGAATGCTGTCGAGGAAGCCATTAACTGGTTAAAAGAGCAGGACGTCTGCATCGTCGTGTCCTGGAATGATGCGCCCATTACAGTCATACCAGCCAACTTTGTTGAACTGGAAGTGGCTGATACCGATCCCGGTTTGAAAGGGGATACGGCACAGGGTGGCACCAAACCTGCAACACTGTCCACTGGCGCTGTGGTAAAAGTACCCCTGTTTGTAGAAATCGGCGACGTACTGAAAATCGATACGCGCACCGGTGAATATCAGAACCGCGTTAAGAAATAATTCTGGGGCCAGACTCTTTTTAGCATACAGCCTTTGAGCACTTCCTGGCAGCCAACTTCTGAAAGGAGCATGCTCCAAGCAAGAGCAGGCCTGCTCGCCGAAGTCCGCCAGTTCTTTGCGGATCGCCAGGTACTCGAAGTTGAAACCCCAATACTCTCGCATGCCGCCGGCACAGACGTTGCGTTGGATCCGGTGACTGCCACTCTTGATTATGCAGGGTCTCCCCGGCTGTTCTTCCTTCAGACCTCGCCCGAATTTGCCATGAAGCGTTTGCTGGCGGCGGGCTCTGGACCGATCTATCAGCTGGCCAGATCGTTTCGTAATGGAGAGGCAGGCAGGCTGCATAACCCGGAATTCACCATGCTCGAATGGTACCGCCCCGGGTTTTCCATGGTAGACCTGATGGCTGAAGTAGAGCACCTTGCCCGTCGGATTCTTGGAGTCGGGCCGATCAAACGCATGACCTATGCAGAGGTGTTTGCGGACTATCTGGGGCTCAATCCATTTTTTGCCTCTTTAGGGGACCTGCAACAGGCTGCGGGTGGATTAGTTGATGCCGCGTTTGAAAGTAATTCTAGGGACACCTGGCTTGACCTGCTCTTCAGCCACAGTATTCAGCCTCATTTCGAGGAAGCGGTTTTCATCTCCCATTACCCGGCTTCACAGGCAGCGCTCGCTGAAATCTGTTGTGCGGAGGATGGCACCAAAACAGCTTTACGGTTTGAGCTAGTGATCAATGGTGTTGAATTGGCCAACGGCTACCAGGAGCTGACTGACCCGGTTGAGCAGACAAAACGCTTTGGGGATGAACTTGCCGCCCGGCAAGCTCTAGGCCTTACGATAAACCCTATCGATCAAAACCTTCTGGCAGCCCTTGAGTATGGGTTACCTCAATGTGCCGGTGTTGCGCTTGGTTTTGACCGCCTACTGATGCTGAAAACCGGCGCCGAATCAATAGCCGATGTATTGGCGTTTTCCATTGATCGCGCTTGAGGCATACTTTCGGAGAGGGCGGCATTATGAACAATATGTCTGACAATTTAATGCCTGATGATGCAGGAGTTGAATATGCAGCTTTCTGGGTGCCCTTTTTGGTCGCTGTCCTAGATTCAATCCTCCTGATAATAATTTCTGCTCCACTGTTGCTGCTGTTAACGGCTTCGGTGTTTTTTCCATGACTGACTCACCTTAATTTCGCCAGCATAGATCCCATCTGTACGGCAGAGTTTTCAACGAAACCTTCAGCCCAATCCAGCGCCCCAGGGCCTGCCAGCAAAATAACTGTTGATCCTAGCCGAAACCTTCCCAGTTCTTCACCCTTGCCGAGTTGTATAGCGGGATGCTGGCTGCTGTAATCCTCGACACTGAGACCGTGTTTTGCCGGCGTAATCTGGCCAGACCACACCGTATCAATGCCGGCCACTATCATGGCGCCGACGAGGATTACTGCCAGTGGGCCCATGTCAGTATCAAAAATACATATTGCCCTCTCGTTGCGAGCGAATAGGCCGTGGATACGTTCACTGGTTGTCTGGTTCACTGAGAAGAGCTTTCCAGGGACATAGACCATTTTCCTGAGCGTGCCGGCGAGCGGCATGTGGACGCGGTGGTAATCTTTTGGCGAAAGGTACACGGTGACAAAGGAGCCTTCCCTGAAGACCTCGGCTATCTCGGTATCGCCTCCAACCAGCTCCAGGAGTTCGAAGTGCTTCCCTTTTGTCTGAATCAACAGGTCATTGGCGATATCCCCGATAGCACTGATGACGCCATCGGCCGGACTCACAAGTATGTCATCACCATCGTCGATGGGTCTCGCCTTTTCTTTGAGTGCGCGCGAAAAAAAATCATTGAAAGATGCGTAGTCGTCGGCATTTTCATGGAGTGCTTCAGCCATGTTGACGGAGTAACGTCTAATAAACCAGCGGATGATCGCGTTTTTCAGCCAGGCTGTTCTGGTGCTCGCTATTCTGCCGGCCAGTCTGGAGAGCAGGTGTTGTGGCACCAGGTATTGAATGAGAATAAAAAGAAAATGCATCTTAGCCATTAAGGAGTGCCTGTTGTCTTTAGGACTCTCCCGTTTCTATGGGGGTGTCTTCCAGATTGCCCCATTCAGACCATGAGCCGTCATACGCCCTGATGTTAAATCCCAGCGCCTTTCCGACCAGGTAGGTCAGCCCCGAGCGGTGATGGGTCTGGCAGTGGGTGATAATGGAATTGCCTTCGCTGATGCCGATGCTCTCAAGTTTCATTTTGAGGTCTTCAAGCGGGAACAGCCTAAGATTGCGGGTTTTATCCATGGTATCAAGCCAGTCCAGGTTAACCGCGCCCGGAATATGGCCGCCGCGGGCTGAACTTAGTTTTGTGCCCACGTACTCCTCGTAGCTGCGTGCATCCCAGATTTTACAGGTGTCATCTTCAAGAGAACACAGTACATCAGAAAGCTCAGCTCTTGGGCCGGGGTCGATATCAAGGTGCACTTCTGTAGGAGATGCCTGGACAGGTTCTGACTCTATAGGAAAACCATCCTTGTACCAGGCATGGATTCCGCCGTTGAGATAGGAATATTGAGTATGGCCGATAAGGTCAAGTGTCCAGATGAAGCGGCCGGCCCAGCCGCCCCCTTCATCGTCATAGACCACTATGTGTTTGTCCTGCGCATAACCTATTCTTGAGAAAAGCAGTTCCAGTGCTGGTAGCTGGGGCAGTTTGCCTGGCGCTGGAGGGACTCCGGCGACAAGTTCTGAGGGGTTCACATGGACAGCGCCGGGAACATGCACCTGCTGATAGGTGCTGGCTTGCGAGACGTCAATAATAAGCAGCTCTTCATTCTTAAGGACTGCTGCCAGCGATTCCGGTTCAATAATGAGGTCTAGGTTAAGCGCCATAGTGGAGTTTGCCTGATAAAACTCAATTCTAACCAATTAACCTTAGTCAGGTGTACTCAGCTTTAAAGCTTTTAGAAAGTATCACCTTATGGATTATTGGGCTGCTTAACTATTTTTCTTTAAGAATGCGGCTTATCTGACGATAGCTTTCCATTCTTTCTGTCTGTATGAGATTGTCTTTTAACGCCTGTTTCAGCGCGCAGCCTGGTTCTTGGCCATGCCGGCAGTTCCGAAACCTGCATAGGTCGAGGAAGGGTTTGAATTCGATGAAACCCTCGAGGAGAGTTTCCTGGTCCAAGTGTTCTAGATCAAATTCACGAATACCAGGTGAGTCAATAAGGTCGCCGCCTTCCTCGAAATGATAGAGCCGTGCCGCTGTTGTTGTATGCCGGCCTTTATCTCTTGCATCGGAAAGACTCCCCTCTAATGTGCCTGCCTCCGGCAGCAAGGTATTAACCAGTGCGGATTTGCCAACACCTGACTGTCCCACGAAAACCGAGGTCTTGTTAGCAAGCATAGCTTTCAGCTCGGAAATATTTTCTTCGGTTTTGGCTGAGACTTTGATAACGGGATAATCGATGCTGCGATAAATTTGCAGGAGATTATCAAATGCGGCCCTGTTCTCGTCTGTAATGAGATCATTTTTATTCAACAAGACGATCGGTTGTATTTGATAGTGCTCTGCTGCCACTAGGTAGCGGTCAATCAGGTTGCCAAATGGTTTGGGGGTGCAGGCTATAACGATGATGAGCTGGTCTATATTGGCGGCGACCGGTTTTAACTCGCCCATCCCGGTTGGGCGCTCAAGGAAGTTTTCTCTTGGTAATGTCGCAATTACAACGCCATCCGGATCGCCTTCCTGCCAGATCACATAATCACCAGCGACAAGCGGGCCGATATTGGAGCGTTGAAAACAGCGGAAAATTTTTCCCTGGTTGTCATCATCCAGTGCTTCGATATCCAGCCGCTGTCCGAAGTTGGAAATTACAAGACCTTTAAGCTCTTCACCAGGCGTTGCTATATCGTTTTTATCCACGGCAGCGTTCTTTTCTTCCGCATTCTTTGCATAGGCGTCCTGAATTTTTTGAAGGCGCCAGAGTTGACGGCGATTGAGCTGTTTCTTTTTCATCAAGCACATTATCAATGCCTTTGCTACAATCCTTCAACTTCTTCAAATCATTGCAGTGTAGCCATGGATAAAAAGCAGCACCTAATCTGGATTGATCTGGAAATGACCGGCCTGATTCCTGAATCTGACCGAATCATTGAAATTGCAACGATTATTACCAATACAGATTTACAGGTGGTTGCTGAGGGCCCCGTGCTGGCGATATATCAGACCGAAGAAACTCTTGAGCGCATGGATGAATGGAATAAACGACATCATGGCTCATCAGGTTTGATTGAAAGAGTACGTCTCAGCCCCAACAATGAGAGCGAGGCTGAGCAAGCAACACTCAAGTTTCTGAATCAGTATTGTGAATCGGGTTTCTCCCCGATGTGCGGAAACAGTATTTGCCAGGACAGACGCTTTCTCGCTCGCTACATGCCTTCACTGGAAAAATTTTTCCATTACCGTAACCTTGATGTGAGCTCCATCAAGGAACTGGCAAAGCGCTGGCGCCCGGACATTGCAGACGGAGTGAAAAAACAGGGCGCCCATCTTGCTCTTGATGACATCAAAGACTCTATTGATGAATTGCGTCACTACCGCAAGCATTTTTTCCGCACTCATCGGGACAAGTAGAATAAAAGCCTAAATTGCAGGCAAAAAAATGCCCTGATAAACCAGGGCACAAGTGGGTAGTCGTTTAAGCTTTCGCATGGAACTCAACTAGGGGATAAGGAAAAGTGAGTTCTACCCAAGAAAATTAATCAAAGGTTCTACGTCGTACTATACGTGGCCTCAATCAGGGCCGGATCACCCGAGTTCGATTTAATTTATAGTGACTACGATTTCCTCAACCGGATCTATAGTTTTGGCTTATGTACTTATATACTGTACGGCCTTACAACATAAATTTACTTTTTTATCAGTGAGTTAGAGTAATGACTTCCCCTACCATCCACAAATCTATTTTTATATTGGGAGCCATATTTATGGCCGCCTGCAGCAATGAGGACTCCGTACTTGCACCAGCACAAGTCGAGCAGCAGGCAGAAGCTGCTGCACTTGGGTCAGGCATTGATAATGAGTATTTTGATACCAGTGTGTCGCCCGGAGATGATTTTTACCGCTACGTTAATGGTATGTGGTTGGAGAAAACCGTTATTCCGGCTGATAGGTCCAACTACGGCTCCTTTACTCATCTCACCGACGAGGCTGAGGAAAACCTGCGCGCCATCATTGAGTATGTCGCTGCTCAGGAAGCAGAACCTGGCTCCGATGCACAGAAAGTCGGTAACTTCTTTGCCAGCTTCATGGATCAGGGCAATATCAATGCGCTGGGTGCGCAGCCTCTTCAGGAAACGCTTGAAGCTATAGCGGGTGTACCCAGCAAGGACCAGTTGCTAATCACCATGGCAGAGCTGAATCAATTGAGTGTGCAGATGCCGGTGGGTGTCTATGTTGATAATGATGCCATGCAGTCTGATCAGTACATCAGCTACCTGAGCCAGTGGGGGCTTGGGCTTCCTGATCGCGACTGGTACCTGTCCGAAGGTGACGAGTCGCATGAAGTTGCCAGGCAGGCTTACCGTGACTATATAGAAACCGTAATGGAGCTGGCCGGTTACGATCGTGCCGGCGATGCCGGTGAGTCTGTGTTAACGATTGAATTCCTGATTGCCCAGTCCCACTGGGACCGCGTCAAGAACAGGCAGCGTGAATTAACCTATAACAAGATGGCTTTGGATGATCTCAACGGACTGGCCCCTGATATGAACTGGCAAGAGTTTCTTGAGGCCCTTGGTATCAAGGAGGCCACTTATGTTGTGCGACAGCCCAGCTATTTAGAAGGATTAAATACAATCTGGAATGAGGTCAGTCTTCAGCAATGGAAAGACTACACAAGTTTTAAATACGTGGATTCCTTTGCTGCCTACTTGAGTGAAGATTTTGTTGAAGCGCGGTTTGATTTCCAGGGTCGCACTCTTGGGGGTTTGGAAGAAATGCGTCCGCGCTGGAAGCGGGGCGTCGACACCGTCGATGGAGCACTAGGTGAGGTGGTTGGACGGCTGTATATCGAACAGCATTTCCAAGAGGAAGCTAAGGCGCGTATGGATGTCCTCGTGGAAAACCTCCGCGAGGCTTTCCGTGTCGGTATCAACGAACTGGAATGGATGACGGATGTTACCAAGGAACAGGCCCAGGACAAGCTGGCCAAGTTCACCACTAAGATTGGTTATCCCGAGGAATGGAAAGATTACTCGGCGCTTACCGTTGATCCCGCTGACCTGTTCGGCAATGTCAGCCGCTCAAGGATGGTTGAGCATAACCGGGAGCTGGAGAAGCTTGGCAGCCCGATCAACCGGGGTGAATGGTTTATGACGCCGCACACGGTCAACGCCTATTACAACCCGCCAATGAATGAAATTGTTTTTCCCGCCGCGATCCTGCAGCCACCCTTTTTCAATGTTGAGGCAGATGATGCGGTTAACTACGGCGGCATCGGCGCTGTCATCGGACATGAATTCAGCCATGGCTTTGACGATCAGGGGCGCAAATCAGATGGCGACGGTAACCTACGTGACTGGTGGACAGAGGAAGATGCGGCCGCTTTTTCAGGACGCGCCGGAGACCTAGTCGACCAGTACAACCAGTTTGAAGTACTGCCCGGCAAGTTTCTCGACGGTGAGTTCACACTTGGCGAAAACATCGGCGACCTGTCCGGACTGGCCGTTGCTTACAAGGCATACCGCATGTCGCTTAACGGTGAGGAAGCGCCTGTTATAGATGGCCTGACCGGAGACCAGCGCTTCTTTATGGGGTGGGCCCAGGTCTGGCGCCGCCTGTACAGGGATGAGAACCTGGAAATGCGGATTACGGCAGACCCGCATTCCCACAGCGAAGCTAGGACCAATGGCGTGGTCAGAAATTTTGATGCCTGGTACGACGCCTTTGACATCGAGCCTAGTGCTGCCATGTATCTGCCTCCAGAACAGCGCGTGAAGATCTGGTAAGCGCGCACTGTCATGAAGGCTTTTTTCAGGAAAATTTTCGGCTTCGTACTCACGCCTTTTGAAAAGTCTGAAGAGCCGTTCGTGCACAGGCCTTCAAGCAGGCCCATACTGATTGCTGTCGGCATCCTTTTTTCTGCGCTTTCCTGTGGGCTGCTGGTATTTTCCAACAGTGGAAACCTGAATGCGGCCTTCCTGCCAATTATTGTCTTTTTCTGCGTGGGGGCTGTCTGCCTAATTGTCGGGTTGCTGGGTACGGATCGTGCCGTGGCCAGCATCTGGGGCAGCTTCTCTACGGGCAAAAAACGCTGACTTACCAGTTGCTAGTTATTTAGCAGGTTTGCCGGCGAGTACTGGTCAGTAAGGATGCGCTGGCTGGTATCCCAGTTAATATTTCGGGACATGTATTGCGGAAAGCGCGTGACATCCATACCAAAGGGCGTCAGCCTTGTCTTGAACACCGGCGCCCGCTCATCAAGAGTATTTCGGTCAGGTAAAGGCTGCATCGAGGCTACTATCACACGGTTGCCGGTGCCGCTCATGCGGATATTAAAAAATTCGCCAAAAACGCTTTGGTAGGTATTGGACTCCGCTGCATAAAGCCTGCTGGTGGAGAAAGTATTTGCGATCACCATGCCGTCATCAGGCAACAGCATTTTTACTTCATCAAGAAACTCTGCAGTCATCAGGTGTTCGGGAATGTATTCCCCGTTGAAGGCGTCCAGGATCACAAGATCAAATTTTTCACCACGCAAGCCGGCCCGCTTGATATAAACGCGGGCATCACCGATATCGACTTTTATCTTTTCCGTCTCCCTGAATCCGAAATAATCCCTGGCGACACGAAAAACGGCCTCATCGATTTCGGAAATATAAATTTCTGCCTCCGGAAACATGTTGCTGTAGGTTTCGGGCAGGGTTCCTCCGCCTAGACCAACAATAAGAATGCGCTCGGGGTTGTCCTGAACTAGGAGGCTGGACAGGGTCATTTTGGCGTAGGGAAAGACCAGCTCCTGTGCGTTTTTTAGAAATCGGCAGCTCTGGTTCTGACCAATGCGGCTTGTAATGGTAAAGCGCATGCAGCGACGGTTGGAATCCTCAGTTACCACGATGTTGCGATAAAGTGAACGTTCCTGATGAATATAGCGGACACCGTTTTGCGCGAAAAGATCGCTTACCGTAATCACCAAGGCAACGGCCACGAAGACAATAATGTGCCACTTGAACTGTGACCAAACCGTTGGTGCGCGATGATTCTTCATTCCGTCTCCACCTGGAATTTTTTCCCTTTAAGAATAGCCGCACTTCCAGCAGCAACCAGGGTGACAAACATGGTGATCAGTATCTGGTTAACCTCGAACCAGAGCACCAGGTAGAACGAAGTGGCCAGGGTCCCGACTGCGCTTCCCAGCGTTGAGATGAAATATAGTTTACCTGCCACATGTCCGCTGCCATGGGTGCTCTGAACCAGCAGGCGAACGGAATAGGGCGCAATCATCCCCAGGATTGACGTCGGAATGAAGAACAGAATCATGGAAACAACCAGTGAGCCGTACCGGGGATCCTCTATCTGCAGGAACAGTGTTTCCATGATTGGATTGGCCCAAAGTATGAGGGGTGTCAGAAGAACTGCCGCCCCCCCAAAAAATGTCCCGTAGATGACCAGGTTTGGATTGTGCAACGATAGCTTGCCGCCGGTAAGATAACCCACCGACAGTGAAAGCATGAAGACGGTAATCACTGAGCCCCAGACATAAATACTGCTACCAAAATATGGGGCCAGAATTCGTCCGCCCAGTAATTCAATAGACATTATGATGAAGCCCGCAATAAAGGCGAGGATCATGACAAGTATCGTCTGTAGTCTGTTTGTCATAAGCGCCGGAGTATACAAAATTAAAGGGCGTGCTGTATCAAAGAGTTTTGTGCAGGGCTGCAAAAGGTGAAATAGTCAGGTTACTGATACATTGAAATTTTTAGCTCTTTCCTATAATTCCTCGCTTTTTTTATTTGCCAGGCAATACAGGGCAGGTAAAACCAGTAAAGTGAAAGTGATTACACTGCTGGTGACTACAGTGGCCAGTGGTATCGCTCCTACGGCAAAGAGAACTGGGAATTTGATGAGAATGGTTACATGGCGGAGCGCCGGGCCAATATCAACGACCTTGCAAATAACAAGAGAAGAGTGTCTGTTCTGATGGCCGTCCGGCCCCGCGACCGTAGTATCACCCCGGTTTAAGTGAGCTTGATCTCTAGGAAGCCCAGGAGCGGTCCGTCACACGCCCGATAAAATCATCTTTCTCTTCGGTACGATGTGACCATTTGTACTTTACGTGCTGCAGAAACTTCGTGTGCCAGCTGGCAGACACCTCCTTTCTTTCCCGCCAGTAGAGAATAAATTCGGGAATAAGCTCCTGGGCAAACTGCGGATTGATATTGGCCATCTCCAGCACCTCAAAGACTTCCTCGCTGGGCTGGTAATCCTCGGGCAAGAGCTTCGGTGTTGTGTCGTGTTCCAGGGCCACTTCGAACTTGGCCCATTGCCGGCGCACATGAGCGATGAACTTGGTATTCCAGGTGCTAGTTTTCAGACCGGTCTCACGCCAGTAAAGCACGAATTCCGGGACAGCATCCTCAATAAAGGAGTGATTGATGCCGGCATGCTCAAGAATGCTTAAGGCATCCTCCCCGGGTTGCCAATCCGCTGTCATGGTTGCCTCGAGTTCTTTCAGGTTTTTGTGGGCCCGGCTGTTTTCCCATTCACGAAGTATGTACTTGTAAAATACGTTGTGCCAGGAATACTGGGCGCGGCGCCTTTCCTGCTGACTGATAATAAAAAGCCGTATGTGTTCATCTATAAACTGGCGAGGAATATTGCGCTGTGTACAGAGCGCGTACAAATCCTCCGAGGGCCGCCAGTTCTCTGTTATCTGTGTGGCTCTGCCCGAAGTAATGCTGGCCGCTTGCTGACCCTGTTGCGGCGCAGGACGTGGTGACGCCGCTGGTTTGGGCATGCCAGGCTTATTTATGGCAAGAATAATTTTTCCTGGCGCTGTTATGTCAATTTGCAGCAGTCCCTTGTCCTGCAGGCTTTGCAGGATCTGCCTGATCTTGTCAATTTTCCAGAAAGGCAGCCACTTGCCCAGCGTTTCAGCATCGGTTTCTACCCAGATAAGTTCAGTGCGGGCTATTGTGTTTAGCTGAAGCTGCATCTCACTGATGACATGCAGCATCACGGCTTCATCCAGTCCAATGGTTGAGGCAAGCGTTGGTGAAATTAGGAGCGGGCGTTCGGGTATGAGGTTGGAGCTCATAAGGCGTCTAATGCCTCACTGAGATTGCTGACGGCAACCACCTGAATCCCGTCTATCTTTTTCTTTGGCGCGTTAGCTTTTGGCACAATTGCCCGGGTAAAGCCATGTTTGGCCGCTTCCTGCAAGCGCTCTTGGCCGCTGGGTACGGGACGAATCTCACCGGCAAGGCCCACCTCTCCAAACACCACCAGTTCGCGTGGAAGGGCCTTGTCCTTGAGGCTGGAAACCATGGCCAGTATCAAAGCCAGGTCAGCACTAGTCTCTGTTACCTTGACCCCGCCGACCACGTTTACAAAGACATCCTGGTCTGCCATGAACAGTCCTCCATGACGGTGAAGTACGGCCAAGAGCATGGCCACACGGTTGTTGTCCAAACCAACGGCTACACGGCGGGGGTTGCCGTACTGGCTGGCATCCACCAGTGCCTGTATTTCAACGAGCAGCGGGCGAGTCCCTTCCCAGAGCACCACCACTAGGCTGCCGGGAGAGATATCCTCGGTTCGAGCGAGGAAAATAGCTGAGGGGTTTTTCACCTCCTTCAGCCCCGTGCCGGTCATAGCAAAGACGCCGAGTTCATTAACGGCGCCAAAACGGTTTTTCTGGCCGCGCAATGTGCGGTAACGGCTGTCATCGGTGCCTTCGAGCATCATGAAGCAGTCAATCATGTGTTCCAGTACTTTAGGGCCGGCTAAGCTGCCTTCCTTGGTGACATGCCCCACGAGAAACAGGGCTGTCCCGGTTTGCTTGGCATATTGAATCAGGTAGGCCGCACACTCACGCACCTGGCTGACGCTACCCGGCGCTGAAGCCACATCGCCGGAGTACATAACCTGTATGGAATCCACGACCAGGATTTTCGGTCGGCATTCATCGGCTATACGGGTGATTTCCTCGATATTGGTTTCAGCAAGTATTTTCAGATTGTCACTGGGCAGCCCAAGACGTTTTGCCCGCATTCCTACCTGCTGCAGGCTTTCTTCCCCGGTCACATAGAGAGCATCCATTTCCTGGGACAGCTGGCACATCACCTGCAGCAGTAGTGTGCTTTTGCCGGCACCGGGATTCCCACCAATTAGTACAGCAGAACCGGGCACCAGCCCGCCTCCGAGGACGCGGTCAAATTCGCTGATAGTAGTACTGAAGCGCGGTTGATCCTCCAGGTTGACCTTGCCGAGTGTCTGTAGCGCACTGCCGGGTTCACCAGCATCCCCGGATACGCCTTTTTGCCTGAAGTTTTTTGGCGCCGAGGGAGCTGCATTGCCCAGCAGTATACGGGTCAGCGTATTCCATTCGTTGCATGCCATGCACTGCCCCTGCCACTGGGTGTGCTCCGCGCCGCAATCGCTACATACGTAGGCTGTTTTCTGCTTGGCCATTTAATGTGCTCTAGTGCTATTCAGTCAGTATAGGTGAATTCAACGCGCCTGCTGATGCTGCATGTCAGGTTGTAGGAGAGGATGCCGGTTTTTGCAGCCACTTCATCCAGTGATAGCTCCTGCCCCCATAAAGTAGCCAGGTCTCCCACCTTGGCATCGGGGATATTACTGAGATCGACTGCCAGCATATCCATTGAGACCCTGCCAACCGTTGCCGTTTTTATTCCGTTAACCATAATGGGTGTCCCGTTAGGCGCGTTACTGGGATAGCCATCGGCATAGCCAATGCTGACAATGCCCACGGACATGTCATCGGGGCAAACAAACTGTGAACAGTAGCCAATGTTGTCGCCTTTTTTTAGTTCCTTGACTGCAATGATGCGGGCCTTGAGAGTCATCACGCCTTTCAGGTCAAAGTTGTCCCGGCGCAGGGCTTCTTCCTCGTACCCAAACGGTGAGCTTCCGTAAAGCATGATACCGGGGCGAACCCAGTCACTAGTTACCGGCAGATCAGAAAGCACGCCCGCGGAGTTGGGAATGCTGGTTGCCGGATTTTCGTTATCCAGCAGAGTTTCGGCTTCGCGAAAAGCCTCTAACTGCCTCAGGTTGAGAGGCGAGTCGGGGAGGCTGGCATTAGCCAGGTGAGTCATCATAATGATGTTGCCTACGTAGGGTCGGCCGACCAAGGCCCGGAACGTATTGGCATAGGCCGAGGGCGCTATTCCCAGCCGGCCCATGCCGGAGTCCATTTTCAGCCACAGGGTAAGCGGGGTTTTTAGTGTTTCTGACATTAGGATGTCATCAAGGTCGGCAAGCTGGTCTGATGAGTGAACGACCAGCTGGAAGCCGTGTTTGGCCACCAGGTGCAGGTCATCGGCCTTCATTAATCCCTGCAAAACCAGTATTTGCTTGCCTGTGCCGACCTGTTTAAGCGTGACCGCCTCGTGGACATCAGTTACGCCAAAGAGGTCGGCGTCTGTCAGTGCGCTCGCCACCTGCTCGAGTCCGTGACCATAGGCATTGGCTTTGATAACCGCCGCCACTTTTTTGGCATTAGCGTGTTTCCTGACGACATGGAAGTTGTGCTGCAGTGCCTTGAGATCAATACTGGCCTGAACGCGATGAACCATTTTTTTACGACACCCTAATCGTCTTCTTCGAAAGGGTCGTCATCAAAGGCATCTGGTGGAATAAGAGGAGTGGATGGTGGCGGGGCTGCCGAGGACGGCGCCACGGCGGCCCGGGCTCCATCGTAATTGCGGTTATAACCCTGGTTGTAATCCTCGTTGACCGGCATATAGTTTTCGAACCGGGTGTACTTGCCGATAAAGCTCAGCAGCTTGGTGCCGATAGGGCCGTTACGCTGCTTGCCGATAATGATTTCTGCGATTCCCTTTTTTTCTGTGTCCTCGTTATAGACCTCGTCACGGTAGACAAAGAGGATTACGTCGGCGTCCTGCTCGATCGCTCCTGACTCACGCAGGTCCGACATAACCGGCCGTTTGTTCGGCCGTTGTTCCAGTGAGCGGTTCAACTGTGACAGAGCAACCACCGGGCAGTCAAATTCCCTAGCCATGATTTTCAGCGCTCGGGAGATTTCCGAGATCTCCCCGGTGCGGCTTTCAGAAGAACCCTTGATCGACATGAGCTGGAGGTAGTCAACCATGATCATGCCGATTTCTCCATGCTCGCGGTAAATCCGGCGGGCACGCGATCGCATTTCCATTGGCGTGAGCCCTGGTGTGTCGTCAATGAATAGAGGCTTGCCCTTGAGCCGGTTCACGGCATTGGTCAGCTTTGGCCAGTCATCTTCTTCGAGCTGGCCGTTGCGCATACGAGTCTGGTCGATCTTGCCGATGGATGAAAGCATGCGAATCATTAGGCTTTCCGCCGGCATTTCGAGACTGAATACCAGCAACGGTTTGCGGCCTTCCAATGCGGCATTCTCCACCATGTTCATGGCAAAACTGGTTTTACCCATGGAAGGACGGCCTGCGACTATAACGAGGTCGGACTGCTGCAGGCCCTGGGTCATCTCGTCCAGATCCTTGAAGCCCGTGGAGAGACCGGTAATCGCTCCCTTGGCCTGGAACAGTTTGTCTATCTGGTTGAGCGCCCCTTCCAAAAGAGGGTCCAAGTGCTGCGGACCGCCATCCTTCGGCCGTTCGTCAGCAATGTTAAAGACCTGCTTCTCGGCGATATCAAGAATTTCTGCGCTGTCACGGCCATCGGGATTGAAAGCATTATCCGAAATGGAATTGGCGGCCGAGATCAGTTTACGCAGGATGGCGCGCTCGCGAATAATATTTGCATAGGCCCGGATATTTGCGGTGCTAGGCGAGCTTTCCACCAGTCCGCCCAGATACTCAAGACCTCCGGCTGACTCCAGGTTGTTGGCATTGTCAAGCGCTTCAGAAAGCGTCACCAAGTCGATTGGGTTGTCCGCTGTGGCCTGGTGCTGCATGGCGAGGAAAATAAGGCGGTGTTCCTTGCGGTAAAAATCCTCAGCAATCACAATTTCCGCCACGTCATGCCAGGCGGTGTTGTCGAGCATGAGGGCACCGAGCACGGACTGTTCGGCATCGATAGAGTGTGGCGGCAGTTTCAGGTTGGTCGCACTGGCCTGTGCGCTTTCTGGGATCTTGTTGTCGCTGAAGGGTGAGTCGGCCATGCCTGTATTTTTTATGAATCTAGCCTGGTGTTTGGTTGTGTTTGCCGGTGAAAAATTCTTTGAGACCGGGCTAACAATAGTAACGCATCGGGGCAGGGCGGACACCCATTTTCAACCTGAAAACAACGAATAAAACCGCTCTTTAGTGTTATCCACAGCCAACCCACATGTTGTGAAAGTAGTTACAAACAGCAGGCCCCCTCCCGCCTATTTACGGCGCGTGAAAATGGGAGGTACTTAGAATTTATATTTGAAAATACCGCGGTAGGCGCGAGACTCAACCGGGTGGAAATGATAGTCCTCCACAGGTTCAGGTTCGTTCTGCAGCTGGGATTCGAAGTAATACTCAATGTCATTGTCATCATCATCAAAGACATTGAGTACATCCAGTCCGACTTCCCAGCGATTAGTGGCATACGACAGTCCCAGATTAAAAAGCGTGGTGCCATCTTTCTGGAATTTGTCGGTTTCTTCCAGTGGTGCATCTCCAAAATGGCGCATGCGAAAACTGCCAGTGAATCCATTGGGGTGCACGTAGGTCAAACCAGCGCTTGCCGTTGTTTCGTGAGCATCAGGAATGCGATCGGCACCTGAGGGTGCGTCCTTGAAGCGAGCGTGGTTCCAGGTAGCCGTGGCATCGAATACTAGATAATCGTTGATTTGCCAGAAGGTGGATAGCTCAATACCGCGACGCTTGGTGGCATCGTTGGGCTCCGAGGTGCCGGCATCACCAACGAACAGCAGTTCCGAGTCCAGTTCCAGCCAGAAAGCGACAGCTGAAAAGTTAAAGTTACTGGAGGGTTCAAAACGCACTCCAATTTCATGGCCTTCGGCCTGTGCAATCACATCAACGGGATCGGCAGCATCACTATTTATCGGATCAAAGGTGATGGTGGCACCACGGACATCATTGGAGTGAAATCCCTGCCCATAATTAAAGTAAACCTCCACGCCATCGGCCGGTATCCAGGCGGCGTTAAACTTGGGCATCCAGTCGGAATCGTTGCCTGTGCCTGAATTCAATGGGTTGGCAGCGGTCACGTCCCAGTCGAAAAATTCCCCACGCAGTCCTATTGTGGTCCTGAAGGTGTCAGTCCAGTGGTACTCAAGGTCGCCGTATAGGCTCCAGCTGAGCTCTTCAACCGAGTCGTTGCGAGTGAAGCTGAGACGCTGTCTTTCGCGGGTATTCCAGAGGTTAACGTCAGTTATGTCGTCGAAGCGAACGTCAATTCCGAGCATGGGGATCGCTGTGTTGTTGCCCCAGATCTGCTCTTCCTGCCAGCGTACAAAGCCGCCTATGACAGCTCGGTCATCTTCCTGTTCTATCTGGTCACCATTGACCGGGTCATTGAGGAAGTAGGTGGGGTTGCCGAAGAGATTCATCTCGTAAGCCGAGTAATAGGCGTTTACATTGATGTTGTTGTCGAGATCGAAATTACCAATCAGGCTCCAGCGGCTGGAAGTGCCACCCAGGGTCGGGTCAACAAAACCAAATAAACCAAGGTTGCCGTTGCGCACTTCGCGCAGTGGAATCTGGTCGGTGGAATACCAGTCGGCGTCGTAGGCCATGGCGGTGACCTGGCTGTTGATGCCGCCGATCGTCCCTGTGTACTTCATGAAGAGGTTGGTTTTTTCCTGGTCCTGAGGAACATCCCAGGGACCATCTCTGGTCAGCAGCTCGCCGGCAAAAAGCCACGTGCCGTCAGCAGTATCAATTGACTGTGCCCCAACAAGGCGATGATGATTGAAGTTGCCAATGGTGGCTTCGAGATAACCATCCTCGATGCGGTCATAAGTCTTGAAGCGGGCAGAACCTGCAGCAGAGAAGTCTCCGTTAAATGCATAGTAAGTGCCCTTGTGGTATTCCACTGATTCAACAATTTCAGGGATCAATGGGTTTAGGTCAAGATATCCCGAGGCATGGGCATGGCTGCGAAAATTCAGGGGCATGCCTTCAAAGATTGCTGTGAAGTCGGATCCATGATCCAGGTTCATTCCGCGCATAAAGTACTGGTTGGCTTTTCCTGGTCCGGAATGTTGCGTGGCTACCATACCCGGCATGACTTCCACCAGTTCACCGACGCGCATGAGAGGACGCGTTGAGAAATCAGCGTTACCGACTATACCGTGAGAGCCGCCATCGGCATTACCCAGGAGGCGGGTGCTGCGACCCCAGACTACGATGGATTCAAATATCGGGGATGCCTGTTCAGCGTCTTGCTGATCCTGTGCCATGGAGAGCTGGACACTGGAGGCAGCTGCAATAGCGACAGCAAGCCTGGAGAGTGAGTGAAAACAGGAATTCGGAATTGATTTTTTAACGTTAAAAATGTTCTTAACCCCTTGGATCGCCTTTTTTACAAAAAAACTAACGTCTCCCAGGCAGGGGACGAGAAATACGGGCCCAATAGTAAGCGTAATTTCCCTGATAATTAGCTAATTAACTGTTTTATAACTGTTTATGAAACGTTAACGAAATTGTTAATGTTTCGATTTCAGGTGCGTTTTACGTTAAAAAAAATCGCTTGAATTTGCCCCAAAACTGGGCAGAATGCTTCCCTCGCTCATGAATTAACAGAAAAATGACCCATATCCAGAAAGAAGAGCTGGAAGCCCTGGTTGAACGCATCATTAACAGTGGTGTGCTGGGCAGATCCAAGACCTATGGCGCCATTCTGCGCTACCTGGCCGAGTGCTCACAGGAAGGTAAAACCCCCAAGGAAGCCGCCATTGCCGTGGACGTGCTGGGGCGTGATGCTGATTTCGACGTGGCCAAGGACTCCATTGTTCGGGTCCATATTTTTCACCTGCGCAACAAGATCAACCAGTACTATTCCTTGTATGGTAAACACGAAAAATTCCGCCTGAACATTCCCAAGGGCCAGTACATCGCCACCTTTAGTCTCAACGAGGTATCAGGTAAAGCAGATGTTAGTATTAGCGGTAAGCCCCTGGCTAGGAACTCATGGACGCCGTGGATAGCCGCCCTGGCGTCGGCATTACTGCTGCTGAATCTGCTGGTCTGGTTTAAGCCGGCTGACAGCTCCTTTCCAGTGCTTGCTCAGGTGGCCACTCTGCAGCCCTGGCAGTCACTGCTGGATGATGAACTGCCGATACTGATTGTTGTCGGCGATTACTACATTTTTGGCGAGGTGGATGAGGCCGGCAATGTCACACGCATGGTGCGCGAGTTCAATATCAATTCCCCGGAGGATCTGCCGAGGGTTAATACAGGGTCGGACAGATTCCTGGACCTTGATCTTTCCTACCTGCCAACCAGCGTGGCAAATGCCATGCTAAGGGTAATACCGGTGCTGGCGTCCAAGGCTTCAATGGTTAGCGTCAAGATGATGTCTGAACTGGAAACGGCCGACCTGGCTGACAACCACCTAGTTTACCTGGGCTACCTGAGTGGTATCGAACCCTTGCTTGATCTCATGTTTGCCGACTCGGGGCTTTCCATCGGTGCCACCTACGATGAGCTGGTGGACCTGGAAACCAACCGCTACTACATCGGCTCGTCCGGACTTTCCGGCGCTCAGAGCTTTCAGGATTACGGCATGGTATCGACTTTCCCGGCACCTAACGGCAACCATTTTCTCCTGGTGGCCGGTATGCGGGATGAGGGACTGATCAATATATCTCGAGAGCTGACTTCACTGAACTCCCTGGCTGCGCTGGAGGATAACCTGGGCGGGCAGGGTTTGAGCTTTGAAGCCCTCTACGAAGTGCAGGGTTTTGACCATACCAACTTTGGTGGGGAACTGGTCTATTCCCGGCCCCTCGATACCCGTGTAATATGGGAAACACGCCTGATCAACCAGTAAAACCTGAGACAAGGCGCAAAGGACAAGATTCAAGGAGTAACCCGTTTACCAGCAAATACTAGATAGGAATTACAGAGAATATCCTTATAGTTATTTAAAGTTTAATAGATAAATTTGAAATAACCTTCCTTTTTGCTTTTTGCTTCTTGCCTCTTTCATAGGCCAAAAAAACCCGGATCTTTTGGACCTGGGTCTCTAATCAAGCCGGGATATGCCGGCTCAATAACTTTTGGTGTTTTACTCGGCCTGTGGTTCATCAGAGTCGTCTGCAGCCGCTTCTTCGGCTGAGGAGGCTTCCGTTTCTTCAGGCTCAATCATTTCCTCGACAGCATCCGGCGCAGAACCAGTAGCTACGAGGGCAACCTTGATTTCAGCGCTGACTTCAGGGCTCAAGGTGATGGTGATGTCGTACTCACCTGTTTCCTGCAGCGCGCCTTCCGGCAGTTCCACTTCGCTCTTGTCAATTTCGTGACCCGCCTGTGAGGCTGCATCAGCGATTTCACGGGTACCAATAGAACCGTACAGTTTGCCTTCATCACTGGCATTCACTTCGATTGTCACGGAGAGGCCGCCAATCTGTGCTGCGCGCTTTTCTTCCCCCTGCAGCTTCTCGGCTGCTGCTTTTAGCAGCTCTTCCTTGCGCGATTCAAATTCCGCAATGTTTTCCTTGGTAGCGGGAATCGCTTTCGAATAAGGAAACAAATAGTTGCGGGCATAGCCAGCCTTAACGGAAACCTGGTCACCCACGTCACCGATCTTGCCCAACTTTTCCAGTAATATTACGTCCATCTTGCTACCTCGTTATAACCTTCGCTTTGAGGTTATGTCTTAACTGTTTCTGTTAACT
>Ga0181587_10001040_pt1 | contig 23090 bp, 20 predicted proteins | sample 071ome_27_FD_132463 | JGI IMG/M metagenome (GOLD analysis project Ga0181587, IMG submission 132463) | Coastal salt marsh microbial communities from the Groves Creek Marsh, Skidaway Island, Georgia - 071409AT metaG (megahit assembly) | ecosystem: Environmental > Aquatic > Marine > Intertidal... | reverse complement strand
CGGGGTGCTGAAATTGGTAGACAGGCTACGTTGAGGGCGTAGTGTTCGTAAGGACGTGTGGGTTCGAGTCCCACCCTCGGCACCACCTATTTTGCAATCCGCTTGCAAGGTGAATTTTCGGAAGAATTTTCTCGAACGAGCCAGAGAGTCTAATCAAAGGATTTCTCGGCAATTCGAGATCAAACAGACGGAAACCAACACCTAGCCGTAGGTGCGTCATCCCCGACGTGACACAGCGGATTTTGCGATCAGAAACCTGATCCTTGCGGCGACGTAGCCAAGCGGCCTAAGGCGGAGGTCTGCAAAACCTCTATTCGGCGGTTCGAATCCGCCCGTCGCCTCCATTTTTTCTTTCACAGATAACCCCATCCACCCCGCTCGTTGCTTGAAAAGCTTTCGCAGGGGATTGTCCTGATGCGGTTTGCGTTTGTTGATGACTTTGTTCCGGCAGTTGTGGTTGGTGATCGGGTTATTGATGTTTCCGATTTGCTCGAATCGATTTCACGGTTGCGTCCTCAAGATGTGTTCACCGGTCTGATCACGCGGTGGGACGAGTTTGCTTCGAAACTCGAAGCTGCTGCACAACAACGTGATGAACGAGAAGCTAACAGGAACTAATATCTCTAGTCATTCGCTCGTTCCGCGTGAAGAGAATCAGGAACACGCGTGGCTTCGTTATTTCGCGATCGTGACGTAGTCACTCAGCTTGGATTCTCCTATCCCTAACCCTTTCCAGTCCGGAAAGGGAAATCCGCTAGCGGAGTCGAAGTCTCCCTGTCTAATCCCACGATTCATGGGAGAACGGTCAGCTATCGTTGATCCGTCATCCTGAACCTGCCTGCCCTGAGCCTGTCGAACGGGTCGAAGAATCGAACGCGCTAAACAGCTTCCCAATCTGGGTGCAGGTCTGCCTTCACAGCATCCATGTCGAGGTCGTGCCCAAGCCCTGGCTTGCCGTTCAGGATCAGTTTGTTGCCTTGCCAGTTGAAAGGTTCGGTCATGTATCGGTCGTACGCCGGCTTGAAGTCGAGGGCATGCTCAAGTCGGTAGAAGTTCGGAGTGCTCATCGACACATGAGCACCGCCAAGAATCTGACCACAGCCTTGCGCATTGTGCGGACTAATCGGGATGTAGTACGTCTCAGCCATCGTGGCGATCTTCTTCAACTCTGAAATTCCACCGGTCCATGTCACGTCAGGCATGATGTAGTCGGTTAGACCTTCGTGAAGAACAGCGGCGTAGTCCCACCGGGTAAACAATCGTTCGCCAACACACATTGGTGCGCGAAGTTGTTTTCTAACTGAACGTAGTCCGTCCACTCCTTCGGGGGGAAGAGGCTCTTCGAACCACCCGATTTGCGACTCGTCGAACAGCCGGTTCCCGAGTCGTACTGCCGCTGGAATGTTGTAGTGACCATGAGCATCGATCAGGATTTCAACATCTGGGCCAACCGCTTCACGAACGGCAAGTGTGATATCGCAGCCAAGGTTTTCACCTTCAGCTGAAATTTGTCCGTCCTGATACATCGTGTGGAACGGCTGCATTTCCAGAAACGGGTCCATCTTCATGGCATCGTGGCCTTCTGCAACCGTTCGTTTTGCAGCAGCAGCATATTCCTCTGGAGTGCTGCAACCACCGAACCATGCATTGGCATACATGCGGATGTCGTCTCGCATTTTTCCGCCGAGGAGATCGTAAACAGGTCGCCCGGTCGCCTTGCCCTTGATGTCCCACAGAGCAATATCGATTCCGCTAATTATCGTTGTTGGGAATCCGCGTGAACCCATGTAGGTGTAGCGACGGAAAAGCTTTTGCCAGAGCCGTTCAATGTCAGCAGGGTCTTCACCAACAAGAGCTTCTCGAACGGCTCTTACACCGGCTCCAGTAAGCAGAGAACCGTGACGGGGTGTGCTTGATGATTCACCCCACCCGGTGATTCCTTCATCTGTTTCGATCGTGACGAATGTCCACTGCCACTCACCCTGGTACTGACCAAGCCCACCTAGATCTGGGACAACAACCCATGCGTCGACGTTTGTGATTTTCACGAAAATTCTCCAAGATGTGCGGCGTGTTAACTGAACATCCCGACTTTACTTCACAGACCATTCAAATTCACCTGCGTGTCGTGAATAAATCGAGGTGAAGTTTTTCTGACTCAGGAGGTAGCGATGGAATCCCAGGATCTTCTTAAAGATGCCTATTCGCACATCAATAGAATCGTTCATCAGGCTGCAGATGGTCTTGCAGAGAAGCAACTGACCTACCGACCTGAAGAGGGCTCCAACTCGATCGCATGGTTGGTGTGGCACTTGACCCGTATTCAGGACAGTCACCTTTCGCCTGTCACCCAACTGTCAGAGTCGTGGTTAACCGAAGGCTGGTCGGAGAAGTTCGAGATGCCTGACGACGAGACGGTTGGGCAGGGCGATGGTCCGGTCGAGGTTGCCGCAATGCGTCCAGGAGTCGAACTGCTACTCGGGTATCACGATCGAGTAGCGGAGCGAACACTCGGATACCTCGAAAAAGTAGATGCCAACGAGCTCGAACGCATCGTCGATACGAACTACGACCCGCATGTGAAAGCCGGTGTTCGACTGGTAAGTGTCATTCAGGACAACATGCAGCACGCAGGGCAAGCGCGTTACTTACGCGGAATGATCGAGCGTTTAGGCATTTGATCTTCGACATGCTCAACGCAACTGGCAGGCAAACAACCTCAACAAAAAGCTGTTTCTGCTCCCATATTCGAGTTCCCGACCGCAGTGGAGGGACCTTCGGTGGTGGAGCGGGGCATCATAGCTAGATGACCATCAACGGCTGCACAACAACCAAAATTTTCTGCCGCGAGAACTGCCCTCAGGGGCGACGCACTAAACCCGAGAATAGGGTGCACTTCGCATCGATTGGTGAGGCAAAACAGGCTGGCTTCCGAGCGTGTTTAGTATGCAAACCGACATCACCCGCGGATGGGCGGCCCTGGAGAGCGAAAGACAGCTAGACCCGGCATTGCTCGGAGTTGCCGCGCTGAGAGTCTCTAGAGATGACTGTTACCTATGCTCAGTTACCTGCCCTGTATAGGCATCAACTAAAACGAGTGGCGCTGAACATTTCCAGGTCGTACTTCGAGCGACCGTCAAGTGCGAGATCGGCAAGGATTTCGCCCATTACCGGAGCGAACTTGAATCCGTGACCGGAACACGCACTACCGATGATCACGTTCGGTTCACCGGGATGGAAATCGATCACGAAATTCAGATCGGGAGTGTTTGTGTACATGCATACCGCACTGTCCAGAACCTTGCCGTCAAGATCAGGAATGAACCGCCTGATGTGTTCGAAAATCTTGTCATGGTCTTCCTGCGTGGTCTCGCGACTAACCGTTTCTGGCGTAGTTGGAGTTCCGTGGTGGTCTAGCGCAACTTTCACGCCAGTTCCGTAATCCGCTTGCATGTATAGCGGAAATTTTTCTTCAATTTCGAACGACGCGTTCGGGAAGTTGCCCGCCCTGAAAAATATGTGGTTGGCTTTCGGCTCAAGCATCCACAGAGAAACTCGTTCTACTTCGAACGGAATCTCTGCGTCACCAAGTAACCCCGGAGCCCATACACCTGCTGTAACGATCAGACGATCTGCCTCAATTGAACCATCTGAGGTATTCACCGTTACACCGGACTCTGTTGCTTCCCAACCAGTCACCTGGGTGTTGTAACGAAGATCAGCACCTGCACGTTCGGCAAGAATCAGTTGAGCTCCAACAGCTACTTCCGGGAATATCGCACCAGAGTTTGGATCCCAGATAGCTTCCCAGCCGTCAGGAATCAGGAACGAAGGGTACTTCTTACGAACTTCTTCAGGGGTAAGTGAATGGATTTCAACATCTTCAGCTTCGCTCGCAACCTTCATGCCGGTCATTGCTCGCCCCGTCGGTGGTCCCATAAAAAGACCACCGGTTACATCGAATGAAGGCTCGGTGAAATCCCTGTTCAACTCGTGCCATAGTTCAAACGATCGTCGCAGCAGGGGGACGTAGTTCGGTCCTTCTTTGTACGCCATTCGCAAGATGCGTGACGGACCATGTGAAGAGCCCATCGAGTGCGGTGGATGAAACTGGTCAAGGCCAATTACATCGACCTCGCGCAAAGCCAGCCGATAGGCAGCTGAACTGCCATGCGCTCCCAGACCGAGGACTACAACGCGAGGCTTTGCCATCGAATCCCTGCTCTCGTCTAAATGTTCCAGGTATGGCTGACTGTTTTCACCGTTGGTGAAATATTTTCAGCGAGATCCATGATCGACTGGAAAACTTCGTCGTGAATTGGTCGGGCTACCCATTCGAGCCGAAGCTCTTCCGATTCCCAGTAGGAAACGACCTCGATGTCTTCAGAGTCCTCGTCTCCGAAAGGAGTAAGCATTGCTGCCTGAACGAATCCGGGTTGCTCTGCCATCGTGTCGATCCAAGGATCGACAATTGCAGCCCTGAGTTCTTCGCTTTTGCCTACTTTGGGAGTCAGGTAAACGTGCAGGGTGATCATGAAGAATCTCCTAAGAAATGCTGCGACCCGGAATGTTCACCCGAATCCTGTAAAGCGAAGTTGAAGCAGTCATATAGAACGTTTTAAGGTCGTCATCACCCCAGGTGAAGTTGGCGACAACTTCCGGGACTCGAATAACTCCAAGGTTTGTTCCGTCTGGTGCGTAAACATGAACACCACCTGGCCCAGCCGTGAAGAGATTTCCGGCACTGTCGATCTTCATGCCATCGCAGGTACCTTCGCCTTCACCTTCCGGTACGGCCCAAACATCACCGCCTGTGATGGTTCCATCAGGCTGAACTTCGAATTCTCTGACGTGACCTTTATCTGTGTCGTTGATGTAGAGCTTACTTTCGTCGAGCGAAAAAGTGAGACCGTTGGGTTGGTCGAAATCAGAAGCCAGCAGGGTCAATTCACCCGACTCTGGATCCAATCGGTAGACACCCTGGAAATCCATGTCCTGATCGCGCAGAAGACCAAAAACATGCATCCGACCGTAAGTCGGGTCGGAAAAGTAAATCGAACCGTCTGATTTCACGATTACGTCGTTGGGACTGTTTAGTTCCTGCCCGTTATAGTGCGATGCAAGAACAGTGATCGTGCCGTCGTTTTCTTCACGGGTAAGAGTGCTCGAAGCGTGCTCGCAAGAAATCAGCCGACCTTCGAGATCAAAGTAGTGACCGTTCTGCTTATTGCTAGGCTGGCGGAACGTTGTGACTCCATCTGCTTTAGACCATTTTCGGACGATATCGCCCGGCATGTCACTGAAGATTAGTTCTTTTGAACGAGCATCCCACATTGCACCTTCAGTGAATATGAATCCGGTCGCAACTTGCTCCAACTCTGCAGAGCTATCGATGACTGCGGAGAACCCCGCATCGCGTACTTCAACAGACATTTACCTTCTCCGTAATCTACTTCCGAAGCAGCCAGTCGACCGCGTTAGTGATTAGCTTCTGAACTGGAGGTTGTTGTAAAACGGACAACCGGTGACCGTTTGCAAGGTAAGCGACCCGTCCTTTTTCGTACTCATGAGAGAAACCGGATGCCGATTGTTTACCGTCTTTACCTCGACTTACTGAGAAAAGATCGACTCGATCGTTGTCGAACCAGATGAAGTGCTGCTCATCCTCAATTTCGTAATCATCCACACCTTTGGTGATGGGGTGGTTTTTGTCGGTGATTGCAACCTCGAACCACTGGAACGGTGGATGACCCTGGTAATAAGCAGCCATGGTGCGACGGTAAGGACCATCCCAAGGGTAGTTCCACGCGGAGTTGTGCATGAAAAGGAACGAGCCACCTTCGAGTACGAAGTTTTCGATCGCCTCTTCCTGGTGGGGTTGCATCCAGCGTTCTGGATCAGCATCGTGACCGTTTGGCCACTCCATCCCATCACGAAGGAATACCAGCATTTTCTTCCCCGCGAGCAAATCGGAATCGATCGACGCAAAGTCATCTGTATAGTGAGGGCTTAGTCCCGCTGCTTCAAGGATTGGCCCGATGCCCTGAATGGCATCGTTGACATCGTGATATCGGTCTCCACCGAGAAGTACCGCGTCGGTCATTATTCGCTCCGTCCGTGAGTTCAGTTGGTAAGTTCGCAGATAATACGCCGAGATAACAAACAATTGTGGTTTGTATACAGTTGATTCGTATCGGGAGGTGAGGAATGGTGCGCCTTAATGGATGGAGAGTAGAGGTTCGGGTCCCGAAGATTCCACCGCCATTTCCTAACCGGGTCTACGCCACCACCGTTTGGCCGTTCGTGTTTTACGAACCGCATGTTTGGGACGATGAATGTGTGCAACAACACGAGGCGAAACACTGGCTCGACCAGATCAAATGGTTGGTAATTCCCTGGCTGATCGTCTATCTGCTTCTCTCACTCAGGTACGGGGGAGGTCGGTCACACCCGTTCGAGAAGGCTGCCTACGAAATCCAAGACCGGTGTAACGAATCGAATAAATAAACCAAAGGTTTACTGTCGAATTCGTGTCTAGGTGTTATTCTCGAAAGATAGTCACTAACTTCCAGTAGCCGCCAAACGAAGGCACCGCCGCGCAGACGTTTATCGCTGCGACGAGTGAAAACCCTGATGACACAAACTTCTCGTAACGATTTGCGTAACGTCGCGATCATCGCTCACGTCGACCACGGTAAGACCACATTGGTCGACGCAATGCTCAAGCAGTCCGGTTCAGTCGAGTCCCACAAAGAACTCGAAGAGCGCGTGATGGACTCGATGGATCTAGAAAAAGAGAAGGGCATCACGATCCTCGCCAAGAACACTGCTGTTCGGTGGGGCGACACCAAGATCAACATCATCGACACTCCAGGTCACGCTGACTTCGGTGGAGAAGTAGAACGCGGACTCGCAATGGTTGACGGAGTTCTTTTGCTCGTCGACTCAAGTGAAGGTCCGCTTCCTCAGACCCGTTTCGTGCTGAAAAAAGCACTTGAAGCGAACCTGTCGGTAATTCTCGTGATCAACAAGATCGACCGACCCGACGCACGAATTGCCGAAGTTGTCGACGAGGTTTACGAGTTGTTCATTGACCTCGATGCGAACGAAGACCAGATCGACTTCCCGATCATTTACACCAACGCTCGCGACGGTGTTGCGACGATGGATCACGATCAAACGGGAACTGACCTGAAGCCACTTTTCGAGCTTCTGCTCGGTCACATACCGTCACCTGAGTACGACGATGAACACCCACTCCAGGCGCACGTCACCAATCTTGATGCATCTCCTTACGTAGGCCGACTCGCCATTTGCAGAGTTCACCAGGGAACAATTAAGAAAGATCAGTTCATTTCTCATTGTCGAGTAGACGGTTCAATTGAACGCGCAAGGATCACTGAACTGTATGTGACCGAAGGACTTGAACGCGTTCCTGCTGATGAGGCAGGTCCGGGTGAAGTAATTGCGGTCGCAGGAATGCCAGACGTCACTATTGGTGAAACTCTCGCTGACGAGGAAGACGCCCGTCCGCTTCCTGTAATTCGAATCGATGAGCCAAGCCTTTCGGCAACCATTGGAATCAACACCTCACCACTCACCGGACAGGAGGGCGACAAGCTCACAGCCCGAATGGTGAAAGACCGACTCGACCGTGAGTTGATCGGAAACGTTTCGATAAAGATTCTCCCTTCGGAACGCCCTGATTCATGGATATTCCAGGGTCGAGGCGAGCTCCAACTTGCCGTGTTGGTCGAAACGATGCGGCGTGAGGGTTACGAACTAACCGTTGGCAAGCCTGAAGTAGTTACCAAAATGGTCGATGGAAAACTTCACGAGCCGATGGAGCGACTCGCAGTCGACATCGACGAAGATCACCTCGGCGCAGTGACTCAAATGCTCGCTCACCGAAAAGGCAAGATGACCAACATGGTGAACCACGGGCAAGGTCGAGTTCGAATGGACTTCGTCATTCCGGCTCGTGGACTTATTGGCTTCCACAATGAGTTCGTTGTTGAGACTCGAGGTGCCGGATTGGCACACCACGTTTTCGAGGGCTACGAGCGGTGGCACGGTGAAATGCGATCACGTCCAACAGGCAGTTTGATCGCTGATCGACGCGGAGCTGCAACCACCTACTCGCTGCTCAACATTCAAGAACGCGGGCATTTGTTCATCGCTCCCGGAACCGAGGTTTACGAGGGCATGATTATTGGTGAAAACCCTCGGCCTCAAGACATGGACGTGAACCCGGTCAAGGCCAAGAAAGCAACCAACATGCGAGCCGCTGGATCAGACCACACACAGCACCTGGACGCGCACAAAAAACTGTCGCTTGAACAGGCGCTTGAGTTCATCATGGACGACGAGTGTCTTGAGATCACCCCGACCAGTATTCGTGTCCGAAAGATGATTTTGAGCCAGCACGAACGTGGTCGTATCAAAGGTGCCAAGAAACACGCTGTCGAGGCGTAATTCGCCTGCTCTTACGCCCCTTACATAAAGGTGCTGCCTTCCAAAGGTATTGATTTGCCCTTGTTCAGCGTTCATGCTGAACTTTCGCAATCAAACTGAGTCGCTTATAGCGACTGATCCAGGAAGTCAGGGAACGCCGAATGCTCGAACGCTTTTTAGTACCGGAAAAAGATCGTGTTTACGTACAGCACGAGAAGATGCGAGAAGCGACGCGCATCATTTTCGAGAAGTGCGGGCAGTCACCTGAAGATGCGGCACTTTCTGCCGACGTTCTTATGACTTCGGACTTGCGAGGTTGCGAGTCACACGGTGTCTCGAACCAGCTCCGGGTATACGTTCAAATGTACGGCGATCAAGAGATCAACCCGACTCCGAATTTACAGGTCACGAGAGAAACAGATGTAACTGCGAACATCGACGGTGACGAAGGTCTAGGACTGCACGTCCTTCCGAAGGCCATGGAAATGGCTATCGAGAAGGCCGACAAGCACGGCATGGGCGCGGTCACCGTCCACAACTCCCGCCACATCGGTATGTTGGCCTACCACTCGATGATGCCGCTGGAACACGACATGATCGGTATCACCACGACGGCAGGGAATCCGCTCTCGATGGTTCCGACTCACGCAGGCGAAGTGAAGTTCGCCACAAACCCGTGGGCATGGGCGGCACCAGCTCGAAATGAAGCGCCGTTCGTGTTTGACGTTGCGACTACGCAGGTGGCTGGAAACAAGCTGCGACTGGCACAACGAATTGGCGCACCAATGGATCCTGCATGGGTTGCCGACTCCGAAGGCAGTCCAATCATGGAAGAAACCCCGCTTCCAGACGATTACATGATCCTGCCGTTCGGTGGAACACGTGAACAGGGCTCGCATAAGGGCTATGGATTCGCTGCCGCCTCAGAAATCATGTCGACGATTCTTTCGGGAATGGGTGCCGGGTTCCTGCTACCAATGAAGCCTCGAACGATTATGGGACACTACGTTCAGGCGATAAAGATCGATGGATTCACAGACCCTGAGAAGTTCAAGGATGACATGGACGACTTCCTGGGCGGGCTCAAGAACACCAAGCCGGCACCTGGGCACGATCGGGTGGTTTATGCAGGTTTGCCAGAAGCCGAAGAAATAGAAATCCGTAAGCGTGATGGGATTCCGTACCACCAGGAAGTTATTCGCTGGTTCGACTCGATCAAGGGCGAGCTAAACCTGGATTTCGAACTCGTCTAACTGAGCGAAATCAAAGCGACAGCGAACACGACCAGCGTTGCTGAAGATAGCTTCAGCAGCACGTCGCGTTTGGTGAACCGTTCGTAAATCACGCCCGGGGCGAGCCATGCACCGAGCACACTCATGCTGAAAACGAAGATAGGTCTTGCTCCACCCAGGGCTGATACCAACGCAACAGGTCCAATTCCGATTGCGTAGGTGATCAGCAAGTGACCGTTGAACGGCATGATTCCCTCTGCGAGGATGAGCCATGGCGCACGCTTGGGTTGCTTGAGGAATGCTCCGAGCCCGCGTAGCGAGCTGGGACGAGCGAACACCAACCACATCACCGAGAACAATCCTGTTCCTCGGAACGACACGATGTGCAAAGTTGATAGGTCGTCGACGATGCCTTTAGTAATGAGCTGAGAGCTTGCCATAAGCAAGGCTCCAACCGCGAGTAGCAAGAAAACCGGCTGGAACACGAATCCACCTGCTCCGCCAGCGTCAGACGCCTTTATCGAAGCAAGAACACTGCCTCCAACTGCGAGGAAAACCGCAGCCCACTGAGGAACGCTCAAGCTTTCGTTGAAAATTATCCAGGCAAGAAACGCCACGTAAATCGGCACGGTCTGCATTGCCGGAATCACGCGGGATGGATCCTCACGTTTCAACATCCAGAACATGAAAATCAGGCTGATGCCTTGTAGAAACCCGATTGACCACGCCTGGGCAAGAACTGTGAACTCGACTTCGCTTGGAAAGCTGAACAACAGGACTGTCAGACCAAACAATCCCTGACTGCCACCAACGAACAGGTTGAAGCTTGGGAGTTGGAGTTGGAATCCTGAGAGTACGCGTTTGTCTATCAGCGTGACTATCGAGAATATGAGTGGGTTGCCGAGGGCGGCGAGAATCCAGAGTTCCAACTGTTACTCGGCACTCCAGTGCTCGGTTCGCTGGAATCCCCTAAGCGTTTCGAGATATTCAGGGATAGTCAGTTCGGGCTTGAATGCGTCGATCACCTTGCTGGCCTTTTCGGCGTTGTTCGAAAGCAGGTCGATTACAGTGAAAGCGAGGGCTTTACCTGCGTCGATCACATCTAACTCCCAATCTGTAATCTCGAACTCGTCACTGTGCGTCCGACCGCTTGCACCGCCGACGTACGACTGCATTGCCGGCATGATCACAGAGACATCTCCCATGTCGGTCGACGACGTGCGGTGCGGCATCCTGCCTAGCCCTTCTTCTCCGACGAGTAACCGGGCTGAATCGTCGTAAATTTCCGACAACTCAGAATCGAATTTAGAAGGCATGTATCCCGGTGATGTACTAATTTCGACATCAGCACCAATAGTCATTGCGGCACCTTTGATAGCACGGTCGACTTTGCGTTCCGCATCTTTAATCGCGTCGATAGAGGCTGCTCGAATAAACATTTCCATCGTTACGTTTGCTGGAACCGACGAAACGGCTGCACCGCCACGAGTGATTATTGGGTGAATCCGGACGTGATGGTCATCCTGGAAAGTTTCGCGCAGCAACGCTATTCCCTGTATTGCGAGATTTGCGGCGTTCAGGGCGTTGATGCCGAGGTGAGGTTGTCCGCCAGCATGTGCTGAACGACCAATAAAACGGACCGTCTTTGCGACCATTCCGTTGTGACTTACACCGGGTCGCAGAGTCCGTGATTCAGTCGGAGAAATATGGGTTAGGAGTGAAATATCCACATCATCGAGTTCGCCAAGTTTGATGAACTCTTGCTTGCCCGCCATGAATTCGAGTTGACCTGACTCTCGCAATTCTTCACGGTACTCAATCTCAATGAACTCTTCGGCAGGAACAGCCATGAACGAGATCGAGCCGCAAAGTTCAGAGAGAACTTCAGGATTGGAAAGGCCCGTTGCTGCTGCAAGCATGTTTCCAATTTGAATGCAGTGGCCGCAAACGTGGGCTGCACCAGTTTTGGCATCGGCGTTGCGGTGTTCAGGGACGATCAGGGAATCAAGTTCGCCCATCACGGCGATATGAGGTCCAGGTTTGCCAGTTTCCACACGTGCGATCACACCTGTGATTGCAATGTTGTCGCGAGGAGCCAACCCAATCTCTTGAAAATAGTCGAATACTCGGTCAGCACTTCGGTATTCCCTGAAGCCGGATTCCGGCTCGTCCCAGATGTTCTGTGATAGCGCGACTAGCTGTTCGGATCGCTCGTCGATTGCAGCTGATGCGAGTGTGTTCGTACTGTTCATTTCAGGCATGGCGGGATTCTAGACTGAAAAATCCTGATGTCATACCGAATCCATCGAAGGATGGCGTTCTTCGGCATCCATTAATTTCGCTGAATTTCACCGGGATCATTTGGCTTATCAGCACGAGACAACTCGATCACATCTTTACCAAACTTTTCACAACCGGAACGTAATCTTGGTGTCAATAACTTGGTCTCCACGACTAGGGGAGAACACATTTAGTCGTTGGGGCAAAAGAAACGATGAACAAGAAGATTCCAGTACTAATAGCAGCGCTTGTAGCGGTTATCGCCCTCGTTGGGGTAACGGGTACCACTTCGGCAAAAGGCAAAGATCGACAGCCAATCGCTTTCGATACTTCACTCGCCGTTGTGGCAATAAACGGGGTTGAGACGAACCCGAATTCGGGTTGGACCACGATAGACGAGGAAATTCTTCAGGGACTGGGGCTGATCAACGTTTCTGCGGGTCCTGCTGAGTTGAACGGTCTTATCTTGACCGGTCGACAGAGCACCAAGGAACAGTTCACTTCAGAGTTCTTGCCAATCGCTAACGTCAAGCGAGGTAAGGCAAAAGGCCAGTTCCAACTTTCTAACCTGGCAGGGGAAGTTCAGGTCAACGGAAAGTACAAAATGAAGGTATCTAGCACCGACGCATGCCAGATCTACGGTGAAGGCAAGTGGAAGTCGAAGGCCAAGAACTCGATCATCGACGGCAAGGGCGAGATCACGGTTTGCACGAACTTTGTTGTGACCGGTGAAGGACCGCTTGGTGGTTTCTTCCTGACCCAGGTTTCTGTCACGGGTAACGCAGCACTAGTCGACTAAATATAAGCTTCCTCAAGCTTCAACTCCCTGCCTCTCCAATGGTCATCCTCAGGCAGGGAGTTGGTGTTTAATGGCGTTGGCCGGGTTCCCCTTCCGGACTGGAAGGGGTCAGGGGTAGGAGAATCAAAGCTGACTCCCGATTCATCGGGATGACCGCTATATCACCCCACCACTTTTCTTGTCATCCTGAGGCACTCGAAGGATCAGCGTTTACTGACTGCCAACATTGACCAGAGTCTTACGTCGTCCGGAGGTCCTTCCACTACGGTCGGGACGCGTTGCCAAGTCATTCTGAGCGAACCACTCACCCCCGCGCTACCTGCCACGGCTTCGCAAGAATTTGTTCGAACTGGTCTGGATCGATATCCACACCAAGCCCCGGTCCTTCCGGGGTCGCAACGTAGCCTTCGTCATCCAGAACAAACGGATCAGCGAAGTAACCTCGACCAATTACCGTCTTTCCATCCACACGTGAGTCGTTAACTTCGTTGTGCTCTTGCACGAGGAAGTTGGTAGTGCACGCGTCAACCTGAATCGATGCGGCAATTGCCAATGGACTTAGTGGACAGTGAATCGCTAGCTTGGCGTAGGCAGCCTCGCCAATTACGGCGATTTTCTTACATTCGGTTATTCCACCGGCATGAGCAAGATCGGGCTGCATTACAGAAATAAGTCCCTTGCTAAGGGCATCGAAGAACACCCACTTGCCCATCCACCGCTCACCGGCAGCAATCGTCGCTTCAGTTCCGGCTATAACCTGCTCCAGGGCATCGACACGTTCGACCGGCATTGGCTCTTCTATGAAAAGAGGACGGTGCGGTTCGAGCGCTTTTATCAGTTGGCGTCCGATAGCCGGATTTGGATTGTGAATATCTATCGCCACATCTACGCCAGGCCCTGCACCTTCTTTGGCGGCGGCGAATCGTTCTGCAAGCCCGTCGATCTGCGAAACGGCTTCTAAGCCTTCACCTGGACCAACGTGAACCTTCAGTGCTCGGAATCCCCACTCCTCAACGAGTATGCGAGCAGCTTCTTTGTACGTTTCAGGTTCGTTCTCTTTAAACGACGCGTTTGAAGTTCGACCCGACGCATATGTGTCTCCAGGTTCGACGGACCATGGCAGTTGACCGCCTGTTGCGCGGTACATCTTTATTCGATCGTGAACCTTTCCACCGAGCATTTGATAGACGGGAACTCCGGCAGCTTTTCCTGCGATGTCCCAAAGAGCCATATCGACTCCGCTGATCGCCGACATTTTCACCGGACCGCCAAAATAACCGTTGCCTGACTCGTACATCACCTTCCACAACTTTTCGACCTGGGTCGGGTCCTGTCCGATCAAGAACGGTTCAAGGCGGTGTACCTCGGCAATCACCGTGTCTGGATGGTTTTCGAGGTAAGGCTCGCCCCATCCGCAAATCTCGGTGTCGGTGTGGATCTTCAGCCAAACCCAGCTCGGCGGAACCTTGATCAGTTCGAGTTTCGTGATTTTCATCATGTGGAGTTCTCGTTGGTGATTGAACGACTCATGGGAGAGGCACACAGTATGCGACGAATAGGACAGCGAAACCTCGTGAATTTCTTGAATTCAGCTTGAATTCGCACTAACGACCCGGATGTAACCCAGAAAATTCACACTCTAAGAGCATGAAAATCGGAACCGTCAAACATGTAGATCTCCCTGTTTCACAAATCGTTATGGGAACCCTGTTTGCGCAGGAGCTTGATCGTGCTGCGCCAGTTTTTGATGAGTATGTTGTGCAAAGCGGAAACACGTTCGATACGGCGCATCATTACGGGAGCGCCGAGTCTGTTTTTGGCGAATGGCTTGATGCCAACGGCGACAGGTCGGAGACCGTCATAATCACAAAGGGCGCTCACACGCCCAACTGTTACCCAGAAGCAGTGACGGAGCAACTTTTTGAATCACTGGATCGACTAAACACCGATTTCATCGATATCTATTTCCTACACAGAGACAACCCTGATGTGCCGGTTGGCGAATTTGTGGACGTCTTGACTGAGCACAACGAAGCTGGTCGAATCCGAGCATTCGGTGGCTCCAACTGGAGTCTCGAACGAGTTGATGAAGCCAATGCGTACGCGACTCGGGAAGGCAAAGCCGGATTCACCGTGTTGAGCAACCACGCCAGCCTCGCCCGAATGATCGAACCGCCATGGAGCGGATGCCTTGCAGTATCCGACTCCGAATCAAAACGGTGGCTCAACGAGAACCAAATGCCCTTGTTCCCGTGGTCTTCTCAGGCGAGGGGATTCTTCGTAGAAGGTCGTTCCCATCCGGATGACGAATCAGATCCAGAACTGGTCAGGTGCTGGTACAGCGATGACAATTTTGAGCGGCTTAGAAGGGTTGAATCACTCGCCAAAAAACTGGGAGTCAAAAACGTAACTGTGGCTCTGGCCTATCTGCTGAACCAGCCAACTCCGACATTCCCAATAGTCGGACCGGTCAATGTCGAAGAAACACGAAGCTCGCTTGCTGCACTGGACATCGAACTTACGGACGCAGAGGTGCGTTGGCTAAACCTCGAGGATTGAGCGTGGTTCTACCAACCAGGCTTATCGAGAACTCGTCCCGCTACTACTGACAACTTTGCTGTCATCTCAGGGTCTCGGTGAACTGGAGCCGTTGCGATCGCGTGTTCCAGAGAAGTGTGAGCGCCTGATTCGAACGGGGCTTCCAAGGCCCCCAGCTTAGGAACGATCGCGGAAACTAACTCTTTCGCATGAACGGTGTTTCCATGCAGAACTTCGAGGATTGAAGCCGTACTTACGTCATCGTGTTCGTCGTGCCAACAGTCGTAGTCTGTGACCATCGCCACGGTTGCATAAGCGAGCTCAGCTTCGCGGGCTAACTTCGCCTCTGGCATGTTAGTCATGCCGATCACATCGCAACCCAGGCTTCGGTACCACTCCGACTCCGCACGACTAGAGAACTGCGGTCCTTCCATCACCACGTACGTCCCACCAACGGAATAGGAGAGCCCTAGCTCTTTTGCCGACTCGGCAATTACCTCGCCAATAGTCGAGCAAACTGGATCTGCCATTGACACGTGAGCAACGAAGCCTGTGCCGAAGAACGATTTTTCACGAGCAAAAGTTCGATCAATGTACTGATCGACAATCACGAAATCACCGGGTTTGTGTTCTTCTTTGAGCGATCCAACAGCTGAGAAAGAAACGACGCGGTCGACGCCGGCGCGTTTTAGAGCCTCGATGTTCGCTCGGTAGTTGATCTCGGTTGGCGGAATCTTGTGCCCACGCCCGTGCCGGGGGAGAAAAACAAGACGGTGTCCCTGGTAGGTCCCGATCAGTAGCTCATCAGACGGTTCTCCGAACGCCGATTCCACTTTCACCCACTGGGCATCTTCGAAACCATCTATGTCGTACAGACCAGTTCCGCCGATGATCCCAATGGCGTTTTGAGTTTTCTCCATCCAGACTCAACCCCCGGAGGTGTAAAAATATATTTGTCGCGTTCAATGATTAGACCTGTCAGACTATACAAAGTCCGGCTGGAACCTGTGGCAAATCCTAGTTCGTTCGCGACAATGTAACGCCTTCAATAAATGCCGGGGTGGCGGAATGGCAGACGCAGCGGGCTTAAACCCCGCGGCCAGTAACATGGCGTGTGGGTTCGAGTCCCACCCTCGGTACCAGTAGATTTTGTGACCGGGCGGACATACGTCCTTGGGTCACGCATCGCAGTCTCCTATCCCTAACCTTTTCCTATCCGGCAAGAGAAGCGGGCGTGACTTCGTCACTTGGTCGCGTCGTCGCAGTCTTCCCCTCTAACTCCCCCAGTCCGGGGGAGGACGGTTAACTCCGGGCGGACTTATGTCCTTGGGTCACGCGTCCCAGTCTCCTATACCTAACTCGTTCACCCCGTCCGAGGGCCTGACTCTTAACGCGATAAGCCCCGGACTCTTTCGAGCCCGGGGCTTATCATGACTTTTCGTCGTTCCTAAGCCGCCTGAGCAGCCTGTCGGTATCTAGCTAGCAACTCATGCCGTTCTTGTTTTTCGGCTTTAGTAGTAGCTGTGCATGTGCGTTGTTGGACGCACACTTCACAGGGGCTACCTGAGTTTGCTGTTCCAGATTTGGTGAATTCGGTCACCTTGTCCGGGTATGCAGTTTTCGAGCTTTCATTTCGCAATGAGTACCCCTTTTAAGCTGCTGCCTGGTACGAGTTGTCCGTATCTCCATCCTTAGCGACTGCTGAGGTCAATTCCTTTGCAAGGTCGTCGAGAGTTTGTGCTGAAGCAATCAGTTCTTCGATCTGAGCGTTCATCTCTTCAGCAGATGCGGACATCTCTTCGGAGTTGGCGCTGTTCTCTTCGGCGATTGCTGCCACGGCGTCGAGCGACTTGTTTACTTCCTGACTTGTTGCATCCATCTGCTCTGCGGCTGCGGAGCTTTCCTGGGTGCTCTGGTTCACACCGTCGATAACTTCAACCATTTCGGTTGAGGCAGACTGAACGGAGTTTGCACGGTCAGCGATTGTCTCGATCTGTCCAGTAACGGACTGAACTGACTGGAGGATCTGCGTGAGAGCCTCTCCAGCTTCGGCAGTGAGTTCTGTTCCCTTGGTAACTTCCTGGGTCCCAGATTCGGCAGCCGAAACGGACTCTTCTACACCTTGCTGAACGCCTTCGATAAGTCCGGCGATTTCAGAAGTAGCGCTGGTAACACGCTCGGCAAGCTGTCGAACTTCGTCAGCAACAACTGCGAATCCACGACCTTGCTCACCGGCTCGTGCAGCCTCGATAGCAGCGTTGAGAGCGAGGAGGTTGGTCTGGGCAGCAATATCGTCAATAACTGAGACGATCTTGCCAATTTCTGCAGACTGAACACCAAGCTTCTGAATCTTCTCACCAACTGACTTAACAGCGGCGGAGATTCGGTTCATACCATCAACGGTTCGGTTGACGGTGTCTGCACCCTTCTCAGCAGCGCCCTTGGCGGACTGAGAATCTTCAAGAGCATTCTTCGCACTCTCGGAAACTTCGTCGGCGAGCTGCGAAACGTTGTTCACAATGGTGCTCGCGTTGTTGACGGAAACAGTCTGAGTCTTAGTGCCTTCGCTGATCTTCTGGATCGCAGCGTTGAGCTGTTGCATGGCGTTGGCAGTGGTCTGAACGTTATCTGCCTGATTGGTTGCGCCTGCAGCAATTTCCTGGCTTGCGCTGGCAATGTGCTGAGTTGCGGTACCTGCCTGCTCGGCTGTGTGAGACATGTCAGAGCTAGCTTCTGCAACAGACTTAGCTGCAACAGTGACCTGATCAACAACAGTCTGGATCTGGTCCGTGAGACCTTGGACGTACTTGTCCATAATGATCGCCTGGTCGAAAGACATAAGGTTCGACAGGGCAGTCATGATTTTGTTTGCCGAAGTGGTGCTAAAGCGGAGCTGCTTCCTCATCATTGGGAAGAAAATCTTCTCGTACAGTCGGTACGAAGAGATGTACCACTGAGGTGTGACACCGATGTCTGCGTGGCGCTCACCGATCAGCTGTCGGTACTTTATGTACGACTCGTCCGGGTAGCCGCTAAACCAGCCAAGCATGTATCCGGCCTGTGCACGCTCGAGCGTAGAGCGGACTGAACCGTAGTTCTCCACGATCGCTCGGAACTCTGGGTTCTCAAACTGCGGGTCGTAGAATTTGCGTGCAAATTCTTCTTGCACTTTTTCCGCCCATGGCTTTAGCTTCTGCAGAGCCTGGGCGTCTTCCTGAGTAAAACCGAGGTAGTCGAGTCGACTTCGGTATTCACTCATGTTCACGGTCCCGGTCGCGGAACCTCGCGTATCACTCATTATTTACCCCCAAATGCGATCCGTCTGATCGCTCCTTGGTCTCTCTGGCACTTAGCCGTAAAAGAAACAGATTGATCAAGGGGGCTGACGAGTTTTGCGTCTTGTGTCCCGCCTGCCCCTAGACCTGACCTAAGTAGATTCGCACTCATGCTTTCTAAGTAGATAGGGGCATACGCGCTAATTGGGTCGAGGTATCTACAACACCAGCCCTATTCATTCGCGCCTGTGGAAAACACGTACCGCGCCACAAACTTAATTGGTGCAATTGGCGCGAGGGGTATTTAAAGGCTGTGGGCTGGTTAAACGCCTACGGATTTCTTCAAATCGGTTAGGATGGCGTTCAGTTCATCCTGACTACCGGCTTCGGCGTAAAACCTCAAAAGAGGTTCCGTGCCGGACATTCGGACCACCGCCCATGATCCACCAGCAAGGTTGACACGAACACCGTCCTGTCGATCGATGCTTTCGACAGTTAGTCCGCCAATAGAACTCGGAGAAAGTCCCGCTACAGCGTTGGTGATGTTCTCTCGCTCCGAGTTTTGGTACGACTGATCATCTCTTCGGAATGTATGGAATCCGACACTGTCGTGGAGTTGCGAAAGTAACTGAGATGGCGATTTGCCGCTCATGACCATCGCTTCCAGGAACAGCAGTCCTGAAAGTGATCCGTCTCGTTCCGGTACATGACCTTTAAAGGCGTAACCGCCACTTTCCTCTCCACCCATTGAGCATCCGTTGTCGAGCATTGTTGGCCCAACGTACTTAAACCCAACTGGTGTGCGATAAACCGGTGCCCCGTACTTCGCAGATAGCTTGTCGACCATCGAAGACATTGTGATTGTGCATGCGACGCCACCGGTTTCTTTACGGCGTCCCATGAAGTGATCGGTGAGGAGTGAGAAGACCTCAAGCGTCGAAAAATATTTGCCGTGTTCGTCGACGATGCCTACCCGGTCAGCATCACCATCAAGGGCAATACCTACGTGTGCCCCGTGTTCGACAACAGCAGCGGAAAGCGGTTTGACGTTGTGTTCGATTGGTTCGGGCTGGTTCATGCCCGGGAACGAAGGGTCTGGGTTTGAGCGAATCTCGATGACTTCGATATAGCCACCGTTTAGCACTGCTGGAATGATGCCGGCACCACTTCCGTGCATGGCATCGACAACTATTTTGAGTTTTGACGCCTTGATTGGAGCAAGTTCGATAACTCGGTCTAACTGCGCGAGGTAAGGAGGTATGACTTCGAATGTTTTCGAGCTTCCCTCCTCGCCAGAAGACGGAGCATTTGCCGTACCGTCCAGAACATTGGCTAGATGAGATTCGATCTTCGCTACTTCCTCGGGAGGGGCAGAACCGCCGGCAGACGATTTGACCTTGAAGCCGTTCCACTCGGGTGGGTTGTGTGACGCTGTGATCATCACACCAATAGCGGCGTCGTGATCAACTACAGAGAAGCTGCAAGCAGGCGTAGGTGCAGGGACATCGAATACCTGGGTATCGATCCCATAGCCGTTGATTTCTTCTGCAACCGCGGCGGCGAATCTGTCGGAACCGAACCGGGTGTCATACCCGACAACCACTCCGCGGGATGCCCCGCCATTTTGTAGTAGGTGAAGAGAAACAGCTCTCGCGCACGCGCGTACGTTTTCAAAAGTGAACTCGTCGGCGATGATCGCCCTCCAACCATCGGTTCCAAAACTGATCTGGGGGCGACTCATCGCTGATTCCTCGAGTACGTGTGCTGTGTTATTAGCCTTTTAGGGCTTCTACCTTGTTCAACTCTTCCCACGGCAAGTTCAGGTCTTCACGACCGAAGTGTCCGTAAGCAGCTGTCTGCTGGTAGATCGGTCGACGCAGGTTAAAGTTGTCGATGATCGCCTGAGGGCGAAGATCGAAGTGCTTCTTTACTAGCTCAACAATTTCGCTTTCGGCGATTTTGCCAGTTCCCTTGGTGTCGACCTGAATCGAAATAGGAGTTGAAACTCCAATGGCGTAGGAAACCTGAACCTCTGCGCGGTCAGCCAGACCTGCAGCTACGAGGTTCTTAGCTACCCATCGAGCGGCGTATGCTCCTGATCGGTCAACCTTCGTCGGGTCCTTGCCGGAGAACGCACCACCACCATGTCGTGCGCTTCCGCCGTAGGTGTCGACGATGATCTTTCGACCAGTTAGACCAGCGTCACCTACCGGACCACCAATTACGAATCGACCGGACGGGTTGATGTAGTACTTGGTATCTGCGTCTAACAGGTCTGCCGGAATGACTTCGCGGATAACGTGTTGCTGGATGTCAGCAGCGATCTTTTCGTTGGTTACGTCTGGATCGTGCTGGACTGAAATAACAACCGTGTCGACTCGAACGGGCTTGTGGTCTTCCGTGTATTCGATAGTTACCTGGCTCTTCGAGTCGGGGCGCAGGTAATCGACCGTTCCGTTCCGACGGACATCTGTCATTCGCTTGGTCAAACGGTGGGCCAGCGAAATAGGGAGAGGCATGAGTTCAGGGGTTTCGTTGGATGCGTATCCAATCATCATTCCCTGGTCACCAGCTCCAACTTCGTCGGCACTGGCTTCGCCACGGACTTCAAGTGCTTCCGTAACACCGGCTGAAATATCTGAAGACTGCTCGTCGAGCGCGATCAAGACCGAACATCCATCGCAATCGAAGCCGTAAGCAGGGTCGTCGTATCCGATCTTTCGAATGGTGTCGCGAACGATGCCACGAATGTCGACATCTGCCTGTGTTGTGATTTCACCGAACACGAGAACCAGTCCGGTTGTAACAGACGTTTCGCATGCCACTCGGCTCATCGGGTCTTGTGAGAGGAGAGCGTCGAGCACACCGTCAGAAATCTGGTCGGCCATCTTGTCTGGATGACCTTCGGAAACCGATTCCGAGGTGAGCAAATACTTTGTGTTTGCCATGTTTAGGTTGTGTAGTCCGTGTCTTTAGATTGACCCCGGTTCGCTGAATAACAGCGAACCGGGGTCATTTTAGCCAGTTACCCAGGTGAATTTAGGTTAAGTGCCTGACTCCCAGCTGTTCAGGTACTTGTCCTGTTCAGGAGTCAGCACGTCGAAGCTCATTCCCATGGCTCCGAGCTTGATGCTTGCGATGTCGGTGTCGACTTCCGATGGGAGTGTGTATACGCCCGGATCGAGTTTGTTGTGGTTGTTGACGATGTATTCACCGGCGAGTGCCTGATTGGCGAAGCTCATGTCCATCACACTAGGCGGGTGACCTTCGGCAGCACCAAGGTTGATGAGTCGACCTTGTGCGAGGAGGAAGATCTTTCGACCATCCTCGAGAGTGTATTCGTCAACGAAGTCTCGGACTTCACGTCGAGCTTCCGACATTTCTTCAAGAGACTCCACGTTGATTTCAACGTTGAAGTGACCTGAGTTTGCAACAACAGCACCATCTTTCATGTTCTCGAAGTGATGCTTGTCGATTGCGCTCATTCCACCGGTGACCGTCAGGAAGATGTCACCGACCTGGCATGCCTCGTTCATCGACATGACCTGGTGACCGTCCATGACGGCTTCGAGTGCTCGGACCGGGTCTACTTCACACACGATCGTGTGGGCGCCCATGCCCTTGGCTCGCATAGCGAAACCTTTACCGCACCAGCCGTAACCGATAGTTACAACCGTCTTACCGGTGATCAGCATGTTGGTCGCACGGATGATTCCGTCGATCGAGCTCTGGCCTGTGCCGTAGCGGTTGTCGAACATGTGCTTCGTCTGCGAGTCGTTCACAGCCACGATTGGGTAAGCGAGCTTGCCCTGACCGTGAAGAGCCTTCAAACGAATAACGCCGGTGGTGGTTTCTTCCATTCCACCGATTACGTCTTTTAGGAGATGCTGCTTTTCGCTGTGAAGCATTGCAACAACGTCAGCACCATCGTCCATAGTGATTTGCGGACCGGTGTCGACGGTCGCCGACATGTGCTGGTAATACGTTTCGTTGTCTTCGTCCTTGATGGCGAAAACAGGGATTCCTGAATCAACCAGGTGAGCAGCAATGTCGTCCTGGGTTGAAAGCGGGTTAGAAGCACAGAGGGTTAGATCTGCACCACCAGCCTTCAGCGTGTGAGCGAGGTTAGCGGTCTCAGCGGTGATGTGGAGACACCCAGCGAGTTTTATTCCCTTGAGAGGCTGTTCTTTTGCGAACCTTTCTTTGATGGTTCGCAGGACAGGCATTTCACGCTCTGCCCATTCGGCTCTAAGTTGACCCTTACTTGCAAGGCCAATGTCTTTAATGTCGTATTCCATTTTTACTCCGGACTGTTTCAACAGTTTCTAGTCGGATTACTTTTTCTGTTTTTGGTCCGGACGATGGGCGCCTTCTCGCCGTCAGCCCGAGGGGTTGAACAACTATTTTTTTCATACCCTGCGGCAATTGCTCAAGCTATGCCAGAGAGTTGAATCGGGTTAGGTCTTCAAAAGCTTTGAATCGGCTTTTGATGCACTCCTGGGTAAGGTTTTT
>Ga0181587_10001027_pt1 | contig 23230 bp, 14 predicted proteins | sample 071ome_27_FD_132463 | JGI IMG/M metagenome (GOLD analysis project Ga0181587, IMG submission 132463) | Coastal salt marsh microbial communities from the Groves Creek Marsh, Skidaway Island, Georgia - 071409AT metaG (megahit assembly) | ecosystem: Environmental > Aquatic > Marine > Intertidal... | reverse complement strand
CCGCCTGCATGTCTATGACGATGAACCCGATGACGCGCTGCAGGCCGACTACGACGCACTGGATGACATCCTATCGACCATAGGATCGGCCTTTCTTGGCATCACGGTAAATTGTGCCCGGTGCCACAACCACAAATTCGATCCCATGACTCAGGTAGAATACTACGAGCTACTTGATTTCATCCACCAGATCGAACCCTATGGGCGACCTCATACTGGAGGTGGATCACGTCCCATCGGATCCATCACACGTACTCTTGCCACTCCAGTTGAGATTTCGGATTGGAAGGAGCGACACACCCGACAAATTCAATCCCTTGAGGCAAGCATTGAGAACGCGCCATCCAATGAACAGGAATCCCTCACCCAACAACTCGAAGCACTCCAAAAACAGTATCCTCCCTTCGAAAAGGCCCTGGCCATATCGGATCGTATCCCGACTGAAAAATGGACCACGCACCGTCTTCAGCGCGGAGACCCTCGACTCAAAGCTGAAAGAGTCTCCGCCAATATTCCGGCGATGTTGAGATCCAATTCAGGCAAATCCACCGGCCATACCAGAGCGGACCTGGCCCGTTGGATCTCTTTCCCGAATAATCCGATGACTGCCCGGGTGATCGCCAATCGCATCTGGCAACATCATTTCGGCCGGGGCATTGTCGCGACTCCCAACGATTTTGGATCAGCTGGATCAGGCGCCACCCACCCGGAATTGTTGGATCACCTGGCCACCCAACTGATCCAATCTGGATGGAGTTTAAAAGAACTGCACCGATATATCATGACGAGCAACGCCTACCGAATGTCTTCACGCGCTTACCAGCCGGCTGCATTGAAGAAAGATCCGTCCAACCAATTGTTCTGGCGTCAGGAGATGCGTAGAATGGATGCTGAAGTGTTGCGTGATTCCATGTTGGCGTTCAGCAGGGATTTGAACTTGAAATCTGCCGGTCCGGGCGTCTACCCGGAATTACCTGCTGAAGTTCATCGCACACAGGACAGTGCCCGCAAGGGCTGGGGGGCAAGTCCTTTGGAAGATCAAAACCGACGGAGCATTTACATCTATGCAAAACGGGCACTCCCCCTTCCCTTATTGGAAGTGTTTGACGCAAGTCATGTCGCATTCTCCCTGGGGCGACGTCCGGTCACGACCGTTGCCCCACAGGCATTGACGCTATTGAACGACACCTTCATGCAACAACGCGCAGCACATCTGGCCGATCAAACAAGCACCATCGATGAATTATTCAAAATCCTCTGGCAACGACTCCCCACCGACGATGAACGGCGGGCATGCGAAGCGATGCATGAAAACCAAACAAACCTCCTCAAATCCGATGGCAATCAACAAGCAGCAGCACAAGCCTGGGCCCACCTTTGTTTGGCGATGCTCAATGCGAATGAAACCATCATGATTGATTAATGAAAGCAGGACGCATGAAGGTTCAGAACAGGTCATGGAGCAGAAACAAGGTTAAGCGAAACGTTGGGTCCCAACCTGAACGATCCGGCCCAGGATCGCGTCGATCATTTATCCAGAGCCTTGGTGCAGGTTTTGGTTCTTTGGCTTTGGAAGGCATGCTGCAAGCCGAGAACACGGCCGCAAACCGCTTCTCCAAAGCATTGCCGCACCTTGCTCCGAAGGCAAAATCATGCATTTTCCTGTTTATGTTCGGGGGACCATCCCAACTGGATCTGTTCGATTACAAGCCCGAACTTCAAAAACGGGACGGTCAAACATTCCAAAATGAATTTCGACGGAACACGCTGACCAAAGCCGTGCTTCAAGCAAGTCGCAGGACCTTTCGTCAGCATGGACAATCCGGACTCTGGTGTTCCGATGCACTTCCTCATTTGTCCAAGCACATGGACAAACTCGCGGTGATACATTCATTGCATAGTGATTCCTTTGCGCATGGCTCCGCCCTGTTGAACATGAACACGGGCCGCGCCATCCAAGGTCACCCTTCCGTGGGCGCCTGGGTGACTTATGGATTGGGATCCATGAATCAAAACCTGCCTGCTTATGTGGTGATGCTCGACCCAAGAGGCGGCCCCACCACGGGCTCCCCCAATTGGTCCAGCGGATACATGCCTGCCTCCTACCAGGGAACGGTACTGAGAACCCAGGGGACACCTGTCCTAAACCTGAATCCCCCCGAAGGCATTTCTCGTGAAATGCAGCGCAACCAGATCGACCTGGCCCGGTTCTTCAACCAGCGTCATCAAAAGGAACGTCCCAACACCAGTGAACTGGAGGCTAGAATCCAGAGTTACGAATTGGCGTTTCGATTGCAAATGACCGCTCCCGAAGCGCTGAATATCGAAAACGAACCCGAATCCATCCAATCGCTCTATGGCATCGGCGCGCCCAAAGGTTCCCACAAACTCACGGTAGGTCCGGAGCCGTTCGGCAGACAATGCCTCATCGCCCGGCGCATGGTCGAACGTGGTGTTCGTTTCATACAAATCTACTCCGGTGGAGGTGCGGCAGGAGGACAAAACTCCTGGGATGGACATCATGGTATCGAGGAGAACTTGAACATCCACTGTCCGGAGATCGACAAACCCATCGCCGGGTTGTTGCAAGACCTGGATCAACGCGGGCTGCTGGATGAAACGCTGGTCGTGTGGGGCGGCGAGTTCGGACGCCAACCCGTCTCTGAAACGTTCAACACCGGAGGCAAACCGGGCGGACGCGATCACAATCCACTGGGGTTTACCTACTGGATGGCGGGTGGCGGTGTCAAAGCTGGAACGCGTTACGGTGAAACAGATGAAATAGGTGAACGGGCAGTCGTGCACCGGCACCATCTAAGGGATCTGCACGCCACCATCCTCCACCAAATGGGACTCGATCACACGCACCTGACTTATCCCTATGCCGGCTTGGATCAGCGTCTGACCGGAGTGGAGGTGGAAGCCGAGGTCATACGGGGCTTGATCACATAGCACAGTTTTTTTCATCATGAGACGAATCCTTTTCCAAATGATCGCAGGTATCAGCCTGATCTGGACCATTCCATCCATCCTGGCTCAAGATACGCCCCCTGTTCCACCCAACATCCAAACGGTGCTCAATCACACCCAACCACTCGAACACCCTCGTTTGAACCGCTTGCCGCTTTATGTCTGGTCCATTCACCATGCCTTAAACGGTCTACCTGATTCACAAGCCCGCGAACTACTCGGCCAATTGGATCAACGCGGCATCGGATATTGTGTCAACTGGAACCATTCATCCTTCGAAGCCACCGTTGAAGAAGGAATCCGAATTGCCAAAATCCAAAAGGCCCTCGGCATGGAAATCTCCATCAATGCGAACAGTTGCTTGTATTCTCTGTTTGACGGCACTGATGCAACAGCTCACATCGATCAACATGGCCAAGCTTTTTGGGACACTTCATTCGGCCCCAAAACGGGTTGTCCTTTTGCTTTGGAACATCGTATTCCAGTGATACGTCAACGCATCGCATCCTTTGTAGAAGCTTACGATGAAGCAGGGCTGGAAATTGATTTCATTTTCGCCGATTGGGAAATTGACGGTCCGATGGAATGGAATGATGCATGGGAGCATTCAAAACAATGTGTTCGCTGCCAGCAACATCTCCCGCACGATCATGATTTCCGAACGTTCCAAACCATTCTGCGCCGCCTGCGTAGCGACATGCAAAAACGCATGTTTGCCAAGCCGGTGCTGGAGGCCTTTCCCGGGGCATTGGTGGGCAATTACGCAGTCCACCCGCACGATGGCTACCGCTACTGGTTTGATTATTTCGAAAAACTCCCCGAAACCGCACCAGTCATCCATGAGCATAAGGCTCTCTATCGTGAGTGGGCTCCGGAATTCGACGCCACCGGCTACACCTTGAGCATGCCGGTGGTTTACACCTGGTATCCCATTTTTGATTCACTTCCTTTTGAACCAAGCGATTATCGATGGTTTTACAACATGCTCAAAGTGGCATCAAATGCAGGTGCCCACACCTCTCCAGCAACCCCCTCGGTCCCCTTTGTTCATTGGCATACCACCGCTCCGCCAAATCCGCGGTCGGATACAGTCACTCAGTTTTCAAAGGAAAATTACCAGGAACTGCTTTGGCACATGCTGTTGCGTGGTCATGACTCGTTCTTTCTCTGGTGCCAGCAGAAGGAACTGCCTAAAGAAATTTCCCTGCTCCACAAAGTTTATGCAGATTCCATGCAGTATTCAGACTACATCAAAAAAGGAATCCCCATTGAACACCACGTGCCAGCCCTGCCGGGGTCCATCGTGTCCGGACTCCGGCTGAACGACCATGTGTTGATCAAACGTACCAACTTCACCACCCACAAGGAGAAGGTCAGCTTGAAACTTTCTGCATCTGAATGGCTCGATATCCCTGCAGATTTCAGTCTGGGAATACTCCCGGTCATTCAAAAGAAACCTGTCGCGCCCTGGACTCAGACCCACTTCCCAATCGGCATGTATGAACTCCCCGAAACGGATTTGGAACTGAACAGAATGGCCGGGGCTGGCATCAACCTGGTTCACGCCAACAACCACAGCGATCTCGACCGCTTGCATGACCTCGGGATGAAAGGCTGGATCTCCTTGTCAGTTCAGGATGGACTGTCGGACAACCTGCGCAAACGAACCTCATCCGTATGGGACCACCCTGCTCTTGCTGTCTGGGAAGGACCCGATGAAATCATCTGGACCTTCACCGCTTATAGTTTCCTGAAAGACAGAGCTGGATTTACCCGGGAGGATTGGGAGAATCAGAAACCCATCGCCACCCAATATGCGAATTCCGTCGGAACCGACCTGCTCTATCGCATGCGCCAAAGCATCGAGTGGTTGAAACGCAATGATCCCAATCACCACCCTTTCTGGATGAATGAGGCGGCCGACAGTGATGCCTTTTATTCACGTGGCTATGTGGATCCCATCGATATCATTGGTTGCGATTATTACGCGGTGCGCGCCACAGGCACCGACATGCAAAGCGGTGGCAGACTGGTCAAACGATGGGATGCCATCGGAAAAGGACGTCCTGTCTGGATGGTGCTTCAAGGCTTCTCCTGGCACACGATCCGTCCCGAGCGTGAGAGGCTCTACCCTAGCTTTGCGCAATCAAGATACCTTGCTTACGATTCCATCGCTCACGGGGCCAAAGGCATATTGTATTGGGGAACCAACACCATTGACGATCCCGACTTCCGTCAATCTTTGTATGCATTGACCTCGGAACTCTCCCACATCGGGCCCTACCTGATGTCACCGATACGCAAGCAAATCACTGCGCGGATCATCCCCGATTTATTTGAACCTTCAGGACAAGGAGTCAAAACACTCCTTTGCCAACTGGAAGAGGAGCAACTTCTCATCGTGATCAATCTGGACCAGCACCGTCATCTGGCGGTCGAGATTCCGGAGTTGGAATCTTTGAACGGAGACCGTCTTCATCTTCTCTACGGAAAAGAAATGTTAATTCCCAAGAACGGAACGGTCATCACACGACTGCAAGCCGAAGAGGTCAAGGTATTCGCAACAGATCCCACCTTGGCCCAAGGGATCACCGAGGGAAGACAATACACCGATTAAAGCCTCCAAGTAGCTGCTTTCGCCAGAAAGGGGCCCGCCAACGCATGCATCATTCCAAAAGATTTTCGAAATTTGGTATCTTGCTGTTGGATGCCTCGGGGTTTTCCATCGGATCATTACCGGAACTTGTATGCCATGAGGTTCCGGGCGGGACGCCCAGAGCTACCTTGTAGCCGCTTTCGCCAGAAAGTGGCCCACACCAAAAACACGCCTAAAGATTGTCAGTTTCCAAATCTGCAGATAAGATCCATTCACTCATGAGCAAACGTATTGTTGTATTGGACGGTTATACATTAAACCCGGGAGATTTAAGCTGGGAAGGTCTTCAAGCTTTGGGAGATCCCTGCGAAATCCATGACCGCACTGCGGTGGAGGATATTATTGATCGGGCGCAAGAAGCGGAGATTGTATTGACCAACAAAACTCCCATTTCGGTCGATACCCTCGTCAAACTCCCCAAACTGCAATACATCGGCGTTCTGGCGACCGGATTCAACATTGTGGACACCGCCACAGCCAAAAGCCGGGGGATCCCTGTCACCAACGTACCAACTTATGGAACCAAATCCGTTGCACAAATGACCATGGCATTGCTTCTGGAACTGACACAGCGCGTTGGGAACCATTCCGATTCAGTGATGAATGGTGACTGGATGCGTTGTCCGGATTTTTGTTTCTGGAAACATCCCCTGATAGAGCTGGATGGATTAACCATGGGGATTGTCGGATACGGGCGTATCGGACAGGAAGTTGCCAAGCTGGCCCGGGCATTCGGCATGCATGTCATTGCGACCAAGCGAGACTCCCTGGATCCTTCAGAACACCCCGACACACGATTCACCTCGTTGGATGAAGTCATCGAACAATCGGATGTCATCAGCCTGCATTGCCCCCTGACACCCGAAACCCAATACCTGATCAATGATGCCCGACTGGCAAAAATGAAGCCGACAGCGCTGTTACTGAACACAAGTCGCGGTCCACTGGTCGATGAACGATCTCTGGCTGACGCCTTGATGAACGGTAGCATCGCCGGTGCCGGCATTGATGTGGTGGAGCTCGAACCCCCCAGGTCCGAAAGCCTCCTTTACCAGGCGCCAAACTGCTACATCACCCCACACATAGCATGGGCAACCAAAGCTGCCCGCACCCGACTGCTCAATACGGCGGTAGAAAACGTCCGGCAATTTCTGGAGGGAACCCCTCAAAATGTAGTGAATTCATAAACCACTCTTTCACCATGTTACGTCATCTGCTTCTACTCCTGTTCCTGTCCGCCGGTCTGTTGAATCATGCCCAGGACTTTCGTGCCCCCTACAATAGTGAACCTTCGGACATACCGTTCACCACACCGGAAGAAGCATTAAAAGCAGTAGAACGACCTGAAGGATATCATCTCACCTTGTTCGCTCATGAACCGGAGGTTCAACAACCCATCGCACTCACCACCGATGAACGCGGTCGCCTCTGGATAGCGGAAAACTATACTTATGCCGAAAGCGGCTTGAATTTCGATCTCACCATGCGGGACCGGATCGTTATTCTGAACGATGAAAACGGTGATGGCATCTCCGACCGACGCACCGTCTTCTGGGATGAAGGCCAACGCATCACCGGTGTCGAACTCGGACTTGGTGGGGTTTGGGTGATCGCACCTCCACAGCTGTTGTTTATTCCGGATCGCGATCACGATGATATTCCCGACACACAACCCGAAGTCATTCTGGATGGATTTGACGCAGACAAAATACGCCACAACCTCGCCAATGGAATCAAGTGGGGACCGGACGGCTGGCTGTATGGTCGCCACGGCATCCTGACCGACTCGCTTGTTGGACCTCCGGGATCGGAACGCGAGGACAGAACCCGTCTTCATTGCGGCATCTGGCGTTGGCATCCTCAACTCAAACAAGTGGAAATGGTGGCCGAAGGAACCACCAATCCCTGGGGGCATGATTGGAATGATTACGGCGAACTGTTCTTCATCAACACCGTCATTGGACACCTTTGGCATGCAGTTCCGGGCTCCTACTTCGAACGCATGTATGGGGAACCCAAACGCCAGAACCTTTATCGGCTGATTCCCCAAACAGCCGACCACGTTCACTGGGACACCACCGAACAATGGATGGACATCCGGAAAGGCATGTCCGATCGCACATCAGAACTGGGGGGCGGTCACGCTCACTCGGGATTGATGATCTATCTGGGCGATCAATGGCCTTCAACCATGCGAGGTGAAAGTTTTGCCCTCAGCCTGCATGGACAACGGATCAATCACGATCACATCGAACGTCGCGGCGCCGGATACAAAGCCACCCACCGCCCGGATTTGGTCCACTTCCGGGATCCATGGTTTCGGGGTATCGATTTAACTTACGGTCCGGACGGGGGCGTTTATGTTCTGGATTGGTCTGACGTGGGTGAATGTCACGAAAACACGGGCGTTCACCGGACCTCGGGTCGTATTTATAAAATCACCTACCCATCGGCGCACTCCGCGGATCCGCGACCACACTCACGCCCCAACCTACGGCAACTTTCGACACTCGAACTGGCGCAGCTCCAAACCCACTCAAACGACTGGTGGGTGCGACAATCAAGAATCCTGTTGCGCGAACGATACCTGACTGGAGCCGATATGGACGCAGCTCACGACTTCTTTACCAATGAAATGACCAAACCGCGTCCCATCCCTGTCCGGCTCCGCATTCTATGGGCTCAGGCACTCACGGGTGGCATCAGCCAGGAAGCCTTGATTCGTCGTCTCAATGCTCCCAACGAAAACATGCGTGCCTGGAGTATTCGCTTGCTTGCGGACAACGGCTCCCGACCGACACCTGAAGTGGTTAAGGCCCTGATCAACCGTGCGCGCAAGGAAGACTCCGGACTGACTCTGCTTTATCTGGCTTCTGTCTTGCGCCATCTGAACAGCAGTGATGCCTGGGCATTGGCAAACATAATCGGCACCAAGCAAATGTTCACCGACGATCCACAACTGCCGGCGCTCATCTGGCACAGCCTGGAACCAAAAGTTTCCTCAGACCCCGAATCCGCATTGAACTTCCTGGACCAACATCCCATGCGGGACCTGGCGCGCTGGACCGTAAGACGTCTCACCCAGGAAATAAAGAACAGTCCTGATGTCGCAACGGCTTTGCTCAACCGCATCATTCAGAACAATCGTGAGGAGGATGTCTCCATCATCCTTCAAGGGATGAGCGAGGCCCTCCAGGGATGGAGCAAGGCCGACCAACCCGATAACTGGGAAATCGTCTACCAACGTTGGAACCGCACGAATAACCCCGAGATCGCAGGCTACCTCAATGAATTGGCCGTGGTGTTCGGAGATGGACGCGTCGATGCAACGTTGATGGCCATCGCCGGCGACGAGACACGCGACATCCATACCCGACGAAACGCACTCGACACACTCGCCAAATCAAACAAAGCATCCAACACCCCATTCCTTCAACGCATGCTGCAAGAACGCAAAATGAGCGACATTGCGGTGCAGGGTTTGTCGCTACAATGGTCGGAGGAAGTCGGTGACCTGCTGACACGCCGGTATGGAGGCATGTCACGGCATGGCAAAGACACGGTGATCGAAACATTGATCAGTCGTGCATCAGGCATCGGGCATTTACTGAAGGGCATCCAAAACAAACGCATCCCGGCACGTGACATCAAGGCATTCGAACGCCGGAAAATGGTAAGAATGAGCGACCCTTCCCATCTGGAAACCATACGAAGCATCTGGCCGGAATCAATGAAGGAGGATCTGGAAGAAAAAGTCCTCCATGAAAACTGGCACAATAGATTAACCGCTCTTGAAGCTACCCGTTCTGATCTGACGACTGGACGCGAGTTGTTCAGCGCCCTCTGCGGCACATGCCATAAACTTCGCGGCACAGGTGGCGATCTGGGACCGGATTTGACGGGTTCAGACCGATCCAACCTGGATTACCTCCTCGAAAATATCCTCTTCCCCAGCCGTGTCGTTCCCGATGACTACCGCATGCTGCGAGTCGACATGAAAGACGGACGTTCACTGGAGGGACTCAAAGGGCCGGAAACCCAATCCACCATGGTCCTCAAATCCCCCACCCAAACCATGGTCCTGGAAAAAGAAGCCATCGAAGAAACCACGACCTCCAAACTATCCCTCATGCCCGAAGGACTCCTGGAAGGACTCAACGACCAACAACTACGCGATCTGTTCGGGTATTTGATGCAGTAAAACCCGGATGAAACAAAGTACCCAGCTCAACTCTGGACTGCGGTGATCACCGCACCGCTCTGGATACGCCAGGGAAACGTGATGGTTACCTGCCTCCAACCGCATTCATTTACTTTTTACGAATACAGTCAGCGTGCAAGCCATCGCCAGGTATACCTGATTACCTCTGGCGTAGACGGATCGTATCCAGAGCGGCGCTGCACGCCGCACTCCAGAAAATACGTCCTCGACGTATCCATGCGATAGGACAGACTACACCAGCTACAATTCCTTGTGGATTTTATCATCGCCAAAATCCATCGCTTTCGTTTTCATCAACAACAACATCACTTATGATACGTCGCCCAATCAGTTCATTGACCAGGATTTCGCTAGGCATTTTGTCCGTTGTATGCCTACTGACCTGGTATTCCTGGCTTTCACACCGCCAGCACATCGCCAATCCAAACGACACCACCATCCCCAACTGGACGCAACTCACCGAAGGTGTCAAGAAGACCGTCACCTGGAATGAACGAACGGAGGAGCGCTGGCTGACGGATGACGCCAAAGCAACGGTCATCCGACTTTTTTCCGGACTGGGCATTGCGGTCGCCGGAGCTTGCCTGCTGGGAATCGGCATGGGATGTCTCACCCCGATGGAGGCCTTTTTTCATCCCCCACTTTCATTTTTGGCTAAAATCCCTGCCACGGCGGTGCTCGCCGTCTTCATGGCCCTCGTCGGGCTGGGGATGGAAATGTATATTACCATGATTGTCTTTGGCATCCTGCCCTCGATGGCGATCAGCGTTTACCAGGCGGTCAAAGAGTTCCCCGAAGAACTTCAATACAAGGCTTACACGCTGGGGGCTTCCCACATGGAAGTCATTTGGACCATCATCTTCCCCCAGGTCCTGCCAAAACTCATTGACGCCACACGTTTGATGATCGGGCCAGCCATGGTGTATTTGATCGCAGCCGAAATGCTGTTCGGTGATGTCGGTTTCGGATACCGCATCCGCATCCAGTCAAAATTACTCAGCATGAATGTGGTCTATCCGTATCTTGCGCTTTTGGCGGGGTTCGGATTCATCATGGACTACATGTTGAAGGTCTTTCAGCGTAAAATCTCACCCTGGTTTGAAGCACGTCATTAAAGGCAATCCATGACCGACAAACAAACACCTCAACTGGCCCTGCATTGCCAATCGGTATCCCACTGGTTTGGGAGCAAAAAGGTTCTTTACGATGTGAACCTCAAAATCGAGCGCGGACAATTTGTCAGCCTTGTTGGTCCCAGTGGCTGTGGCAAATCCACATTACTGCGAGCCATCGTCGGCACCCATTTACCACGCAAAGGAAACATCCTGGTGCACTCCAAGGAAGAAGGAGCAACACCGGCCCCGGTCACCGGTCCCGGGCGGGATAGGGGAATTGTCTACCAACACTACTCACTCTTTCCATTTCTGACAGCCCTTGAAAATGTCGCGATCGGCTTAAAACTGGATGAAACCAACATCCCTTTCCGCACGTTCCGCTGGTTCGCCTGGCGCAAACTGCGTAAACAACACTTGAAACTAGCGGCAGAGTATCTGGATCGGGTCAAATTGGGCGACGCCATGCACCTTTACCCGCATGAAATGTCCGGCGGAATGCGCCAACGCGTTGCCATCGCACAGGCTCTCGTCATGAAACCCGAAATCATCCTGCTCGACGAACCTTTCGGAGCCCTGGATGAAGCAACGCGCGAAGAACTTCAACGGGCACTGCTCCTGCTTTATGCCGAAAACAAGACGGCTTTGAAGCAAGGCGAAGTTCCCCCATTCACTCTGATCATCGTTACCCACGAGCTGAACGAGGCGATTTATGTCGGTGACCGCTTGATTGGGCTCTCCCAATACTGGGATTGGCAGGGAGAACAACTAACTGAGTCGCCAGGGGCAAGCATCGTTTACGATGTGCCGTCCCCTGTATTTGATCCGGACGCCACCAGAGATTTCGAGATTTTTGAAGAACAACGTGACGCCGTCAGGAATGAGGTATTTGATCCGAACGGCAAGAAACCCCGTATACCGGTAGAAGCTTAAACCTAGAGCAACATCCATCATGAGCCGCGAAGCGCCACCATTTCTCAAACAAGCAGGTCGTATTCTGAATTCCGGTCAGGCGCGCACGTTGCTGTTGACGGGCAACATTCATGATTTGTTTTACAAGAAACAGGATGAACTTGAAGATTATGTCTCACTTCTTCCATTTCTGTTACACCATTGGGATCTTTCGGATTTCATCCTGATCACTCATGAGTTGAATGGTCCCATCCGTTTCCTGCATCAAGAACATACCGAACTCATGAAACGTGCCTGGGTGGAATGGCGCACAGGCATGAGCGACGAGGAAATGGCCATCCAACGCATGTTGGAAAAAGGAAAGTCGGATTTGGATTCAGTGGCAGATGCTTTTGAACACCACCTGAACAAAGCCATCGGAAATCCTACGCTGGCTTTGGAGTTGCTACGCCAGATGTGCCTGTGTTCACGCACCACACGCAATGGCAAACCCATCCTTAAACAAAATCTATTGATCCTGATCGAAGGGGCCGACCTTCTGCTTCCCGAATCCCCCATGTCCCAACTCAGCGATGTGGATCGACAACGTGTGGCCATATGCCAGGATTGGTTCTGTGACCAGGGATTTTTGCGTTCGGAAGACTCGGTCATCATGTTGGCCGAATCACGCAGCCTGATCCATCATCGACTCGCCAACCTGCCTTACCTACTGGAAACAGAAATCCCTTCACCCGACGAAGACACACGAAAACATTTCATTTCATGGTTCAATCGTCATCTGAATGATGGAGAGGAACTCAAGCTGTGGAGCAGTCAAACCCAATTGGCTACTCTAACAGCCGGACTTTCACTCCAAGCGCTGCTCCAACTGCTCAAAGGCGCCTCTCACGCCCGCGAAAAGCTTCAACCGTCAGAAGTCGTCGCCAAGGTCGAATCCTTCATCCAGAATCAATTGGGAGGCTCTGTCGTCGAATTCAAAAAGCCCGAACATCAACTCAAAGACGTGGTTGGCTTTCGGAAATTAAAAGGTTTTCTCAACAGCGAACTCATCCCACGATTCCGAATTCAGGGTAAAGCGGCCCTCCCGGGTGCGGCGGTGTGTGGTCCGATTGGAAGCGGCAAAACATTCATCTTTGAGGCGGTTGCTTCGGAACTGAATATGGTGGTTCTGGTGCTCAAAAACCTGCGCAGCCAATGGTTCGGACAAACCGATGTCATTTTTGAACGATTGCGACGCGTGCTGGAAGCGCTTTCAAAGGTCCTGATATTTGTGGATGAAGCCGACACCCAGTTCGGAGCCATCGGCGCCAATGCTCATGAAACCGAACGACGCCTGACCGGTAAGATACAGGCCATGATGAGCGATCCACGCTTGAGAGGGCGTGTCTTCTGGCTTTTGATCACGGCACGCATCCATCAACTATCGCCTGACCTCCGACGTCCCGGGCGTGTCGGTGATTTGATCATCCCGGTACTGGATCCGGATAATGATGACCGCGCAGCATTTATTGACTGGATGCTTAAACCAGTCGTCGACAAACGTCCGCCCAAAGAGACCATCGATTCACTGTCATCCAAACTGGCAGATTATTCAGCCGCTGCCATGGCATCACTGCGATCAGAACTCATCGCCACGAAGATGCTCAAAAAGGCAGACCACTTGCGTTTGGAAGAAATCCTCGAGGTGGTCAACGACCACCTTCCTGCCGCCATCGAATCCACCCGGCACTACCAGACACTGCAGGCACTCGTTCATTGCAGTCGACGCAGTCTCTTGCCCGATCCGGATGTTACAAACGATCAGCGTGCCATTTGGGAATCGGAAATCAAACACATGGAATCCAAAGGCATTCGTTGATCATGAAACCGGATCCATCCAAACCACCCAGGCCAAACAAACGGCCCAAACGTCAACACAACAAAACGCAGTCTCATAAAAAGGTGGTTCCGATGTCCAAAGAATCCCGCCCCCGCATCTGGATGGCGTGGACCATGGCTGCCATGGTCGCTTTCTCGGTGATCGCATGGTACGCCACCATGGAGCGAACCCCATCTCGGTTACGTCTCGTCACGGGGGAAGACGGAGGTCTCTACCATCAGGTGGGTGACTTGCTGAGTGAAATATGGCAGAAACATACGGATTCCACATTGGAGATTGTTTCCAGCTCCGGCAGTGGTGAAAACCGTTCATCACTGATCAATCACGACGTTGACCTGGCCATCCTGCAGGGAGATGTAGTTCCCCTGGATGGATTCTCCATCATTGCCCCACTTTATCCAGAATTGGTACACGTCATCGTCCGCAAAGAATCGGACATCCACCGTGTTCAGGACCTGCGCGACCACCAAATCCTCATTGGTTCACCGAACTCGGGAATGAGGTCCACCGCGGAAGAAATCCTCGATTACCACGGCCTGACCGAAGACACATTTGAAGCCCACGAGATGTATTTCACGGAATTGGACAAGCACCCCGAGATCGACGCAGCCATCGTCACGGCGGGCATGATGAATCCGGACCTCAAGTTACTCTTGAATACCGGGAACTACCGACTCATCCCCATCGAATACGCGGAGGCCATCGCCATGCAGAATTCCTTCTTCATCCAGATGAAGATACCTAAAGCTCTGTATGGATTTGGCACTGTTCCCACTGATGTGGACTGTGTCACGGTGGCGACCACATCCTTATTGGTAGGGCGTGAAGACATTGATTCAGTCGTCGTGGACCAATTACTCAATTGCGTCTTTCAGCAATCCCTTTGGATGCATTTACCCACATTGCACAGCACCGAAGATATTCTACGGGACTGGAGCAAGCTAAGGTATCATCCCCGGGCGCATCAGTTTTTCAATCCATCCGACCGTGTGGGACACATGGCCAACATCATGGAATCGCTGGCCGCCTTCAAGGAACTGGCCGTTGCTCTCGTGGCCGGATTGTATCTATTATGGGATCGTTGGAAACGCATCCAGGAAAAGGATGTCGAAAGACGAATGTTATTGGAGAAAGACAAACTGGATGCCCTGCTCACCAAGACATTAAGTATCGAGCGTTCCCAAATGGAATCCAACAGCATCCCCGAACTGAGAGGCATGCTGGACAAGGTCACACGTATCAAACTCAAAGCGTTGGACGAACTCACACATGAAGCTTTGCGTGGTGATCGCATCTTCCTGATTTTTCTGACTCAATGCGCCAACCTCATCAACAAGATCCAGGCCAAAATTACTCAACTGAACATCGAAGAAGCGGGTTTGGATCATCATGCCGTTCCCCCTGCCCCCCCCAAAAAACGCAAACCACGGCTCCGCAACACCAACACCAGCAAGGATGGAATCTCAACACCTACGACTAAAAGAGGAGTTGAGGGAGAGGGTTATAATTAGGCGGCAGGTAGATCGGGTCGTCTCGACGCGAAACCTTGTGGTATACCAAATGCCATTCACCTCTCGGTTCGGGAAGCCCGGCATTCTGAATGCCCTGCCATTTTCAGGGATGCATCACAAGGGTAAAGGTATTCAATAACTTCAGGGTTTCCATTGGATGGTAAAATTGAAGCCCAAAGCCACAAGGAGCGCATCGAGACGATACGATCTACCTGCAGGCCACCACTGGTAGATCGTGCCTGCTTGTCCCGCGACTGCGTGGATCCCTGGCGTGTCCCTTGTGGCATACCAAATGCCATTCACCTCTCGTTTCGGGAAGCCCGGCGTTCTGAATGCCCTGCCATTTTCAGGGATGCATCACAAGGGTAAATGCATTCAATAACTCCAGAGTTTCCATTGGATGGTAAAATTGAAGTCCAAAGCCACAAGGAGCGCATCGAGACGATACGATCTACCTCATCATTCATTCACCATTCAAAATTCACTATTTCCCTCTCTCCCCCAGCGTTCGAACCGACATTCCGGCCACGCGCCAAATACCAGGCGCTTCGACGCCAAGGTGCGGATGTGTGTCCAATCTCAGAGGTTGTCCCCGTTTTAGCACGCCGAGGTCGCTTAGGATTCCTTGTTGATCCTTGGCGTCATTGTCTGCATCGACACAATAGATGGCCAAAGGTTGATGCTCTCCTACAGCGTAATATCCACCACAACTTCCATCATCTCCTGCCACCAATGAAACAGATTCAATCAACACATCCTGATCGAATCGAAAGAACAATGCCTCACCGCCATTGACACTTAAAGAACGATTACTGGACACCCCAAAACCATTCGAATGCTTGGTAAAACCAAAACTACGGGCCAATACTCCTTGATTCTCAAGCGCGATCGTCATTTTCAATGTCGTCAACCCTTCTTTCTTGTTCAAAATAAACCGACCGTGCGAACCAGGCGCCAATTGAATTTTATTCCTCCAGTCATACGAAAAACGCTGCCCCAACGAAAGTTTTTCATACCGATGTCCCCCAATATTCCGGAATGTTGTTGCTCTTTCAGTCATCCATTGCACCAATTCTGTCAGATTGGAATGCTCAATTAAGTTCTCACTTTCATATCGATCCCGAGCAAGATTGTAGAGTGCTATGGGATGCGCCTTTCCTTCCCGCAACAAGCTGGCGTCAAAGAAAAGTTTCCACTGGCCTTCCATCACTTTGCCATTCACACGCGGCGAATCAATGCGAATGGCGCATACGGCGGGATCATCCCTGGCCTCCTTGTGATCGTTGAAAAACATAGGCGGATGTCGAAATGATGTTTCCCCCAGCATGGCGGGCAATACGTTGAAACTGTCTTCAGCACCCTTTTGACCTGCGGCCAAATCCGGCAACGAACTTCCCACCATGGCTGCGAATGTGGCATACATGTCTTGCAACGCTATCAGATCGGTTCGTGTTGCTCCTGGTGTTTTGGCATCCCCATCTCCTATACCTCCGTTTTTCCAAGCAACAAGAAACGGCACACGATGCCCACCTTCGAAGACAGATGCCTTGTTGCTGCGAAAGGGACCCGTCGCGATATCGTTGTTCTTTTCGGCTCCATTGTCGCTGGTAAAAATAACCATCGTGTTATCGATCAATGTATGCCCGGGATTTCTCGGATCGGGGGTCGCCTCCAACCAATCCATCAATCGCCCCAATGCCACATCGTTTTCATAAATGAAATCATGTCGCGCATCCATCGATGAACCTGACATCGTTCGAGCGGCGCCTGACACGGATTGACCACCGATGGCTGTATCAGGAGTATATGGAGCATGATTTGAATTGGACGGGTAATAGAGGAAAAATGGTCGATCTTTGGAAACTTCACCTGTGATGTGATTGTTCAAAAATTCCATGGCGCTGTTCGAATGACGGCTGCCTAGTTTCGACAACACATACGCATCAGGAGTATCTTCTATCAAAGATCTCCCTTTGCCCGATGCCGCCACGACATCCCGACCATGAATATGCCCCGGTCCGACGTTTTGGTTTGGCCCATTGCCTTTCTTAACTGCCTTACCGGCATCCGGTCCGGATGTCCCATGCGAACGCGAAGTGATCCGGACAAAATCAAACCCATGATCCAGCGGAGAATCATACAGAGGCTTGCTTAGATCGGCATCTTTCCACTCCGCAGCAGGACTACCATCCGATTGACGAAATCGAAGCCCAACATGCCATTTCCCGACAATCGCCGTTCCGTAACCCGCACCGCGCAACATCGAGGCAATGGTGGGTCGGTCGGGTTCAATCATCGGGTCACCCTGCGCTCCGAACAGCACCCAGTGTTTCATCCGGCTGCGCCAGGAATATCTTCCGGTCAGCAAGCTGTATCGGGTGGTGGTGCAACGTGAAGAAGGTGTATGCGCATCTGTGAATCTTACGCCCAATCGAGCCAGACGATCCATATTGGGTGTATGGACCTGAACCGTATCATCGTTGCCTGTAAAATCCTGATAGGCGCTGGTGTCTCCCATCCCCATGTCATCCGCCATCATGAGAATGATATTGGGTGGCGGGGTTTGTGCAGCCAAGTGCAGGCACAAGGAGAATGTCATCACAATTGAAAAAAGCGTGATGATTTCTGTCACACGGTATTTGGAAGTCATATTCATAAAACAACGAGTGCGTTTGGATAAAGACAGCTTTACGTTTTTTGGTTTTGAACCGCTGATGACTCAGATTGTCACAGATTAGATTTAACTCACTGAGAATTCGGTAATTTGTTAAGCACCGACTTGACGAACCAATCAGGAACTTTGGTGGTTTTCAGCTCCAACCTCGTGCCATCTGTTATTTCAGCGATCCACGGAAATTGACCACTGCTATTTGTGATAGAGTTATCGAAAATGTATGCTCGATTGGTAAGTTTGATTGCTTCAAGCAAGTGACTCAACGATCTTTCATAACGTTCTACAATTTTCTTTGTTGGCACATCATGACCACCTAATCGAACTCGGTGTTGAACGCGTGATATGTTAATGTCTGGATGCTCCGTAGCGATGTAGTATAGATATGTTCGATAACCCAACTTTTGGGCTTTGTCCAAAAATTCCACTTTTGCAGGGTGTGACATGACTGTTTCGAATGTGAAAGTCCTTTGTTGGTCCAATAGTTTTTGCCTCACAAAAGCAACTGCAACTGAGGCATAGTAGGCGTTCATTTCCACTTTTGAAAAATCAACCACCATTTCATCAAAACCAAGCATTGCGGGAAAACAACAATGAGAGCATTCCCTTAACAATTCGGAAGCCAAGAAAAACTCCTTCAACTCTTTGGTCGTAGCCGCAATCTCATAACATTTAAAATCCAAAGTTTTGCTTTTCCTGGCTTGGGCCTCTATTTCATCGGCATTTAAATAAATGCCGAGAAGCTCTTTGGGGAGATATGACTTTAGAACACTCTTTCCTGACCCGTTTGGGCCAGCAAACATTCGGACCCTTGGAGTCCCTTGCTTCATTGAATAATTATCTTCATCCCAGAATCAACGGTCGTAGGAGCGGCAATTTTTTTCCTTATGACCCTTTTCCCATCAGGAAACACTTCATAGATAACCCCATCCTCGACCTGTAGTACGCTTTGACCAGAAGCCAGAACTTTTTGTCGCGCCTCTGCGAATGCGATACCAGAAACCATAGGAAACTCGTTTTCTAACCGTTCGATTTCCAGTTCCAGTTCAGACGTACTTTCTCTATCCATGCCCTTAGAATAACTCTAGACACCAAGCAAATCCAGATCTTTTCCTCCCCCTACCGCCTTACAAGGAACCAAGATATTTCAACAACTCAATCACCTGCCGCTCGTTCAAACCGTCCAGTAAACCCTCCGGCATCATGGAATGGGTGGCGAGTTTACGGGTTGCTATTTCATCTTTGGCGATGGTGATGTTGTCGGTCAGCGTGCGGAGGACCACGCCTGTTTCACTTTCACTGACGAACAAACCTGAAATCGTTTCCCCATCGGTCCGTTCGATCTCGGTTACCTGATAATTCTGACCAATGACGGCGTTTGGATCGATAATGTTTTCCAGAAAATAACGACTGCCGCTCGAACCCGCCCCGTCAAGATCGGGCCCGATTGCGGTCCCCTCACCTTGGACCCGGTGGCAACTGCTGCAAAGCAATTGAAAAAATTGTTTCCCTTCATTGGCACTGTATGCCCACAAAGGCGCCTCGCTGTAGGTATGTTGCAGGGCGTCAATTTTCCCGGCTTTTTCTTCCGATGTTTGGGTAATGCTCCCCCAGATCTGGTCAATGCGTTCATTCACAGCCGGAGCGTTCAACTGCTGCAGTTGTCGCAGGTAATAGGCCGTCAGCAAATCCCGATCTACCTTCTCGGCAATCACAGCATCCAAAAGCGGAACAGCCAAACTCACCCGCGCGGTCAACGTATTAAAAACGGCGGCTTTATCCTTTCCTTCAAAACGTGACAATCGTTCCAACAACGCCGCTGCGCTGTCGGGATGATCGAATCGGGCCAGTAAGTTGATGGCTTTTGACTGAAAATCTGCCTCGTCCAACAACTCAATGAATTGGGGTACCGAAGCTTCATCGCCGGACCTGCTGAGGATATCGAGTGCATGAGTACGTTCCGCCAGGGATCGCCCCTTGTCTGCCAACATGTCCCTCATTTTCGGAAGCACTGTTCGGTCTCCGAATATGGCCGAAACCTTCTCAGCCGGCAGACGCACCGTATCATCCGTACTCCGATACAATTTGGATGCCACACTGGACCAACGACGCGGCATGGGAACCCGGGTTTCGTTCCTCAAGGCCAGATGAATGGCCCCCATCATTCGACCGCGATCCTCTACACCTGAACGATCAAGATAGGTAATGGCACGATCCAAAGCTTCCCCTTTCAGTTTCGCAGCATACCAGACTATATAATCCTTCAACACAGGTATGATTTGTCCCTCCTGCTCAAGCCATTGAAACACGCGATCCAGGTTGCCCGGCATTTTTTGGGCAATGGCGAACCAGAGCATGGACGGGACATAACGATCTCCGGCATCCTCTGTATGGCGGGCCAAACCTTCGAGCAAACTCCAGGCTGTATCGCCCGACAATCGCATTGCAGCAGAAGCCAGCCGTAGGCGCACAAATGAAGACGATTCACTCTGCGACATCAGAACCAATTGTCCCAAAGGCGACAAGGGAGCTTGATCAAGACCGGACAACAACTCAACTGCGTTCGCCCTCACATACTCCGACTCATCACGAAGATAAACACCCCAATCCCGATCCCCTATTCCGTTACAAAGAAACAAAGTCCAGAGGGCGCGCACGCGACGGTTCACGTCGGCATGCTCTGTGGACATGTTGCGCAACACATCCAGAGCATCCTGTGCAATCGCACCCTTCTGCGCACGTTCATGCAACAACCGGCGCGATGTGCGCGCGTACCAGGCGTTCTGATGCAATTGCATCCAGGCAAGATCACGATCGGTCTTGTTGCTTAGATTCACCAGAACGGGTTTGAACGTTTTTTCAAACTGAACACGGTAAATGCGCCCATTGCTGCGATCCCATTGCTCGCTGTTCGGATTGTGACAATGCTGTGTGTCATACCAGTCGTTAATGTAAACCGCACCGTCCGGTCCATACTTCAAATCAATGGCAATATAACGTGGATCGGAACAAAAGAGAAAATCCTGTCCGGCATGCACTGTATTGTATGCGGAACCATCACGCTCATTCACTTGAACATTCATTTGGTGACCGTGTAAATTGTGGGTGTAGAGCCGATCCCGATACGTGCTTGGCCAGTTGTCTCCCTGATACAACATGGTACCAATATGGGAATGTCCCCCATAAACCCGACGCGTCCCCCGAGCACCCGCGCCCCCTTCGCCATGACCATAACGTGCCGATGCCAGCAAAAAGTTTCTAAAATGACCGAGTCCTTCAGAAGGATAAGGCTCGATAAAGTCAGGGTAATGTGCATTGGCCTGATTCCAATAATGTCCACCGCGTACCACATGAGTGGTCAACCCCTTCCCCCAGTAACTGCGGCAATGCGTCATGAACCACTGCCCGTGTTGATCATAATCCAACCCCCACTGATTACTCCCCCCATGAGCATACACTTCGAAACGATGATGCACCGGATGATACCTCCAAACTCCGGCCCGCATTTCCGTGCGCTCACCAACGGGAGTACCGGGTTTGCCGATTTGTGAATAATTGAAAACACCCTGATTGCCATACAACCAGCCATCCGGTCCCCAGATAAAACTGTTCAACGTTTCATGCGTGTCCTGAAAGCCAAAACCATCCAGCAACACCTGGGGCGGCCCATCCGGTTTATCATCCTGATCCGCATCCGGAATGAACAACAACTGCGGCGCCGCACCGATCCAGACACCGCCATACCCCACCTCGATGCCACTGACCAGATTCAATCCCTCGGTAAAAACCGTTCGTTTCTCAAACGAACCATTCCCATCATAATCCTCCAGAACCACCACACGGTCCCTGCCTTCACCCTCCGGACGTTTCGCCGGATAACTCAACGCCTCCACCACCCACAAACGTCCTAATTCATCAAACGTGAAGGCGATCGGTTGAACGATGTCCGGTTCCGTGGCGATCAACTCGGCCTTGAAACCATCAGGCAAGAAAACCTGTTTGAGAGTAGCATTCGCCCCGCCATTACCGGACAGATCAACAGGATTGGGCTGTAGATGTTTGAGGATATCAATATCATTCAAACGAGCCGGACGCGGCTCGGCAGCCCGGGACAAACCCGCCACCCCCAAAAGGACACAAAAAAACAAACGCTGAAGCATGCCTCTTTTTTAAAACAGACCACGCACCATGTCAAAAGAAGGAATCCCCCATTTGAATCCCCCCTGTAGGTGTGTTTTTTCCGCAGACTTTCACATCACCACCCTGAGGGATCTTCAAGGTAAACACCGAATATATGATCGAGGTGCGATTCTTGAAACCAATGCGAACTCCAGGATTAAATTGACGGCTGTTCTTGTCAGGAACAAACAAATCAACCCAAAGTAAAATCTGCGTTAATCTGCGGTTCAAAAAAAAGAACCCACCTATTGGAGGTGACAATGAATACATTTTTAGACAGGATGAACAGGATTTTCAGGATGGAATATCTTGAAGAACCACACCCTTTTGATTTTGACACTGCGGAATCGGGCAAAGTAAGATCAAGTCTCAGCCAAGGAATTCAACCACCTCGGCTGAACCATTTTGGATGGGGTCATAGCTCAGTTGGTAGAGCATCTCGTTCGCAATGAGAAGGTCTGGGGTTCGACTCCCCATGGCTCCACCAAATCCTCCCGTTTTTCGTCCGTTTATCCCACTTTTTAGCAGGTTGTTAGATGAGCTTGAGATAGCTGATTAGGCCTACTACTTGAATCTACAATACCGGACAATTCAGAGAAATTCCAGGCAAGAAAACCAAATAAATGCCAATTTTTTGAGAGTTGCCCCCATATCCTTAAGTCATTTTTTTCGACTTTTTTTACTTGATTTGATCTTGTCCAGTTTCCCCCGAACGGAGTTTTTATCATTCTTCTTTAGGGAACAACTCAGGGCGAGAGTACAACTCTGCAATGAAATTGACTTTTGATCGCTCAATAAAACTCAGTATCACTTCCTTCGATGGTGGATCTAGATCGTTTTTTCTGAACATCACATTAAGTGGCAGCATATGCTCCCCAGAAAATACCATCGCTTCCTCTTTACCGTAGTTTTTTGCGATCATTTGAAAAACCTCCACGTAATCAGAGGCAACTTTTTCACCAAACATATCCCTACGCGCATGGATCCATCCCAAAGTGCCGGCCGTCGACTTTCTGGCCCAAGTTGAGTGAGAAGTTAGGGTGATCATATCACGCCGGGGCGATGGTGCAAGATTCTTCCGGAGTGGAGGCCGTAGGCCGTAACGCAGGAAGAATCTT
>Ga0181587_10001014_pt1 | contig 23327 bp, 19 predicted proteins | sample 071ome_27_FD_132463 | JGI IMG/M metagenome (GOLD analysis project Ga0181587, IMG submission 132463) | Coastal salt marsh microbial communities from the Groves Creek Marsh, Skidaway Island, Georgia - 071409AT metaG (megahit assembly) | ecosystem: Environmental > Aquatic > Marine > Intertidal... | reverse complement strand
TTCGAAGCTTATATCTCCAGTCAGTTCAAAAGCACAGCCCTGATAAAGGCCTTACTGGACGATCAGGTGGCCGATGGCAGAAGCACTCCCGGGTGCTCCCCAGAAAAATGATGTCCCGATTGATTTTTGGAAGACCTCTGGTAACTAGTTGATTTCTAGAAGCTCACACTCAAAAATCAGGGTGTCTCCAGGCTTAATTTTACCACCCGGGCGGGGAGTGTCTCCGTAGCCGAGCTCGCTGGGTATATAAATCTTAATTTTACCTCCGACCTGTGTCTTGGTGAGGCCGCCTGAAAACCCTTTGATCACACCACTCATGGGGAAACTGGCAGGTTGCCCACGTTCGACTGAGCTGTCAAAAACAGTGCCGTCGATCAGGGTACCATGGTAGTGGAGGCGCACGGTGTTATCCATCGTGGGGCTTGGGCCGTCACCCTTTTTGAGAATTTCATAATAGAAACCGGAAGGGTCTTTGAGTACTCCTTGCTGCTTGCTTAGCAAAGCGAGATATTCTTGGCCTTTCCCTTTGTTTCCTTCCGCTGCCTTTGCCATTTCAGCCTGTTCTGCCTGACGGGCGACTTGCATTTTTTGCATCATTACTGCCTGCACTTTTTCCTGAACAGCTGAATGTTCGGGCGGCATTGCTTTCAAGGAGAATCCCTTTTTAAAACCGGCCAGGATGTGATTTATCTGCTCATCGGAGAAGTTCATCTTTCCCAAGCCTGACCCTTTGGCAAACATGATACCGATGGTTTCATAGATCAGGGCATCCTCGCTAGGTTTAGCGACTTTGTCAGTTTTTGTTTGGCCTGAAGCCAATAGCGTTGTGATAAGAAAACCGGCAAGTAATCCCCTGGCGGTAAGGACTGCATTTGATGTGAACATCAAGAAACGCTCACAGGTTCTCTATGATAGTCAACGGAAATGATTCTTGAATTATTTATTTTTCCTAATCACACCGGGGATGATCAGCCGATGTTTTTATCCCTTTAAATGGCGTGAACATAGTATAATTTCCTTTTACGAATTCATTGAATTGATGGCAGTCCCCTTCATTTCCTGCAATGGTGATACCTTTAAAGGCAGCTGTTCAATCCACTTGAGATCTGAATGAGATTGATAGATGCAGTGGAATCTGTAACCATGATTGCGTGCACGATTCTCAGAAAATTATTCTCTTTGATGGAGTGTGTGGGCTTTGCAATGCCTGGGTGGATTTTATCCTCAAAAGAGATCGGAAGAAAGTTTTTAAATTTGCCCCTTTACAGGGTGATTTTGCTCAACGCGCTTCCCCTGATGCTAGTAAGCGGCTCCATTCTGTTGTTTATATTACCGGTGGGAAAAAATATTACCGCTCCGGGGCAGCCCTTCGTATTTTAAGGGATTTGGGTGGGGCCTGGACTGTCTTTTTTATTTTCTGGCTGCTTCCTTTTTTTATTCGAGACTTTTTTTATACACTGATTGCCCGCTTTCGGTATCAACTATTCGGTAAGAGCGAAAGTTGCCGCCTTCCGCTACCCGAGGAAAGGGATCGTTTCCTTGACTGAAACTTTAACAGCCAAACCCCGAAGGGGATTAAGTTGACCTACCGGTTTTCATGCACCCTTTTATTCAAATGAAATCGTTATCCCTGGCTGTTCTTTTCTTTTGGCTTTTTTCCCGGGTTCATGGTTGGGCGGAAGATCCCTACATCGACGACCGCTCTTTTAAGAACAACTTACAAAAAGGCTTGGAAAAACTGTCTGAGTCCCAAGAGTCACTATCTTTAGCTAATTTAAAAAAACAGCTTGCGGTGAAGCATCCGCCTTTCCCATATACAGCGGTTGGTCAGGGTTTAGGTTCACATGATTCAATCTATGCTCAATGTAAAAAATCAGTTTTAGCTGTCGGACGGTTGTATAACTGTGGGAAATGCTCCAAATGGCATACTTCGATTGCATCCGGTTTTGCCATAGGGGCAGAAGGGATCATGGTGACCAATTATCATGTCATCAATCAAGACGATGGCGAAATTATAGCGGTCATGGATTTTATGGGCCGCTTATTCGAGATTGAAAAAGTCTTGGCCGCAAGCGAAGGTGACGATCTGGTGGTTTTAAAACTAAAGGGGGCAAGGTTAAGTCCTTTGCCTCTCGGTCCGCCCGTTCATGTTGGTTCTGATGTTTGGGTGATTAGTCATCCTAATTCGCGCTTTTTTACCATGTCTAAGGGTTTGGTTTCCCGTTATCATATTCAACATCGAGATAACCTTAACCTGAAGAGAATGTCCATAACCGCAGACTTTGCCAAAGGTTCAAGTGGGGGGCCGGTATTGAATAAAAAGGGTGAAGTGGTGGGTGTGGTTTGTTCTACCGTTTCGATCCATTACAATCAAGTTGGAGGGCGGGATGCCAACCTTCAAATGGTGGTGAAGGACAGTGTTCCTGTTGCGGTTCTTCATCAACTATTAAACGATTGATCATTTTTTTCTGATTACCAAGGACTGGTTTTCAGACGGATAGAATCAGGTGGCATCCTATTTTATTATTGCAAGTTAATTGCAATAAAGGTAGGGTGAGTTCTTGTGAAATTTTTCCTGTCTACAGTTTGTTTAGCGGTGATTGCTTGCCTGACTGTATCGGTGGTTTCTCCGAAACTTCATTCCTCTTTGTTTCATTCAGATCAGGCATGCCCGCATGCTCAGAATGATAACCCTTGCCCTTCCCACGGGGGAAATTCGTCTGATCAAAACCCTGGTGTATGTGCGGTTATTCTTTATGGAGAGGCGTCCGAGCATGCATTCTCATTTTTACAAGAGGGAACCCCAGCTCTCATCGACCTGGGTGTATTCCTCGTAAAGTTTGAAAATATTTTTGCCTCTACCCGTTTGGGTGCAACATCGGCAAGGGGACCACCCCAGGCAGTTTAAAGACTTTTCCCTGCAACTCACTATCTATTACGGAGTATGTCTTGGCTCTCCGTTTTACTTACCAAGGGTAAGCCTAAATCAATTATATCATGGTTTATCCTACCAATCTTTAAACTTTACTAGATGAAAATTTTATCAATCCCTATATTTTTAGCCTCTTCCTTTGCCTTGGCACAGGAAAAACAAAACAGCGGGTCGGTCGCTGAACTTGAAGCCCTAACAATTGAGTCTTCTCCCTTGGGAACCAAGACCACAGATGTCACCCAGGCATGGAGTGTGCTCTCCGGCGATGATCTTGAAAAAGCCAAAGGTGTCACGATCGCAGAGACCCTGTCTGCTACCCCGGGTGTAAGCCAGACCCATTTTGGCCCAACCGCCAACCGTCCGATTATTCGGGGAATGGACAAATTCCGGGTTCGGGTACTTCAAAATGGCACGGATACATTCGATGTTTCCGCCCAGTCTGAAGACCACGCGGTACCGGTTGATCCATTGATGGTGGATCGTATCGAGGTGCTTCGCGGGTCCTCTGCTCTTCTGCACGGAGGTAGTGCGATCGGAGGCGTTGTTAATGTAATCGACCGGAGCATCCCAACCAGCCCATATGATTCTCCTGGTGCCTCCCTGCGATCCAGTTACACCAGTGTCAATGAAGGACTGAGTTACGGTGCCATTGCCTACGGTAGTTCGGACAAACTCAGCTTTCAGATCAATGGATTTAAGCGTGATTACAATGATTACGAGGCTCCAACCTTTGAAACCGAAGATCATCATAACCCATCTGCACCACCTGAAGTTCATGCAAATGGTGTTGGGAACAGTTACAGCAAAAGCTCATCCATCGGGTTCGGAAGTTCTTACATGCTCGACTCTGGCTACGCGGGGCTCAGCTTCTCAAGGTATGAAAATACCTATGGTGTGCCTGGGGAACATGCGGAATTAGATACGAGGATCGAAATGGAAAGCGATCGCTTCGAATTCCGTTCCGAGATTGAGGTTGCAGGTTCCCATTGGTTGAACGGGATTCAATTGAACTTTGGCTACGGGGATTACAAGCACAGTGAGATTGGTAAAGAAAAGCCAAGCGATACGACCTTGGAAACCCACGCAACCTATCTTCGGGAAGGATTCGAGGGTAGGATTGGTCTAGCACATGAAATCGGTGAATTGCGCGGAGTCTTCGGCCTTCACGGTTTGTTTGATGAAATCAAAATTGAAGGTCACGAAAGCATTCTTTCTGGGTTGAGGAAAGTATGGAGTAATAACACTCCATTCGATACAACTGCTGCAAGAGATCCTCTGTCAAATCCAGATATTGAAGCTGAGAACTCACAAAGATTAGCTCTCTTTTTGGCTGAGGAATACAGCTTGGGTGACTTGACTACTTTGAACGGTGGAATCCGTTGGGAAAACATAGAAAGGAAATATGAAGGTCAAACGGATCGTGATGATTCTACTTTTAGTGCAAGTGGGGGAATTGCATATGATGTTAATGAGATATGGAATATTAGCGGTAATTTGAATTACTCTGAACGATTACCTGATACTGCAGAATTATTTTCAGATGGACCTCACCACGCAACCGAAGCCTATGAAATTGGTAACCCGGATTTAGATATTGAAACGGCAACAGGAGTTGAGATCATTGTTCGCAGGAAAGTAGGTAAAGTGACGGGCCAGTTTTCCGCCTTCCACACAAAATTTAATAATTATGTTTTCTTAGAAGAAAAAACAGATAGCTTAGGTAATGAAATTTATCGAGACCCTGAAGGTAATCTAAAAAATGACGCAAAATGGCCTGTAGGTAACGGACCTGATAGCATACCTGGAGGCGGAGATGATATTGACGAAGCCGGTTTTCCCGCGGGAACTGAAGGACTACCGGTCAAGCAGTACGAATCGATCGATGCTGAAATCCAAGGTATTGAAGTTGAGATTGACTGGTTGGCGATGGAAAATGCAGGTTGGGATCTCCTCTTATCTTTTTACGGGGATACTATGAAAGGAAAGAACAAGTCTGAGGGTGGAAGCTTGGTGAGAATACCGGCTTCCAGGCTTGGTTTCGGGTTTGAGGTTATGCAGGAAAAGCTTGATTTTGGATTGAAGCTAACCCGTTCCTTGAAGCAAGATGACTTAGGGCACCATGAGGAGGAAACTCCTGCCTATTCAGTACTGGATGCCTTTGCTTCCTATGATGTTCATTTTGGAGATTCGGCGGGAAAGTTATTTGTAAAGGGTAGTAACCTTACTGATGAGTTAGCTTACAACCATGCCTCGGTTTTAAAACAGTTTACTCCGCTTCCCGGGCGCAGTGTGGAAATCGGCTTAAAATTTGATTTCTAATACCTAAATACCAGTTTTAAAATTTATTCTAAAGCCCCCGGGTCACATATGACCGGGGGCTTTTTTAGACTCGTTACATGTCTATGCACCTGGATCCTAATAAGTTTCGATTGAGTGGGTCTCTCATTCAAGCTCCCGGATAAAATCCGTTTGGGTTTGTGATCTTTTTCTATGGGAAGTAACTTGGATGAAAAAAATGATCACAATTGCAAATTTTGGTACCCTGATGGAAGCGGAGTTGTTGAAGCTAAAACTGGCTTCCTTTGGCATTGAGGCTTTCATTCCCGATGAATTAACTGCCGGCGTAGCCCCTCACATCTTTGCCACCAAATCCGGGGTCCGAGTGCAGGTTTCCCCCGAAGATGCAGATCAGGCAAAAGAAGTCATGGGGAAGACATTAGAAAATATCGAGGAGGATGCGGATTCGGGTGGAAGAGCTTCGTCTGAGGCTGAACGGTAATCATGAAAATATGGTGTCTCCATGGTGCCATGCAGACCTCTTCGGTCTGGGATCCTTTTCTGGATAAATTATGCCTCTCAGCTCAACCTGTTGGGGTCAAAAAAGTGGACCTCTATGATAATATCTCCACCAGCCTTGAGCAATGGGCTCGGAGTTTTTGTTCGACTGTAACCGAAGAATCTTCGAAGGAGAAACCTTTCCTGTTAGGCTATTCCCTTGGCGGGAGGCTTGCCATGCATGCCTATGTCAACTCACCCCATTTGTGGAGTGGCGTAATCATTGTGTCGGCCGACCCGGGGACTCAAAGCGAGGCGGCAAGGGAAAATATGTTAGAAAAGGACTTGGCCTGGTCTAGGAGGTTTCAGTCCGAAGACTTGGAAAGCTTACTTCTGGAATGGGATCATGCCCCGGTGTTTTGCCAGCGGTCAAACACGGCTCCCCGAGAACTGACGAATTTGGATTCTTCCAAAATCAGTAAACTGATATCTGTTTATTCCAAAGGCAGACAGCAGGATTTGCTTCCTCGGCTACAGCAGGAGGGTGCGGTTCCCATGCTTTATCTATCGGGGGAAGAGGATCATAAATACTCCATGATTGGGGAGGATCTTTCCCGCTCTTGTAATTCCGTAATTCATCAAATAATTCCGGATGCCGGACACCGGGTTCCCTGGGAAAATCCTGCCGGGTTTTTATCGGCAGTTAATCAATTTTTGGGAGATAATAGGGCTTTTTTATAATGGCTCTTGATAGCAGGAAAAGGTGCAGCTGGCCGTTGGGAGACCCGATCTACTTGGCCTATCATGACCGGGAATGGGGGGTGCCGGTTTTTGATGATCAGAAACTATTTGAAATGTTAATTTTAGAGGGCACACAGGCAGGCCTTAGTTGGATCACTATCCTCAAAAGGCGGGAAGGTTACCGCGAGTTATATCAACAGTTTGATGCCGATCAAATGGCTCGCTGGACAGATGCAGACTTGGAGAAAATACTCTTGGATCCAAGGATTATTCGGAACCGCTTGAAGGTCTTAGCCGCCAGGCACAATGCCCAGTCTTTTGTCAAACTACAGGAAGCCAAAGGAAGTTTTAAGGAATTTATTTGGTCCTTTGTTGATCACAGCCCAGTCGTAAATGAGTGGGTCGAGTTTTCGCAGACTCCTACCATGTCAAAGGCGTCGGATGCCATGAGCCGGGAATTGAAAAACTGGGGCTTTAAGTTTGTGGGTTCGACCATTTGCTACGCTTACATGCAGGCAGTCGGCATGGTGAATGATCATCTTGTTTCCTGTTACCGTCACCAGGAGGTGCAGCGGTGCTCAAAGGTTTAGCTTGTAGATGCAGGCTGTATTCAATGTTTACCTTTTGGTTTTTTAGAACATTCAAAAGATAACCATTGATTTATTCTCTGAAAAATTCCTTGGTTGAACTTATGGATCGCAGTCTTTTTTTCGTTTCAATGTATTGGGTTGCACTCGCTTTTTCCCTCGGCATGCAGGTGCAGGCGGAGGAGGGGAAAAAACGGCGCAACATTCTTTACATTTTTACGGACGATCAGTCCATCCGTTCGGTGTCTGCTTACAAAGAAGCCCGTCCCTGGGTCGATACACCCCATATTGACAAACTTGCCAAAAGTGGCATGCGCTTTACCCAGTGTTACACTGGTACATGGTGTCAGCCCTCCAGGGCTTCGGCCCTGACCGGTCTGCTCCAGCATAGCTTGGAGTCCATCAAGGTAACTAAGTACCCCATGGCATCCTACGATCCTCAAAAATTACCTTTCTTTCCTTCGGTATTAAGGAAACATAACTACAAAACTGCCTGCATTGGCAAGTGGCACCTAGGAGAAGATGTGGGCCATGGCAGAGATTGGGATTACTCCGTGATCTGGGACCGTGGCGGAGAGCGGAGAAATGCAAATGCATATTATAATGGTGCACTCGTGCGGACCAACGGAGGCCCACGCGAGCCTCTTGGCGGATACAGTAATGACCGGTTTACAGAAATCGCCACTCAATATGTGCGCAAGCAACAAGACAGCACCAAGCCATGGTTTTTATGGCTTTGTTACCCTGGTGTGCATGGACCATACACCCCTGCCGGCAGACACCTGGAAGAATACCTGAATGCACCGGATGCTTCGGTTCCCGTTGATATTTTTGGACCTCGTGCCACCAAGCCCAACCATCTCAAAAATCTTACCCGATGGAAAAAGGACAGGGAGGGGCATCCTGCGGGGTACGACAAAGCGGTTAAGAAATACCACCGGGCGGTGAAGTCATTAGACGATGGGGTGGGGGACATGCTGGCAGTTCTTGAGGAAACAGGCCAACTGGGAAATACCGTGGTCATCTTTACCTCGGATCAGGGCTTTGCCTGGGGGCAGCACGGTTTACAGGAAAAGTGGGCTCCCTATGATGCCTGCCTGCTGGCTCCCCTTATCTTTTCAGCTCCAGGGAAAATACCGGGAAACACTACCTGTGAAGAACCAGTGAACGGGGTGGATATTACCCGTACCCTTCATACCTTAACCGCAACCGATCCCGCATGGCCAATGCACGGACGTGATCTTTCCGTTTTACTTCGTCAACCATCTGCATCCCTGGAAGAGCCCATGCTTCTAATCAACACAACTTATGAATATGGAGATGCAGTCACCGAGCATCTGAAGAATCAGGATTATGATATTTTTAAAAGGAGAGACCTCTACGCATGGATGATGATGCGCCATCGAGAATATAAATATATTCGTCATTTCAAGGACGGTGAGATTGAGGAGCTTTATGATTTAAAAAAAGACCCCATGGAATTAAACAACCTTGCCGTGGATATAAATTTTTCCAAAACCCTTCGCCGTTTGCGGGCTAGAGCAATCGAGGAATTCAGAAAAAAAGACGGGAAATTTGTGGAGTACCTCCCTAAGGCTAGGGAAGAATTTAACTAGAATGATCTTCGCTTTTGAGTATCCAAGCCTAGGCCAGGCTTGGCAAGTTCGCCGAGAACCTTAGTCAGTAAAAGTCTTTATTTTGTATTATTTCTTTTGATTTGCGTCAGGTAATCTTTAAGGAATGATTTTGTGAGTAACCCTATTGCCATTGTGATGTCCGAGGTCTTTCTTCGTCGATTGACCCCAGCACTTTCCAATTTTACCGGGAGAACCCAGGACTATCGAATCCTTAGTATTCATCGTAGTATTAAGGAACTAAAACCTATCTTAGAAGAGATTCAGCCCAGTGGATTGATCACGGAGTGGTTACCTCAAAAGACCGATGAACTGCTGGGTCTTAAGTTGAAGATTCCCCACATCATCGTGGCCACCCACAAACTTTATCCCAATGTTTTTAGTGTGGATGTGGATGACCTGGCCGTCGGCCGGGAGGCAGCCAATGCTCTTGCCCAGGTGGGCTTTAGAAGCTTTGCCTGCCTGGGAAATGGGACCCCTTACTCGGAACTTAGGATTCAGGGGTTTATGGAGACCATATCATCCCAGGATATTCCTTTCTCGTATCATACTGAAAGTGGTTTTGAGGAACTGCGTTACAGTGAGTCTTTCACAGAGCCAAGTCAGGATATGATTGCTTGGCTTAAGACCTTGCCAAAACCATGCGGTATTTTTGCCGTCCATGACCCATTAGGCCGGTTTTTATCCGGTGCCTGCAGCGAGCTTGGCATTCGGATTCCCGATGAAGTCGCGATCATTGGGGCCAATAATGACCCGTTGGTCTGCGGTCTCACATATCCTATGCTTTCCAGTATATCCATCCCCTGGGATGAAGTGGGTATGGTGGTGGGTGCCTCCATGCAGAAAATGATTCGAGGAGAGGGAACTCTTTTCAATACCTGCCAGCTTATTTCCCCGAGTGGGGTGATGTTACGGCACTCGGCGAATCATTTGGCTATTCAGGACGATATGCTCCGGAGGGCTATGTCGTACATGACCGAAAGATTACAGGAAGCGATAAGCATTGGCACACTTTGCAGTCATTTGAAAATTTCGAGGAGAACTTTGGAGAGGAAATTTAAGGATGTTTTAAGCTGTACGCCCTGGGAGATGCTTTGTCAGATAAGGGTAAATCAGGCGAAGCAGCTGTTGGCTGAAACTCTTCACTCTATCTCCCACATTGCAGAATTATCCGGATTTCATGACCCCGAGAGAATGGCGGTGGTTTTTAAAAGAGTGACTGGTAAGTCCCCCTCCCAATTCAGAAGAAGACTTGCGATGTTACCTTCCAAAAAATAGCTCAATATCAGCTTGTTTACCCTCGTGGTATCGAGACTGGATTCTCAACCTATTGGATTCTGTGCTTGTCAAAAGTATTATCTAAGTGTTGCGTCGGAGGTTACAAATATAACGAATTAACTCTATTTTATGAAAAAAATTATCCTTCTCTCATGCCTGATCGGAGCTTTTTCCCTTCATGGAAAACATCACGAGGATACCCCGCCCCTTAAAGCATTTATGGTGACAGGTGGATGCTGCCATGATTACCCCAATCAAAAAAATATAATCAGCGAGGGGATCAGTGAGAGGGTGCCGACCAAGTGGGATATATTTTTTGAAATGGATGAGAAAAAAAGCAAAGCCAGACTAAGTGAGTCAGGCTGGGCTGATAAATACGATTACATTGTCTATAATCACTGTTTTGCCCACGAGAAAGATGCAGCCTTTGTGAAGTCCATCACCGACATTCACCAGGCGGGTAAGCCTGCTATTGCCCTTCATTGTGCGATGCACTCCTACCATTGGAATATTCCGGTCAAAGAGGGAGAGAAAAAATCATGGCCGGCAATGCTGGGGGCGAGCTCCAAGGGGCATGGGCCCAAGGCTGCAATCACTGTGACTAAAGTGAAGAAAAACGCCAAGCACCCCATTCTCAAGGATATGCCTGATGGCTGGCTTACGCCCGAAGGTGAGCTGTACAATGTCCAGGAGATCTACAAGGGCACCACCGTCCTCGCCCATGGGGATAATGGCAGGTGTGACTTTCCGCAAGCTGTAGTCTGGGTAAACACCTTTGGTAAGGGCCGCATTTTTTCCACGACCCTGGGGCATCATAACTCCACGATGTCTACCCAGGAATATTTAGACATGCTGGGCAATGCCGTCCGTTGGGTTATGGGAAAATAACGAGGGGTTGATTTTTTAGCTGCGAAATTTGGGTTTCGACTTTTTGCCAAAATCATTTCCCTTGCCAAATCTTTTTCCTTTTCCGGGACCTTTTCGAAATTTCCCACCGGCACCTCCCGGGCGGGGCCTTCCCTTATCCACCGATATATTCATTTGATGGCCCTGTACCCAAACCGTCTTTAGGGCTTCAAATATTTCCCTCGGCATGTCCTTGGGTAAGTCAATAAAGGAGTGGTCTTTGAACATCCGGATTTTCCCCATATGTTGCGGGTCAATACCGACTTCATTGGCAATGGCACCGACGATATCTCCTTTTTGCGCTCCATGAAATTCACCGACCTCCATACGGTAGCTTTGGAGGTTGTCATCGCGTGAAGACTTGCGGTCCCGCCCTTCTCTTCGGGGAGATTCCCGGCGATCCCCACGATCCCGATCTCTTCTGTCTTCCTTCCGCCCTTTGCCAGAACTGGCGGTGGGCATGCTTTCATAACGAAGGGCTTTTTTTCCGGCTTCCAAAAAAGCAAGGGATGCGGCGACCTCAAGGGTATCTTTGCCTGATTCTTCAATATATCGCTGCAAGGCTTTGCGATAGTCATCAAGGTTGCCTGTAAGTCCCTGTTCGATTTTGTTGAAAAATTCCTCTTCCCGGCGTTCATTCATCTCTTCCAAAGTGGGGAAGACATATTGATCACAGGTGACTTTAAGAGTCCGCTCAATGGCGTTGAGCATTCTCATTTCTTTGTTGGTTATGAAGATGATGGCGTCTCCCTCTCTTCCCGCTCTTCCAGTCCTGCCAATCCGGTGTGTGTAGGATTCGAGATCAAAGGGAGCGTCGTAATTGAGGACATGGGAAATACGGTCCACATCCAGGCCTCGGGCAGCAACATCGGTGGCCACCAGGACATTGATTTTGCCCCTCTTTAAGCGATCCACCGTTTTTTCACGAAGGGTTTGGGGCATATCTCCGTTCAGAGGCTCAGCCGGGTATCCCTTACTTTGAAGTTTCTCCGCAATTTCCATGGTGGCATTTTTGGTGCGGGCAAAAATGAGCATAGCTTCAAATTTCTCAATCTCGAGCAGACGGGTGAGCATATCCCGTTTTTCGTGCTGTCGAACCTTGATAAACCGCTGGCGGATGTTGGGGGAATTTTCCGCTTTAACTTTAATCGTTACCTGTTCCGGGTCCTGCAAGTGTTTCTCCGCAAGTTTGCGGATCGGTTTGGGCATGGTGGCTGAGAACAGTGCGGTCTGTCTTTCCTTGGGCGTGTGCTCAAGTATCCATTCGATATCGTCAATGAAGCCCATGCTCAGCATTTCGTCCGCTTCGTCCAGAACCAGGGCCTGCAGGTTGTTGAGTTTAAGGTAGCCTTTTTCAATATGATCCATGACCCGGCCTGGGGTGCCCACTACAACCTGGGCTCCGCGTTTAAACTCCCGAATTTGTTCGCCGTAGCCTGTGCCACCGTATACGGCAACCACTCGAAGATTGGGAAGGTTTTCCGCAAATCCTTCCATCGCCTCGGCCACTTGAAGGGCGAGCTCCCGGGTGGGGGCAAGGACGAGGATCTGTGCACCCTTTATCGATTCATCGATCCGGGAAAGCAAAGGAAGGGAGAAAGCCGCGGTTTTCCCGGTTCCAGTTTGGGCCACACCGAGAAGATCTTTACCTTCAAGAAGAGGAGGGATGGCATGTTCCTGGATTGGGGAGGGCTTTTCGTAGCCAGCTTTTCGGACTGCCTGTAAGATAGGCTCGGCCAGGGGGATTTGATCAAAGCTGATACCGGATTCGGTAGCATCTTGAATGTTATTTTCGTCATTCATAGGGTAAGGGCGTTCGTTGTTTGTTGGATGCCAGATAGGTCGAACGTTTGCTCACTTACACCAAGTTTCCAAAGACACCACACATGAGCACATGTTCTAATTTATGGCTGAAGTTATTCACAGTATAGAATATTGTGAGTAAAGACGAGCAGTAAAATTTGCAGTTTTCGGGCGTCAAATGTTTGGAAACTGAGAATTTTTTTACCCAGGCTTTTTACATCATACAAAAGATTTGAGTTTACATATGCATAAGGATGTTTCACTTCCTTATTATAGTTTGCCTATGATTCTTGCCGTCCCTAAAGAAATTCTCAACCGTGAACAACGAGTTGCGGTTACTCCGGGAAACATACCTACCCTGCAAAAACTTGGCTATAATGTTCACATAGAGTCGGGCGCGGGGGTACAAGCATCGATTTCAGATCAAGCTTTTGTGGATCAAGGGGCTGTGGTGGTGAATGAGACTGAAAAAATATGGTCCCAAGCGGATATCATTTTAAAAGTAAACCCACCCACGTTGGAAGAAGCCGGAAAGATCCGGAACGGGGCCACTTTGATCTGTTTTGTATATCCCGCACGAAATAAGGAACTGCTTGAGAGCTTATCTTCCCGTGGAATAAATCTTTTGGCCATGGACTGCATTCCCCGGATTTCCCGTGCCCAATCGATGGATGCCTTAAGCTCCATGGCCAATGTTGCGGGCTACCGGGCAGTGGTGGAAGCAGCCCATGAGTTTGGGCGGTTTTTCCCGGGGCAGATCACCGCAGCAGGCAAGGTGCCCCCTGCTAAAATTTTGGTTATTGGTGCTGGGGTTGCCGGGCTTGCTGCCATTGGTGCCGGTAAAAATATGGGAGCTGTTGTACGAGCCTTTGATACACGGCCTGCGGTCAAGGAAGAAGTCAGAAGCTTAGGTGGTGATTTTCTGATGCTTGACTTTGAGGAGGATGGGGCTGGTTCGGGAGGCTATGCCAAGGTGATGAGTGAAGAGTTTATTGAAGCGGAAATGAAACTTTTCGCAGAACAGGCAATGGAGGTTGATATCATTATCACAACCGCCATGATCCCGGGCAAAAAGTCTCCGGTTCTTATCACCGAAGAGATGGTCAAGTCGATGAAGCGAGGCTCAGTGGTGGTGGACCTGGCTGCGGAAGGAGGAGGGAATTGTGAACTGACAACAAAAGGGGAAAAAAGAGTCATTCATGGCGTCACCATTCTTGGGTACACGGACTTGCCTTCCCGTTTGCCGGCGCAATCAAGCCGCTTACTGGGCAATAATATGGTTAAGTTGCTGGAGTTGCTTGGGCCAACAAATTCATTCGAAATAAAGCAAGAAGATGAAGTGGTGCGGGGGGCTTTGGTTTTGGATAAAGGGAAAATGATGTGGCCTGCCCCCAAGGTGGAAGTCAGCCTGAAACCAGCACCAAAGAAAGAGGCGGTGCCGTCGCAGTCAGCCAGGGTTGCCAAGGGGAAATCGTGGTTTTCACCAGCTTACTTGCTGGGATTACTGGTTCTGGTTTTACTTGGACTGGGCTGGAAGGGAGAGCATGAATTCCTCGACCAATTAACTGTTTTCGTCTTATCCTGTTTTGTCGGCTACATGGTGGTGTGGAATGTCACTCCCTCTTTGCATACCCCGTTAATGAGTGTGACGAATGCAATCAGTGGAATTATTGTAATCGGAGGAATGCTTTTTGTTTCCGGGAATAACCCGTGGATTGCGGGGGTGGCCATTTTTTTGGCCACAATCAATATCGCCGGTGGGTTTCTTGTGACTCAGCGAATGCTCAAAATGTTTCGTAAAGAATGACCGACGGACTCATCACTATGGCCTACTTGGTCTCGGGCATCTTTTTCGTGCTGAGCTTGGGCGGCCTCTCCAACCAGGAGACAGCCCGGCGGGGGAATATGTACGGTATCCTCGGAATGAGTATCGCCATTTTAGCCACTTTTTGTAGCGGTGAGGTGGAAGATTTCACCCTGTTGATTCCCCTTATGTTAGGAGGTGCCTTGATTGGTGCTCTATTAGCCAAAAGGGTTGAAATGACCTCCATGCCCGAACTGGTGGCAATCCTCCACAGCTTTGTCGGCCTGGCTGCGGTCTTAGTGGGTATGGCAAGTTTTCTCGACCCAGGTTATGAGCTTTTGAAAGGGGTCGACCGCTTAATTCACGATATTGAAATTTTGCTGGGCGTCTTTATCGGTGGAGTCACATTTACCGGATCGCTGATCGCCTTTGGTAAACTCCGAGGTTCCCTCAGTGGTAAACCTCTATTATTACCGGCTAGGCATGGGATTAATTTGATCATGGTGGGGGTTTGTATATGGCTTGGCTTCGAGTTCATCAACCTCGGCCATTATCAGGCCTGGGTGACCCTGCTCGTGGTAGCCGGTATTTCCTTTCTTCTTGGTGCTCACTTAATTTTGGCAATTGGGGGGGCGGATATGCCGGTTGTGGTTTCTATGCTTAACAGTTATTCCGGTTGGGCCGCTGCCGCCGCTGGCTTTATGCTGAAAAATGATTTACTCATTATAACCGGAGCCTTGGTGGGGAGTAGTGGTGCCATACTCAGCTACATCATGTGCAAGGCCATGAATCGAAGCTTGGCCAATGTAATTTTCGGGGGCTTTGGCACTGCAAGTGGAGGTGCCGGGGGAAGGAGTGAAATAGAGGGTTCGATTACGGAGATTTCTGCGGCGGAGGTGGCATCGGAGTTGAAGGAAGCCAAGAAGGTTATGATTGTGCCCGGATACGGTATGGCCGTGGCTCAGGCCCAGCATGTCGTGAAGGAAATTTGTCAGGCATTGAAGGTCAAAGGTATTGATGTCCGATTTGCCATTCACCCTGTTGCCGGTCGTCTGCCTGGTCATATGAATGTTTTGCTTGCTGAAGCCAATGTGCCTTACGACATTGTTTTTGAAATGGATGAGGTCAATGATGAGTTGCCTGAAGTAGATGTACTTTTGGTCGTCGGTGCCAATGATATTGTTAACCCTTCTGCGTTGGAGGATGAAAATAGTCCTATTGCCGGAATGCCAGTTATTCGGGCCTGGGATGCAAAGTCTGTGGTGGCCTTGAAGCGAAGTATGGCTGCCGGTTACTCTGGGGTGGAAAACCCGCTGTATTTTAAAGACAACACACATATGCTTTTTGGAGATGCCAAGGATAGCCTGAGTGCGGTCTTTTCCAATCTTGGGTAATGGAACGGAAAAAGCCGGCTATCCATGGTCGTCACTTAGGCATTTATAGGATCTTTTTTTTGCAAGTATCTTGCAATAAATCTATTAAAGACAGAAGTGATGAAACGCCTTACATTTATTTTCTCTTTCTATCTTTTTCTGCTGGCTTCCAGTTGGGCTCATGAGTCAGAGGGCACCAAGCCTTTTGAAAAGATCCATGCTCACCGAAGCCTGGAAGTTCACGCCCATGGAGGTTGGGAAAGTCGGTATTTTTCCGAGGGACGGGATGCCCTGGATGGGAAATCCTTATGGACGGGTTCTGTGGAGTTGGGTTATGATCATTTTTCAGGGGGTGTCTGGTATGGAAGGTCATCAAACCACCAGTATGATGAATGGCAGTACAACCTTTCCCTTTCCCAGGAGCTTGGGGCCTTTGAATTTTACATGGGTTACACCCATTTAGTTTTCTCCAAGGATAAGGAGTCCGACGATGAATGGTCAGTGGGAATTAGTTATACAGAGCTACCCATCGGGTTGGAGACTTCGCTGGATGCTTACTACTCCATGGATGCAGAGGGGTCGTTTATTGAATGGTCAACCGGGAAAGAATATAACCCGCTTGATGAACTTACCCTTTCAGTCTCCACGGTCTTAGGGTGGAATGAAAACTATGTGAGTGACGGTCACAACGGACTTAATTTCATTTGCCTCCGCACCGGAGCTGAAAAAATACTGACGGAGAGCCTTTCGCTCGTGGGGCACGGAGCTTACAGTTGGTCGCTTGACCAAGACCTTAGCCTGCCGGGAGATCAGCAGTTGAAGGACTTTTTCCACCTTGGGCTCGGGGTGGAGTGGGCATTTTAGTCTTTCGCTTGTTTGCCTGCAGGGCCGGTGGTATGAATGGCTAAATGTGTTATTATTTTCTCCGGTTTATTCCCTTACTTGCCTTGCTTGCCCATGCACTGATTATTCCAGGGGTAGGCCAGGAAGGAAAACCCAGCCATCACACCAGGAATGGGTTTAAAAATAATTATCTTCCCCAGGAACGAATGAGTAAAAGCCTGGGGAAAGTTTTTAAATGGAGATTCACCCGGGATTCCCAGAAAGCGGTCCCCTTGGAAGTACTCTCCCCGGACCTTCCTTTTCTAAGAAATAACCGGACCCGGGAGACCCTTACCTGGATCGGGCATTCCACCTTTCTCTGGCAATATGGCGGAGTCAATGTGCTGACAGACCCTCACCTTACCAAGCGGGCTTCCCCAGTTGCCTTTGCCGGGCCCAAGCGAATGGTTCCGCCTGCTATATCTATCAAGGATTTTCCACCTGTGGATGTGGTGGTGATTTCCCATAACCACTATGACCACCTCGATAAAAAGACTGTCCTTGGCCTGGTTAAAAATCATGGGAGGAACCCCCCTCTCTTTCTGGTGCCCCTGGGTATGAAAGCGTGGTTTGAAAATATCGGGATAAAAAAGAATGTGGTGGAACTGGACTGGTGGGGAAGTCATCAGGTGGGTACATGGAAATATCATGCCGTGCCTGTTCAGCATTGGAGCCGGAGAGGGCTCGGGGATACCAATGAAGTATTGTGGGCAGGCTGGGTCATTGAAGCAGATGGCAAACGGCTCTTTTTTGCCGGTGACACCGGATACTCCAAAGATTTTAAGGATATTGGGAAACGTTTCGGCCATATGGATCTATCCCTCATCCCCATTGGTGCCTACGCTCCCCGGTGGTTTATGAAAGATATGCATTGCAACCCCGAGGAGGCGGTGCAGATACATCTGGATGTGGGAAGCCGTTTTTCGGTGGGTATGCACTGGGCAACATTCTTGAATCTTACCGATGAACCAATTCTGGAACCCCGGGAAAGATTAAGCAGGGCAATCGCTGCCCAAAAAATAAAAGAAGACCGCTTCATCACGCTGAAGCATGGGGAAACCTTCCACTTTTAAACTTCAGGTGCCACTTGAAATTTCGGTTGTTTCAAGCAGTGCTTGTTGCTTCTCAGTATCATAACACTGTCAGGGAAATCAGGGCGTTACCCTGGCGTTACCGGGTGGGGCTTAGCTGCTCCATCAGAGGCGGGCTGGCAGGGGTGCTGGAGGGAAGCATTTTGCCTCCGTTCCATATTTTGAAAAGCGCTTTATCTTTCCAGAGGCTTACCCGGTATGGGGTGGCGAAATCAAAAGCCGGGGCATCTCCACCCTGACCACCGATCACTTCGGCACCCCGGCGTACATTGTCCTGCATCCATGCAGGTAGGCGGAGGTGGAAGGGGTTACGCTCCACTTCTCCCCGGTGGAAGGACAGGGCATGAACCAGGTCGGCCACTTCTTCAGACGAGTTTTGGACCAACAGGTTGGGGCTTGGCATTTGCCCCCAGAATTCAGTCTCGATCAGGGTGATATTTTCGAGTGTCAGAAGTTTCAGGGCCTCATGGGTAAGCTGGTTTACCCCCAGGTGTGTCTGGTTCCAGTCCTCATGGTTGGGGAAAAAGAGAATCGACGGCGTATACTTTTCAAGGGCACCTGCCAGGGCATTCACTGAATTTTGCCAGTTTTCAGGATTATTTTTTCGGCCACTTGGGTTGATTTCGTTCAGGCCAAGGGGGGTGATTTCCCCAAGTGAAAAACCAAGTGAGTCGCAGGCATCCTGAAGCTCGTTTTTTCTTTCCTCTTTTCGGTCCGGGTTGCTCCCTAATGTGACCGGGAGAGTGATGACTTCACAACCGGCTTCCCTTCTTAACCGAAGGGGGAGCCCTCCCATGACACATTCGTCATCGGGGTGGGGGGCAAGAATAACCACCCTGGGAGCGGAAGCAGAGAGGGGAGGCTGTTTTTTTGGGTTTTCTTTCGACGGTTGAATGCCGGCTGCTTGCAAGAAACCAGTTTGGATCGAAGAGATGTAACCGTGATATGGATTGTCAGACATATATTTTTCTTTAACGAGTATCGATGAGTTTGCCTATAAAATTCATGTGCAGTTTCTTCACTCTCTTACTTTTCTTTTTCACTCGCTGTTTCCGCGAATCCAACCGGTGGCCTCAAAGCTCCCGGTTTAAATAACTTAAGGTTTCCGCTATTGGCTGAATGGATCTCAGGCTGAATATCTATCGAACTTGCTGAGTCGTCCCCTATGGATAATTTTTTGCGGTTGCCAAACCAACCGCCATGGCCGAAGGGCCAGGCGGAATGCGGGGGCGGGGGTGCTTAGAGGTAGGGTTGGACCCAGAGGGTCTTTGCCTGAGCTTGCTCAGCGACGGGCTTGATATTGGAAAACAAATGGTTTACCGGGCGGTCCTTCCCCAGCTTTATACTGTGTGGGTCGGAAGTGTAGACTTTGGGCTGAAAACTTTTCCCCTGTACTCGCAGGGTGTATAGCACCTCGCTGGATTTGTCATTGATTACCTGAATTACAGGGTCCTGCTTGGAGAACCTAAGCTTGGGTAGCCAGCCCTTCACCTCTCGGCCATCATTTTGGGCCATGTTGAAAGTTACAGGCCAGCCTGAAAATTGGGCTTTGTCTCCATCCGTTACTTTGGAAAACCGGGGCCAGCATTCAAAGGTTATCTTTCGGCTTTTCTTATCAAACCGGGCGACACCAAAGCCATCGGCTCTTTGTAATTCATTTCTTCGGTCCTCGGGGTTGGCATAGGCATGCATGGTAATCTTATTACCGAGTCCATCTTCAAAATCCCCCGTCCATGGCAGGGGCGAACCGGGAATGGGGCGGGGGCCGGGTTTTTCATCCTCCGGCTTCCACCAGCGTCCATAGATGGTATTGACAATGGCCGGGCTGGTGAAAGCAAAGGGTCCGTCCCGGTGAGACTCAATCCCGTGCTGTACCACCACCCCCAGGTGCTGGTCACCGCACAGGTGGGTAGCCATGGCTTTTCTCAATTCATGCAGTGCCTTGTTCCGACCTTTTTGGGGCCAGGCATTGCTGTCGAGGTCGGCAAGCAGGCGGCTGTTCGGATGCCCATGGATGTGGACAGCTCCACAGAAAGCGGTGGCGGAAAGGGCCGCTTTGATATCAGCACCCTCCCAGTCCTGACTCCAGTCTGATAAAAACTTCAGCTGCCGCTCACCGAGAAGCACAAGGCCATCCAGGTCCACCGCCTTGCGGTCGTAACTCGGGTCGTTGATATGGTCTGGGCGGGGACCCATCTTAGGGATTTTTCCTCCCGGACCGGTTTTGAACTTTCGGTCTTCGAGAATCGCGAAGTCAATCCCTCCGACACGCAGACGGGTAAAGAATACTTCCAGCCCCCGCTTCAGTTTTGCCGGGTCAACCGGGTCAGGCAGATGCCAGGTCTGTTGGCGTTGCACCATATTGACATATGGGATCGGGTAAAAATATCCCCCTGAATCTCCCTGGGGAGAAGACGCCTGTATGCCGGACTCCCCCCACAGGTTTGCCTGCCCCACATCGTGGTCATCCGGGATGGTCACCGTGGGACGGTCTTTGATGAGATCCCGAAACTGCAACCCAAATTCAATCCATCCGGCAGTGTGTTCAGTATGATGGTAGGTCTGATCTCCGGCAAAGAAGAGCATGTCGGGGTCAATCGATTTGAGGTTTTCGAGGATTTGAGGGCGCGGGCCTTTGGTCCGGCTGGAGTTACACGAGAGGTTGCCTACCACAAGGGTGTCCTGGTCGATCGGGTCCTTCCGGATCAAGCCCCCAAACGATGCCCGTTTCCCATGCCTTACCCGATAGGGAATGTCCCGGGTCGAGTCCCAGTTTTCAATTCGGAAATGGGCGGTCCACCCAGGGTAGGTGATTTTAACCTTGGCGATTTCCTCCCACTTTTTTCCCTGCTTGACCTCAAGCCGGGCTTCCCGGGATTCATCGGGCAGCAGGGGATAAAGTTGTCCGGTGAGCTTCAGGGTTCCTCCGTCCTGGGTGTAGAGGGCAAAGGCCACCACTTCATCCCGTGGCACCTTCAATTCGATGATTCTCTTGGGTGGCTTTCCTTTTTTGGATGGAACTTCCGGGGGCCGGTCCCGTTTCCACCATTCACCTGTGGACAGGTGGTCCAGGTTAGGGAACTTCTCACCAAATAATTCCCTGGAATCAGGCTCAGCAGCAAGTGGAGTAACTAATAATAAAGGGTAAAAAAAGAATAAAAATGCGGGTTTCATAGCTAGCCTTAAAAGCCATGAAATTCCAATTTACAATGGAAAAAGGAGACTTCCTCAATGATTTAGCACAGGGTAAACCGCCTAGCAATGCATCTGGCCTGTTTTCCACTGCCGGGGAGACTGGCCCACTTTTTTACGAAACCACCGGGTGAAATAATTGGGATCCTGGAAACCACAGTGCCAGGCGACTTCTGCAATCCGGGTCTTTTTTTCTCTGAGCCCGGCAAAGGCACGCTCCTGCCTGAGTTCATCGAGCAAGGCACCCAGGTTGAGGTTGGATTCCCGGCGGACTTTTCGGTTTAGGGAACTTAAGTCCTCGTCCAGTAAGGTGGCAATTTCACCGGGTGAAGCCGGGGATTCCCCGCAACCCCGAAGCACCCTGCGGATTTGATCGGTTATTGGGTACACCTCCCGGTTTTCTGAAGCTTTGCATTCAAGCTCCGCTGAAAGAATCGAGAAAAGATCAAGGATCTTGGCGGCGGTTCTGATTCCGCTCGCCGGTGTGATATCCACTGATTCTGCCAAGGCGTGAAGAATGCTTTCCACCCTGGAAAGAATAACCGGAGGAAGGCTTCGGTGTTCCCTGTATCTTGCTTTCTTTTCCTTTTCACGAAAATTGATCACCAAAGAGATAGGCGGGCTTTTCATCGATTTGATAAAACCATGGGTGACCCCCGGTGGGAAGAAGAGAAAAGAGCCACGACTTACCGGTATACGCTTTTTCTCCAGGGTCTGTATACCTTGTCCTCGCAGGTAGAGCAGGAATTGGGAGTGTGGATGCCGGTGCGTGTCAATTTGATCACTTTTTTGAGTGTGCCGTTGGTGGGCAAAGCGCAGGATGGAATACCCCGGGATGGATATCCGTAAATTTTCCAAAAATATGGGTTGGAATGGGCTCACTAAATAAAGACAAATAAAATGTCTGAAATATGCTACTTTTGCAAGTTCTGTCCTAACAGATTTATAGAATACCTGATAAAATAAAAGGTATGATTGACCAAGCAGACCAACTCCGACCAGGCACTTCCTGGTCTGAAACCGTATGGGGCCACAGCCGGGAGGAAAGCCATTTGGATGATATTGCCAAGCCCCGTCTCTGTGTGGCCGCCCTTCTTCCTTTCAAGGAAGGGCAACCCGATTGGGGTAGTTTTGAAAATATGCTCCGCTGGATGACTGCCTGTGGCGAGCACTTTGGGGTGGATATCACCTTTGTTCTCAATGCTGATACCGGTTATGTGTTTCAACTGTCCCCGCATCTTTATGAAGAGGTGATCACTCGTTTCAAAAGCTTGTATCCCGGGGCATCTTTTATTTGCGGGGTGACCGCAGTCGGTGGATCTGCCACAAACTTTGAGGCATCCGCCTACCAACCCCATCTTGAAATTGCCCAGGCTCACCAGCCCTGCGAGGTGATGATTATGACCTCGCAGGCACTCAACGCCTTGGGGCCGGAGGACAGGCGGGATGCTTATTTTAACCTTGCTGAGTATATAGATGTTCCCGCCCTGGTTCATGCGCTTGAGCCTGCTTTTGTTTCCTGGGCCACTCCCTTCGAGCCATGGCTGTTCCATCAACTCGCCGGGCATGACAAATTTGTGGGCGGGAAAATTTCCACCCTGGACGAACCGCACTTCCTGTACTGGGCTGCCATGTGCCGGGACCTTGGCCTGGACTTTGTTCCCCACAGTGGGGACGATTTCGGGATCGCCTCTGCCATTAGGATGGGACTGCCCCTGCTAATCGGAGCGGGTGTGTCCGCCTGCCCCCTTATTTGTGCCGCCAAAAAATACTGGAGAAAAGACGATTTTGATGCCCGGGTTTACAAATTGTTTGAAGCCTTTCAATCCCTGGAAGACTCCGTCTTCCGCCTGGATGAAAAAGGCAGTGCCGCGGGGTACAAACACAGCACCGCTGAAATTCTCCGGATGCTCGGTCTTATTGAATGTGCCGAGATTCATCCGGACTGCCCCGATCAGCGGAGAGGGGATGAAGCCAGCCGCATGCGGGAAGCTCTTATCCGTCCGCTCCGCATGGCAGAGCGTATGAGTATTCCTTTCTATTCTTTCCCGTTGTGAAAGCCGATCCCCTTACCGACTTTTCCCGCCTTTGTATCCATACCATCACCACTCAGGGGTGGAAGCTGGATGAAGCAGTAGATCAATATGCGGAGGCAGGTGTTTCTGGAATTACGGTCTGGAGGCAATGGCTGGAGGGGCAGGACACTCAAAAGGCCGGAGAAAGAATCCGGGCTGCCGGGCTTGAAGTCGTCTCCCTTTGTCGGGGTGGGTTTTATCCCGCCTTGGAGGAAAAGACCCGTATCCAGTCCATTGAGGATAATAAGCGAGCC
>Ga0181587_10001012_pt1 | contig 23335 bp, 21 predicted proteins | sample 071ome_27_FD_132463 | JGI IMG/M metagenome (GOLD analysis project Ga0181587, IMG submission 132463) | Coastal salt marsh microbial communities from the Groves Creek Marsh, Skidaway Island, Georgia - 071409AT metaG (megahit assembly) | ecosystem: Environmental > Aquatic > Marine > Intertidal... | reverse complement strand
GTTGCCCGTGGTCACTTCTTTACCGAAGGCAAGTAGGCTGAACTGAACCAAAACTGGTAGGTTGTGACTCTCGCTGTTGCGAAAAGTCACGCCTGCATATAAATTTTGAACGTCACAGACGTCCGGTGAAGGGAAGCGCCGCACGAGGGAGAGACAGCATGAATGTTGAAAACCCGAAAGGGATGAAGCCGGGTGAAGCCCGCACACCGGGTCAAAGTACCCGCGAAGTCATTGAGCGCGACCCGATCCAACCGCCTGCTGCGGTGTATGACACGTCGTATAAATTTATTGGCGACGCGGATATTTCCTATGACCGCTATATCGACAGGGACTTTTATGACCAGGAAATGGAAAAGATGTGGGCAAAGGTATGGCAATGGGCCTGCCGCGAAGAACACATACCGAACTCCGGCGACCAATATGTCTACGAGGTTGGCACGTATTCGATCCTGATCTGCCGGACTGAGGCGGGCGAGGTGAAGGCCTATTTCAATTCCTGCCTGCATCGTGGCACACAGCTGCGACCGACGGACTTTGAAGGCACGGGCGAGAATTTCCGCTGCCCATACCATGGCTGGACATGGTCATTGGATGGCGAATTGATTGACCAGCCCTGTGACTGGTACTTCCCGCACGCCAAGCCCGAAGATTTCTCCCTGCCCGAAGTGCAGGTTGGCCTGTGGGGCGGGTTTGTCTTCATCAATATGGACCCGGACTGCCAACCGCTGGAAGAATATCTGGAAGTGTTGCCGGACCATTTCAGCCAGTTCTTCCCGCTGGAGCGTCGCTATATCGAGGTGCATCTGCGCCGCACGTTGCCGTGCAATTGGAAGGCTGCCGCTGAGGCCTTTATCGAGGCCTACCATGTGCGCGAGACCCATCGGGACGGCATGTGGGATTCGAACGCGGCCACCAATGCGGAATATGACCTCTATGGCGACCATGTGAACCGCTTCATTCACACACGCGGTTACCCGACACCCACATGGCCAGAGCCTGAGACGGACCAGGATATCGCAGACGCCATGGCGGCCCGAATTGCCGAAGCTGAAAAGCTGCGGCTGGAATTGGGTGAGAAATACAATTTCGACATGAGCAGCTATTCGGAATGCGAAATGCTCGATTCCATCGAATATTTCTGCTTCCCCAACATGTTCCTTTTCCCCGGCCTGTCATTACCGATGATCTATCGCTTCCGGCCCAATGGGGATGATGTTGACAGTTGCTGGTTTGACCTGATGTTCCTGCGGCCGCTCAATGAAGATGAAGAACATCCCGAGCCACCCGAATGCGTGCATCTCGATGTAGACCAGGTCTATGCCACGGTGCCGAATATGGACCAGATGCTCGCCACGATTTACGAGCAAGACACTTCCAACATGGAAGCGCAGCAAAAGGGCTTCAAAGCGTCGAAAAAGCGCGGGCAGACCCTGGCTAACTTCCAGGAAGTGCGCGTGCGCCAGTTGCACAAGACGCTGGATAAATATTTGGAGGGGTAGGGGCTCTTCGCGGCGGTTTGGCCGCCGTTCGCCCTTCGATACAAATTGACCCTGATGCGTCAATTCACTCAGGGTGAACGGTTTATTCTGTATCCGTTCGTGCTGAGTGATTTCGAGTGAAACAAGAAATTGTATCGAAGCTCCGAACGGATCCTTCATGACCGTGGGCCGTCGATAGCATCAATATCGATTGCTCGCACCATCTCCCTTTGAGCTTCAACCACCAAGCCGTTATAGTGGTCGTCAGCACACTATGGAGCATCCATGACAACCCTCTTTTATATGATCGGTATCGGCGCTTTCCTGATCAGCCTGGAGTTCATTGCCGGCAAGTTGATGGGGCGCAACGTCTATAATTTGAAGGACACGTTGGCCAATTTGACCATCAGCCTGGGTGAAGCCTCTACAGTATTCATCTGGGGTAGCTCGATCTACTTTCTCCATACGATCCTGTATGATCTGACACCCCTGCGGCTTGAGGCCGGTGTCTGGGTATACTTGCTGTGTTTCGTGGTCACGGACTTCATGTTCTATGTGTTCCATGTCATTGCCCATAAGGTACGGTGGATGTGGGCCAGCCATATGGTTCATCATTCCTCCGAAGAATTTAACCTTACCGTGGCCATCCGCCAGCCATGGACAGCGCAGATTTCGCTGACTTTCCTGTCGTCAACGCCTCTGGCCATGCTGGGGATAGAGCCATCGGTGATGTTCACGGTGAACTTCTTGACCACTGTTTCGCAATATCTGCTGCACACGCGCCTTGTGCCCAAGCTGGGGCCGCTTGAATGGGTGTTTGTGACGCCAAGTCATCACCGGGTGCATCACGGCTCGAACCCGCGCTATGTCGACACGAATTATGGCGGCAACCTGATCATCTGGGATAAGCTGTTCGGCACCTTCCAGGAAGAACTGGATGAAGAACCCGTGCAATATGGCATTATCGAACAGGTCGATACATACAACCCCATTCGCCTTGCCTTCTTTGAATGGACGGCCATGGCCCGTGACCTTGCCCGGCTGAAAGACTGGCGCAACCTGCCGCGTGTGTTGTTTGGCCAGCCCGGCTGGAAGGAAGACGGGCCGGGCAAAACCGCGGCAGAGGTAAAAACAGCCTGGCGTGAAGAACAAGCAGAGGCCGGGGCTGCCGCGCAAGCGGCTGAATAGGCGCTTCATCACTTCTCAGGCAGGGGCAAAGCCACTAGTCTGATTTTAACACCGAAACGGATTGGAGAACGATCATGCCCCTAGTTTGTGGCATTCATCATCTTGGCCTTGTGGTCCCTGACCTGGAAGCAGCGCGGAAATTTTATACGGAAGTGTTCGACTTCACCGTCATCGGGGTAGATGACTGGGACGAAGGCAATGAGGACGTGAATGCCTATGTGGGCATGGATGAGTCGTCGGCTATCAGCTATATGCTGCAGGGTGCCAATACCTATCTGGAAATCTGGCAATATCTGACGCCGCCTTCCACCACCACACCGCCAGACTATGTCGCCAGCGATTGCGGCTATCGCCATGTCTGCTTTCTTGTGACGGACTTTGACACGGTGCTGGAACGCTTCCTGGCGGGCGGCGGGTCTATCATTAAACCGCTGACCAATGCCCGCCCGGGCGGTGCCAAGATCCATTATTGCCGCGATCCCTTCGGCAATATTATCGAGTTGCTGCAGATGCCAGAACAGGCGGGTTCTCGTATTCACAACCTGCCGGGTGTGGCCGAAGAGGGCAAATTTGCCCCGCAGCCAGACCAGTATTACGCCTTTAAGGACGGCGATTTCGTTGGCATGCGTAACTTTGCCGACCTGCCGAAAACCTGATCAGCGAAAGTCTCATTCATGACAGATGAAACGCCGACCTACGGCCATGAGGACACATCCTTCAAGGCTGCCGGGCAGTATGATGGCATCAAACAATTGGTGGATGACTTCTACGACATTATGGGGAGTGATCCCGTCGGGGCGCATATCTTTTCCATGCACCCGGACGATATCAGCATCTCGCGGGACAAGCTGACACGCTTTCTGTGTGGTTGGCTGGGCGGACCCAAATTGTTTTCCGAAAAGTACGGGCCGATTGCCCTGCCAATGGCGCATCGACATTTGCGGATCGGTGAAGGCGAACGGGATGCCTGGCTCTTTTGCATGAAGAAGGCAATCGACCGCCAACCTTATGCAGATGATTTCAAACTATACCTGTTGCAGCAATTGGCGGTGCCGGCGGAACGTAGCCGGATTGTCTCAGAAAGAACCCACGCAGCGGCGCAGGAATAAGAGAAGCGCAAGGGATTTGCCTGTCCTTCTGCATTATGTTACCACTAGGTTACATAGTTCGTATGATGAAGATAGATTTGGGGAGTTTGAGTAATGGCAACGCAATTGGCAGACATCGCCGACCTGAAATCGATTCCGGTCGAAGATATCAACGTCGCCCAACCAGCAATTTTTGCCGCTGGTGAAGAAGGAGCGTGGTTTGAGCGATTGCGTCGCGAGGACCCGGTCCATTACTGTCACGACAGCCAGTTCGGCGCCTATTGGTCGATTACCAAATATAAGGACATCATGGATGTCGAGATGAACCACAAGGTGTTCTCGTCGGAATCCAGCCTGGGGGGCATTACGATCAGCGACCCGGAATATATGGGCGAGGATGGCGGTCTGGAATTGCCCATGTTCATTGCCATGGACCCGCCCAAGCATGACGAACAGCGCAAGACCGTCAGCCCCATTGTGGCACCGTCTCACCTGCAATTGCTAGCGGACGGTATTCGCGAACGGGCAGGGGAAGTCCTCGATGAATTGCCGGTGGGCGAAGAATTCGACTGGGTCGACCGGGTGTCTATTGAACTGACAACGCAGATGCTCGCCATTCTGTTCGACTTCCCCTGGGAGGATCGCCGCAAGCTGACCCGTTGGTCTGATGTCGCCACCGGCTCGCCAGAATCCGGCGTGGTGGAAAGCTGGGACCAGCGCAAGCAAGAACTGTTTGAATGCGCCGCCTATTTCCAGAAGCTGTGGGACGAACGTATCAAGGGCCAGCCTGCCAAGGATCTGATCTCTATGATGGCCCATGGCGAGGCCACCAAGAATATGCCCTATATGGAATTCCTCGGGAATTTGATCCTGCTGATCGTGGGCGGTAACGATACAACCCGCAATTCAATTTCGGGCGGGTTGCTGGCCCTGCATGAACACCCTGAAGAATATGCCAAGCTGAAGGCCGACCCTTCGCTGATCCCCAATATGGTCTCGGAAATGATCCGTTGGCAGACGCCACTGGCCCATATGCGCCGCACCGCGCTGGAAGATTGCGAAGTCGGTGGCAAGCTCATCAAGAAAGGCGACAAGGTGGTGATGTGGTACATCTCGGGCAACCGGGATGAAGACTCCATCGACAACCCCAATGAATTCCTGATCGACCGCAAAAAGGCCCGCCAGCATCTGGCCTTTGGTTTCGGTATTCACCGCTGTGTTGGCAATCGCCTGGCAGAAATGCAGCTGCAGATCGTGTGGGAAGAAATCATGAAGCGCTTCTCTCACATCGAGGTGGTGGGTGAGCCAACGCGGGTTTTCTCCACCTTTGTGCGTGGCTACAGCCACATGCCTGTCATCGTTCACAAATAAGACGAAAGAGATCATGCCCAAGATTACCTTTGTGGCCCATGACGGCACTGAGCATGTTGTCGAGGTTGAAGCAGGCACCACAGCGCGTGACGCTGCGGTCGACAATGAAATCCCCGGTATCGATGGTGACTGTGGCGGCAATTGCGCCTGTGCGACCTGCCATATTTTTGTGGCTGATGACTGGATCAACGCCGTTGGTAAGGCCGAGCCTGAAAGTATTGAGGCCGAGCTGATACAATTTGCCGATGATTATACGGAAAACAGCCGCCTGGCCTGCCAGATCACCATGAGTGACGAGCTGGACGGGTTGGTGCTCAACATGCCGCTCGCCCAGCATTAGCCAGCACTAGAAAGAAGCTTGGGCTAGATTTTTCCAAGCCCCCAATTGATGCCACGGCGTAGCAGCTCGTAATAGACCGGCTGGTCCCACGAACAATATTCAGGCTCGACTTTGTCGGTGATTGGCTGCATGTCGAAGGGCCCGCGGCAATGGCCTAACAACAGGTACAAGACACTGCCATTCAGGAATGGGTGTTCATACATTTGCGGGCGGGCAGCGCCCACGTCCCATGTCTCGATCTCATAACCCACAGAGGGCTGGTCATAAAAGGCTTCCAGTAGCGTGTGGGCGTTTTCCGAAAAGTCGCAGTAATAGGGCTCATCAAAGGTGTCGAAATCTTCCAGCCCCTTGGTGACAGGGTGCTCGTGGTCCACGACCTTCACATGCAGGTCTGCATTGGCAGGGTGGGAAATGAAGCGGCTGCCGAGAATGTTCATCAGCCCCGGGGCACGGTCAGGCGTTGCGGCCTTGCCGTCAATGAATTCAACAATTGCATTGGTGCCGTGCAGGGCGAACCAGCGGCCGCCACCTTCCATAAACTGGCGCAAGCCTGCTTGTTCTGACTCACTGGGGTAGACATTGCAGGTATAGGTGATCAGCAACTCGCACTGGTTGATCTTGTCGGTGTCGCTGTAGTCGTTGCCGACATGGACTTTGACATCGTCATGCTCTGAGAGAAGCTTGAGCAATTCCAGCCGCGCAAAGTCGGTACCGTGATATTGCGCATTGCACAGCAGGTAGACATCCAGCCGCCCGCCTGGCTTATCTGAGTCGGCCATGAAAGTTCCCCCAAGTCCCGGTTAATTTCAATCAGGCCCTATTCTTGCCACATTGTGACAGCATTGTCCAAATGTCGGCCTTCCGGCCTGTCTCCGCGATCCCCCCTCATCATGTGGGCTGGGGGCCGACATTTCACCCCGGGCGGGCGGGTTATCAGTCATTTTGTATCTGTGTTACCTGTTGAGCTACGAGGCTGGTTGCTATAAATCATCGCTACGGCGCTTGCGCCAAGGCTTCAACACAGGATCGACTGTCATGTATTCCGAGTTTCACCGTATCAAACGGCTGCCGCCTTATGTCTTCGCAGAAGTGAATGCGATGAAGGCCGCCGCGCGTACGGCAGGCGAAGATGTCATCGACTTTGGGATGGGCAACCCGGACCTGCCGACGCCAGACCATATTGTCCAGAAGATGATCGAGGCCACGCAGGACCCGTCGACCCATCGCTATTCCATGTCCAAAGGCATTCCCGGCCTGCGCAAAGCACTGTGTGGTTATTATGAGCGGCGCTTCAATGTGACGCTCGACCCGGAAAATGAAGTGGTCGTTACCCTTGGTTCCAAGGAAGGCCTGGCAAACCTGGCCCAGGCCATGAGTGCACCCGGTGATGTGATTTTGGTGCCGAACCCGAGTTACCCGATCCACCATTTCGGCTTTATCATTGCCGATGCCACCATCCGCCAGCTGCCCGCCCCGACGGAATGCGCCGGTGGGGAGCATTATATCGATCGGTTCATCAAGGCGATGGACCAGGCCGTGCGCCATTCTGTGCCCAAGCCGCTGGCTGTGGTGCTGAACTTCCCGTCGAACCCGACAGCCCATGTTGTCGACCTCGACTTTTACAAGGAAGTGGTCAAGTTCTGCCGCAAGAACGAACTCTACATCATGTCGGACCTCGCCTATGCCGAGATCTATTATAACGACGTGCCGCCGCCTTCGATCCTCGAGGTAGAAGGCGCCAAGGACGTGGCGGTGGAATTCACTTCCATGTCCAAGACTTATTCCATGCCCGGCTGGCGCATTGGTTTTGCGGCCGGTAATACGCATCTCATCAATGCCCTGGCCCGTATCAAGTCCTACCTGGACTATGGCGCGTTTACGCCCATTCAGGTTGCGGCAGCCGCTGCGCTGAATGGCCCGCAGGACTGTGTGGAAAATGCCCGCCAGATCTACAAAAAGCGCCGTGACGTGCTGATCGATGCTTTCGGTAATGCTGGGTGGGATATTGCCAGCCCCGAGGCAACCATGTTTGCCTGGACACCGGTGCCCGAACGCTTTGCCCATATGGGCTCCAACGAATTTGCCAAGCTGCTGCTGAAAGAAGCCGGTGTGGCTGTGGCGCCGGGCATTGGCTTTGGTGAATATGGCGAAGGCTATGTGCGCATCGCATTGGTCGAAAATGAACAGCGCATCCGCCAGGCCGCCCGTGCTGTCCGCAAATTCCTCGCTACTGATTTCGACTTCGACAAAAAGGCAGCCTTGGGGTGAGCGACGACAATAAACCAGTTTTGAAGGTTGGTGTTGCTGGCCTCGGTACCGTTGGTGGCGGGGTCATCAAGCTTCTGCGCGACAATGCGGCGCTCCTGACCCAGCGGTCTGGCCGCGCCATGGCAGTTACTGCTGTCAGCGCCCGCAACCGGCGTGTAGACCGTGGCTTTTCGTTCGATGGCCTGACCTGGCATGATGACCCGGTCGATTTGGCTGCAGACCCCAATGTTGATGTGGTGGTCGAACTCATCGGCGGCAGCGATGGCCCGGCACTTTTGCTGGCCCAGGCGGCGCTCAAAGAAGGTAAACCGTTTGTGACCGCGAATAAGGCGCTGATTGCCCGCCATGGCGAGGCGCTGTCCGCGCTGGCGGTTGAACAGGATGCGCCCCTGCGATTTGAAGCAGCCGTGGCTGGCGGGATCCCTATCATCAAGGCGCTATCGGAAGGCCTGTCGGCCAACACGATTGATCGCGTCTATGCCATTCTCAACGGCACCTGCAATTACATCCTGTCTGTAATGGAAGAAACGGGTGCGCCTTTTGAAGACATTCTGGCCGATGCCCAGAAGCTCGGCTACGCCGAGGCAGACCCGACCTTTGATGTCGACGGAATTGATGCTGCCCACAAGCTGGCAATCCTCAGCTCGGTTGCCTTTGGTGCCAGCTTGAACATGGATGCCATGTTTACCGAGGGTATTCGCCACATCACACCGCATGACATCACCTTTGCGGGCGAACTGGGCTACAAGATCAAACTGATGGGTGTCAGCACCCTGATAGATGATGGTGTGATGCAGCGCGTGCACCCCTGCCTTGTCAGCCTGGAGACGGCGATTGCCCATGTAAATGGCGTCAATAATGTCGTGGTTGCTGAGGGCGATCCGATTGGCCAGACAGTCTATCAGGGCCTGGGCGCGGGTGAGGGGCCAACCGCTTCTGCTGTTGTGGCAGACCTGTGTGACGTGGCCCGAGGGGCGACCTCGCCCATTCTGCCGCCACCAGCGGATGTGCCGAGCACCTATCTGGGCATGGATGGCCACGAAGCGCGTTACTATGTGCGCCTGACGGTGGCTGATGAACCTGGTGTCATGGCCGCCATCACCGCTGCCCTGCGCGATGAGGACCTGTCCATCGAATCACTGATCCAGCGGTCTCATGCAGCAGGCGAGCCAGCCTCTGTTTTGCTGGTGACCCATGAAACCAATGAGATGAAAATTCGTCGCTCAATGGAGCGAATTGGCGGGTTGGACGTCATGGCGGCAGCACCTGTCTTTATTCGCATCGAAAATCTGTAGACTCCGTTCGCAGCGGAATGTATCGCTAAAAACCTGAAGAAGAATCACGGCTGTTCAGCCACATCAGCCTCAAGGGGGTATTAATGTCCGAAGCCACAACGCTTGACCGCGTCCTCGTATTGGAACTTGTTCGTGTGACAGAAGCAGGGGCTATTGCTGCCTCCGCGCTGATTGGTCGCGGCGATGAAAAAGCAGCAGACCAGGCCGCTGTGGATGCTATCCGGACGCGCCTGAATGATCTGGATATTTCCGGCATCATCGTTATTGGCGAAGGCGAACGCGACGAAGCCCCGATGCTCTATATCGGTGAAGAAGTCGGCAAAGGCGGCCCCGACATTGACATCGCGCTCGACCCGCTGGAAGGCACGACCATTACCGCCAAGGCCATGCCCAATGCGCTGGCTGTGGTGGCCTTTGGCGAAGGTGGCACCATGCTGCGCGCACCTGATGTTTACATGGACAAGATCGCCGTTGGCGGTGGGTATGAGCAGGGCATTGTTGACCTCGACAAAACCCCGGCTGAAAACCTTGCCGCTGTTGCGGCCGCCAAGGGTGTCCCCGTTTCTGAGCTGACCGCATGTGTGCTTGACCGCCCGCGTCATGCCGAGCTTATTGCTGCGATCCGCGAAGCCGGTGCCTCTATCCAGCTGATTGGTGATGGCGACATTGCCGGTGTTATGGCCGCCACCAACCCGGAAGAAACGGGCGTCGACATTTACTTTGGCTCCGGCGGTGCACCGGAAGGTGTGCTGGCAGCCGCTGCCCTGCGGTGCATCGGTGGCCAGATCCAGGGTCGCCTGTTGTTCCGCAATGACGACGAACGGGGTCGTGCCCGCAAATGGGGCATTGAAGACCTCAACCGTAAATATGACACTGAAGACATGGTCTCCGGCGATGTGATCTTCGCCGCCACCGGTGTTACCGACGGTTCCATGCTCAACGGCGTGCGCCTGACGGAAGACGGCTACACGACCGAAACGCTTGTGATGCGGTCTGGCTCCAAAACCGTGCGGACAATCGCTACCGAGCACCACACCGGTCGCTAGGCTTTATGACGGCGCAGCAACCAGACGCGTCTGCGCCGCATAGCACCCCCGCCCTGCTGGGGGTTACTCAATCATTTACTGACCAGCATTGGTCGCTTGTTGCGGCCGATGACAGGCAGATACTTGCCTTGCGCCAACGGCTCGATGCGCCAGAGGTAATCGCGCGCCTGTTGGCCGGGCGTGGCATTGGGCTTGAAGAAGCCGAGAGTTTCCTGAACCCCGCGCTGCGCGACAGCTTGCCGGACCCCTCTGTATTCAGGGATATGGATACGGCCTGTGCCCGTCTTGCTGATGCGCTGATGGCAGGTGAGCAGATTGCCGTCTTTGGCGACTATGACGTTGATGGCGCGACATCCTCTGCCGTGCTGCGACGCTATTTCAACGCTATGGGCGTGCCGTTACGGGTCTATATTCCCGACCGCCAGAGAGAAGGCTACGGCCCCAATGGGCCTGCCATGCGCCAGCTGGCCCAGGAAGGGGCCAGGGTGGTCATTACCGTCGATTGCGGCATTAACGCCGTAGAGGCACTGGCAGAGGCCAAAGAGGCCGGGCTGGATGTGATCGTTGTTGACCATCATCAGGCGGAATTGTCCCTGCCGCCAGCTCATGCGCTGGTGAACCCCAACCGACAAGATGAAGACGAGAACACACGGCAGAATTTCGGGAACCTGGCCGCCGTTGGTGTGGTGTTCATGTTGGTGGTCGGCCTGAATCGGGCATTGCGTGCGCGGGGCTGGTTCACAGATGACCGGCCACAGCCGAACCCGATGCAATGGCTGGATCTGGTGGCTTTGGGCACGGTGTGCGATGTGGTCCCGCTAAAGGGCCTGAACCGTGCTTTGGTGTCACAGGGCCTCAAGGTCATGGCCAAGCGCCAGAATATGGGCCTGCGCGCGTTGGCAGATGTCGGCGGTGTCTCAGAGGCGCCGGGCACGTATCATGCTGGTTTTGTTATGGGTCCACGGGTGAACGCTGGTGGCCGTGTCGGTAAGGCTGATATGGGTACGCAACTCCTCAGCACAGACGACCCGCAGCAGGCCCGTCAACTGGCCGAACAGCTCGACATGTTTAACGATCAGCGTAAGGACATTGAACGCGAGGTGCAGGAAGAAGCCATGGTGCAGCTGGCCTCTATGGACCGTGCCAGCCCCGTCCTGGTCGTGGCTGCTACTGGTTGGCACCCGGGTGTCATTGGGATTGTCGCCAGCCGCCTGAAGGATAAATATCGCCGGCCGGTCTTTGTGATCGCTCTGGATGAAACTGAAGGGCTGGGCAAAGGCTCTGGCCGGTCCGTTGCCGGGTTCGACCTGGGCGCTGCCGTCACAGCGGCCAAGCAGGCCGGGCTGCTGGAAAATGGTGGCGGCCACAAAATGGCGGCGGGCCTCACCGTGCGAGCGGAAAAGCTGGATGCCTTGCGGGATTTCTTCGCCACGCTGCCCGGCGCGGCAGAAGCTGCCCAGGCAACACCCAGCCTGATCATTGATTCATTGCTGACACCAAGCGGTGCCACGCCAGAGTTGGTCGAGACGCTGGAGAAGGCCGGGCCTTATGGCAGCGCGCATCGGGAACCGCGTGTGGCGCTGGCCTCGGTCAAGCTGGTGAAGGCCGATATTGTTGGCGAGAATCACGTCAGTTGTATCCTGACGGGGGAAGATGGCGGGCGGCTGAAGGCCATTGCCTTTCGGGCCATGGACAGTGCCCTGGGCCCGGCGCTGCTGTCGGCGCATAGTAAGGGCGAAAAGCTGCATTTTGCCGGGCATTTGCGGGCCGACAACTGGATGGGCCGCAACCAGGCGCAGCTGTTTATCGACGACGCTGCGCCAATCGCTTAAAGGCATCATTTTTTGCGATAAACCCCTTGACCCGCCGCGGCTGTCTCACTATTAAACTGCGCCATGTGGTCCCTTCGTCTAGTGGTCTAGGACACCGCCCTTTCACGGCGGCAACACGGGTTCGAACCCCGTAGGGATCACCACTCCCCCCTAAACGGTTCTAATCATTACAACCCTATGATTATCATCGGGTTTTTTCCGAGGCGTTACACATTTGTGTTACAGTTTGGGGATGAATGACGTGGCAAAATACCCTGGGTTAACTCGACGCAATGGTGTCTGATATCTGCGCTATCAGGTGCCAAAAGAGTTGGTCGCCTCGGTTGGACGAAAAGAAATCGTTAAGTCACTCAGAACGAGAGACAGAAAAGACGCTGAAGAGCGTTACCACTCTGTGCGTGGTGATCTCGTCCGTGAAGCCCGAATTAGTCAGGACCAAATTGATAATTTGAGCGAAGAGAAATTGCTTCGCGCTGTTCAGCAGTGGCTTGACGAACGGGAAGCTGAATTCGTTGGCAACGCCTTTGAGGCCTCAGAAGCCATGTCACAGACTGAGCGGGTGATTGATGCCCAGCAGCAACTGGATGCGCTCATCGATTTTGAAGAAGAGGAATCGGCGGGAACAATTCAGGAATGGGCTGACCAGATTTTGCGTCGCTGTGGAATGTCGGATGAGGATCATACGATTTCTGCTTTGGGTTTTGTGAAACCGGTTTCATGGACTGACAAATCTTCTGAGAAGTACCAGTATCTTTGCGATCTGGTGATACGAGCTGAGTCGGAACGACTGCGGCGATATACCAAGGACCTCAAGGGAAAGAGGACGGATGCGGTGGACCCTCTGTTTGCGCCGAGCACAAATTCTAGTGTGCAGAAATCTAAGCAGAATGCACCTAGTGCAAGCGATGCGGCCCTCACTCTTGATGACATATTCGATAGATGGTGCGTAGAGACAGGGTCGGCTCGACATTATGCCTTTGCGCCAGTGACAACGATGGCGAAGATGCAAGGTTCGTCATAATGGTTACGCCAGGCATGCATAACGTCGCCCATAACAAGGCATTACCCGGGCACCAGCGTACGGGTTTCGCCACTTTCGAGCGCGATGTCGACCTTGCCCGAGATAACAATTTCAACATCCACGGTGTCAGACTTGTGCATGTCCGGGTCGTCGTCATGCACCACAAGGCTGCCTTCGCCGATGGTTGCCTGCAGATCCAGCTTGCCGGCTGAATTGGGGGGAAAGCATATCAGCCCTATTTTGGACTGGCCTGCCTCGGCAAAGCTGATGTCGGGTGGCACTGCACCAATGTCACCGGGGATTTCGGGCACCTTGTTGAATCCCCAGAAAAATATGGTCTCGATAATGCCAGGGTCTGCGTGCCGGGCTACTTGGGTAATGTCGGTAAATGTTGCGCGGCCCGTATCGTCGGGTGCGGCGACCATAAATTGCAACTGGCCAAGATCGTTCATTCAACTCTCCTCCCCCAATCAGTGGTCGATGTAATCCATGAGCGTTTTGTGCATGTGGCGGATACGTCTTTCCTGACCGCTGATCCACAAGCCCTGATAGGCGGTTGAATGCATCCCTTTTTGCACATGCGGCAAGTTCACAGAATCCTGATCCAGCACCAGGCCCAACGACCGTTCACCATGCTTGAACTGATCATGCGCGGGCAGGGGACGTTTAGACCGGCCTGCCTTAACCCGAGAGAACGTTTGCATATCGAAATACATTTTGTTTGGGTCGCTTTCATGCGGTCGCTGGCGGAAGAACAGGACATAGTCCGCGAAGATATTCATCGTGATATTGGGAAAGATAAAATAGTGATAGTCATCTGATAGCTGATCATCAGACAGGCGGGAATAGTCATAGCCGGCCTCTTCTGCAGTGGACCGTTTATGCCGCTGGAAGTCGCGGCGCACGTCACTTATGCGACCCTTATAGACAGACGGGTCCATACCAATACCACGCATTTCCATGGCAATGGCCTCGGGCACCTCTTCCAGCAGATGCTGGATCCGCGGACTGGGCACCTGGAACGGGATTAGATACCGACTGTGGCGGTCATAAAGGTCGATCTGCAGGTTGATGTCGTCATGCTGATAGGACAATTCGGGGTGGATGCAATGGGTGTGGTAAACCTCGTTAAAGGCATCGACAGAAGTTTTCCAATTGCAGTCCCATTCAACGGTGACATTGCTGGTCACATCCATCTGACCCAACTCGTAAGCGTCGAGATGGCTGGGGATAATACCCAGATAATCAAGGAGCGGCGCTGCATCCGGGTCTAGATTATACCAGACGAAACCGCCCCAAATGTCCGTCTTTATCTGTTTCAAGGACAGCCTGTCGACGGGGCAGCCTTGGGTAAAGTCCTGCTCATCCGGCACGTTGATCAAGCGACCGGTCAGGTCATAGGACCAGGCGTGATAGGCGCATTGCAGCACCTTGGCGTTGCCGGCGTCGTCGAACTTTACCTGGTTACCGCGATGGTTGCAGACGTTGTGAAATGTCCGGGCGACGCCGTCTTCACCACGGGCGATCAACAGGGATTCCTTGCCGATTTCCGTGGTGACATAATCGCCCACTTCGAGAATTTCATCTTCACGGCAGCCAATAAGCCAGCATCTGGTCCACATATGCTGCCATTCTTTGGCCATGAACTCTGTCGAAATATAACGTGACTTGGGAATGATTGTGGCGTCGAGGTTTGGCTCGGGTGCCTTGTCGATTGGTGTTTCGACAAACTCTCTGAATACTGGCTCGATCGCGCGCATCTTCACTCCCTAATCTACAGTTCTCATCAGCTTATTCGAAAGACACCGAGGGGCCAAGCGCGTTGGGAACCTCAGGTGAGCCATTACCCACCAAGGCTATTGTCCTATGTCCGCTTTGGGTCATAAGCGGACATTAGCGATTTCCTATGTAGGCCATAATTTGAAACCGGTTTCAATTTGTCGAATTGTCTCACAACAGCAAGCCTGAATTTCAGCTCAATATATCATTAACACATTGAAATAATTTATAAAAATATGGTTCAAGTTATTATATACTATGTCTACTCAGCTACTTAGAAAACTGGAAGGTATGGGAAGGTTGAGGCTGTCCCGGAACTTCTTTATGCGCGACTTTTTGCATTCGGAAGTCGCCGCTATCAATGGGATTGTGAACCAACCTACCGACTTCGATCTGGCTGTATTCGCTGGTCGGCATCTTTGTGAAGAACTGCTTGAGCCTCTACAAACAACTTTCGGTCGCATTCACATTCGATCCGGCTATCGTTCTGCGGAGCTAAATGCCTATTGTCATGAGCATAGGCTTGGGCGCGCGTCGAATGATCTTAATCGAGCCCATCACATTTGGGACCTGCGGGATGCTGACGGATATTGCGGGGCATCCGCCTGCATTGTCATTCCCTGGTTCATTGATCGTTACTCTGACCCCGGTGACTGGCAAAGGATGGCTTGGTGGATCCATGACCATCTGCCGTACTCCACCCTGAAGTTTTTCTCCAAGCTCTCGGCTTTCAACATCGGCTGGCATGAGAAGCCGAAAAGGCGGATCGATAGTGTGGCCTACCCACGAGGCTGCCTGACCAAGCCGGGTATGGCCAATCACGCAGGGAGCCATGCTGCACTATACAGAGGCTTTCCGGAACTGAGGCTGCCGGGCTGACTTGGGATAAGTCCCATTATCCGAAGCCAGAAAGGTCGAGGCCACAGTGTTACACTTTGTGTTACAGTTGGGTGCTACAGTTTGACGAAGGGACAGTAATATTATATGATATATTCAATGGGTTAGTAATTTTTGGGCCGTTCCCCGTAGGGATCACCACTCCCCCCTTCTTAAGTCATATAGAGCCGCAGCCAGTGTGGCCCACCGCGCGCGCATGCCTGCCCTGTGTGATCTGCAAGTGCATGTGCTGCGTAGGCAAAGTATATTCACCCTAATCTCAGTGCTCCCGCACAGCTGCTCTAACCCGAAGGAGTGAAAACATGTCAGCCATACTCACTGCCTGGATTACGGTTAGCATACTCTTTGTGCTCAAGGAGCTGGTGCTTTTGCATCGCGGTGGCGCACCCACTGCAGATTAATGATGGCTGGAGGGTGCTTTTCCCCTCCCGTTTTGCCTTTCCTTTGAATCTCTATTGTTGGTTGATCGACGCCTTGCCTTTGTCTGGCCTCCGTGGCGCAGGCAGTAAGGAACATCTCCCATTCCCTCGCTGAACAATGTTGGATAGTCTGCATACATTGTTGCGATCTGACTGGGGGGATCAGCCATGGCAAGAGACTATGACATCATTGTAATTGGGTCCGGCGCGGCCGGTTTGGCCGCTGCTGTTTCAGCGGCAGATGCTGGCGCGTCTGTGTTGGTTGTTGAGGGTGAGAAACAAGTCGGCGGGTCGTCGCGGCTTTCCGGCGGGCATTTCTATGCAGCGGGCACCTCGGTCCAGAAAGAAGCCGGGGTTGAAGACACGGCTGACGCCATGTTCGAACATTACATGACACTGAACCAGTGGTTGGTCGACCCGGCTGTTGTGCGGCGCTATTGCGACCTGTCCGCCTCTACATTGGAATGGGCCAAGGAACTGGGCGTTAAATACCCTGTCGAAGGGCTGTATCGCTCTGGCGTTGGTTCGGTACCACGCGGGCATACCCCGGTGGGCGACGGTGAAGAAGTCGTCAATGTACTTGAAGGTCATCGTAGTCATAATGGCGTCGACTTGGTGCTCAATTCCCGCGTTACCGGGCTTGTCACCAATGATGAAGGTCGGGTGACGGGCATTCGCATTGGCGAAGATGAAGCCAGCTGCGGGGCGGTGATCATTGCCACCGGCGGCTTCGGTAATAACCCGGAGATGATCGAGAAATATTTGCCGCAGGCATCAGCCGGGGGTGATTGGAACTGGTATATCGGTGCCGACGGCGCACGCGGTGATGGGCTGACCCTGGGTGAGTCTGTTGGTGGTGTCATCGACGGGCATGACAGGGCGCTGATATTGGCATCCCCCGGTTTCAGCCGTGACCTTGAGGTATTGCTGCCAGGCTGGCTTGTGATGCTGAACGAGCAGGGTAGGCGGTTCTGCGATGAAACAGCCCCTTACATCGTGATTGCCGGGTTGCTCAACAAGCAGGGCGGGCACGCCTATGCGGTGTTCGATGAACCAACTCGCTTGGCCGCCAAGCGTACGCCGATGTTTCAGGCCTATTGGGTTAATGAAGTGCTGGAACAGAAGGCGGATGAAGGCCGTATTCTGCGCGCTGATACGCTGGCAGAACTGGCGGCAATGGCTGGCATCAATGCAGAGGGCATGGAAGGCACGATTGAGCGGTACAACAGAGATGTTGATGCGGGCGAAGATGCAGCCTTCCTCAAGCAGGCAGAGATGTCGAAAATCCAGACGCCGCCCTTCTATGCTGTTGAGATCCGGCCCGCCATGCTGTGTTGGACAGGCACCGGCCTTCGTATTGATGCAGACACCTGTGTGCTGAGCAAGGCAGAGAGGCCCATTCGAGGCCTCTATGCTGCAGGGGAAACCGTTGGCAATTTGCACGGCGACCGCTATGTCGGCGGTGGTGGCTCCTATGGACCCTGCCTAGTCTTTGGCAAACTGGCGGGTGAAAATGCTGCCAAATATGCGCAGGAATTGAACGACTAGCCCGCCGCGATACTGCCGACAAGGCTGCGCTGTAAGATGTAGAAAGTTGCTCTGCGCGATATGATGCTCGGCGAGCAGGCCCTGGAGATTGACGCCACGGCTTAGCGTGTTTGATGTCAGGTCTAGTTGTCAGGACTTCTTGGATTTATTCCACTTGAGGTGTTCAGGCACGGCACAATTGGACTCGCCAATGTCGAGCTCTTTACACCAGGGAATGCTGTTGTAGACGTCGTCTCCCATCCATGTTGCAAGCCCACAATATGCATAGGCCTTGCCTTGGGCGCGGTACTGCGGGTTTCCTGTAGAGCTGGTTCTTGTCTCATACCTTACCTCTTCATAGCGAATGTCGGTGGAACCAAAGATGCCACCTAAGGCTTTGCACTGTTTTGAGAGGTCAATGTAAGCACGATTTTCAAACGATATGCGCGCATTTTCCTTGCCACTCCACCAGCTCTTCACCGTGGTCTCAAGGAGAACAATTTTGCGCAGGCGTTTACCGTTTCCGTCGACTGTTGCAAAAGGGGGCTCGGGAGGAATCTCGACCCATTCACAGTCTACCAGCTTGTACCCCTCTCTGGGTTGTCCGGGAAATACTCCCCTTTGTAAAAGGTTCCCCCTAAACATCCTTTCGCCAATTGATTGTCGTCTCGCGTTGGCGGCGGTGGCGCTGGCTCGGCAATGTTGTCGAAGACTGGGGGAGCATTGGGGATAGGGATTTTCCCCACGATTTTACCGGACTGCGTGCCGGAATTTCCACTGCCGCTATTGCCGCTTGAACCGCCACTTGAGGCGCCACTCCCAGAACCTGTACGGGGTTGCGGTTTGGCGGGCGGCGGCACATAGGGGGCGTATTCAGTCGGTCTGTATTTGTCCGGGTTGTGCATCAAACGGTCCGTTTCGGCAAAGGCAAGTTCTTTGCCAAGACCCTGATTACCACTTGGCCTGGGTTTGCTCGCGTCCAAGGCTGCCAAGGCAGGGTCCGCCATCTCAAGATACATTTTGTACAGCGCATCTGCCGCGGCCGAGCCCGGGGTTTGAGCGGACCGGTAATATTGGTCGTAGAGCATTTTTGCCGCATCGCAGTTCGCAACAACCATGGCATCAGCATGGTTCCGGCAGCGCTCATAATAATTGACCAGCAGGTCCGGCTTGGGCAGGCCGGCATTTGCGTTATTGGCAGGCGAGGTGTCGACTTCATTGATCGGCTTGATCGTGGCGTCGAATTGGGATGACGAACTGGAAACCCCGCCACCATTGCCGCTGACATCAGGAATGCCGCCATTCTCTCTGATTACGCCAATGGCGTATTCTGCAAGCTGCTTGTAGAGGTCGTAAATGCCCGCACCTGCCTCTGGCCCCGACATCTTCACGATCTCTACATAGCCCTCATAATTCACATTGGCCTGGTCGCAGGCCGCCTTGACGAGTGGCTCCGGGTGGGTCTGGCAAATCTGGGCGTAGGGCGCCAACAGGTCTGGCTGAAGGCCGGGAATATTGGCGCTTCCAGTATTGGCTGGCGGTGGTGCAGCAGGGGCAGCGACAGCACTCGGCGTGCCTTGATTACCCTGTTGTGGGGCAGGGGCTTTAGGGGCCGTCGGCACAGAGGGTTGAGCGCTTTGGGGCTGATTATTGCTGCTCCTGGTGTTATATGCCTCGATCAGGCCGAGGGCCTTTTGGGCCGTTTTGAGATGATCGCCATGCATCCAGCCCATGGTCTCCAGTCCCATCTCCTGAACCATAACCACATAGATGCCATACTCGACATTGGCTTGCTTGCAGGCTTCTGCGATTGCCGGGTCGGGGTGTTGGGCACAGCTTTGTGCCAGGGTACCCAGCCCGTTGGCTTTACCACCCTTGGGGGCATCAGCTATCGCGCCAATTGTGGCATAGGCCCGGCTGGCGGCCTTGCCGCTGCTATCGATGTCTGCCTTTAACTGGCTAGCGTTGGGAAAGCCGGGGCGATCCCAGCTATAGGTCCCTGTTGGGCTCTTTTGTTGAACGGCATTTGGTGCGTTTGGTGTCGGTGTTGGTGCTTCAGCTTTCCTCAGTAATTCGAGTGCCACATTGGCCAGATCGACATGCACCTGGTAAGCGTCTTTGAGATATTCGACCGGTACCTGCGGGACAAAATCCAGATAACTGCTATAGGCGCCATTGGCTGCCGCGCAATAGATCTGGATTTCGACATTGGGGTGGATTTCGCAAGTGGTGGCATATTGCCCCAACAAGTTGGGCCTTGCCCCCGGTACATTGCGGAACGGGTCGATACTGAGCATCCGGTGGCGTTCTCGCACCTCGGCGGGTACGGAACCCGAAGCCCCCTTTAGTGGCTGCAAATTGCTGTTGGACGACGCGCCATTGCGCACAGGGTTGGTCGACGGCACGCTGACACTGCTGTTGTCATTGTCGGCAAGCACGGCACCCAGCGCCAGCGCCTGTTGGCCAGTGGACATATTGTCAATGGACTGGACCATGTTCATGGCGTTGGTGACATCATTATAACCCTGGGCAATATCCCCCAAAGCCGTACCCTGTGCCCCCTGTGCCACGAGACCGCCAACAACCTGGCCAGTTGACATATTGTCGATCGATTGCACCATATTGGCGGCCTGCATGACGTCTGACAGCACGCTATTGCAGCCGGTTGCCTGGTCAACCATGGTGGTGACGGCGGCTACGTCATTCATATTGCCCATATCTGCACCGGCGATGGCCATGCCGCTTGCGGCTAGCCCCAACAGGTCACCAGAGCCGAAGCTACTGCTCTTTGGCTTGGGCTTTTCAAGCTGGATTTCGCCGGCTGCCAATTTGCGTCGATATTCCTCCTGCGCCGCCAGCGCCTGTTGTTGATAGCGTCGCATCTTGGTTTCTTTGCGGTTCAGCTTTTGCGATTTCAGTTCGCCGTTATCATCATAGGTCTGACTATAGACCTCAATTCCGGTGGTGAAATACAGGCCTTTACCCACGCGCTTGCCATTGGCAAAGGTGCCTCATAGCGGTGGAAATAGTCTGGGGCGTAGAATTCTTTGCCTTAGCCATGTTTTTTGCCGTTCTTGAATTGGCCGTCATAACTGTTGCCAGCCATATCGCTCAACATGCCTTTGCCATTAATGGCGCCATTGACGAATTGCCCTAGATACGAGTCGCCATTGGGCCACATGACCATGCCTTGGCCGCTCGGCTTGCCGTCTATGATGGTCCCTGTATAGCTATAGGCACCCTTTAGGCCGCCTGCTTTGGTGCCCACTAGCAGCATGTCTTCGCCGCTGGCCTTGCCGTTGGTGCAGCCACCACCCCAGGATACGACCATGTCGGGCACCGGGTTCTGCACCCAGGCAAGGCAAGTCGACCCATTGATGGGGAAGAAGCCCGCTATTGGTGCCGCTGCGGATAATTGCGGCGCCGGCGGTAGGTAGGTGGCTTGTTCAATCTGATGTTTGATGGCGCGATATTTGTTGAGGGTTGATGCCGCTGCTTTGGCCTGTTCAGAGGTATATTGGCGCTGTTCTATGACATTGGAGTTTTCGTTGTGGCGCCAGTAATAGACATGGTCAGTACCAGCGAAAGTAACCGTTTCACCGACCAGGTTGTTCCCAGCAGGTTGTTGGACTGTAAAGCCCGGGTCCATCAAATTGGTTGACACGAACCAGCCATTTTCCTGGCCATTTCGCCATTGGCCATGGCGCTATTCGGTCATCCAGGCGCCATTCTGTTCAAACCACCGCGTGTTGATGAATTACCCAATGCCATGGAATTCGCCGTTTAGCCAGTCGCCGGTATAGCGGCTGCCATTGGCATAGTTCATGACGCCTTGGCCATGTGGTTTGCCATCTAACCAGCCGCCCTCATAGATGTCACCATTGGCCAGGGTAACTTTCTGAAAAGTCACCTGAACGGCGCTATCGCTTGGCTGCGGGTTGGATGATGCACACTCAATTGCGTCCAGCGCGGCGGGCGAAGCCAACCCTTGTTTGATCAGCTGTTGGACCTGCTCGCGTAACTGGTCGCAGTCTTGTTCCGCCTGCGCCCCTATGGTGGATGACAAAGCGGCAATTGCCGCGCCCAGCGCAATAACAATGCGTAGATAGTTTGTACCCATGTGCTTTGAGGCCTCCTTCCCAAGATACCCTAAACATAAGCGAATTATACAGCTGTACAAGAAATCGGGTATTTGCGTGGCCTAACCTCTTTCATCCATTTGCCATAAAAAAAGGGTGCCCTGCGGAACAGGGCACCCCTCAAAAGCCTATATGGCTGGCTTAGTTGCGACCACCGGGTACTTTTGGCGGCAGTTCCCACATGGCGCGGCCATAGTTTTCAGCCGATTCTTCCCAAACCAGGGAGACGTGGTTTATACCAACATTGATGTCGCGCAGGTAACGCTGAATGGCGTTACCCAGGTAAATAGAGGTTGCACCAGACATCAGCGACAGCTTGTTGGCCACTTCGCCAATGCGGCGGGCAACGTAAGACGCGTCGCGCGAAGAAGCAAAGGCATCCAGCGGCGTCGGCGGGCCCCCAGCTTCACCCCACTTCATCAGCTCTGACAGGCGGTGACGCATGATCAGTTCTGCGGCGTGAATGTCGGCAGAAGCTTCAGCCAGCTTGATCTGGTTGGCAACGCGGTCGACCTGCTGTTCGCCGGTGAACAGGGCCTTCTTGCCCACGAGCGTCTGCTGCACGGTTTCCAGCATACCATTGGCCATGCCAACGAGTGCTGCGGGAATGCCCCAGATTGCGGGCCATGCGAAAGGCAGGCGGGCAAGGGGGATTCCATGGGCTGCGCCACCCGGTGTCTGGCCCGTGGCCAGTGCAAGGATGGAGAGAACGCGGTGTTCGGGAACGAACACGTTGTCGAGCACGATGTCGCGGCTACCGGTGGCCTTCAGGCCGGACACGAACCAGTCATCTTCAATGGTCAGGTCATCACGCGGTACCAGCATCCAGTCCAGATTGGTGGCGCTTGGCTTCATGATGATGAACCAGTCGGCAAAGTCACAACCGGAAGAGAACTTCCAGCGACCGCTCAGTTTGAAGCCGCCATCAACAGCTTCACATTCGCTCTTGGTAGCAAAAGAAGCGGTGGAGCAGATCTGATCGGGACCGGTTGCCCAATAATCTTCCTGGGCTTCCATCGGGAACAGGCTCATCTGCCAGTTATGGATCATGAACAGGTTGGAGACCCAGCCTGTTGCACCACAGCCAACGCTCAGGGCGCGGATGCATTCACCGGCAACGTCGATACCCATTTCATAGCCACCAAAGCGTTTTGGCTGCATGATTTTGTGGAAACCGGCGTCGATCATTTCCTTGACGGTTTCATCCTGCAAGCGGCGATTGTCTTCAGCTTCACGGGCGCGTTCACGCAGGGCCGGGACCATAGCCTCGGCACGTGCGATCATTTCCTCGGCTGAGGGAATGTCCGCGTCATTGATTTCTAGTACGGCACTCATTTCAATGTTTCTCCTGACCTTATGACTTCAGGCACAGCAAAGGCTGCGCCCGCCTTAGTCGTTCGACCCTATAGTGCGCAGCGTGCGGAAATTGTCAATTACTCTTAGAGGCGAAATTGGCGGAATTTCGGCGGCAGCCATTATTGTTTCACAAGGCCTACCGTCAGCAGCTCGCGGCAGTTTGAAGGCGCGCACCCGGCGGGCTGATCGTCTTTGACTTCGTTGAAGGTAATGGCGAAGTTTTCAGACTGCGAACGCGCGTACAGCAGCACATCCATAACGGCGTCCATTCGCTTGCGCGTCGCGCCGCTG
>Ga0181587_10001010_pt1 | contig 23364 bp, 22 predicted proteins | sample 071ome_27_FD_132463 | JGI IMG/M metagenome (GOLD analysis project Ga0181587, IMG submission 132463) | Coastal salt marsh microbial communities from the Groves Creek Marsh, Skidaway Island, Georgia - 071409AT metaG (megahit assembly) | ecosystem: Environmental > Aquatic > Marine > Intertidal... | reverse complement strand
GCGCTGAGCCTGCGGCTCTGCGCCAGCCTGTCGCTCCGATCTGGCGGGTGCCGCTCTACACTTCAGTGAGCGGGCTGCTCCGAGGTGGCGTCAGATGACCCCGGCCCGCACATCCCTCACTTTCCAAGACTCCCGGTCGAAGCTGCGGGGAGTCGTACTGAATGGAGCAATTGTGGTGCTGACCACTGCCGACTACAAGGTCGCGGACATCGAACTCGCTGGGTTCGGCCGCAAAGAGATCTCGCTCGCCGAACACGAAATGCCCGGGCTGATGGCGCTTCGCGGCAAGTACATCGACGAACAACCACTCGCAGGCGCCCGCATCGCCGGATCGTTGCACATGACCGTGCAGACCGCCGTGCTCATCGAGACACTCGTGGCTCTTGGGGCCGATGTGCGCTGGGTGAGCTGCAACATCTTCTCCACGCAGGACCATGCGGCTGCGGCCGTTGCGGTTGGTCCCGAGGGGACGATCGACGCTCCCCGCGGTACCCCCGTGTTTGCGTGGAAGGGCGAGACGCTCGAGGAGTACTGGTGGGCCACTGAGCAGCTGTTCCGCTGGCCTGACGGCGGCGGCCCCAACCTGATTCTTGACGACGGCGGCGATGCCACGATGCTCGTCCACAAGGGTCTTGAGTTCGAGAAGGCCGGGTCGGTGCCCGAAGCCACGGAGGACGACTCCGAAGAGTGGGGCGTCTTCTTGGATCGCGTCCGCACGATCCTCGCCGACGACGGCGAGTTCTTCTCCAAGATCGCACCGGGTATCCGCGGCGTGTCCGAAGAGACCACCACCGGGGTGCATCGCCTCTACCAGATGATGGAATCCGGCGAACTGTTGTTCCCGGCAATCAATGTCAACGACTCGGTCACCAAGTCGAAGTTCGACAACCTGTACGGCTGCCGCCACAGCCTCATCGACGGCATCAACCGGGCCACCGACGTCATGATCGGCGGCAAGGTCGCCGTCGTGTGTGGTTACGGCGATGTGGGCAAGGGCTGTGCGGAGTCACTCCGCGGGCAAGGCGCTCGAGTGATCGTCACCGAAGTCGATCCGATCTGTGCGCTCCAGGCTGCGATGTCGGGGTACGAGGTCAACACCCTTGAGGCGGTGCTGCCGATTGCCGACATCTTCATCACCACCACCGGCAACAAGGACATCATCCTCGCTGGCCACATGGAGTTGATGAAGCATCAGGCGATCGTCGGCAACATCGGCCATTTCGACAACGAGATCGACATGGCCGGTCTGGCCAAGATGTCGGACGTTCAGCGGATCAACATCAAGCCGCAGGTCGATGAGTTCGTCTTCCCTGACGGGCACTCGGTCATCGTCCTCAGCGAGGGGCGACTGTTGAACCTCGGCAACGCGACTGGCCATCCGAGCTTCGTCATGAGCTGCTCGTTCGCCAATCAGGTGCTCGCCCAGATGAAGCTCCACGCCGAGGCTGGCGACATGGAACTCGGTGTCGAGGTGCTTTCCAAGGAGCTCGACGAAGAAGTTGCCCGCCTGCATCTCGATGCGCTCGGCGTCAAGCTCACGCCGCTCTCGCAGGACCAAGCTGACTACATCGGCGTGCCGGTCAACGGGCCCTACAAGCCCGACCACTACCGCTACTGAGTGCAGGCGGCGGCCTGGTGCCGCCGCTCCATTTCTCGAGCCGGCCAACCCGTTCGCACGACGAGCTCGTCGCTGCGGATGAGTTGGCCGGTGTCGCGATCCGTGCCAGAGGTGTGTTGCACCTGCGGGTTCTTGGCGTCATCGATCGAACCACTACCGTGTGAAGTCATGACGACACGTGGGGTTTGGTTTTCGCCGGAAGGCCTGTCTGGCGCCGATGTTGTTGCCTTCGGGCAGCGGGTCGAAGCGCTCGGCTATGAGCGACTGTGGGTCGGGGAGACCTTTGGCCGTGACCCGTTCGCACAGTTGGCGTTGATTGGCGCAACAACGTCGACCCTTGGCCTTGCGTCGGGCATCGCCAATATCTACAACCGTGCCCCGGGGGTGATGCTCCAAGGCGCGAACACCGTCGCCGAAGCAACCGGTGGCCGGATGATGTTGGGCATCGGGGTGTCGAGCCCCGCCATCGTGAGCAAGGTCCGTGGGATCGAATACGGCAAGCCCTACTCCTTTATGAAGACCTATCTCGAGGCGATGGAAGCGTCGCTTTTCACGGCGGTGGCACCAGCCGAACCCGTCCCGGTCGTCCTCGCTGCGCTTGGGCCCAAGATGCTCGAGTTGGCGGCGGAGAAGACCGCCGGCGCCCACCCGTACAACACGACCCCGGAGCACACCGCCATGGCCCGCGAAGTCATGGGTCCTGACGCCGGGCTGTACGTCGAGCAGAAGGTGCTGCTCACCACCGACCCCGAGCAGGCCCGGGCGACTGGTGCCTCCGTGCTTAAGTTCTACAGCCGCGCCCCCGGCTACGTGAGCGCGTGGAAGCGTATGGGCTTCACCGACGACGACATCTCGACGCAGAGCGAGCGTCTCGTCGATGCCCTCGTTGCCTGGGGCACAGTCGATCAGATTGAGGCGCGGCTGCAGGAGCACGCTGACGCCGGCGCTACCCACATCTGTATTCATCCTCTCGACCCCGCACTGGGTCAGGGAAAGCCCGACGACGCTGCGCTTGAGGCGTTCGCACCGAAGGAGGGGGCCGATGTCTGAGGATCGTGTGACGGTCGAGATCGTCGACGGCGTCGCTGACGTCCGTCTCAACCGGGGCGACAAGATGAACGCAATGGACGGTGCGATGTTCACCGCCCTGGTCGAGACGGCTGACTCGCTCGCGAAGACCAAGGGGCTTCGGGCCGTTGTGCTCTCCGGGAACGGCCCGGCCTGGTGTGCCGGTCTCGACTTCTCCGGCTTTCAGGCGATGGCGGGGGACAGTGGAGGCTCGAACAGTACCGCTGACATCGGGTCGATTGAGGAGCAGCGCATCACGCACAAAGCCCAGCAGGCCGTTTGGGGCTGGCGGGAATTGCCGGTTCCCGTAATCGGCGCCGTGCACGGCGTTGCGTTCGGAGCCGGGATTCAGCTTGCCGCCGGTTGCGATATCCGGTTCGTCACCCCCGATGTGCGCATGTCGATCCTCGAAATCCGGTGGGGCATCAGCCCGGACATGACGATCACGCATCTCCTGCCGAGTCTCATCGGCGCAGATGTCGCCAAGGAACTGATCTGGACGGGCAGAGAGGTCAACGGCGAAGAGGCCGTTCGCATCGGTCTCGCAACACACGTCAGCGAGGATCCGCTCGCTGACGCGATGGAACTCGCAACGACGATTGCGGCGAAGAGCCCACACGCAATCCGGGCCGGTAAGCGTCTCGTTGAAGCGGCGTACGCCGAGGACTTCGCCGCTGGGTTTGCGATGGAGCGCGAGGAAATCTTCAACCTGATCGGGACACCGAACCAGGTCGAGTCGGTCACCGCCTACTTCGAGAAGCGGGCACCGAACTATGCCGAGGTTGAGGCCGACTGACCATGCGGGTGCTGGTCACCGGGGCGTCGGGCTTCCTCGGCAGCCACACCGTCCGAGCGCTGCGGCGCGACGGGCATGAGGTTCGGGTTCTCGCCCGCACACCAGCGAAAGCGGAGCAGCTTTTCGCAACGATGGGGATCGAAGGGTGCGAGATCGTCGCCGGTGACATCACCGATCGTTCGTCGGTAGAGACTGCCGTCGCCGGTTGTGACGCTGTCGTTCATGCGGCGGCGGTCGTTGCGATCGAACCGACCCGCCAGGCCGAGATGGAGGCCACTAACCTGGCCGGTGCTCAAAATGTGTTGGGTTCCGCAGTGGAGGCGGGCTGCGATCCGGTGATCCACGTGTCGACGGTGGCGGCGCTTTTCCCGTTCCAGACGGATCCGGTCACGGCGGATCATCCCGTCGTCGGTGCCGAGAATGGCTACGGCCAGACCAAGGCGGCCTGCGAGCGCTATGCCCGCTCGCTTCAGGATGCGGGACACCCGGTCGTGACGGTGTACCCATCGGGCATCGTCGGCCCCGAGGATCACACCGAGTCGATCAACCTCAACTCCGTCAAGCTCTGGATCGAGAAAGGGTTCCCGATCGCGAAGGGGTATAGCGGGAGCTATGTCGATGTTCGCGACGTGGCCGACGTGATCGCCGCGTCGATGCGGCCGGGGGAGGGGAGTGCACGTCTGTTGTGCATGGGCACGTATCAGACGGCCGCCGAGCAGGTTGCGTTCATGAGCGAGGCGATTGGTGCGTCGTTCAAGTCGGTGCCGTTACCGAAGCCGATCTGGTGGGTGTGGTCTCGTCTGGGTGATTTCGCTGCCCGGTTCAACGTTGATCTGGTGCTCACGTCCGATGGGTACGACTACATCTTCGATTCGAAGCCGGGTGACGATTCGGCGACGATCGAACGAACCGGGGTTGCGTTCCGTCCGATGGTGGAGACCTGGCGAGACATGTTCCGCTGGATGTACGCCGAGGGCATGGTGTCCGCCAAACGCATCGGCGTCCTCGCCGACGAGTAAGGGGCGTCCTCGCCGACGAGGAAGGGTGTGTCGCAGGGCCTACCTAGCGTCAGCGCCATGTCTATCGATTCGGTCACCACGGCGTGGGCCCACGAGGGGTCGGCTGCCGATCTGGTTCGGGGGATCAAGTATGGGCGTCGCACCGGTGGCGTGACGGTGATTGCGGCTCGGCTTGCGCCGTTGGTGCCTGAGGTCGATGTTGTCACGTGGGCTCCAGCGGGGCGAGTGACCCAGCGGCGCCGCGGCTTTGATCAGGCCGAGCTCCTTGCTCGGGCGGTTGCGGCGCGGCGGGGGTTGCCGTGCCGCCGGCTGATGACTCGTGGTCGTGGGCCGGCGCAGACACAGCGGGATGGGGCAGGCCGCCGGTTGGGTCCGGTGCTCAACGCTCGCCGGGTTCCTCCGGGGGTGCGCGTGCTGGTGGTCGATGATGTCGTCACGACGGGGGCGACACTCGATGCCGCTGCAGAGGTTTTGCGGGCGGCCGGTGCGGTCGAGGTGCATGGTGCGGCCGCAACCCGAGCACAACGGGGGGCGACCGGCGCAGCCCGTGTTCGCCGTGTACCGTCGGGTGGTACACCCGACTACGGAGGTACTTCATGGACGTCTCCATCAGCGCACGGCACGTGAACATCACGCCGCGACTGGAGGAGGTGATCCATGAGAAAATCGGCACGCTCGATCGCTTCCTCGAAGGGCTCGACCATGCCGAGGTCCACTTCGACGAGGCCCGAAATCCGCGGATCGAGGACAAGGAGTTCTGCGAGGTCACGGTGGAGGGCCACGGCCATCACCTGCGATGCAAGGTGCACGCTCGGGATCCGTTCTCGGCGGTTGATGTGGCGACGCTCAAGCTGGAGCGGCAGATTCGCAAGCTCCGCACCAAGCTGCAGAAGCGTCATCACGGCGACGGGGCATCGCTTCGTGGCCTCGATGCTCCGGCGTTGCTCGCTGATCTCGACTCGGCCGGTGGAGCGGTTGCGGTCGATGAGGTCGTCGATGACGAAGAAGATCACATTCCGTCGATCGTCAAGACCAAACGGTTCTATTTGGCACCGATGGACCTCGATGACGCCGTGTTGAAGATGGAGCTGCTCGGGCATGGGTTCTTCTTCTTCATCAACAAAGAAACGAACCGGTCTGCGGTGATCTACAAGCGAGACGACGGCGACATCGGCCTGATCGACGAAGCCGGGTAGCGCCCGTCACCCTGCTGAGGGTCGACGGTATGGGTCGGTAGACTCGGGAGAACAATGAGCATTTTCTCCCGTGTGCTGCGCAGTGGCGAGGGCCGCAAACTCAAGGCCCTGCAGGCGCTCGTACCCGACATCAACGCACTCGAACCCGAGATCGCCGCGCTCTCTGACGACGCGCTTCGGGCCAAGACCGGCGAGTTCCGGAACCGGCTGGAGCAGGGGGAGTCGCCCGACGACCTCCTGATCGAGTCGTTCGCCGTGGTCCGGGAAGCTGCGTCGCGTGTGCTGGGTCAACGCCACTACGACGTCCAGCTGATCGGTGGATCGGCGCTGCATCTCGGCTGGGTGGCCGAGATGAAGACGGGTGAGGGCAAGACGCTGACGTCGACGTTGCCGATTTACCTCAACGGCCTGACGGGCAAGGGTGTCCATGTCGTCACGGTCAACGATTATCTGGCCAGCCGTGACGCCGAGTGGATGGGGCAGGTGCATCGCTGGATGGGGCTCGACGTTGGCCTGATCTTGCCGGGGAATCGAGATGCTGCGTACAAGCGCACCCAGTACGCAGCCGACATCACCTACGGCACGAACAACGAATTCGGCTTCGACTACCTGCGAGACAACATGGCGATGTCGCGCGAAAAGCAGGTGCAGCGCGGCCATCACTTCTGCATCGTCGATGAGATCGACTCGATCCTCATCGATGAGGCTCGAACGCCGCTGATCATCTCCGGCAAGGTCGCCGATGCAGCTCAGCTGTACGTGAAGTTCGCATCGATTGCGCGTGGGCTCCAGCGAGACGTCCACTACGAAGTCGATGAGGAGAAGCGCACGGTTGCCCCCCTCGAAGAGGGCATCCATGCCGTTGAGCGAGCGCTTGGGGTCGACAACCTCTACGACCAGGTCTCGAACAACCTGGTCCATCAACTCCAGGCGGCGCTGCGCGCCAAGGAGCTGTATAAGCGCGATCGCGATTATCTGATCGACGGCAATGGTGCGGTCAAGATCATCGACGAGTTCACCGGTCGCACGATGGAGGGTCGCCGTTGGTCCGACGGCCTTCACCAGGCGGTTGAAGCGAAGGAAGGGGTGGCGATCAAGGAGGAGAACCAGACCCTTGCAACGATCACGCTCCAGAACTACTACCGCCTCTATGACCGTCTCGCCGGGATGACTGGTACGGCGGAGACCGAAGCGTCGGAGTTTGTCTCGACCTATGGCTTGCACGTCGTGCCGATTCCGACCAACAAGCCGCTGGCACGAGCCGACCAGGGCGACCTCATCTACAAGACGGAAGACGCCAAGTTTCAGGCCTGCATCGACGACATTGTCGAGCGGAATGCCACCGGTCAGCCGGTGCTGGTCGGCACGGTGTCCGTCGAGAAGTCCGAGAAGCTGAGCCGCATGATGGAGCAGCAGGGGGTTCGCCACGAGGTGCTGAACGCCAAGCAGCACCATCGCGAGGCGGAGATCGTCACCCAGGCTGGTCGTCTCGGTGCCGTCACCGTGGCTACCAACATGGCGGGTCGAGGCGTCGACATCCTGCTCGGTGGCAACCCGGAGGGACTTGCGGATCGTGACTGCCGGGCCGAAGGTCTCGACCCTGACTCCGATGAGGGCCGTTCTCGGTACGAGGAGCTCCTCGCCAAGCACACGGCCAATACGAACACCGAGCGAGAAACCGTGCTGGAGCTTGGTGGCTTGTACGTGCTCGGTACCGAACGCCACGAGAGCCGCCGTATCGACAATCAGCTGCGCGGCCGGTCGGGCCGTCAGGGCGATCCCGGCGAGAGTCGCTTCTACCTTTCCCTCGACGATGAGCTGATGCGGCTGTTCGCGACCGGCGCCATGAACTATGTGATGGAGCGGGCCCTACCCGACGATGTGCCGATCGAAGCCAAGATGGTCACTCGGGCGATCGAGCGGGCGCAGAACACTGTCGAGGGTCGCAACGCCGAGACACGCAAAAACGTCCTCAAGTACGACGAGGTGATGAACGAGCAGCGAAAGGTCATCTACCGGCGCCGCTCTCAGATTCTCGACGGCGTGGACCTGCGAGACGAGGCGCTTGAGTACCTCGACGATGCCATTCGCGATGCCGTCGGTGCGTTCTGCGTAAGCGACATTTTCGAAGAGTGGGATCTCGACGGCCTGGTGACGGAGATCCGGACTCTCTGGCCGAGCGAAACCACCATTGATGACCTCGATGAGCTTCGTTCGCTTGAGGAACTCACCGATCGGCTCTATGGCGAGGCGGTCAGCCACTACGAGGAGCGAGAAGCCGAGTTGGGCGAACCGGTCCTTCGCCAGGTTGAGCGTCAGGTCATGCTTCGGATCATCGACCAGCGCTGGCGCCAGCATCTCCGTGAAATGGATCTTCTGCGTGAGGGCATTCATCTGCGGGCGATGGGACAAAAGGACCCCGCCACCGAGTGGCAGCGTGAAGGGTTCGACATGTTCGGCATGATGATGACCGGTATCGCCAACGACTTCGTCAAGTACGTCATGCATGTCCAGGTCACGACCCAGCCTGCCCAGCAAGCCGAGGAGCCCCTCGTCGAAGGGATGACGGCAACGAAGAGCGAGGCGAGCGCCGGCACCTCCGCGGCAGCCATCACCGAGGCCAATGCTCCCAAGCAGGTGAAGGCCAATGCGACGAAGAACCGCACGCCTGTCGTGAAGTCGGACCTCGAGAAGGTTGGACGCAATGACCCGTGCCCGTGCGGAAGTGGGAAGAAGTACAAGCAGTGTCACGGCCGGGCCGGGGCTTCGGAGTAGGTTCACGCGCGCCGGGCGAACGTCGCCGGGCCGGTTGAGGGTCATGCAGGATTTCACCGATCAGATCGCAGCGATTCGGTCCCGTCTCGGCGAGGCGGCCGGGTATCTCCGCATCGACGAACTCAAGATGCGGCAGCCGCAGCTCGAAGCTGAGGCATCGCGCCCCGACCTCTGGGACGATCAGGACAAGGCCCGCAAGGTCACCTCGGAACTGGCTGCGGTCAACGAAGACATCGAGCTCTATGAGCGACTCGACGGCGAGGTCGACGACCTCGAAACGCTTCACGAGATGGCTCGCGAAGAGAATGACGAGTCGCTCGAACCTGAGATCGGTGAGCAAGCAGCCGCGCTCGAAGGCACGCTCGACGAACTGGAGATGCGCTCACTGTTCACGGGCGAGTTCGATGAGGGTGACGCGGTCTGTCAGATCAAGTCCGGTGAGGGTGGTACTGACGCTCAGGACTGGGCCGAGATGCTGATGCGGATGTACAACCGCTGGGCGGACAAGCGAGGCTTCGCCGTTGAGACCACGGCGGTCTCGGAGGGAACCGAAGCGGGCCTCAGCAATGTTGAGTTCATTCTCAAGGGCCGTCACGCCTATGGGTTGATGCAATCCGAGCATGGTGTGCACCGACTGGTGCGCATTTCGCCGTTCAACAATGAGGGCAAGCGTCAGACGGCGTTCACTGCGGTGCAGGTTGCTCCCTTCTTCGAAGAGGTATCTGACGAGATCGAGATCGATGAGAAAGATCTTCGAATCGACACGTACCGGTCGTCGGGCGCAGGTGGGCAGCACGTCAACGTGACCGATTCTGCGGTGCGGATCACGCATATCCCGACGGGCCTCGTGACCGCCTGTCAGAACGAGCGCAGCCAGCATCAGAACAAGGACCGCGCCATGCAGATGATGGCTGCGAAGTTGCTTGACCTTGAGCGGAAGAAGCGAGAAGAAGAGATCGCCGGGATCACGGGTGAGCAGCAGAACGTCGGCTTCGGGAGCCAGATCCGCAGCTATGTGATGCAGCCGTACCAGATGGTCAAGGATCTGCGGTCCGAGCACGAGACGGCTCAGGTCGATTCGGTTCTGGGCGGTGACATCGAGCCGTTCATGGAAGCGTGGTTGCGGTGGACTCGCGCCAAGGCCCAGGAGGACTAAGCCATGAGTGAAACCGAGCTCGAGATCGTGACAGTGCTGGAGGAAGCTCGTATCGCGGCCACCGTTGAGCAAGACCTTGAGACGCTCGATCGATTGCTCTCGGATGATCTTTGCTACGTGCATTCGAGTGGCATGGTCGAAACCAAGCGCACCTTCATCGACAACGCGCGGAACGGGCCGCTTCGTTACGTCTCGCTCGAACGCCGCAATGTTGAGGCTCGCCTGGCGGGAGATGGCACGGCGCTTTTCACTGGTGAGGCATCGATCGGGGTCGAGTTCGGTGGTGACCCGATTGATCTTGAGGTGCGCTTTCTTTCCGTTTGGGTGCAGCACGACGGCGCGTGGCAGTTCGAGGCATGGCATTCGGCTCGGCTTTGAGCGGGGCATGACGCTCATTCGGCGGGGTGCACTGGTAGCGTCTCGCCGACCGGGCGGACCGGTGTCCACAGGTATCTCATGATCAAACTCGAGAACGTCACCAAGGTGTACAAGGGCGATCACGTCGCGTTGCGCGACGCCACCCTCGACATCGGCAAGGGAGAGTTCGTCTTCCTCGTCGGCGCATCTGGTTCGGGGAAATCCACCTTCATCCGGCTGCTCAACCGCGAAGAGGTACCCGAGCACGGCACCATCTATGTCGCCGGCAAGGACATCGGCACGCTAGGTAGCTGGAAGGTGCCGTACCTGCGCCGCAACATCGGCTACATCTTCCAAGACTTCAAGCTTCTCCCGAATAAGACGGTGGCGGAGAACGTGGCGTTCGCCCTTGAGGTCATTGGCAAGCCCCGTCACGTGATCAAGAAGCAGGTGCCAGCGATCCTCGAGTTGGTCGGTCTTTCCCAGAAGATGACCAATTTCCCGTCGGAGCTCTCGGGTGGCGAGCAGCAGCGGGTCTCGATCGCTCGTGCGTTCGTCAACCGGCCGCTGATCCTGTTGGCCGACGAGCCGACCGGCAACCTTGACCCCCAGACCTCGGTCGGCATCATGCGGCTTCTTGACCGAATCAATCGCACCGGCACAACCGTCGTCATGGCTACCCATGACCGAGGCATCGTCGACACGATGCGGCGTCGGGTTATCGAACTCGATCGAGGGGTGATCGTTCGCGATCAGGCCCGCGGCGTCTACGAGTAGGGAGGCGACGATGGCGATTTCTCCGATCTACGCCCTTCGAGAAACCGGCCAGAACCTCTGGCGCAATTTCCTGCTGTCGCTGGCGACCGTCATCACGATCGGTGTGTCGTTGTGGCTGTTCGGCGGGTTTTTCCTGTTCAACTACGCCGTCGATAACGCAACCCAGCGCTGGGAGGGCGGTATCGAGTTCGTTGTGTGGATGAACCCCGAGGCCACCGCCGAACAGAACGCCAACATCCTTGACGCCATCACCACCAGTCCCGAGATCCGCGATTTCACCTTCGTCGATCAGGCTGCGGCCTACGAGGAGTTCAAAGACATCTTCGCTGACACTCCGGAGTTGGTGGAGGTTGTCACGCCCGAGGTCATGCCGCCTTCGTACCGGGTGGTCCCGGTCGATCCTGATGCTGATGTGGTCGAAGAACTCGCCAGTCAGTTTGAGGGACGGCCTGGGGTGAAGACCGTGGTGTCGGCGAACGACACGATCCGTGACATCCAGGACCTTGCGGACGACGTCGGACGGGTCTTCCTGTTCGGTTCGATCATCTTGCTCGCTGCGGCGACGCTTCTCATCCTCACGAACATCGTGAGCGCGATCCGCAACCGTGGCCAAGAGATTGAGATCATGAAGGTGGTAGGTGCGACCAACTGGTTCATCCGCATTCCCTTCATGCTGGAAGGCATCGTGCAGGCCCTGATTGGTGCGGTGCTGGCCTGGGGCGGACTGTTCCTGATCGATCGTCAGGTGATCCAGCAGTTCAGCCAGCCGGACAGTCTTGAGTTGATGGCCGGATTCCGAGTCGAGAGCGATGAGTTCATCTTTACGAGCGGCATGGTGCTCGGGATCGCCATTCTCGTCTCCGTGATCGGTTCGTCGATCGCCGTCACCCGCTACCTCGACGCCTGAGCCTTTGCCGATGAAGTTGTCGATGTCGCTGCCGACGATGGCGGGCGGACTCGACCGAGGGTGTCTCCGGGAGTGGTGCGAGGCTGTCGAAGCGGGGCCGTTCCACGCCATCGCCGTCGGCGAGCGCATCGGGTACGACAACCTGGAGATGCACACGACGCTCACCTACGCAGCGGCGGTGACCGAGCGGGTACGGATCGCGTCAACGCTCACAATCCTCCCGATGTACGCCACCGCCTGGGCTGCGAAATCGCTTGCGACGCTCGATGTGGTGAGCGGTGGTCGGCTCGATCTTGTGGTCGGCGTCGGCGGTCGCAAGCACGACTTCGAGCGGGCCGAACGATCGTTCTCGGGGCGCCACCAACGACTCGATGACCAGGTGGCCGAGCTTCGCCGTATCTGGTCGGGTGGGCTGGTCGATGGGGAACCGGTGGGGCCTCGGCCCGTGCAAACCGACGGGCCACCGGTGTACGCCAGCGCCATGGGCCCGAAATCGACTGCCCGAGCGGCGCAGTGGGCTGACGGCAACATGGGCTTTTCGCTGGCGCCGAACACGGACGATCACGCCGCCACGGTTGCCACCTTCGTTGATGCGTGGGCGGAGGCGGGCCGAACTGAGCGGCCGTATCTGTCGACCAGCTTCTGGTACTCGCTGGGCTCTGACGCGGAGGATGAACTGCGGCGGTATGCCGAGCGGTATCTCGGGATCTTTGGCGAGGATGCTGCGGGCATGATGGCCTCGCTGTGCACGGCGGCCGGGGTGGATGCGGTGCTCGAGGCGATTGCGCGCTGTGAGGCGGCAGGCCTCGATGAGCTGTATCTGGTCCCAACCTCGGCCGACCCGGCCGATTTGGTGCCGCTTCTCGATGGGTTGCGCTCAGCCTGACTACGGTTCGCCCATGAGCGAGTGCACCGTGGTCCACACCGGAATCGACTTCGGGGAGGGCCCTCGGTGGCGTGACGGGCGGTTGTGGTTCAGCGATTTCTACCGGCGGGGGGTCTTCTCGTGGGCGGCTGATGGTGAGCGCCTCGAGGTTGCGATCGACGACCAGCCATCTGGTTTGGGCTGGATGCCAGATGGCACCCTGCTGGTGGTGGCGATGTTGAGCCGACGAGTGCTGGCCGTCTCGCCGGACGGCGCCGTGCGCGAACACGCGGATCTGTCTGGGGTTGCGACAGAGCGGTGCAACGACATGGTCGTTTCTGCCACCGGGCACGCGTATGTGGGCAACTTCGGTTTTGATCTTGAAGCACGCAAGTCCTTTGCGCCTGCGTTCCTGGCCCACATCACCCCCGAAGGCGAGGTCCACAAGGTGGATCATCCGCTGGCGTTTCCAAACGGGTCGGTGATCACCCCGGATGGCTCGACCCTGCTAGTCGGCGAGACCTTCGGGGGTCGCTACACGGCGTTCGATCTCGATGAGAACGGATCGCCCACCAACCCGCGGGTGTGGGCGGAGTTCGAGCGCCTGAGTCCCGACGGGTGCTGTCTTGACGCTGACGGGGCGATCTGGGTGTCGGACTTTGTTGGCAAACGGTTTGTGCGGGTTCATGAGGACGGTTCGATCAGTCGGGAGATCCCAACGGAGATGCATGCTGTCGCCTGCATGCTCGGGGGTGACGAGGGCACGACTCTGTACGGGTTCGTGTCACCGGGTTCGCATCCGGACGAGGTGGCGGGCAAGGGGCTCACGTCGATTGTTGCGGTTGAGGTTGACGTGCCGCGCGCTGGTCTCCCGTGAGCTTCCTTCCGTCTCGCTCGGGGGACTAGCGTCAGCGCGTCCGCTTGACCGGGAGCATCTATGGCTATCGACTTCACCCTCACCCCCGAACTGGAGGAGATCCGGGACCGGGTCCGCACCTTCATCGCCGAGGTGGTGAAGCCGGCTGAGGACGAGATCGAGGGCCACGGTGATCACGAAGCGCTCACTGGTCGTGACCGCATCGACAAGCTGATCGAACTTCGCAAACTGGCTTTCAAGGCCGGCCTGTGGCTGCCGCACATGCCCGAGGAGTGGGGCGGCATGGGGCTCGGCCATGTCGAACTCGCCATGGTGCAGGCCGAGGCAGCGAAGAGCTACTTCGGCCCGTGGGTGCTCAACTGCCAGGCTCCTGATGAGGGCAACATGCACACATTGCTGCATTGGGGCACCGACGAGCAGAAGGAGAAGTACCTTCGGCCGCTTCTCGAGGGCACGACCTGGTCGTGCTTTGCGATGACGGAGCCCGAGGTCGCTGGCTCGGACCCGACCCTGATCCGCACCAACGGGTATCAGGACGGGGAGGAGTGGGTCCTCAACGGGCACAAGTGGTTCATTTCCAACGCCCATCGGGCCAACTTCGCGATTCTCATTGCCCGCACCGAGGACGATCCTGATCTGCCTCAGGCGGCGAATACGGCGTTCCTGATCGATCTGCCGCAGGACGGCTGGACCGAGGTACGCCAGATCGAGACGATGCATGGCGGCACCGGCCATAGCGAGATCTTGATCGAGGATCTTCGGGTGCATGAGAGCCAGATGCTGGGTGGGCGAGGGCAGGGCCATCTGCTCGGCCAGTACCGGCTCGGGCCTGCCCGGCTCGCCCATTGCATGCGCTGGATCTCGCAGGCCGAGACCGCGCTCGACATGATGGTCGAGCGCTCGCTCGAGCGGTACAGCCACGGCTCGATCCTTGCGGAGAAGCAGGGTGTGCAGTGGATGATTGCCGACTCGGCCATGGAGCTCTATCAGTGCAAGCTGATGGTGCTTCACGCAGCCAGCAAGATCGACGCAGCGCACCGCGGCGAGAACGTCGACTTCAAGTCGGAGGTCTCGATGGCGAAGCACTTTGTCGCGAACAGTCTGAACCGCATCATTGACCGAGCGATCCAGACCCATGGCGCCCTCGGCTACTCGACCGATACGCCACTGGCCCACATGTATCAGCACGCCCGGTGGGCCCGCTTCGCTGACGGCGCCGATGAGATCCATCAGATGCGGATCGCGCAACGCACGATTGCGGCATTCAAGGACCACGGGACCACCCGAGCGGCAACTGGCGACCTGCCGGTCTGATGGCCGACCGGTTCGACCTCAGTGGGAAGCGTGCGCTGATTACGGGCGGGGGCCGCGGCCTGGGTCGTGAGATGGCGCAGGCGTTCGCCGAGCACGGCGCAGATGTCGTCATCGCCAGCCGCAAGCTTGACGTGCTCGAGCAGACAGCGGCAGAGATCTCCGCCGCGACCGGACGCTCGATTACCCCAAAGCAGTGCCATGTCGGCGACTGGGACGCGCTCGGCGTGCTTGCCGACGAGGTGTACGACGAATTCGGCCGGATTGATGTGCTCGTCAACAACGCCGGCATGAGCCCGCTGTACGAGTCTCCGAGCGCCGTCACCGAAGATCTGTGGCGGAAAGTGATCGACGTCAATCTGACGGGCCCGTGGCGCCTCTCAGCATTGGTTGGTGAGCGGATGAAGGCGGCGGGTGGCGGTTCGATCATCAATGTGTCGAGCACGGCGTCCTTGACGCCCGGGCCGATGGAACTCCCGTACGGCGCCGCAAAGGCGGGTATCAACAACCTCACCGCTGGCTTGGCCCAGACGTTCGCTCCGGAAGTCCGCGTGAACTGCCTTCTGCCGGGCCCGTTTGCCACCGACATCTCGAAGGCGTGGCCTGAGGGCACCTTTGAGCACTTCAAGCGCACTATCCCGTTGCAGCGAGCCGGCGAACCCGACGAGGTGATCGGCGCTGCGCTGCTGCTCGCCAGCGACGCCGGTGCGTACATCACCGGATCGATCATCCGTCTTGATGGCGGCATGTCGGGGATCGCTGGGAATGGCTGACGGGCAGCCGGTCGATCCTGCGATCGTCGACCTCAGTGTTCTTCTCGAGTGGATGGATGCCCGTGGGCTGGGGGAGGGCCCGCTCGATGCGGTCGAACCGCTTGCGGGCGGCACCCAGAACCTGCTGCTGAAGTTTGATCGCGCTGGCCGCACCTATGTGCTGCGGCGGCCACCTGAGCACAAGCGGAAGAACTCTGATGAGACGATGCGTCGCGAGGCTCGGGTTCTGGGTGCGCTCGCTGACACGGACGTTCCGCACCCGCGCCTGATCGCGGCGGAGAGCGACGTGGGGGTGCTTGGGGCTGCGTTCTACCTGATGGAGCCGATCGATGGCTTCCAGGCGACCTCGGGGCTGCCCGAGTTTCATGCGTCAGACGCCGCGGTTCGTCGCTCGATGGGTCTGTCGTTCATCGATGCGCTGCTGTCGTTGCATGCCGTCGACCCGGCAACCAAGGATCTCGATGGCTTCGGGAAGCCCGAGGGGTATCTCGAGCGTCAGGTACCCCGCTGGCAGGCGCAGCTTGAGAGCTACAGCGAACTCGATGGGTACCCCGGCCCTGACCTTCCCCACCTCGTCGAGATCCAGGCCTATCTCGAAACGAACCGACCCGAGCCGTCACCCACGGGAATCATTCACGGCGACTATCACCTGGCGAACGTGATGTTCCGACCTGATGCCGGAGAGATCGCAGCCATTGTCGATTGGGAGCTCGCCACTCAGGGCGACCCGCTGATCGACCTCGGCCTCGTCGTGGCCTTCTGGCCCGAGGCAGATGGCGCCGCAGGAATGATGTCGGTGCAGCCCTGGGACGGGTTCCCGACCATCGAGGAGATGGTGGCCCATTACAACGAGCGTTCCCCTCGCGACATCTCGGCGCTTGATTGGTACGCCGTGCTTGCCTGTTACAAGACCGGCATCATTCTCGAGGGAACCCATGCCCGTGCATTCGCCGGCAAAGCTCCGAAGGAGTTCGGCGATCTGCTTCACGCCACGACGGTCGGCCTGTTCGAGAAGGCCGGGCGAATTATGCAGGCGAACTGAGCGACCAGACCTCGACGGGGTTGTCGAACCCTCGCAACATCCGCCGTCCAGCGGCCGTAGCCGAGCCGGCGAGGAGGTCGGCGACTGGTGCGGTCACGAGCACTTCTCCGGGAACGGCGGCGTCGACGAGCCGGGCGGCCAGGTTGACGATCGGTCCGAAGTAGTCGCCATGCAGAGTGATCAACGAGCCGGCTGCAACACCGCCTCGGGGAATCACCCGGTCATTCTGGAAGGTTGCGATGAGGTCGGTTGCGAACCCTGCTGCCTCGGCCGACTCTTCAGCAACGAACATCACTTCGTCACCGATCATTTTGGAAATTCTGACCTGGTGGGCTCGGGCGGTCTCACGGGCGGTGCCCTCGAAGTCTTTGACGAACTCAACGAGTTCGAGCGAGGTCATCGCGTGAGACAGTGAGGTGAAACCGACCAAGTCCACGAAGCCCACGGTCAGTTCGACGAGTTCTCGGTGCTCGGTGTTCTGGGTTCGGCGTTGTCGGTGGGCCGCCTGACGAAGATGGTGCCGAAAGACTGTCGGCAGTATGTCGCCCAGCTCGAGTCCGAGTTCAGCGACGATCGCGTTGAGGCGGACGCCGTCAGAGTCCCGCTGCAGGCGGCGCTCAGGGCCTTGGACGTGCCCGGCAACCGCTGCCTCGGCGAGGGTTTCGAGTGATGTTGCGATGACCTGGAGGATTTCGAGGCCTTCGCTCTCCAACATGATGTCGGTCGTTGCGGCCGGGAGGAACTCGGCCAGTGCTGCGTCTGCCTCGGAGTAGCGGATGTCGTCGAGGTCATCGACGGTGATGCCGAGGTGGGCGAACCCTTCGCGTACGTCGGTGACCGGCCGGTCGACGGCGGCGGCGAGTTCGGTGAGGGAGTAGCAATCTGCCCGTCCCAGAACGGCGTCGCTTGCAAGATCAATCTGCTGCGCCAGGTCCTCGGGGATCTCAGCGGCGGGGACCCCAAGCGACGCGAACAGTTCGACGAGGTCGTCGTTGACGTGTGTGGTCATCGGGTGCTCACGGTAGCCGTCAACCATCGAGCCCGAACCCGCACGGCATCACTCGGCGGGACCCTCGCCAAGCCGGTCGGTGACCAGAACGGTGGCCTTGGGGGTGATGAGGGTCGCGGGAATCGCAGGGTCGGCGCTGGTCAGTTGCCGAAGCGCCGGGTCTTTGGCGGCTCCGGTCACCAGAAACAGGCGTTCCCGAGCCCGGTTGATGAGGGGTGCGGTCATGGTGATCCGGCGGGTCCCTTGGTAGGTGCCGGTTGTTGCGAGGTCACCCGTCGCTTCGAGAACGGCGTCGCGGGGCAGCAGCGAGGCGGTGTGGCCGTCGCTCCCGAGACCGAGCTGTACGAGGTCAAGGACGGCCGGGTCGCTAGTCAGGCGCTCAAGGTGGGCCAGGTGGAGGAGGAGCGCCCTGGTCAGCGACTCGGAAACGACCGGGAGTGGGTGATAGTTGGCTTCGGGCCGGCTGGTGAGGAAGCACTCGCGGATTATCGTGTCGTTGCGTTCGGCGCTGTGGGTGGCCGCAATGCGTTCGTCGACTTGAAAGAGATGGGTTCGTTCCCAATCAACTTGTTCACGTTGTGCGAGCGCAGCGAGAAAGACCCCAGGGGTCGAACCCCCCGAGACCGCCCACACGAACCGGCCGTTCTCTTCGATTGCGTCGACCGCTCGAGAAGCGACATGGTCAGCAGCGACCTCAGCGGCGGCGTTCGCTGTGCTGGTGCGGATGATCTGCATCGTCAGGGGTCTTCGGGCCAGGTGTGGCCGGGAGGCAGGACGGCATCGGCGAAACGGGGACCCCAACTGCCGAAGGGGTATTCGTGGATCGGTGTCGCTGAGTCGAGCACTCCTTCGACGATGCGCCACGCTTCTTCGACGCTGTCTTGCCGGGCGAAGAGTCGCGGATCGCCGTCGAGTGCGTCGCCAAGCAGCCGTTCGTACGGGTCGGGGCCGTCGCCTCCGAGTGCCTCGCCATAGTCGACGGTGAGGTCGACTCCTTGGGCCAGCATCTGCTGGCCCGGCACTTTGGCTTGCAGACTCATCGAGATGACGTCGTCGGGCTTCATCCGAAAGCGGATGATGTTCGCAGGCGGCCGGCCTTCGGGAGCGAAGAGATCCTGGGGTGTCTGGCGAAGCACGATGATCGCTTCCGTGACGGTCTCCGCCATGCCCTTTCCCGCCCGAATACAGAACGGCACACCGGACCATCGCCAGTTGTCGATCTCGAACCGAACGGCGGCGTAGGTCTCGGTGTCGGAGGTGGTGATGACGTCGTCCTCATCGAGATAGCCGTCGTACCGGCCGCGCACGACATCGTCGGGGGTCAACGGCTGGATGGCCTTCATGACCTTCACGACTTCATCACGAAGGGCGTCAGGGTCGCTGGAGACGGGTGGCTCCATGGCCAGCAGGCCGATGATTTGGAGGAGATGGTTCTGGATGACATCTCGGATGGCGCCGACCCCGTCATAGAACCGTCCGCGGCCTTCGATGCCGAACGACTCGGCCATGGTGACGATCACGTTTGAGACGTGATGTCGGTTCCAGATCGGTTCGAGGAGGGCGTTCGCAAACCGAAAGACGAGAAGGTTCTGCACGGGTTCTTTGCCGAGGAAGTGGTCGATACGGAAGATCTGTTCCTCACGGAAGTGGCGGTGGAGGATGTCGTTGAGTTCGCGGGCGCTGTTCAGGTCGCGTCCGAACGGCTTTTCGATGACGAGGCGCCCCTGTTGATTGCAGCCGACCTCGGCCAGACCGTTGGCGACGTCATCGAAGAGCGACGGAGGGATCGCCATGAAGAAGACCGGGAGTGCAGCGCCGGCGAGCTTGGCGTGGATCTCCCGGTACACGGCGGGGTCTTGATAGTCGCCCGCCACATAGCTGATGCGAGCACACAGTCGCTCAATCACGGCGTCGTCCCGGCCGGCGAGGATCTCTCTGATGTGCTGTTTGAGTCGTTCGTCGTCCCAGTCGGAGCGCGCCGCCCCGACCACGGGCATCTCGAGTCGGTCTTCCGCCGTCAGCTCATAGAGGGCAGGGATCAGCTTCTTCTTGGCGAGGTCGCCGGTGATCCCGAACATGACCAGCGCGTCAGCGGGCGCGGCAGTCATCACCCGGCCTGGCTGTCGTCGTCGTTCGCAGGCTTCTCGTGGTGCCCACCGAACTGCATTCGCATCGCGGAAAGCGCTTTGCCGGCGTAGTCGAAGTTGTCCCGGCTTGCGAAGCGTTCGTAGAGCGAAGCGGTGATGGTGTGCGCAGGTACGCCGGTATCGACCGCAGCCTTGACGGTCCAGCGGCCCATCCCGCTGTCGGAGACCCGACCTGCGAACTGGGCGAGGTCAGGGTCCTCGGCAAACGCGTTTGCGGTGAGGTCAACGAGCCAGCTGTTGATGACGCTGCCTCGCCGCCACAGTTCGGTGATGGCTTCGAGGTCGAAGTCGTACTGGTAGGCCCGAGGGTCGTCGAGGGGAGCCGTTTCAGCGTCGGCTTGGCGAGCTTCGGTGCCAGCATCGGCTGCGTCGAGAATGCCGAGCCCTTCGGCGAGGGCGGCCATCATCCCGTATTCGATGCCGTTGTGGACCATCTTCACGAAGTGGCCTGCGCCGGCTGGGCCGCAGTGAAGCCATCCATGTTCTGCGGGGATGATGTCGCCGGTGCGGTTGGCCGTGCGAGGGACGGAGTCCATCGGCGGCGAGATCGAGTCGAACAGCGGTGCCATTCGCTCGACGACCTCAGACTCGCCGCCGACCATCAGGCAGAAGCCTCGTTCGAGACCGTAGACACCGCCGCTGGTGCCGACGTCGACATAGTGCAACCCGTGCGCGGCGAGCCGGTCGGCCCGGTCGATGTCATGGCGGTAGAAGGAGTTGCCGCCGTCGATGATCACGTCACCGGGGGAGAGCAGGGGGATGAGATCATCGATGATCTGATCGACGATGGCGACGGGGACCATGATCCAGACGTGCCGGGGGCCAGTCGTCTTCTCGACGAGCTGCTGAAGATCAACAGCGCCGACAGCACCTTCGTGCTCCAGTTCTGTAATTGCGTCGGGGTGGGCATCGGTGACGACACAGTCATGCCCGTCCTGCATTGCGCGACGAACGAGGTTGGCCCCCATCCGTCCGAGTCCCACCATCGCCAGCTGCATGCCATCGCTCCGTTCGGACCCTCGGGGAACGGGCCCTGTGCCGAGTCTGGCACCAAATATCGAACAGTTGCGCCCGCACGGCGGAGATGGGCCAGCGGCGGTTTGTTTGCGAGCTACAGCAGGCCGTGGAGCCGGTTGAGGTTGGCGTGATGCTCGGGGTTGAGATCACGCCCGACAAGTGCGGGGTGATCGAATCGGTAGCGATGTGCTCGGTAGATACCGACAGCGACATCACCGTTCGGTCGATGGTTTACAAAGGGGTTGATCCACTCCCAGACGACCTGCTGGTCGCGGGTGACCTCGAAGATTCGCCCGCTCGATCCTTCGCAAACGAGGACGGATCCGGACCACAGTCGGTCGGCGCCGGAGATGTAGTTGGAGAAGAACTGGTGGGCTGGTTTCCCCTCGTACGTCCATTCGATTGCTCCGGTGCTGACTCGGATCTCGAGTACTCGTGATGCCGACACCCCGTTGTCGAACACTTGGATGAGGTCATCGTCGACCCAGGTGACGTGATGTTGTCCGTGGGTGTCGGTGAACTTGAGTTTGAGTTCGCCGGTGGCTGCGTCGATGACTCCGACGCGGTCGCTGGTTCGGGCCGAGAAGGCGATGTCGCCGTGGTCGTTGACGTCGATGCCGTTGATGTGGGTCCATTCCCAGCGGCGCTTGGTCGGATGGATCGGATCCTTGACCGGGTCGAGCAGTTTCCATGTGCTGATCCGACGGACTTCGCGGCCTTCGGGGTCGACTTCGACAAGGTCGTCGCCGAGCAGTGGCGGCAGTCGTTCACGTGGCAGCTTGTGCCCGCCGCGGACCCGTTTGTGCAGTTCTTCGGGCAGTTCGACCCATTCGGGCACCATCGTGTTGCCGTTGGGGAGTCGCACGAAATCGTGGTGCTGGGCACGGTTCTCGTAGGTCCACTGGACGTTGCCGTCCCAGTCGACCTCCATCAGCGTGGTCTTGTAGCCCCCGAGGCGTGTGATGTGGACCTCGAACGGTGGCGGCGGCTTGGTCGGCTCATCGTCAGGTGGAGGCGGAAGGTTCACGTCCGATCCCGACATCAGCAGGTTGCCATTGTCGAGGAGTCGGCCGTAGCCCGGATTGATCGAGTCGAAGGTCCAGCGGTGGACGATGCGGCCGTCCATGTCGATGAGGTACGCCGCATTGTCCGAACTCGGGGTAATGAGCGTGTACCCCTTGGTTGTGAGATCAGGTCGATTCCACGTCAACCCGGTCGACCGGTTGACTGACCATCCCATGCGACTACCTCGTCGACGCGGTTGTCAGTCGCGCTGCGTGCCGACCTTCAGCTCGTTGAAGGGCACGTTCTTCGACACATCGATGTCTCGGGGCAGGCCCAGGACACGGTCGCCGATGATGTTGCGCTGGATCTCGTTGGTGCCGCCAGCGATGCCGCCTTGGAGGCTTGTGAGTGAGAAGCGAGCCCAGCCGCCTCCGTCGCCGTCCCAGGCAACGCCGCCAGCCCCATAGATTTCCATGCCGAGGTCGCGGGCGAAGTTCATGTTGATCGTGCCGATGAGCTTGCCAAGTGACCCGCCAGGGCCCGGGGTCTTGCCGGCCTGAAGTTCGGCGCGGGTCCGCATCGAGACGAGTGATGCGGTGGTCTCCATGATGTAGAGCTGCATCAGTTGGTCGCGGATAACCGGTTCCTCGACCCGACCGAGCTTGGTGGCGGTCTCGATCAGTTGGTCGGCGAGGTTGTGTCGCACGCCGCCGGTTGAGCCGGAGCCAATGGCGACACGTTCGTACATGAGCATGGCGGTGGCCATGTTCCAGCCGTTGTTGAGGTCGCCGAGCAGGTTTTCGGCGGGGATTTCAACGTCGGTGAAGAAGATCTCGTTGAAGTGCTGTCCGCCGTCGATCTGGTTGATCGGACGGACTTCGACGCCGGGAGCGTTCATATTGACGATGAACATGGAGATGCCGGCGTGCTTGGCGACGGTGGCGTCGGTGCGGGCGATGATGATGCCGTAGTCGCAGAGGTGGGCGGTGGTGGTCCAGACCTTCTGGCCATTGATGACCCACACATCGCCGTCGCGCTCGGCCTTGGTCTGAAGGCTGGCGACGTCCGACCCTGCTCCGGGCTCGGAGAACATCTGGCACCACACGGTGCGAGCCGCAATGGCATCGGCCAGGTAGGCGTCTTTTTGCTCGTGGGTGCCGTATTCGCTGAGCATCGGCACGCACATGCCGTGCGAGATGGTGAGCTCTGACGTCATGTTCGGGTACTTGCCGTACTCCTCGCGCCAGATCCGTTCGTGTTCCTTGGTGAGGCCTTGGCCGCCGTATTCGCTTGGGTAGGTGAGCCCAGCGAGGTCGGCGGCGGTCAGTGCGCCTTGGAAGACTTTGGCGGCGTCCATGCGGATGGCGCCGCGGGGGTCGGCTTGGCCTCCGAGGCTGATACCGGTTGCGTGTTCGTCTAGGAACGCAGTGCAGCGGTTGCGGAACTCACTGGCTTCGGCGGGGGAGAGGGTGGCGCTCATGTCACTCCAGGGGCTGGGGAGGAAGTAAGTGATCGTTCACATCGTACCCAGCGGGGTCGCTCGGTGCGAACCGGCGGGCAATTGGCCGCTGGGTCGAACCGGGAGTCGGAGGCTTCCGAACGCTGGTTGGCTCAGTCGGAGAGCGCACCGCAGTCGGTGCAGACCACGT
>Ga0181587_10001009_pt1 | contig 23404 bp, 14 predicted proteins | sample 071ome_27_FD_132463 | JGI IMG/M metagenome (GOLD analysis project Ga0181587, IMG submission 132463) | Coastal salt marsh microbial communities from the Groves Creek Marsh, Skidaway Island, Georgia - 071409AT metaG (megahit assembly) | ecosystem: Environmental > Aquatic > Marine > Intertidal... | reverse complement strand
GTCGACTCTATGGTTATTACGCGCAGCGGAACAGAGCGGATCGTTCGATATGCATTTGAACTGGCCGTGCAGCGTGCAAGGTCTCCAATGCGCGTTACCTGTGTAGACAAGGCAAATGTATTCAAATCAATGGCTTTTTTCCGCTCCGTGTACGACCGAGTAGCGGATGAATTCCCGGATGTAGAGCGCGACTATGCCTACGTTGATGCGCTGAGCATGTATTTGGTTCAGCGTCCGCGGGATTACGATGTATTGGTTGCCGAGAACATGTATGGTGATATCATTTCTGACTTGGCTGCAGGCCTTGTCGGAGGGTTGGGAATGGCGCCGTCGGGCGATATTGGTCCGGATGCTGCCGTCTTCCAGCCGTCGCACGGTACGGCGCCCGATATTGCGGGTAAAGGACTGGCCAATCCCATCGCTATGATTCTCTCCGCTGCGCTTATGTTGAGATGGCTGGGCGAACGACACGGCGATGGGGAGGCCGTGCAGGGAGCCGCGCGTATCGAAGAGGCCGTTCAGCGCGTGGTTTCCGAGGCGGGTGCTGGTACGCCAGATATTGGGGGGACGATGACAACGGACGAATTGGGCAAGGCCATCGTCGAGGTCTTATAGCAATGGACAGGCGAACGTTTATTGGCCTGGGCCTGGGCGCGCTCCTTCCATGGTGTGCGCCTTCATGGACTTCAGCTAAATCTCTTGAAGATAGAGCGCGTGCGCGGTCACTAGGCATCGTTATCGGTTCTATGCAGCCGGGACCGTTCAATGCTATCACCGACGTGCCTGGGGTTCGGGTTGGTCACGTAACGCTCGTTCGTGGTGACGGACCGCTCGTCGTCGGAGAAGGCCCCGTACGCACGGGCGTTACGGCGATCCTGCCGCACGGGGGAACGCTGTCGAGAGAGGGGTGCTATGCGGCAGATTTTACGCTGAACGGCAATGGAGAATTGACGGGCGTTGGTTTTGTCCGGCAGCGTGGACTCCTAGCGGCGCCCATTCTTTTCACCAACACCTCGAGCGTTGGCAATGTGTATGACGGCGCGCTCCGTTGGATGATGGATCGCGATCCGGGGCTTTTTGATCGAGGAGATCGCATCGAACCCATTGTGGGAGAGACATGGGGCGATTTTCTCAACGATACAGCGGGACGCCACGTTCGCCCCGAACACGCATATGAAGCCATTGAAGCTGCGCAAAGCGGGCCCGTAGCAGAAGGATGCGTTGGCGGCGGTACCGCTATGCGTGCGTTCGATTTCAAGGCGGGTATTGGAACTGCGTCGCGCATCGTGCCCTGTGCGGACGCACGGTACACCGCGGGCGTTATCGTGCAGTCCAATTTTGGTCGTCGGGACCAACTGCGCGTCGACGGGGTGCCCGTGGGCAGAGAGATCCTCGATCAAAGGCCCGAACGGGGAGGTCCTCGAAAAAACAAGTCTATGCTGGTAGTCGTGGCGACGGATGCACCTCTTATTCCCGTACAACTTCAGCGTCTGTGTAAACGCGTTTCCATGGGGTTGGCGCGCACAGGGGCCATCTCTTCGCACGGCAGCGGCGATCTCTTTATCGCCTTTTCTACCGGTAAACGAGTCGTGCTTGATCAGCCCGTTGATGCGTATGCTTTAAACAATCGCTGGATTTCGCATCTGCATCAGGCCGTAATAGAGGCGACGGAAGAGGCGATTCTAAACTCGTTGACGATGGCGCATTCGATGACGGGGCGCGACGGGAACACCTATCATGCGCTACCGCTTGATCGACTGGTTCAGATTATGCGGGCGCACGGGAGAATCGAGTGAAGAAGCTGCATCAAGAGGGGATTCAAATTGGTCAATTTCAGCCGGGTGTGCGCGATTCTATTGCCGATGTTGAAGGAGTTTCAGTTGGCCACGTAGACGTTGAGGCTGGAAATACTCAAGTCGGCCTGAGCGTTGTTGAGCCCTACCCGCTCTCAGAGGGTAGGCGGAGGCTCTATATCGGACGCTGGGCTCTGGATGGAGGAGGCCGCATTTCTGGTTTGGGTGTAGCAGAAGATTTTGGCACGTTCTCTGCTCCCATTGCCGTCGTGCCTGCCCCTGCCTTCGGACGCGTATATGAGGCCTTGATACATCAGGGTATTCGACGGAATAGTGGCCTTTCTACCGATGCGGGGTGGCCGCCCTTAGTTATGGGTATGGAAGACGGTGCGTGGAACGATGCGCGTCGGATATATGAAAGCGTGCGACAGCGCGATTTGGATCGGGCTCTGTCGGCTGCCAGCGAAGCGGTCCTGGAGGGCAGCGTGGGCATCGGGCATTCGCTGCGCGCATTTGGAGTGCGGGGCGGCGTGGGCAGCGCGTCCCGTCGCGTCGGAGCGCAGCACATGGGCGCATTCGTCGCAGCTAATGGGGGGCTCCCCGGTGACCTGCGCGTGAATGGAAGAGCCGTTTCAACGCCGGTTTCCACTGTCGGTGGACCACAGGAATTTGTCGCGGTATTGGCTACCGATGCGCCGCTCCTACCCTATCAACTGCGCGCTCTTGCGCAGCGCGCTGCGCTGGGGGCGAGTCGCTGCGGTTTGTGGAATCCGCTTACGCGCACGGCACAGATCTGCGCATTCTCAACAGCAGTGTTGGAAAGCGATGCCTCCGCCGCCGAACTCGAGCGCATTCCGGCAATGGATGACGATGGCCTAGACGCTCTTTTTCAGGCGGGAGCGGAATCCGTGGAGGCCGCTATTTTAAGCGCGCTGTGCGAAGCAGACCCCTTAGAGGTTGATGGACGTGTATTAGACGTATTGGATATCCGTCTGCTGCACGCGGCTAGGCAATAGGCAAGGCTCATGAGCGAACTTCTCGATTCTCCAAGCAATATTGCCGCTTTTCGCGCGGCGCTCTTGGCGTGGTATGGAGCGAATAAGCGCTCGCTAGCGTGGCGAGACAGCGACGATCCTTATCACGTGTGGATTTCTGAAATTATGCTGCAGCAGACGCGCGTGGATCAGATGGATAACTACTTTACGCGCTTTATCGAACGCTTTCCTGCACTAGAGGATTTAGCTGCTGCCCAGGAAGCCGATGTGTTGAAAGTGTGGGAGGGTTTGGGCTACTATGCGCGTGCGCGCAATATGCACAAAGCCGCACAGCTAATCGTTGCAGAACACGGGGGTCGGGTTCCCAATACCTACGAAGAGTTAATCGCATTGCCGGGGATTGGAGAGTATACGGCCGCTGCCGTGAGCAGCATTGCATTCGATCGCGATCACGCTGTGCTTGATGGGAACGTAGTGCGCGTGCTGTGCAGACTGTTGCGGATAGAGGAGGATCCGCGTCGCACGGCAACCAAGACGCAGCTCATATCCGCTAGTCAACGTCTTTTGCAGCCGGGACGAGCCGGCGATTTCAATCAGGGCATGATGGAATTGGGTGCGCGCGTATGCACTCCGCAGAAGCCAGACTGTCACACGTGTCCGGTGGGGGCACTGTGTAGAGCTAAGGCCGAATTGGATGATCCGACTTACTTGCCCTTAAAGGCGCCGAAAAAAAAGAAGCCGCACTATCCCGTGGCTGCGGGTCTGATCTGGAAAGGAGATCAGGTTCTCATCGCACAGCGACCCCGCGATGGCATGTTGGGTGGGCTGTGGGAATTCCCCGGAGGAAAGCGCGAAGAGGGCGAATCGCTGCAGGAATGTCTGCGCAGAGAGATTCGCGAGGAGTTAGATTTTGAGATAGAAGTGGGAGAAGTGTTGTGCAGCGTTGATCACGCGTATTCGCATTTTAGCATAACGCTCTACGCGCTGAGTGCGCGCTACAAGGGAGGCGAGCCCAAGGCGATTGGCTGTGCGGACTGGCGCTGGGTCTACCCCGAAGAGCTAGATGATTTTGCCTTTCCGCGTAGCGACCGAAAAGTGATTGAATTTGTGCGCCAACGAGGATGGCAGTTGGCGCTTTTCTAAGGGAGATGGTATTGGCGACAGAAGAGCATCCATTAGACAAGGTAAAGCGGCGAGGTCCCGGTTTACTGCTGCGCGGTATGTGCATGGGCACTGCTGACGTGATTCCCGGAGTGTCCGGCGGTACCGTCGCGCTGATTATGGGTATCTATGACGAATTGGTAGGTACGATTGCCTCCATCGATGGTCGCGTGCTACAGGCCCTGCTGCGCGGGCGCGTGATCGAAGTGCTGCGTCTGGTCAATGCCGGTTTTCTCGTGCCGATTTTGGCGGGCATTGTAGTGGCTATAGCGACGTTTGCCAAATTGATAACCTATTTACTCGCGGCCTATCCACAGCCGGTGTGGGGTTTTTTCACCGGGTTGATTCTGGCCAGTGCGCTCTACGTCGCTCGCCAGATCGAACGTGGATACGGTGTAAAACTTCCCGTATTCATCGCGTTGGGAACGGCCTTCGGTTATGGTATAACGGTGCTGGTTCCAGTAGAAACGGGCACGGAGAGCTACAAGTTTATACTGGCCGGCCTCATCGCGATTTGCGCAATGATTTTACCGGGGATTAGCGGTTCGTTTCTACTCGTAATTATGGGTAAGTACCAGCAGGTATTCAGTGCGGTGCATGAGCGAGACTGGCAGGTCATAGCGCTGTTTGGTCTGGGTGCTGTAACGGGTATACTGATCTTTTCGCGTCTCTTAAAGCGGCTGCTCGCTCGCTACCACTCGGCGACAATGGCGTTTCTCGTTGGGCTTATGCTGGGATCGCTGCGCAAGGTGTGGCCCTTTCGCACCGTGTTAGAAGAGCGCGTCGTCGGATCCAAGACGCTGGTTCTGCGCGACGAGTGCATATGGCCATCTGAGTTTAGTGGGGAAGTGTGGCTCAGCTTCGCCCTGATGGGTGCGGGAGCCGTGTTGGTCCTGGTGTTGGAGCAAATAGGGCAGCGAGACAGAGTATAGGCCGTTTCGCCCGAAAGCGGCCTACTCGTCCATTTCGTCTATTTCATCGCGCGCTGCGCGAAAACGCCGCACTCGGCGAAAAAATATGTATACCAAGCCGGCTAATGCCCCGTAGAGCGCCAGTTCGTAGATAACGCCTTGCCAGCCTAAAACGACGGGCCACAGGGCGAGGATGCTAACGAGGATAAAGATATCTTCAATCAGGCGGCTTTTCTTGCCCGGATCATTCTCTTCAGACATCGGATAGTGCCTTATATATCGCGTAGTTTTTGAGGACTAATTTTACGTATAGACGGGTTTCTTTAAAGGGAATTCGCTCGATAAATGCATCGGCGTCGTCATGTGGGAATCGCTCTAGCCACTGCCGTGCATTGTGCGGACCGGCGTTATATGCAGCCAAACCCAACTCGAACCCCATATCGGCCGTTGCTCCATTTGTAAACTGTCGCACCTGATCTCCCAGAAAGTAGCTGCCGAGTCGGATAGAGACGTCCGGGTCGTACAGGGAGGAGTGATTGAAGCGCCGTATGCCAAGATTGTTGGCCAATGTCTTACCTGTTTGTGGCATAATCTGCATGAGTCCGAGGGCCCCCGCGCGCGAGGTGGCTCCCTCATTAAACGTGCTTTCCTGTCGTATGACTGATAGGACTAAATAGGGGTCTACCTTAGCTTCTGCTGCTGCTGCAACGATCTGCTCCCAATAGTAGTTAGGATATACGCGATCCCAGTCACTTCGCTTGCCGTTGGCGACAAAGATGCGCATGGATAGTCGAAGCGCGCGGCTGAGGAAGCCGAGGGCTTCATAGCGATCGCGGATTAGTTCGAGTTTCTCTACGTTACCCTCGTTTAGTTTTTCCGCCTGTCCGATTTCCCGGCGCGCCTGTTGGTGCAGGCCGAGCGCGAAGAGCGCATCGCCTCTAGCCAAGTGGTCAGCTCCCCTTATGTCATCTGATGAGAGCATGTTGCGTTCAGGAGCATCGGCTCGTTCCAAAGACCCAAGATGGCCGTAGCCCTGCCTGACGGCGCGCGTAGAGTAATATGAGCGAGGAAATCCATTGGCGGCTCGATTGTAATAACTCTGTGACTCTACGCTGCGGCCTAGCTCTGCGGCCACCTTGCCGGCCCAATAGAGACTCTGATCGACAATATGTGGCTGCTGTGCGATGTTGCTGAGTCGCTCGAAAACCTGCAGCGCTTTGTCAAACTCTCCTCGGCAGTAAAACGTAAAGCCGATGCCCCAACCTGCGTCATCGCGGTACGTGCTCTGTGGATGGTTGTCGACCAAGAGCTTGTAAAGGCGTTCCGCTTCGGAGAAACGATTGTTGCGCTCGGCTGACTTGGCGGCTTGCCACAGTGCGTCGTCAGCTAGGCTGTGGTGTGGATACTGACGGGAAAAATGCTCATAGGAGGCGATGGCTTCGGTTTCGCGATTCCGCCTGATGTGTATGCCCCCTATGCGATAGAGTGCCGAGGGCAATCCATACTGCTCGTGTGTTTTTTCAAACGTGCGAATCGCTGTCTCATATTGGCCAACGCCCAGCTGTGAGCTCGCCAAATTGTAATATGCATCTGCCACGCGCTGGTCGCGCGGGAATCGCTCTATGAATCGCTGGAATCGCCTTTTCGAATCGGCGTAACGCTTGTGCGCATGGTAGGTAGAAGCAACGGCAAAAGCCGATTTTGCATTGAGTGGTCCCTCAATGTCAATGGCTGCGCTGAGCGCGCGTTTGTCGCGGGGATAGGTTTCCATGAGCTGCACATAATAGCGGTATGCAGCATCTTTATCCCCGGCTTTTAGGTGTGCTAAGGCGATGGAATAGATCGATCGGGGCGCCAGCATCGGTTCCGCCATCTGCTCTTTATACAACTCGATGGCGGCTTGGTGGTTGTCAGTCTCCATATGGAGTGCAGCCAGCCGCTGACGCGCGGAGCGCGCTAGGATAGACTGACTGTTTTGTGCAAGGAAGTCTCGATAGTGGGCGATCGCTGCTTCAACCTGCTCCATATCCTCTAGTGCTTGGGCCATCCAAAATTGGCGATAGGCTTCAAGGAGTGGGGGAGGCATCGGTAAATCGCGGAGTCGCGAGTGGGCCCGTTCGGGTTTACCTAGGTGAAGCTCGCAAAGCGCCATTTGCAGCTGGTGTTGGGTCGATTCTGCTGGTGTGAGAGGATCTTTCTGCGCGCGACTGAGTTGTTGATAGGCCTGCGCGTACTCCCCATCGGCAATCAGCTGGCTTATCTGGCCTCGGTGAGGCGGCTCATAGGTACCTAAGCCATAGAAGTACACGTAGGCGACGAAGGGCAGAACGAGTAGAAGTCCACCGCCTATTGTCTTTAGCACCATGCGGTTCTGTCTGTTCATATCGGTTGTAGCTATGTGTCGCCTAAAGAATTAAAAATAAATGAGCTACGAAGTTTCACGGCTAAAATAACGAGGGGAGTGCTTCTGAGCCAAGCGCAAAAATAAGGCGAGTTTAAAAAGCGGGGGATTCTAAGGAGTCTCGTCTTTGGATGCTTCGCCTAATAGTTCTGAGAATGCGGGCGGTTTGGGAGAATGCTGGCTTTTTTCTGCCTCTTCTAGCGCCTTGAGATGGCGGCGCACTTCACTCAAGCCGGCGTATATTTCCCGATTTAGCTTTTCCAGTTGCGGAGAAAACGAATTGGATAGAGGAGATTTATTCATGGTCTAATTAATGCTTCTGATAAAGGTTTTCCTGTCAAAAGCAAATAGCATGCCATTTTTACTCTTCTATATAGATTTCATAAGGTTTTGTTTATTAGCTGCTTATGGATTCTGTTAGGTAGAAAAGAAACGCGCGATGGAAAGGATTTCCACCGCGCGCTTTTTACGAGAGAAAACTTTGCCCGCCTGCGACTTATCGCTTGGGAGCGTATAAGTGTGGGCTCTGTCCGTAATAGACCTCAGCCGTTTCCATGACCGTTTCTGAAAGCGTTGGGTGTGGATGGATAGAAAGCTGAATGTCTGAAGCCAGTGCGGCCATTTCTACGGCGAGAACGCCTTCGGCGATGAGTTCGCCTGCGTTTGCTCCAGCGATACCAACGCCGAGGATGCGGTCGGTAGACGGGTCAATAAGCATTTTTGTCAGGCCATCATTGCGATCAACGGTCGTAGCTCGTCCAGATGCGCTCCAGGGAAAACGCGCTACCTTGACATCAATACCCTCTGCTTTTGCCTGTTCCTCAGTCAACCCGCACCAGGCGATCTCGGGATCGGTATACACCACGTTGGGTATTGCGCTGGGTTCAAAAAGGAGTTTGCTGTGTCCCGCCAAAATCTCTGCGACGAGCGCTCCCTGATGAGAAGCGGTATGGGCTAGGGCTGCACCAACGATATCTCCGATCGCGAATATATTGGACTCGCCGGTGCGCATTTGGCCATCTACCTGCACGTAGCCGCGTTCATCCAATTGGATACGCGTGTGTTCCAAGCCCAAATCGTCGGAGTTAGGCACTCGACCAACGGAGAGCAGTAGCTTGGAGAATGTGTGTTGGAACGCGTTTCCATCAGCCCCTTCGAAATCGACTTCAATGCCGGCATCGCTTGGATTGACGGCCGTTACTTTTGTGTCCAGCCATAGGTTTGTGAAGCTCTTTTCTACGCAGGCATGCAGAGGTTTGACCAAGTCCCGGTCGGCTGGCGGGACGAGGCCGGACATCATTTCGACAACGGACACTTTGCTGCCGAGTGCGGCATAGACCTGTCCCAACTCCATGCCGATAATGCCGCCGCCCACAATGAGCAAGCTCTCGGGGATATCCTCTAGGGCAAGAGCACTTGTCGAATCCATTAAGCGCTTATCGTCGAAGCGAAAGACGCCCGGCACCGCAGGACGCGATCCACTGGCTAAAAGCGCGTGGTCAAACTGAATCTCCTGCGTTCCACCTTCAACCAGTTCGACGTTCAGGGTGTTTGCACTGGCAAAGCGAGCGCGCCCGCGAACGTGGTTCAGCTTACGGGCCTTTACTAGTTGGCCCAATCCACCGGTCATTTTAGCTACCACGCCATCTTTGTATGCACGCAGCTTGTCCAAGTCTATGATGGGTTCCCCAAACTGCACGCCCCAATGATGCGCTTCTTTGCTTTCGTTGAGGAGTTTAGCCACGTGCAACAGCGCCTTAGATGGAATACAGCCGCGATAGAGGCATACGCCGCCGGGATTGGCTTCTGGATCAACCAACGTCACGTCCAAGCCGAGGTCGGCGGCCTTGAATGCGGCCACATAGCCTCCGGGGCCGCCACCTATGACAACCAGTTGTGTTTTATGCATGGATCAATCAGCCCTCTAGTAGTACGACAAAAGGATTGTTCAGAGCGTCGCAGATCCAGCGCAGGAAGCGCGCACCGTCGGCACCGTCAATCAGTCTGTGGTCGTAGCTGAGAGATAGAGGCATCATGGTACGAGGCTGAAACTGCCCGTCTATGTAGACGGCTTCAACGCTTGAGCGCGCTACGCCTAGTATCGCAACTTCGGGCGGATTGACGATGGGGGTAAACGCTGTGCCACCCATGACGCCGACGTTGCTAATAGTCATGCTGCCGCCCTGCATGTCGGCCGGCGTGATCTTGCGATCGCGCGTCTTTTGTGCCATCTCGCTCAGTTCGACCGACAGCTCAATGATGTTTTTCTGGTCTACGTCGCGCACTACGGGGACCATTAACCCGTGCGGTGTGTCAACGGCGATACCGATGTGGCAGTACTTCTTGTAAATGACCTCATTGCTCGCCATATCAATGCTCGCATTAAACTGCGGAAACACTTTGAGTGCGGCCCCCAAGACTTTGATCAAAATCGCCGTCGGTGTCAGCTTGCCACCTGCTGCCTCAGCGCGCTTGCCGTGCTCTTTGCGCCAAACCTCTAAGTCACTGACATCTGCTTTGTCGAACTGCGTTACCATCGGGATGGTCGACCAGGCCTGAGACAAACGTTCGGCCGTTATCTGGCGGACCTTCGACATCGACGCGCGCTCGATCTCACCCCACTGGCTAAAATCGGGCAGGGGAGCAGCCGCAGCGCCAGCCGGCGACGCGGCTCGCGTTTGGTGCAGCTGCTTTGAATGGGCCTTTACGTCATCTGAGGAGATGCGACCTCCTGGCCCATGTCCCTCTACCTGCGTGATGTCCACGCCGATTTCGCGCGCGAGACGGCGCACGGAAGGGGCCGCTGGCACGCCTTTGGCGGGGGCAGGTGGCTGCGAGGTTTGGGCGAGCGCTGGCGCGGGTGAAGATGGAAGAGATTCGGCCTGAGGGGCGGCCGGTGTCGCAGGGGGAGTGGACGTAGCCTGCACCTGTTTTTCGCCAGCTGGCTCTTCAGCGGCCGTGACGGATGCTGCCGTCGCAACGGTTAGTAGTCGTTGTCCCACTGCTGCATTATCGCCTTCCTTAACGTGGACCGCTTCAACGGTGCCAGCTACGGAAGAGGGAACTTCTATGACGGCCTTATCGGTTTCTAACTCAATGATCGGCTGGTCTTCGTCAATGGTATCGCCGACCGAGACCAAGACGCCAACCACGTCACCGCTTTCAACGTTTTCCCCCAAGTCGGGCATGTTGAAGTCGACTGAACCCGCCGGCTGAGCCGCAGGAGCAGGGGGTGCTTCGGATACTGACTCAGTTTGCGTTTCTGCTGTCTGTTGGGCTGAGGTGGGATCGGGCTGCGGATCTGCGGACGCTTCGGCGCTCTGTGCATCACCCGCTTCCAGCGTTAGCAGGAGTTGGCCGACGGCCGCGTTATCGCCTTCCTTCACGTGAACCGCGGTTACGGTTCCGCCCGTGGAAGATGGCACTTCGATAACGGCTTTATCCGTTTCCAACTCGAGGACGGGCTGGTCTTCCTCTATGCGGTCGCCCACGCTGACCAACAGGCTAACCACGTCCCCGTTCTCGATATTCTCGCCCAGGTCGGGCATTTTGAATTCTATCGGCATATTCGTTTCGATCCTGTCGCGCGCTGCGCTAGCGATAAACGGGGTTGGGTTTTTCTGAGTCTATATTCAAATCCTGCATTGCTTTCTTTACGACCTCGTGCTCGATCTGTCCAGCGTCCGCTAGTGCACTCAGTGCACCGAGCGTAACAAAGCGCGCATCGACTTCGAAAAAGTCGCGCAGGGCTTCGCGACTTTCGCTGCGACCAAATCCGTCTGTGCCCAAGGAAACGGGTGCTTCTGGGAACCAGCGTGCAATGGATTCTGGAAGGGCTTTCACGTAGTCAGACGCAATGACAAAGGGACCCTTTTCACCCTCAAGGCTCTCTTCGATATAGGATTTCCTCTTTGTTTCGCCCGGATGCATGCGATTCCAGCGCTCTGTGTCGATTGCATCGCGATGCAGGTTCTTGAAGCTGGTTATGCTCCATACGTCAGCGGCCACATTATATTGCTCTTCCAAGATCTTTTGCGCCTCGAGGACCTTGTTCATTATGGCTCCGCTTCCAAATAGCTGCGCTTTGAGCTTGGACCTTTTCTTTTTCGAGCTCTGAAATTTGTAAAGACCTTTGAGGATACCCTCTTCTACGCCTTCGGGCATAGCCGGCATGGGGTATTGCTCATTCTCTACCGTCATGTAGTAGAATATGTCCTCCTGCTCCACGTACATACGACGGATTCCTTCGCGAATAATAACTGCAATTTCATAGGCAAAGGCCGGGTCGTAGGCCATCATGTTCGGCACGGGGTACGCCAATAGGTGACTGTGGCCGTCTTCGTGCTGTAGCCCTTCGCCGTTGAGCGTAGTGCGCCCAGCGGTTCCGCCCACCATAAAGCCCTTGACGCGCATATCCCCTGCCAGCCAAACCAAGTCGCCAATGCGCTGCATGCCAAACATAGAGTAGTAGACAAAGAAGGGAATCGTATTTATCCCGTGCGTCGAGTATGCAGAACCCGCTGCTATGAAGGATGACATAGAACCAGCTTCTGTGATCCCCTCTTCCAGGATTTGTCCATCCTGCGCCTCTTTGTAGTAAGAGACTACGTCCTTATCTACCGGTTCGTAGAGCTGGCCGACGCTCGAGTAAATGCCGAATTGGCGAAACAGGGGGTCCATGCCGAACGTGCGTGCCTCATCGGGAATAATCGGCACGATATACTTGCCGATTTCCTTGTCTTGAAGGAGTTTGCGCAAGACGGCGACAAAGGCCATCGTTGTGGCAATTGTTCGATCTCCGGATGCGTTATTAAACTCGTCCCAAAGTTCGGCTGGAGGCATCTGGAGGGGTTCGCTTTTGGTGCTGCGGCTGGGTACGGAACCGCCCAACGCAGCGCGACGTTCGCGAATATACTCCATCTCTGGGCTGTCTTCATCGGGCCTGTAAAAGGGGGCTGCTGCGACTTCGTCGTCGGAGATGGGAATGCCAAAGCGAGTGCGGAAAGAACGCAGTTCGTTTTCGTTAAGCGACTTTTGCTGATGAGTGATATTCTTTCCCTCACCGGCTTCGCCCATGCCGTATCCCTTGACCGTCTTAGCGAGGATGACCGTTGGGGCGCCCTTGTGCTCGGTTGCTCCCTTGTAGGCCGTATACACCTTCTCCGGATCGTGGCCACCGCGTCGCATCTTCTCAATCTGCTCGTCGGATAGATGGGCGACCATGTCGAGGAGATCGCTATTTTTGCCGAAAAAGTCTTCTCGTATAAAGGCTCCGTCTGACACCGTGTACTTCTGATACTGTCCGTCGACTACCTCTCCCATGCGCTGTATGAGCAGGCCTTTGTCGTCGTTTTCGATCAGCGCATCCCAATCGTCGCCCCAGACGACTTTAATCACGTTCCATCCAGCGCCCCTGAAGGCTGCCTCGAGTTCTTGAATAACTTTGCCGTTTCCACGCACGGGCCCGTCGAGACGCTGAAGGTTGCAGTTAATAACCCAGGTTAAGTTGTCGAGCTTTTCGCGCGAAGCCAGTGTGATGGCGCCAAGTGTTTCAGGCTCGTCGCACTCTCCATCGCCGAGAAAGGCCCACACCCGGCCGTCGTCTTTCTGCTTTAGACCGCGGTTTTCCAAGTAGCGGTTGAAGCGTGCCTGATAAATTGACATGATCGGACCGAGTCCCATTGAAACCGTGGGGAACTGCCAAAAGTCAGGCATGAGCCATGGGTGGGGGTAAGACGAAAGGCCGCCGCCGGGCTGCAGCTCACGTCGGAAGTTGCTCAGCTGCTCTTCGCTTAAACGTCCCTCGACGAAGGCCCGTGCATACATTCCGGGTGCTGCATGGCCCTGGAAGTAAACTTGGTCACCTGAGTGGTCACCTGTGCGGGCGCGGAAAAAGTGGTTGTAACCAATTTCGTACAGCGTTGCAGATGAAGCGAATGTCGATATGTGGCCACCGGGAGCTGCTTTATCGCGGTTTGCGCGCACGACCATGGCCATGGCGTTCCAGCGCACTATGCTCTTTATGCGACGCTCTATTTCTCGGCTGCCGGGGAACGTTGCCTGCGCTGAACGGGGTATGGTGTTGACATAGGGTGTGTTAGCGGTGAAAGGTATATCAATACCTGCCTGATGGGCTCGCTGTTCAAGCTGCTCGAGCAAATGGCGCACGTGGTCTGGAGATCGCTCTGCCAACACGTAGTCAAGCGATTCTAACCATTCGCGCAGTTCTAGGTCTAGTTCTTTCGCTTCTTCACTCATGGCGAACGTGAGTCCTCGTCTTCTGGGGTAAGGCGCGCAGACAGCGCGTTGTCAAACAGATCAAAATAAGAATTTCGGCAGGTTTTGCAAAGACGCAACCCGGTATCGGAATGTGCTCTGTTTAGGCGAAAGCCCAGCACCTAACATATATTCTGTACGAACTTTACGCGGGAACAGGATGCCTGGTGAGAGCGTCTTCTTCTCCCGTGTTAGCGGGGCTGATCTGGTTCAGCGTAGTGCTGATCTCATTTGGATATACATAATGACTAAAAGTAAAACACACCGGGCCATATGGCTCAGCGTGCTGGCTTCCATACTGCTGCACATCGCAGGGTTGTATATGGCGCGTGGTATTTGGCTCGACGAGCTGGAGACGGAATCATTCCGCGCTCGCTTGGCCAATATTGCGCCGCTATTTAAGCCCCGCCGCCTCAATACCGTTCAGAAGCCGCTCGTAGAAACGCCCGTTGAGTTTGAACTCGAGTACATTGCGGCAGATAGAGAAGCCGTAGAGTTGGATGAGCGCGAACTGCCTATGCAGATCGTCGTTGAGGAAGTTGAGGTGGAAGATGCGCCCGCTGCGCTGCGGGAAGTGGCCAGCGGAGCGAAGGAAGATGATCCGTTTCTCGAGCGCGTGAAGATGCTGTCTCCGTCGGAACTTGGTCTGGCAGATAGTTTGGGTATTCCCTCGATGGATCTGCTGCGCATCGTAGATATGGCGCGTGCAAATAAAGACCATGCCGCCGTGATTGTAGACCGTTCGAGTCGGCGCGATCTGATGGGATACGTCAACTTTACGCAGCTGCGAGTATACGGGGCGGGAAGCGGACGGGGCCAACTCGATGCGCTGACCCGCTATCTGCGCGACAATACGCTTATTCTGGCCAACGTGCGCGAAAAAACATACCGAAATTTTTTGTCGGAAAACTTACTCAAGGATCCAATACACTTTCTGCTGCAGGGTGGGGGGTTAATAGCCTATCGCGACGATGTGCTAACGCTCTTTTCTCCCGAAGAAATGGCCATGCTAGAACGCTACGTGCGCGAAGGAGGATTCTTGTTCATAGAGGGCGATAATCGCTACCTGCGCGAGATGCGAACGCACTTGCAGACGATGCTCGGTCAGGATGCTGTCTTGCGCCCCGTGCCAGTTACTCATCCGCTGTACTATGCTTTTTACGAGTTTGGTGGAGGGTTTCCCGGTGAAGATAAAACGAGCCAGACTGAAGTCGGTGATAATCCCCGCTGGTATTATCCAACGCGGGCTGTCGACGAACAGATCGCAGCTCAACGCCCCACCGCCTTTAATCAGGCCATTGAGGATGAGATGCAGGCTGAACAGCCACCTCCCTTAGGTATCTGGGGAGTTGAGCTGGATGGGCAACTTGTCGCCGTGCTGAGTGATATGGGTTTAATGAATGTGGGAGCATCTATTTTCAACGTGGAAGATAGCGGAGAAGAGTCCGTTTTATTGGCGCTCAGAGCGAGCACAAATATCATCGCCTACGCGCTGACTCGAGACGGAGGGCGCACGCCGCAGTTGCCGCCTGCAGCGTGGATGAACCGCCGTCCAGTGGTTGGCGTTGAGAGCCCGTCTGATTCGCCTGAGAGCGTGACGAAGCGCGACGAAATCGACGAAGAGACGTTTATGGATCTCGATGCTTCCCTTGCGCTCGTGCAAGCCCCCTTGGGCGAACAGATCGATCGGGATTTGCAGCTGCGGATTGACGGTCGCTATACGCTGGAACTCCTCAAGACGGGGTATAACGGCGTATTGTTACACAACCTGCCGCCCGGAGATCACTGGATTGAGCTGTCCTATGGCGGAGAGGTTCAGCAGCTGGACTTTTCGCTGAGAGGAGGCAAAGTGCTCACGCTTAACTTTGCGCTTAATCGCTTTGCATTTATGAGCCAGCTTCGCCTGGAGCAGCAGGACGAACAGGTGGGTTTAGCGCGGTGGCAGCAGGCTTTCTCCGATTTGCAGCTGGAAGAAATCTATCTCGCCGAAGATCGGGAGTGGTTGGAGGGCATTGGATCTGCGCAGGAGGTCGAGTCGATAGGTGCCGGTCCATAGCATTCGGATTCGAAGCGTATTTTACGCATTCACTTTTTATTTCCGACGCATCGTTTATCTTACAAATTCACTTCTTATACCAGCATAAAAGGCCATTCTTTCGTGTATCTCTCTATCGGTTTCCTATTCATATTCGCATGGATGGCCGCTTTTGCTAACGCTAGCTGGGCCCAGCAGTGGGCTCATCCAGCGGCACATGGTATATACATAAATGCCAACGCCGCCGGAGGAACACGCGGTGATGTGCTGGTAGACCAGCTCGTTGCTGCGGGTGGAAATGCCGTCGTTTTTGACGTGAAAGACCGCCTTGGAAGGCTGAGTTATCCTTCAGAAGTGAAGCTTGCTCGCGCAATCGGAGCAAGCAAAGAGGCCACCATCGATCACCCAGATGAAGTTGTGAGATCTTGGCGTGATCGCGGTCTGTATGTGATTGCTCGGTTAACGTGTTTTCACGACGCGTTGCTGGCTCAGCAGCGTCCCGGAATGGCTCCGCTATCTCGCCTAGGAGCGGGCGTTTGGTCGGAGCGGGGGACGCCTAACTGGGTTGACCCGGCGCTACCAGAGGTGCAACAATATCTGATCGATCTAGCGCTGGAGGTCGTGGGATTCGGCGTCGATGAGATCCAACTCGACTACGTCCGTTTTCCCACGGAAGGCCGAATAGAGGAAGCCGTTTTTTCTTTTGATCCAGAGGTGCTGTCGAAATCTGCTGTCATAACTGATTTTGTGCGCCGTATGCGTGCGGCGCTAGAGCCAACGGGGGCGCGTCTGTCGGCAGACATATTCGGTGTTACGGCGTGGGGAAGTCGAGCAGATGTTGAGACAATCGGTCAAGACGTAGACGACCTTCTGGAACATCTCGATGCGGTCTCGCCCATGCTGTACCCTTCTCATTTTGCAGATGGATTTGGTCGAATATCGAGTCCCGTAGCGCATCCGTACCACTTCCTATACCAGGGGTGTCAGCGACTGCGTGCGCGCGCCGCTGAGCGCGGCGTTGAGGTAAGACCTTGGGTGCAGGCCTTCGACTATCGCGTTCCCAAATATGACGCTGCGTACATCACAGAGCAGTTGTACGGGGCGGAGGATGGAGGAGCGCGCGGCTGGCTGTTGTGGAATCCGGCTAGTCGCTATCCGTTTGAGATAAGAGCGATTGCCGAGTTTATGGCGGGCACAGCTCCCCTGTTAAGTCAAGAGGAGCGGCGTCCCAAGCCCGTGGGAAGTTCTGCTGACTAAATTAGTCCGTCTGTCGCAGCCGGTTTTCCAGGCGTCTCCATCCCAGCGTCTCTCGTATAAAGTGGCGCAGATCTTCGACTACCCAGTATAGACATGGTATCACGATAAGCATGATTATGGTGGCCGTCGTCAGGCCGTACACTATGAGCGTTGCCAGCGGTGACCAGACGGCCGATTTGCCCGTGAGGCCCAGTGCTATGGGCAACACGCCACCCACGGTCGTCACGGTCGTTAGCACGATGGGTCGCAGGCGTTTTGATGCTGCGTCGAGTATTGCATCGCGCACGGAAAGGCCTCGCTGCTTGGCCGAGTTGGCAAAGCTGATAAGCACAATAGAATCGTTGACTACTACTCCCGACAGCCCCACCATACCGTAGATTGCAGTAATCGAGAGTGGGTACCCGTTGGCTATGAGACCTACCAGGGCACCTGCCAATGCGAAGGGTATGGTCATTAGGATGATGAAGGGCTGTAACAGCGAGCGAAACTGAACGACAAGTATGAAAAAGATGCACATAGCACCCAGGCCAAATAGCAGGACTATGTTGTCAAAAGCTTGGTTGAACTCTTGGAACTGTCCACCGAAAACGAGGGTGTATCCCGGATATACAGGCGCGATTTGTTCCCGAAAGTATGCGCTGAGGTCTTCTACCGTCTTGGCCGCAGCACCGGTCTCGCTCTCCTCGGCAAAGACGGTAATCGTGCGGCGGAAATCACGGCGTTTAATCTCGCTGAAGCCGGTGTCTCTGCGCAGGTCTGCCACCGAACCGAGGCGGACAAAGTCGCGGTTCGGCGTGCGGACGTCGATGTCTTCTAACCGACTGCCGGACGTGAACCAAGAGGGCGCGTAGCGCACGAGCAGGGGGCGCTCCTCATCTTCTGCGTTGAAGGTGCCTGCTGGCTGTCCGTTCAACGCGCTCTGCAGGGCGATACCAACGTCGCGCGAAGTTAAGCCCAAGCGCTGGGCCTCTGCTCTTCTGAGCTGGAATGTCAGCTCTCCCTTACCGGGCACGTAGTCATCGCCAATGTTGATCAAGCCCGGATAGCTTGCCAACCGATCCTTGAGTTGTTCGGCAATGATATCTAGCGTGGCAAAGTCATCGCCTTGGATCTTTGCTTCGATGGGATAGTCTTTGGGAGGTCCGTTCTCGATAATCTTAACTCGGACCTCTTCCTGTGTATATCCCATCTTGGCGGCGGCCTGGCGCATGTAACCGACCATGCCTTCTAGGCGTTCTTTAACCTCTGACCCATCTTCTATATCGACGATGATCTCCGCGTAGTTGGGCCGGGTGAACGTTCGGCTTTCCGTGTTTTGCACGCCGACGTTTACTAAGACTCGCTCAATATGCGCGGTGTATTCCGGCGGCATTGCGCGGACCACAGATTCAAGTCGCTGAGTCTGGCGGTCAGTTTCGTCCAGCGCAGTGCCCTCAGGCAGAGTCAACCAGACGGCGAAGTAGCTTTGCGGATCCGAACTAAAGAGCTCTTGCCGTAACTGGGGAAACACGATGCCCGCAGAAACGAGGATCGCCGCGGGAGCGCCGATGGCCACGGCATAGCGCCGCCAAGAGGGAAGGATACTTGATACGAGTTGAGTGTAGCGCTCCGTTAGACGTCCTATCGTCCCGTCGAGCCGGCTCTTTTGTTGGCCGCCCCCAAAGTCGGCGATGTGAGAAGGTAGGATGAGAAAGCACTCGACGAGAGATGCAAGCAAGGCTAGGCTCACGGTAATGGGCACGACCTTGAGGAATTCGCCGATTGTTCCGGGCAGGAGCACCAGCGGCATGAAGGCGGCAATGGTCGTCAACGTCGACGTCAGGACGGGAGACAGCACTTCTTGCGTGCCGGTGATAACGGCATCTGAACGCTCATAGCCCATCTGCAGGTAGCGATAGACGTTTTCTATGACGACGATCGCATCGTCTACGACCATACCCAGCACCAAAACGAGACCGAATAGCGTGTTTTCGTTGATCGAAGACCCGATGGCTTTCAGCATGATGAAGGCCAAGCTAAAAGCGATCGGGATACCAATGGCAGTCAGAATGCTGTTGCGCCACCCTATAAAGAGCCAGAGCACGACGATTACTAGGACTCCGCCGGCCAACGCGTTGGTTTGTAAGTTGACCAGCGCGTTTCGCACGCGAATCGAAGTATCGTTGACCAAGTCGATATACATGCCGTTCGGCAGCATCTGCTTTGATTGTTCGAGGAGGCTATGGATCTTGTCGAGTAAATCCAGAGAGGATCCGACGTCTTTTTTAGTCACGCCCAGCGCAATGCTGCGTCGTCCTTCGAGCCGCGAACGGGCTTCTTCGCGCGCGTAAGTATCCACGACTGCGGCCACCTGGCCGAGCGTAACGTGATTGCCTTGAGGGTCGCGCGACACGATGGTGCGCTCAATATCCTGCAGGCTGCGAAACTGGCCCTGATGCCGAACGAGAAACTCCGATTGCCCCAGTTGAAGAGTGCCGGCGGGTAAGTCGGCATTTTGCAAGGCCACGGCTGCGCTGATGTCGTTTAGGGATAGGCCCAGTTCGCGTGCGCGCGGCGGGTCAACTTGGATGTGGACCTGTCGCTCGCGATCGTCGAATAGAAAGACGCGATCAACCTCCCAGAAATTTTCTATGGTGTCGCGCAGGTCGTCAACGTGCTGACGTAGCTGACTGTATGTAATGTGGGAGTCACCGCTCAGAGCAACCTGAACCAGCGGTATGAAGTTGGATGATTTGATTTTGATATAAAATGGATCGAACACAGCGTCGGGTAGGTTGACCCGATCGATCGCCTGCCGAGTCTCCTGGTATTGTCGTTCGAATTCATCCGATGAGATATCCTCAAACTGCATGGAAAACTCGACGGCACCTTCGCTAGAAATCGAGTTGAACTGGCTTACGTAGTCTATCTTTTCCAGCTCTTCTTCTGCCGGTTGCGTTATCAGCCTCTCTATGTCGGCCGCAGATACTCCCGGATAGGACAGGACGACCAGTAGCCACTTGAGGTTGACCGGCGGCAGGTATTCCTGAGGCATTGTAACGTATGCACCGGTCCCTCCGAGTAGAAAGCAGGCGCTGAGAAGATTGGCGATTAGAGGGTTGGAAACTACCCAGCGAAAGAGAGACTTCACGGGGTGGTCTCAGCTGTGAGGATGCGGACATCGGCCGGCTGTATCTGCAGCCCATCGACCATGAGTGAACCTCCAGCCGCAACTCTTTCGCCTGGGGTGATTCCCTGTGATATCAGGAAGAGACCGTCTGGTAGTTCAAGGCCTATCGAGACGGCGCGTCGGCGGAGGAATGCGTTTCCCTCTCGCTCTTCAACCACGTAAGCGTAGGTCGTTCCCGCGAACGATCGCAACGCGTTTTCGCTGACCAAAACGCCGCGAATCACCCTGCGAGTGGTCAACTCAATCGACGCTAGCGCGCCAAACGAGCGACGGGCATCATTGCGGGCTTCTAATTCAACGGGATAGCGGTGGGAATGGGGGTCGGCAACCTGTGTATAGGAGCGCAGAATGGTTTGAAACGGTGCGCTGCCGTCGCTGGGTGTCACGAGTCCCGGGAGCCCTTCTTCCAACGATTGAACTTGTCTAGCAGAGACGCTTGTGCGCACGATGAGGGTGTCAGTGCTGGCTATGTCTACGAGTGGATGGCCCGCTGCTATAGTTTGGCCAATTTCCCCGTGAATGGCTGCGACTTCGCCTGCGAACGGCGCGCGCAATACGGTTTTCTCAAGATCCAATTGGGCCATCTTTAACGCCGTATTCGCTGCTTTTTTCTGTGCTTGGGCGCTGTCTCTGTCAAATTTAGCTCGCTGCAGCTCTTCCTCAGTTGCTGTATCGTTTTTATACAGTTGGTTCACGCGTTGCCACGTTTGCTCTGCCAGTACCGCACGACTTCGTGCCGCGTTTAATTCGGCGCGCCGCAGCGTTCGCTGCAGCATATATCGCTCCGGATTTACCTGCAGGAGCGTATCCCCCTGTGCGACGCGCGTTCCGATCTGCACTCGTCGGCTGATTAGGACACCGCTGACTTCGGATGAGAGCGCGCTATGGCGATGGGGATGGAGCGTGCCGTCGAGATTGAGCTGATGCGATATGGACTGCTCTTGCAGTTGAATAATGCCGATGCGCGGTAGTTCGCTTGCTCCTGTGACGGCGGGCAAGAAGAGGGCGAGAAAACAGACTGTACGTGTCATGTGTGAAACTCGATAGAAAGCGACAGGGTGTGCAGGAAATGGGGCGTTTGTATCTGCTGATAATAGAACAAAAAGTGGGGAGTGCAAGAATGCGCTCCCCACCGTTCAGGATTAGTGTGATCCGGACTATTTATATCGCTTCATCTGGCCGCTCTGTAGTCGATCCCAATACTCGTTGAGTCGCTCCTTAATTTGTCTGCTTAGGAGGATGCCGCCGATGATATTGGGGAAGGCCATGCTGAGTATCATGAGGTCGGAAAAGTCTATCACGTTCTTGAGTTGAGTTACCGCGCCTACAAAGACGAAGAATACAAATAGAAGGCGGAAGACAATCATAGACCCAGTACCAAAGAGGTATTCCCAGGCGCGCTCTCCGTAATATTCCCAAGAGATCATGGTGGAATAGGCAAAGAGACAGATGACGATTGCCAAGACGTATTCGGCTCCTGGTATGACCGAGCCAAAGGCCGTAGCCGTCATCTCAGCACCCTTGCCCTGTAGGGCCGGGTCTTGATATACGCCCGTCAACATGACCACGAGCGCGGTCATCGTGCAAATGACAATGGTGTCGATAAAGGGGCCAATCATTGCGACGATCCCTTCGCGCGCTGCCTCTTCAGTTTTGGCTGCAGAGTGGGCTATTGCGGCGGAACCGATACCGGCCTCATTTGAAAAGGCCGCGCGCGTGATCCCCGTCACCATGATGCCAAGCACGCCGCCGTAAACGGCATCGCCACTAAAGGCCTGACTAATGACTAGGGCGAACATGGCGGGTACCTGTCCGATATTCGACAGGATGATAAATAGGGCACTCACGACGTACAGCAGGCACATAGCGGGCACCAACCGAGAGGTCACACCGGCTATGCGGCGTATACCTCCGATTATGACGATGCCTACCAAGACGGCTAGGATCATACCAACAAGCCAATTGTACTCCTTAAAGAATGGGCTGAGCGTGCCCAATGCTTCCAGCGTCTGATTGGACTGGAACATGTTGCCGCCACCGAGGGATCCTCCGATACACAGCAGCGCAAATAGGATGGCGAGTCCGCGCCCCAGTGATTTAAGCCCCTTCAATTCTAGGCCTTTTTCTATATAGTACATCGGTCCGCCGGTGACGCGTCCATCGGGGTGAATTTCGCGGTACATAATGGCGAGCGTACAGGATGCAAGCTTAGACGACATACCGAAGATGGCGGTGATAATCATCCAAACCAATGCGCCGGGCCCGCCCGTGCCAATGGCTACGGCGACGCCGGCAATATTGCCCAAGCCTATGGTGGCAGAGAGTGCACTGGTCAACGCCTTAAAGTGGGAGATCTCGCCCGGGTCATCTGGATCGTCGTACAAGCCGCGCACTACGTCGATGGAGTGACCGAAAGCGCGTATGGAGAAGAAGCCGAAAAACAGCGTGTAGTAGATGCCGCCAATAAGCAGCACGCCCACGATAAACGGCACGCCCGTGCCAAAGTCGAAGAGTAGAATGGAAGCTAAGAAACCAACGGTGCCGCCCAGTATGGAGTCGAGTTCAGATAGACGTCCTTGAATCCAACTGTTTTGCTCCGGTTCCTGTGCGAGCGCAGGGAGCGCTGTAATAAGGGGTAGGAAGAGAGCCCAGAGGGCAGATGAGATTCGCATATGAGAGCGCATTTATTTTCTCCGTTGCTGTGCGGCCGACTATCTATCCGATTGAGCAAGTAGCGCATTGAACAAGTAGTCCAACGGCCCGTCGGCAAATGATATACAGGCTCACGTGCAGGAGCAAGCCGCTTTTTACAGATCCGAAACCATTTCTACTGTGAACCAGCGCCCCGGCATCGGCACGCCTGGAACTTCTTCATATCGGGTGTTAGTCAGGTTGTCGACGCGCAAACGGATCTGACCCTGTAGCATGGGCCTGCTGAGCGTTACGTGAGCTACGCCGTATGATTTCCCCCCGTTGAATTGTCGAAAGTCATACGTCCATCGCGCATACGTGCCGTTGGTGACCAGATGGGTTAAGAGTAGGCCAATCCGCTGGTGCGGCTGTGTGAAGACATACTTGGATTCGAGTCCCTCCGCTAGACTGCGCGTTTTGTCGTTCCAAGCGTAACTGACTGATGGCGCAAATGCATTCCAACGCCGGTAAGATAGGTTGAGGAGTGCGCCCACGGTGCGTATTTGTCCCAAATTTTGCGCTCGCCACGGAGGCGTTTGCGTCTGTCGGATATAGTCCACGAGGTTGCTCTCGCGGCGCAGGTGGGTCTGGCCCTGTATATGCAGGTGCTTCCATAGACGCGCTTCTGTGCCGGCTTCGTAGCTCCAGGCGCGCTCGGCATTGAGCGACGGATTGCCAACATTGTTGGGATCTGTGTAGTGAAGTTCCGTAAAGG
>Ga0181587_10001008_pt1 | contig 23405 bp, 29 predicted proteins | sample 071ome_27_FD_132463 | JGI IMG/M metagenome (GOLD analysis project Ga0181587, IMG submission 132463) | Coastal salt marsh microbial communities from the Groves Creek Marsh, Skidaway Island, Georgia - 071409AT metaG (megahit assembly) | ecosystem: Environmental > Aquatic > Marine > Intertidal... | reverse complement strand
TGTTCTTCCGGGTTCTGTCGGGGCCGGGTCCGGTCGGCGCGGTAGGGGTGCCGTTGACGCCGGGCCGGTCGCTCGCCATTGACCGCCGACTGGTGCCATTCGGCGCGCCCGTGTGGCTGGAGACACGCGATGCGCTGGACGACAGCAGGCCGGTTCGCCGCTTGATGGTCGCGCAGGATACGGGCGGCGCGATCAAGGGCGCCGTGCGCGGAGACATATTTTTCGGCGCAGGGCCGGATGCCGCCGCGCGCGCAGGAAGAATGAATCGTGCGGGCCGATATTTTTTGCTGTTGCCGCGCGGTTTCCTGAAAACATCATGATAGGGCGGTTCCGGCGGGTGGTGGCTCTTGCGGCCCTAGGCGGCTTGCCCCTGCTTTTTCCCGCTGTCGGCGCAGAGGCCAGACCGTTCTCCTTCTCCATGGAGGCTATTTCAATGGATGAGGAAGACCCGCACCGCAACCGGGTCGGGCGACTCATCTGGCGAGGCGGTTTCGCGTTGACCGCTGCCGAAAAGAAGTTCGGCGGCTTTTCCGGGCTGGCAATTTCGGCTGACGGAGACGTTCTGACGATGGTGTCCGATGCGGGGCTCTGGATGCGGGCGCGCCCGCTCCTTGATGGGCGCGGAAATTTTCGGGGACTGGAAAGTGCGGCGATAGGGCGGTTGAGAGGTCCGGACGGTTCGCTGTTGTTGCGGAATCACGACCGGTATGCCGAATCCGTCGATATCCTGCCGGACGGGCTCCTCGTTTCGTTCGAACAGCGTCACCGGCCCTGGCTCTATCGCGGCAGGGATAACCCGCTTTTCTACCGGCCCAGGGAAATTCCAGCGCCCCCCATCCTGTCGCGCGCCCACCCCAACCAGGGGATCGAGGCGATCGTTCGGCTGGCTGACGGAAAACTTGTCGCGTTGGCAGAAGGGTTCCCGCTCGGGGCGGGCGATCTGCTGGGCTGGGTCAGGAACAATGACCGGCCCGACGGAACGTGGCGGGAATTCACCTATCGGCGGCATCGGCTGTATCGACCGACCGGAGCGACGCTCCTGCCCAACGGCGATGTGCTTCTGCTGGAGCGCCGCTTTACCTGGCTCGGCGGTTTCGCGGCGAGGCTGGCGACGCTGAAGGCGGCGGACATAAAACCCGGCGCAACGCTTGAAGCGCGCCCGCTGGCGGAATTCGATAGCGCCCCCCTGGCAGAAAATTTCGAGGGCCTGGCCGCCTATCGCGGGCCCGGCGGCAGGACATTCGTCTACATGATGTCAGACGATAATTTCAACATTCTGCAGCGGACATTGCTGGTGATGTTCGAGCTGGTGGACTAGCGTTTTCCGTCATGGATGGAACACAGGAACCGGACAACGGCGACGTTCCCCGCGTCGGTCTGTTTGCGACCTGCCTGGTCGATGCGATGCGGCCGTCGGTCGGGTTTGCGGCGGCGAAACTTCTGCAGGACGCCGGGTGCATCGTGTCGGTGCCGAAAGCCCAGACCTGTTGCGGCCAGCCTGCCTGGAACGCGGGCGACCGCGCCGATGCCGCGGCCATCGCGCGACAGGTTGTGGATACTTTCGGGGCGTTCGATTACACGGTCGCGCCATCCGGATCCTGCGCGGCTATGCTGCGCATTCACTACCCCGCGCTGCTGGCCGACGATCCCGTCTGGAAGGGCCGGGCCGATGCGCTGGCGGCAAAGAGCTGGGAGCTCGTGTCGTTTCTCACCGACATTTGCGGCGTCAAATCGACAGGCGTGCATCATGACGGCGTTGCCACATACCACGATTCCTGTTCCGGTCTGCGCGAGCTCGGCATCGCCGGCCAGCCGAGGACGCTGCTGGCAAAAGTGGACGGGCTGACGCTTCGCGAACACGATACGGCCGATGTCTGCTGTGGGTTCGGCGGTACGTTCTGCGTCAAGTACACGGATATCGCCGCTGCCATGACGGACAAAAAGATCGATGCCATCGCGGCGACCGGCGCGCAGACGGTACTGGCCGGAGATCTCGGTTGCCTGATGGCGATTGCGGGCCGGGCGCGCCGCCGCGGCATCGCCCTTCGGTCTCGTCACGTTGCGGAGGTTCTTGCCGGTATGGCGGATCGGCCCGCCATCGGAGAAGGCGAATGAATTCCGCCGCGCGGGGTTTTCCGGAACGGGCCGCGGCAGCGCTTGCCGATCCCGTGCTGGGCGCAGCGCTCGACAAGCTGCAGGGCGAATTCCGTCGCGACCGCGGCGCCATGCTGTCGCGGATGCCGGAGTTCGAAGCGCTGCGCGACCGGGCCATGACGGTTCGCAATTATGCGCTCGCGGACATGGACGGGCTTCTCGAACAGTTCGAGCGGAATGTCATCGCGACCGGCGGGACGGTGCACTGGTGCCGCGATGCCGAAGAGGCGCGGGCGACGGTCACCCGCCTGTGCCGAGAGGCGGATGCGAAGACGGCGGTGAAATCCAAATCGATGCTGAGCGAGGAGATCGCCCTCAACGATGCACTGGTCGACGCCGGGATCGAACCGGTCGAAACCGATCTCGGCGAATATATCCTGCAGCTTCGTCGCGAGACCCCGAGCCATATCGTGATGCCCGCGATCCATCTCAATGCGGGGCAGATCGGCGATGCGTTTCGCAAGTCGCACAGCGACCGCGACTCTGGACGCGACCTGTCGAATGCCGATGCGCTGCTGGCAGAAGCGCGCGCGACTCTGCGCCGCCGGTTCCTCGATGCGGATGTCGGAATCACCGGGGCCAACGCGCTGATCGCCGAGACGGGCTCGATCCTGCTGGTAACCAACGAAGGCAACGCCGATCTGGTTCACACCCTGCCGAAAACGCATATCGCGGTGGTCGGGATCGAAAAGGTCTTGCCGACGCTTTCCGATGCGATGGCCGTCGTGCGGGTGCTGGCGCGCTCGGCCACGGCCCAGGAAATCACCTCTTACACCACGCTGGTCTCGGGTCCCGCCCGAACGGATGAGGCGGACGGGCCGCGCGCATTCCATGTCGTGCTGGTCGATAACGGCCGGTCGAAAATGCTCGCCGGGCCCTACGCCGACGCGCTGCGCTGCATCCGTTGCGGCGCGTGCCAGAGCCTGTGTCCGGTCTACGGAGCGATCGGCGGCCATGCCTACGATGCCGTCTATGCCGGCCCGATCGGCGCGGTGCTGACGCCGGCGCTCGGCGGGCTGGAGCGCGCGCCGCATTTGCCGCAGGCGTCGTCCTTTTGCGGCCAGTGCGAAGATGTGTGCCCGGTGCGGGTCCCGCTGCCCGCTTTGATGCGTCGGCTGCGGGAGGACTCGTTTCGCCGCCCCGATATCGCGGTTGCGGGACGACGGCTCACGCGCTTCTGGTCCTGGGCCGCCAGGCGTCCCGCGCTTTACAGGCCGGGCCTGCGGCTCGGTCTAGCGATGTTGAGGCTGCTGGGCGCTCACCGTGGCGCGATCCGATCCTTGCCGTTCATTTCCGGCTGGACGGGCGCGCGCGATTTTCCCGTGCCGGAAGGCGGCAGCTTCGTCGAAAAATGGCATGCGTCCGGACGGGAGCCAAAAAGGTGAGTGCCCGTGACGACATACTGGCGGCATTGCGCGTCGGCGCGGCGAACCGACGGGCGTCTGCGTCTGCGTCCGATCCCGTTCTCCCGGCCCGCGCGACCGGCGACGCGATTGCTCTGCGCGACCGGTTTGTTGAGATGGCGCGGTTTGCCGGCGCATCGGTCGGGTCCGCGGTCGCCGCCGGCATCCCGGCGGCGATTTCCGCCTATCTGTCGAAAGAGCGTCTGGGCGACAGGGTCGTTCTCGCGCCGGAGCCTGCACTGGTCAGCCTGCCCTGGCGCTCCGCACCGAGACTCGAAGTCCGGACGGGCGTCCCGGGTCCCGAGGACAGGGTCTCGGTCACAGCCGCAATTGCCGGCGCGGCGGAAACAGGCTCCCTGCTGGTGTCGTCCGGTTCCCGCACGGCCAACGCGGCGCATGTTTTGTGCGAAACCCATATCGCCGTTCTGCCGGCCGGCGATATCGTCGGCGGCTACGAGGCCGCGCTCTCCAGGCTGCGGGGCGACGGCGGAGCGATGCCGCGCGCGGCGACCTTCATTACCGGTCCGTCGCGCACCGCCGATATCGAAAAAACGCCGCAGATCGGGGTGCACGGGCCGAAACGTCTGCATATTCTGCTGGTCAATGAGTAAGAAGCCGAAGAAACCCGACCGGCCGCCCGGGACGTCGGATGTCGACCTGTTCGAAGCCGCCATGCGCGATGTCGAGGCGCTGAAGAAAGACGACAGGCCTGCGCCGCCCGAACCGCCCGTTCAGCCGTCCAAGCAGCCCGCCCGGCCCCACGTCGCACCGCCGGTCGACGCGCCTCGTAGTCTTGCGCCGCTTTCAGCCGGAAAATCGGGCGATGTCGACACGCGCACGCTCGACCGGTTGAAGCGCGGTCAGCTCCGACCCCAGGCAAGGCTCGATCTGCACGGCATGACGCAGGATGAGGCGCATCGCGCGCTGTCCCGTTTCATTCCCCAGGCGCAATCGTCGGGTAAGCGCTGCGTCATTGTGATTACTGGCAAGGGCAGCGTCGCCGCGGGCGGCGGCGTCCTGCGCCGCGCGCTCCCTGGCTGGCTCAATGCGCCCGCCCTGCGCCCTTCGGTGCTGGCTTATGCAGAAGCTGCGCCGCGCGAAGGCGGCGGCGGGGCGGTCTATTTGCTGCTGAGGCGCAATCGCCGTTAGGGGGCTTTCTCGCCTTCCGGCGCGGTTGCGGCGAAAGCCGGGCGCTGGTTGATAGTGTCGTACCAGGCGGCGAGCGCCGGGCAGTCGTCGCGCCAGCCGGCGAGGACACCGCGCAGTTCCATGTAGCCCATGGCGCAGCACACCGCGATCTCGCCGATCTTCGGCGGGTCGTTGAAACTGACGCATTCCCTGTCAAGCGCGGCCATTGCGTTTCGCGCCTTGCCGCCCTGCCGGTCGATGAGCGCCTGGGACGGTTCCGGCTTCTGCACTTCGAGCGACACCGCGATGATGGCTTCGCCCATGCCGTCGCCAAGCGCGGCGAGACGCAGCGCCTTCCAGCGCTCAGGTCCCGATTCCGGGATCAGCTTCGGTCCCGAATGAAGCGAGTCGATCAGCTCGACGATCACCGGCGAGTCGTACAAGGCGGTGCCGTCGTCCATCACCACCGCCGGCACCTTGCCCAGCGGGTTGATCGGCGGCATCAGCTCGGCCCTTTCCTCGCGTGTCATGAACTGCCAGTCGATCAAATCGGGCTGGCCGGTTTCGATTGCGGCGATCCGCACCTTGCGGGCGTAGGGCGAATTGGCGGTGGCGTAGCCTTTCATTTTGAGGCTCCTTTCAGAGAATAAATTTCGACAGGTCGGCGTTCTTGGCGAGGTCGGTCACCGTGCCGCGCACGTCTTCGACGTCGATCACCACGGTCTCGCCGGCCCGGTCGGTTGCCGTGAAGCTGATCTCGTCGAGCAGCTTTTCCAGCACGGTCTGCAGCCGGCGAGCGCCGATATTCTCAACCGAACGGTTGACCTCCGCGGCGACGGCGGCGATTTCCTCGATCGCTTCCGGCGTGAATTCGAGCGTCAGATCCTCGGTCTTCATCAGCGCGATATACTGGCGGATCAGGCTTGCCTCCGGCTCGGTGAGAATAGCCTTGAGGTCGTCGACATCGAGCGCCTTGAGCTCGACCCGGATCGGCAGGCGGCCCTGCAGCTCCGGCAGCAGGTCGGACGGTTTTGCGAGGTGGAACGCGCCCGAGGCGATGAACAGGATATGGTCGGTTTTAACCGGTCCGTGTTTGGTGGCGACGGTGGTTCCCTCGATCAGCGGCAGAAGATCGCGCTGCACGCCCTCGCGGCTGACATCGGCGCCGTGACGTTCCGAGGCGGCGCAGATCTTGTCGACCTCGTCGAGGAACACGATACCGTTTTCCTCGACCGAGCGCGTCGCCTCGCGCATCACCTTGTCCTCGTCGAGAATCTTGTCGCTCTCTTCCGCGACCAGAATGTCGTGCGTGTCCGCCACCGTCATCTTGCGTGAGGTAGTGCGTTCGCCGAACGCCTTGCCCAGCATGTCATTCAGATTGAGCATGCCCATCTGCGCGCCCGGCATTCCGGGTATGTCAAAAGTTGGAAGCCCGCCGCCCGCATCCTGAACCTCGATATCGACCTCGCGGTCGTCAAGCGCGCCCTCGCGCAGCAGCTTGCGGAATTTCGACCGCGTGTCTTCGCTCGCGTTCTCGCCCACCAGCGCATCGATCACGCGCTCTTCCGCCGCCAGCTCGGCGCGGGCCACGACGTCCTTACGCATGCGTTCGCGGGTTTCGGAAAGCGCGACCTCCATCAGGTCGCGCACGATCTGCTCCACGTCGCGCCCGACATAGCCGACCTCGGTAAACTTTGTGGCTTCGACCTTGATGAAGGGCGCCTGGGCCAGCCGCGCCAGACGGCGCGCAATCTCGGTCTTGCCGACGCCGGTCGGGCCGATCATCAGGATGTTCTTGGGCAGGACCTCTTCGCGCAGATCGTCGTCGAGCTGCTGCCGCCGCCAGCGATTGCGCAGCGCGATGGCGACAGCGCGCTTCGCGTCTTTCTGGCCGACGATGAACCGGTCGAGTTCGGAAACGATCTCGCGCGGGCTGAAGCCCACAGTTGCGCTCCCCTGGTCTTTTCCTGTGGTGATCGGCACCGATTGTGTCGCCATGGTCAGAGACTCTCGATGGTCAGGTTTGTGTTGGTGAATACGCAGATATCGGCCGCAATCCCCATCGCCTTGCGCGCGATCGCCTCGGCGTCCATGCCCTCGATATCGATCAGCGCGCGGCCGGCGGCCAGCGCGTATGACCCGCCGGATCCGATGCCGATCAGCCCCTGGTCGGGTTCCAGAACGTCGCCCGTGCCGGTCAGCACCAGCGATACTTCGCGGTCCGCTACCGCCATCATCGCCTCGAGACGCCGCAAATAGCGGTCGGTGCGCCAGTCCTTGGCCAGCTCGACGCAGGCGCGGGTGAGCTGCCCGGGATGCTGCTCCAGTTTTCCCTCCAGCCGTTCGAACAGGGTGAAAGCGTCGGCCGTCGCCCCGGCGAAACCGGCGATGACCGATCCGTCGCCCAGCGGCCTGACCTTCCGCGCGTTTGCCTTGATGACCGTATTGCCGAGGCTGACCTGCCCGTCGCCGGCAATGACGACCTTTCCGTTCTTGCGTACTGACAGGATTGTGGTGCCGTGCCAGCCGGTTGGGTCTGAAGAGTGATTTTCGCTAGTCATGTCACACCATGTGGCGTCGCGCCGTCCGGGGTCAAGGGTCGACAATCGGGTTGTCTTCGGTGCCGACCACGCAAATGAAGCGAAAGGACGAATCCTCGGTTCCTGCAACGATCGCGTTTTCTCCCGGCGGCAACGTTTTGCGGAACGAGGTCGAACCGCCGCCGAGCTTGTCTCCGTTGACGATGGTGCCGTGATAGCTGTTGCAGTCCACGACCTGAAAAATGTCGTCTTTCCTTTCGATCATGAAGTGGCGGCGCGAGAGCTGGAACGGGGCGCTGTCCGGGATCGAAAGGTCGATATTGCCGTGTAGCCCCTCGCCATCGACGCGCCCGACGATAAAGGGAAAAGCGTAGAGGTCGTATTCTGCATACTCGACGCTGTCGGCGATTTCGGGATCGTCGATGATAAGCCGGACGAGCACCGGCTCATCGCTGTAATCTTCGCCTTCTTCGACTTCATCATCGACGATTTCGACCGGGCTCTCCCCTTCGGCCGGCGCGTCCGCGACATCGGTTTCGGGAGCGGGAACGACTGGAGCGACTGCCGCCGCTGCGGGCGCAGCCTCTGTGCCGCCGGTCCCCAGAATTCTCGCCAGAAGACCGCTGAACTCGCCCGCGCCGTCGGTTGCGGAGATTTGCGCTTCCGCCCTGCTGTACATGCGTATTTTCGTTGTGCCCAGCGCCTTGATACGCGGCGGCTTTGCACCGGCTCCCAGCGCGAGAGAAAAATCGTAGATCGAGCCTGGGCCCAGAACCTGTCCCACGGGCTTGCCATCCGCGCCCGCCGCGGTGATCAGAATGCAGCCCTCGATCACCGCAAAGATCGAATCGGGGGAATCGCCGAGCTGGTATACCGCGTCGCCGTCTTCCAGGATTCGATCGTCCATAATGTTTCCCTGAAATTATCCACTGGGTAAGTATCCACTGCCGCGGGCGCCCCGGCGAGCGCACGTTATAGGCAGATTTCCCCGACGAATCCAAGGGGCTGGCGGACCCGCCCCGCACCTGCTAAAACGGCGCCGCAACCGGGCGCAGTATGCCTGTAATTTCAAGCAGATGGAGGGCGTCGATGCGTGAAGCGACCGTCAGCCGCAAGACCAAGGAAACCGACATCGACGTCCGCGTCAATCTCGACGGGACGGGCGTCTATGACGTCGCCACCGGCATCGGGTTTCTGGACCACATGCTTGAGCAGCTGTCGCGCCATAGCCTGATCGACCTGCACGTTCGGGCGAAGGGCGATCTGCACATCGATTTTCACCACACGACCGAGGATACCGGTATCGCCATCGGTCAGGCGGTTGCCGAGGCGCTCGGCGAGCGGCGGGGAATCACGCGCTACGGTTCGGCCTATGCGCCTATGGACGAGACGCTGACGCGTGTCGCGCTCGATATTTCCGCACGACCCTATCTGATCTGGCGGGTCGATTTCTCCAAACCGAAACTCGGCGACATGGATACCGAGCTGTTCAAGGAATGGTTTCAGGCATTCGCGCAGGCCGCCGGCATCACGCTGCATGTCGAGACGCTTTATGGCGAGAACAATCACCATATCGTCGAATCCTGCTTCAAGGCGCTGGCCCGCGCGCTGAGGATCGCGACCGCCATCGATCCGCGAGCGGCAGATGCCATTCCGTCGACAAAGGGCGTGCTGGGCAGCGGCGGCTGATGAAGATCTATACCGCACACACGCCGCCGGGCGGGTTGCTGCCGGGCGGTGAACCGGCCCTGGTCCGCGAAGGGTTCTGCTGGCCGGCGTTCTTCCTTGGCTTTTTCTGGGCGCTGTGGCACCGGCTGTGGCTTGTCGCGCTCGCACTGTTCGCGGCGAGTGTGGCGATCGAGGCGGGCCTGACAGCGGCTGGAGCCGACCCGATGACTCGCATTGCAGCCAATCTCGGTCTTGCCTTGTTCGTCGGTGTCTCGGGCAATGACTGGATGCGCGGGCGACTCGCACGGCTGGGATACCGGCTTACCGACATTGTCGCCGCCAGGGGTCGGGATGCCGCCTTTCGCCGCTGGGGCGACGCCCAGGCAGCCTCCCTGCTTTAGCGGCGGAAACGGTTGTTCGGTTCCGATCCATGAGCATCGTCGTCATCGATTACGGCTCCGGCAATCTGCGTAGCGCGGCAAAGGCGCTGGAGCGCGCCGCTCGGGCGCTCGGCGGCCCTGCGGGCACGGTCGCGGTAACCGGCGATGCCGATGCGCTGAAGAACGCCAGCCATATCGTGCTGCCGGGTGTCGGCGCGTTCGGCGACTGCATGGCGGGGCTGACCGCGCTTGATGGAATGCGAGAGGCGCTCGAGGAGGCAGTCATTGAGGTCGGTCGACCGTTTCTCGGCATCTGCGTCGGCATGCAGCTGATGGCGGCACGCGGGATCGAGCATGGTACGCATTACGGTCTCGGCTGGTTCGACGGCGAGATCGCGCCTCTTGAAACCGACGACGTGAACCTCAAGATTCCCCATATGGGATGGAACGAGCTGAACGTGACGGCCTCTGGTCATCCGGTTCTGGCAGGCGCCGATACAGGGCAGCATGCCTATTTCGTTCACAGCTACGCCTATCGCGGCGGCGCGGATTCCGACTGGCTGGCGACCGTCGAGTATGGCGGCGCGGTACCCGCCATCATCGGGCGCGACAACATGATCGGCACGCAGTTCCACCCTGAAAAAAGCCAGGAGACGGGCCTGCGGCTGCTCGAGAACTTCCTGCGCTGGAAGCCCTGACGGCAAGGGTTGTATCGGGGCGCCCATGGCGAATATCGAAATCGAACAGGCCAACGAGCTGTCGGACGGCGATATTGCCGATCTGTGCGATGCGGCTGAAACGGCGATCCTCGACGGCGGCGGATTCGGCTGGCTCAAGCCGCCGCCGCGCGCCGTACTGGAACGCTACTGGCGCGGCGTACTGCTGGTCCCGGAACGGCTCCTGATGGTCGGACGGCTCGACGGGCGCATTGCCGGTCAGGCGCAGCTCGTCCTGCCGCCGAAAAACAACGAAGCGCAGGCGAAAATTGCGACAATCACCGGAAATTTCGTAGCGCCCTGGGCGCGCGGGATGGGCATGGCGCGTGGCCTGACGGCAGCGTGCGAACGCTCGGCCCGGCGTCACCGGATGCGTTTTATTAATCTCGACCTGCGCGAAACCCAGGAAGCGGCGATCCAGCTCTACGAATCGATGGGGTATGAGCGCTGGGGGACCAACCCCCATTATGCGGTCGTCAACGGCAAGACGATCGCCGGTTATTATTATACCAAGGCGCTGGCCCGCAGCGCCCGAAAGGCGACCGCGAAACGGTCCGCCGCCAGCCGGAAAGAAGAAGAATCATGATCCTGTTCCCCGCCATCGATCTTAAGGACGGCGTCTGCGTACGTCTTGTGCGCGGCGATATGGCGCGCGCCACCATCTTTAACGCCGATCCGGCCTCGCAGGCCCGGGAATTCCAGACCGCCGGCTGCCAGTGGCTGCATATGGTCGATCTCAACGGCGCTTTCGAGGGACATCCCGTCAACGCAGATGCGGTGGTGCGGACGATCGAAGCGATCGACATCCCCATTCAGCTTGGCGGGGGCATCCGCGACCGGAAGATTTTCGACCACTGGATCGACGCGGGTGTAAGCCGCGTGGTGCTTGGCACCGCTGCGCTGTCCGACCCGGATTTCGCCTTCGCCGTCTGCCGCGATCATCCCGGCAAGGTGGTGGTTGCTATCGATTCGCGCGACGGAAACGTCTCGGTCGAGGGCTGGACGAAAGATTCCGGGGTTCGTGCGCTCGATCTTGCGCTCCGTTTCGAGGACAGCGGCGCAGGCGCGATCCTCTATACCGATATCGACCGCGACGGCGCGATGGGGGGCGTGAATGTGGAGGCGACCGTCGATCTTGCCTTTGCTCTGACTACGCCGGTAATCGCATCGGGCGGCGTGTCTTCGCTCGACGATCTGCGCGAGCTGAAATCCTACGAGCATGCCGGGATCGAGGGCGTGATCTGCGGTCGCGCGCTCTATGACGGGCGCATCGATCCGGTGGATGCGCTGGCCATCCTTTCCGGCGAAGCGGACGGCGACGGGGACTGACATGCTCAAGATGCGCGTCATCCCCTGTCTCGACGTCAAGGACGGGCGTACCGTAAAGGGCGTTAATTTCGTCGATTTGATCGACGCCGGGGATCCGGTCGAACAGGCGCGGCTCTATGACGAGGCGGGCGCCGACGAACTCTGCTTTCTCGATATTACGGCGAGCCACGAGAATCGCGACACGCTGTTCGATGTGGTCAACCGCACGGCGGAACAGTGCTTCATGCCGCTCACCGTCGGCGGCGGCGTGCGCGCGGTTGAGGATATCCGCAAGTTGCTGCTGGCCGGCGCGGACAAGGTTTCGATCAACACGGCTGCGGTTTCGCGTCCCGACTTCGTTCACGAGGCGGCTGAGAAATTCGGCTCGCAATGTATCGTGGTGGCCATCGATGCCAAGCAGACAGCACCCGGCAAGTGGGAGATCTTCACCCATGGCGGGCGCAATCCGACCGGTCTCGACGCGGTCGAGTGGGCCGGTCGTATGGAGTCGCTCGGCGCCGGCGAAATCCTGCTGACTTCGATGGACCGCGACGGGACGAAATCCGGTTTCGATGTCGCGCTGACCCGCGCCATCGCGGATTCGATCCGTATCCCGGTGATCGCCTCGGGCGGCGTCGGGACGCTGGACCATATGGTCGAAGGTATTCGCGACGGGCATGCGACCGCCGTGCTCGCCGCCTCTATTTTCCATTTCGGCACCTACACCATCGCAGAGGCCAAGGCGCATATGGAAGCCGCAGGGGTCGCGGTCCGGCCGGTTGCGGGGTAGGATCGCACCATGAAAGAGCCCAAAGCCGATATCGAGGTTCTCAAGCGACTCTTCGCCGTTATCGAATCGCGGCGCGGCGAAGACGCGGCGACCTCCTACACCGCGAAACTGCTGGCGGGCGGGCCGCAGGACGCGGCGAAGAAACTCGGTGAGGAAGCGGTCGAGACGGCGCTTGCCGCGGCGACCGGAGATGCCCGTCAGACGATCCATGAGAGCGCAGACCTGCTCTATCACCTGATGGTGCTGTGGGCGGCGAGCGGCGTCGCGCCTGACGATGTCTGGGCCGAGCTTGCGCGGCGCGAAGGCACCTCGGGGATCGAGGAAAAAGCGAGTCGTAAATAAACCGCGCTCCTGAAGCGCGGTATCGCCCGTTCAAAATTTCGAGGCCCACTCCCCCACCCGACCACAGGTCTTTGATTTGCCCGCCGCCGCCGGCCACCCCGGCGGGCGTTGAGGGTTGGTGTGGCGGCTCGGCGTCCGCCGGAATATAAAAGCGTGGCCGGGTGGGGGAGTGGGCCGGGGCAGCAACGGAGAAAAATATGGCCAGCTACGATACAGACAATATCTTCGCAAAAATCCTGCGCGGCGAAATTCCCTGCAGCAAGGTACACGAAACCGATCACGCGCTGGCGTTTCACGACATCAACCCGCAGGCGCCGGTGCATGTGCTGGTGATCCCCAAGGGGCCGTATGTCTCGATGGACGATTTCACCGCCGAGGCCAGCGAGGCGGAGATCGCCGGGTTCTGGCGCGCGGTGGGCGAGACGGCCCGCATCCTCGGCGTCCATGAATCCGGCTATCGCACGCTCGCCAATCACGGCCGCAACGCCCACCAGGAAGTGATGCATCTCCACATACACATTCTCGGCGACAAGCCGCTCGGCCCGATGCTGGAAGGCGGCTCGGTGCCGCCCGACGGGCTTTACAGCCGGGAAAGCTGATCCCCGATGGCTGAGGCGATGCGCCCACGCGAGTTCATGGCGCGGGCGCTTGCGCTGGCGGACCGGACAGCTGCCGGTGGACACGGCAACCGGTTCGGCGCTGTTATTGTGAAGGACGGCAGCATCGTCGGCGAAGGCGCCAACCGTATCCACGCCGACCATGACCCCACCGCCCACGGCGAAGTAAGAGCGATCCAGGATGCCTGCCGCAGGCTGGGAACGCGGGACCTCTCCGGCGCGGTGATCTATACCAGTGGCGGCGCGCCCTGCCCGATGTGCGAGACTGCCTGCTACTGGGCCGGGCTGGATCGCATCTTCTATGGCGACGATAATGAATTGGTCAATTTAACGGGCGCGCTATATTGTAATCATCTGAAATTGTACTCATTCTGCCTCCCCTACATCGGCCTGCGGTCGTGGCGTGAGTTGAAGCGGGTCTCGATCGCGTCCCAGAGAAGTTTCTCGATATGGATGCCGTCGAGCGCGTTGATTTCCTGGATGCCGGTCGGGCTGGTGACGTTGATCTCGGTCAGGTAGTCGCCGATCACGTCGATACCGACGAAGATCAGCCCGCGCTCGGCCAGCGCCGGACCGATGGCTTCGCAGATCTCGCTTTCGCGGGTGGTCAGCTCGGTCTTGAGCGCGGAACCCCCGGCGTGGAAATTGGCGCGCGCGTCGCCCTGCGCCGGAATGCGCGACACGCCGCCCGCCGGGACGCCGTCGACAAGGATGATCCGCTTGTCGCCCTGCCGCACTTCCGGCAGGTAGCGCTGGATGATGATCGGCTCGCGATATTTCTGGGTGAACATTTCCAGCAGCGCGCCGAGATTCTCGTCGTCGGGCGTAATGTGGAACACGTCGGCGCCGCCGTTACCGAACAGCGGCTTGACGATGATGTCCTTGTGCTCGCGCCGGAATTCCTCGATCTCGCGCCGGTCGGAGGTGATCAGGGTGGGCGGCAGCACCCCGTCGAAATGGGTGACGAACAGTTTCTCCGGCGCGTTGCGTACATGGATCGGGTCGTTCACCACCAGCGTGTCGGGGTGGATATGCTCAAGCAGGTGCGTGGCGGTGATATAGGCCATGTCGAACGGTGGGTCCTGCCGCATAAGGACGACGTCGACCCCCGACAGATCGACCGACTCGCCTGTGCCCATTGTAAAATGGTTGCCCTTTTCCCGGCGAACTTCCAGAGGCCTTGCATGGGCGTAGACCCGCCCGTCGCGGAACGACAGCTCCGACGGCAGATAATGGAACAGCGCATGGCCGCGCGCCTGCGCCTCCATCGCCAGCATGAAGGTGGAATCGGCATCGATATTGATGCTTTCGATCGGGTCCATCTGAATGGCGACGGCAAGGCTCATATTGGTGGCTCTCTTTTCGTTCGCCGGCCATAGCCAGCCCGCTCCCCCTCCCGACCACCCACAGGATACTCGCACTGGGTGGTCGGGAGGGGGAGCGGGCCGGAGCCGCGCATATTTTAGTTAAGCCGCTGGCGCACCTGGCGCAAGAGGGCGTCGGCCTCGGCGCGTTGCGCGTCTCCCGGTCCGGTGGCGAGGAACGCCTCAAGCGCGCTGGCCGCCCGGCGCAGTTCGCCGGTGCGCGCGCGGCAGGCGCCGGCTTCGAGCAGCAGGCCGGTCTCGTCCGGCGCGATCAGCAGCATACGGTCGATGATCTCTCCCCCGCGCACCGCATCGCCATCGGCGATGGCGCGCACCTTGATGTTGTTGAGCAGCCTGATCAGCGTCGCGCGATTGCCTATTGGCGCGTAGTGCTCGGGCTGCATTTCCGCGTCGATGCCCGCCATCTGTTTCAGCAGGCCGCGCAGATCGGCCGCCGACCGCTGCATACCGCCATGGAAAGGATCGAGGATAACGCGCCCCGCCCCCTGTTCGAGCCGGATCAGAAAATGACCGGGAAAATTGATCCCGATTGCGTTCCAGCCCAGACGGCGGGCGACGTCCAAATAGAGTAAGGCGAGCGCGACCGGCAGGCCTTTGCGCCGGTCCATCACCGCAATAAGATCTGCGTTCCTCGGGTCATCGTAGGTATCGGCATCGCCCGCGAACGCGTACTCGCCGGCAAGAACATCGCCCAGCGCGCCTGCCCGGTGGTCGAGATCGTGCCGCTCCGACACGGGAATCTTCCGGGATACCGCTGCCGCGATATCGCCCAGCATCATGCGATACGGGGTAAGGTCCGCGTCTTCCCGGTCGAGCGCCGCGATCGCCAGCGCGGTGTCGGCCAGGTCGATATCCTCGTCCGCCATGCCGCCCACGGCGCGCAGCGTTTCTTCATAGAGAGCGGCAGGGATGGCAGGGTCGGTCAATTCGCCGCTTTCGGGTCCTGTTTCCGACCCTTGTCCCGATTGACCGGCCGCTGTGGATCGTCCTTCAGGATCACATGGCTGACGACGCGTCGAACATACCGGATTGCGCGCGCGTGATCCCGCACCCGGTCGCGTTCTGCGGCGTTCTGCGCGATGCCCAGAAGATAGACCGTGCCGGCGACTGTTTCGATCGCGTAGTTGATGGCAAACACGTTCTGGTCCAGCGTCAGCCGCCCGCGCAGCTGTCCGGAAATCCAGCCGTCGCGCGCCAGATTGTCGCCGCCGTCGCCCTTGACCACGCGGGTCTCGTTGATGATCTCCCGCACGCCCTTCGCCCGCCATCCCAGGCGAATGGCTTCGTCGCGCAGCTTTGCATCGTCTGTAACGCCGGTGACCAGAACGCGTCCTTCGGAGACATTGGTGCTGAACGTGGCCAGCATCTTTTCGCTGTGATCGAGCCAGAGACTGTTGATTGTCACCTTGATGCGGGTGTCGACCGCCGCCTGCTGCAGGCCGCGTTCTTCCATCGCGGCGGTGGCGGCGGTTGCGCCCGCCCCGATTACGACACCTGCGCAGCCCGAGAGGCCGCCACCCGCGCAGGCGGCCAGCAGCACCGCAGTCAGAATTCGGCCAATCGGTTTCATCGCGTCCTCATGGATCCGTATTTTGCCGCGCCTTACGACTCACGCCAAGCATCCGGATGATGGTGCGGCAGCGCGCCGGGCGTCGCCGTGACCAGATCGAATCGCAGGTCGCAGTCCCGGTGTTCGGCGTGCTGTTGCAAAAAGGCCAGGGCGGCGCGCTGTATGCGCTGTCGCTGTCGCTGCCGCGCCGTGATGGCGGAAAGCGCCTCTTCTTCCGATCCGCGCGCCTTGACCTCGACGAACGCCACCAGCCGGCCGCGACGGGCGACGACATCGATTTCGCCCGAAGGCGTGCGAAATCGCCGGGCCAGAATACGATACCCCTTGAGCCGCAGGAGCCAGATCGCGGCGCGCTCGGCGTTTCGGCCGATGCGCTCGCGCCGCTGGCGTTCAGCCTTCATCGGCCTCGTCGCGGAGTTCCAGCGCGCGGGAGTAAAGCGTCTTGCGCGGAAGTCCGGTCGCGGCGGCTACTTCCGTGGCCGCGTCGCGAACGCCGAGCCGGTCCAGAGCAACCCGAAGCATTACGTCGATGTCCGCGTCGCCGGGCGGTGGAGCCTCCGCCGGCGGGCCGATCACCAGAGCGATTTCGCCGCGAAACTCTTCGCCATCGGCCGCCTCGGCCAGCGCCTCCAGCGTCCCTCGCCGGAATTCCTCGTACCGCTTGGTCAGCTCGCGCGCGATTGCGGCCTCCCGCGGCCCCAGAATATCCGCCATATCGCGCAGGCAGGCACCGAGCCGGTTGGGGCTTTCGTAAAACACCAGCGTCGCCGGAATGGCGGCCAGCGCCGCCAGCGCCTCGCGCCGTGCTTTTTCCCTCGATGGCAGGAAGCCGGCAAACAGGAACCTGTCTGTCGGCAGGCCGGATGCGGTCAAAGCGGCGAGCGCCGCCGACGGGCCGGGAGCGGGAATCACGGGGACGCCCTCCGCCAGCGCGGCCTGTACCAGCCGGTATCCCGGGTCGGAGAGCAGCGGCGTGCCGGCATCGGACACCAGCGCCACAATCCCGCCGCCTTTGAGGCGTTCAATCAGCATCGGACCTGCCCGGTCCGCATTATGTTCGTGATAGGGAGTCAGCGGCGTGTCGAGGTTAAAGGCCGATTTCAGCTTGCCCGAAACCCGCGTGTCCTCGCAGGCGATGACGTCCGCGCGGGCGAGCGTTGCGATGGCGCGAAGCGTCATGTCGGCAAGATTGCCGATCGGCGTCGCGACGAGATGCAGCCCGGCGGGGACGGGCGCGGTCTCCAGTTTACTTGCAGCCGCAGCGGCGATATGACCATCCAATGAGCTGGACAGTTTTTCGTCGGGTTTTTTCTCCTCGGCCGATCCTTGCGGCATCCTCGGCGGTCCTTTTGCTGGGCCTCGCAGGCTGCGAGTCGCCCAACGTTAAGAACCGCCCCACTGTCACGCAAGCGCCGGCATCGCAAACCCCTGCCGGAAAATCTTCTGCGAAGCCGCCTGAAATCGCTTCCCTGCCGCCCGCCGAAACCGTCCCGCCCGTTCAGGAGCCTACGATCCCTGCGCCCGGCGTGGTGCTGACCCCGCCCGAAGGAATTGTCGAGCGCGTCCCCGTCGGTCTGCTCCTGCCGCTGTCGGGCGACGCGGCAGAGCTCGGCAATTCGCTGCTGGAAGCGGCGCAGCTCGCCTTGTTCGAGGTGGCGGGAAAGAAATTCGAACTCGTGCCGCGAGACACGATGGGCACGCCCGAAGGCGCGCGCGCGGCTGCCGAGGCGGCGCTCGATTCAGGCGCGCAATTCATTCTTGGTCCCGTTTTCGCGGCGGTGGCGCGGGCGACCGTCCCCGTGACCCAGGCGAGATCGGTGGCGCAGATCGCCTTCACCAACGATCGCACCGCCGCAGGGCCGGATTCCTATGTCATCGGGCTGCTGCCGGAGCAGCGCGTCGAGCGGGTCGTGGCCCATGCGGCGTCTCGGGGCGTGATCCGCTTCGCAGCCCTGATTCCCGAAGGCGAGTTCGGTGACCGGGTGGTCGCCGATTACCAGCAGGCCGTCGCGCGCGCCGGCGGCGAGCTGGTGCGCATCGCACGCTATGCGCCGACCACCGAAGCCGTGACGGCGTCGATCAAGCGACTCGGCGATTACGATGCCAGGCGGGGAGCCCTCATAGCGCGGCGTCAGGCGTTGCAGGCAGCGGGAGACGCAAAGTCCCTGCGGGAGCTGAAAGCGCTGGAGAAGCGGGAAACGCTGGGCGATGTCGCGTTCGACGCGGTGCTGCTGCTGGAAACCGGCGCGGCCCTCAACGCCGTCGCACCTTTGCTGCCTTATTACAAAATCGATACGCGGAAGGTGCGTGTGCTGGGCATTCATGACTGGTCCGCGCTGGAGCTGCGCCGCGAGGCGGCGCTCGCCGGCGCGTGGTTCGCCGCGCCCGACCCCGAAGTTCTGGCTGCCTTCGCAGAACGCTTCGGCAAGATCTACGGCAAGCCGCCGCACCCGCTGGCGTCGCTTGCCTACGATGCGACGGCGCTCGCCGCTGTGCTGGCCGAAGGAGAGGCCCCCGCCTTTACGGCTGACCGGCTGACCGTTGCTCATGGTTTCGCAGGCTCGACGGGCCTTTTCCGGTTCGCTCCAAGCGGGCGGGTCGAACACCGTTTCGCGGTCATGGAAGTCCAGCCCGACGCCGTTCGCGTGATTGCGCCGGCACCCACCAGTTTTGCAGTAACTGACGCCCCCTCGGTCGATGGCGCGGTTGAATCGCCTGCGGATCCTTCGGTTCAGGGAACAGGCGCGGAGGCCCTGCCGACGATCGACAGCGCGGGCGCGGCCGGCAGCTCTGCCGTTTCTACCCCAGAAGCGCCGCCAGCACCGCGTTAAGCCGCAGCCGCCCATCGGCGGTGGTTCGCAGACCTGCCTCGTCCAGCTCCATAAACCCGCCCTCGATCAGGCGTCGCAGCCGGCGCGGCTCGAGCGCGTCCTCGATTTCCAGCCCGGCGCGCGCGGCGAAATCTCCCCGTCCAATTCCTGCCGTGAGCCGAAGTCCCGTCATGAACAGCTCCTCCACGCGCTCATCAGGCCTCAGCGCGTCGTCGCGACGCGTACCGTGACCGTGCCGCTCGACGGCGTCGATCCAGTTTTCGGGCCCCGGGATCTGCTCAGTTGCACGGGTCGCGCCGTCAAGCTTCAAGCGACCGTGGGCACCCGGCCCCACACCCGCGTAATCGCCGCCGGTCCAGTAGACGATGTTGTGGCGGCACTCGCCGCCCGGCCGGGCATGGTTCGAGATTTCGTACGCGGGCAGACCCGCTTCGACGCAAAGCTCCTGCGTCACGTCAAACAGGGCGGCGGCAAGCTCCTCCTCCGGCAATGCGAAATCTCCGGCGCGCTCTGCGGCGAAGAACGGCGTGCCGCGCTCGACCGTCAGTTGGTATAGCGACAGGTGATCGCCTGCCATGGCGAAGGCTTCCGCCAGTTCCGCGCGCCAGGCCCCGACCGTCTGGCCCGGCCGCGCGTAGATCAGGTCGAACGAATAACGGTCGAAAGTCCGCGCCGCGAGGCTGACGGCGTCTTTCGCCTGCGCGACGTCATGACCCCGCCCGAGAAAACGCAACGATGTCTCGTCGAGCGCCTGAACGCCCAGCGACACGCGGGTTATGCCGGCGATGCGAAGGTCCTTGAGCCGCGCGGTCTCGACCGAGGTCGGGTTGGCTTCAAGCGTGATCTCGATGTCGGGGGCAAGCGACCAGCGATCGCCGATGGCGTCGAGAATGGCGGCGGTTGTGGCCGGTTCCATCAGCGATGGCGTGCCGCCGCCAAAGAAAATGCTGACGATTTCACGGCCCGGCAGCAATTCCGCAATATGCCGGATTTCTCTCAGATACGCGTCGCGCCAGCGCGTCTGGTCGATGGTCTCCCGCACATGGGCGTTGAAATCGCAATAGGGGCAGCGCGACAGGCAGAACGGCCAGTGGACGTAAATCGAAAGGCTTTCCGGGGTCTTCCCGGTCTCAGCCACCATCGGAACGGGCGCCATCGAAACAGGCAGCGGTCAGTTTCGCAAAGGCGTCGGCGCGGTGGCTGATGGCGTGCTTGGCGTCGGGTTCCATCTCGCCGAAGGTCAGGTCCCCGCACCCCGAAACAGTAGCCGGGACAAAGATCGGGTCGTAGCCGAAGCCTTTGTCGCCACGCGGCGGCCAGACCAGCGCGCCGTCGACGCGGCCTTCGAATGTTTCGATCCCGCCATCCGGCCAGCAGATCGACAGCGCGCAGATAAAGGCCGCGCTGCGGTCTTCCTTGCCGGCGAGCGCGTCCTCGACCTTCTGCATGGCGACCGTGAAATCTTTCCCCGGTCCGGCCCAGCGCGCCGAATAGATGCCCGGGTCGCCGCCGAGCGCCACCACCGCCAGCCCGGAATCGTCGGCCAGCGCCGGCAGCCCTGACGCGCCCGCCGCGGCACGCGCCTTAAGCTCCGCGTTCTCCCTGAAGGTCGCGCCGGTCTCCTCCGGCTCGTCGAGTCCGAGCGCGCCGGCGGAAACGACCTCAACCTTATACGGCTTCAGCAGATCGCCGATCTCGCGCACCTTGCCGGCGTTATGGCTGGCGATGACAAGGCGGGGTTCGGTGAAGCGGCGGTGAGGCATGCGACTCAGAGTCCCGCCGCCTGTTTCTGCAACAAGGCGAGGTCGGCGCAGCCTGCTTCGGCAAGGTCGAGCAGCCGGTCGAGCAGCGCGCGGCTGAACGGTTCGGTCTCCGCCGTCCCCTGCACTTCCACCACGCCGCCGTCGCCTGTCAGGACGAAATTGGCGTCGGCCTGGGCCGACGAATCCTCGGCGTAATCGAGATCGAGCACCGGCGTTCCCTCATAGATCCCGCAGGAGATCGCTGCGACCGTGCCGATCAGCGGCACCTTGTCGATCTTCTTCTCCGCGACCAGCTTCGCGAAGGCCAGATGCAGCGCGACCCAGCTCCCGGTGATCGACGCCGTGCGGGTGCCGCCATCGGCCTGGATGACGTCGCAATCGATTCGGACCTGCCGTTCGCCGAACCCGGACAGGTCCGTGACGGCCCGAAGCGACCGGCCGATCAGCCGCTGGATTTCCTGGGTTCGGCCGCCCTGCTTGCCGGTCGCCGCCTCGCGTCTCGTCCGCGTATGGGTGGAGCGCGGCAGCATACCGTATTCGGCGGTGACCCAGCCGGTGCCGGAGTTGCGCAGGAAAGGCGGAACCGATTCCTCGACGGACGCAGTGCACAGCACGTGGGTGTTGCCGAACTTCGCCATGCAGGATCCTTCGGCATAGGGGCTGAATCCGGGTTCGAGCGTTACGGCGCGCATCTGGTCGGGGTTACGTCCTGAAGGACGGTTGGACATTTTGATACTCCTGTAGAGGGGCTGATGATTTCAGGGTGCGACGTAGCGCAAGCTAACCTTCGACACAATGCGCGTCCAGGACCCCAATTTATTGACGTCGATATGACCCGTACCTACATTGGGTGGCGCATCGGAATGGAACGATGAAACCCGCACCTGAAGGCACAATCAGCGAGCTGAATCAGCGCTCGCGCACGATTTTCAGCGAGATCGTCTCGTCTTACCTGACGACCGGCGAACCGGTCGGCTCGCGTATGCTGTCGCGCCGGCTGGTCGAGCCGCTGTCGCCCGCCTCGGTCCGTAATGTGATGGCCGATCTTGAGGATATGGGGCTGCTTTATGCGCCGCATACCTCCGCCGGCCGTTTGCCGACCGATCTCGGGCTCCGGCTGTTTGTCGACGGCATCATGGAGGTCGGCGCGCTGAGCGAGGATGAGCGCGCTGGCATCGAGGCCCAGTGCAAGGCCGCCGGTCGCGGCGTCAAGGACACGCTGGAAGAGGCGACTTCGATGCTGTCCGGCCTTTCGCAATGCGCCGGGCTCGTCGTGTCGCCGACGACCGACCGGCCGCTCAAACATATCGAATTCGTCAATCTCGGCGACGGCCGGGCGCTGGTGGTTACGGTCGGCGATGACGGTTTTGTCGAGAACCGCGTTTTCGACGTGCCGCTCGGGACGCCGCCCTCGACGCTGGTGCAGGCCGCTAATTACCTCAATGCCCGGCTCGCGGGCCGTACGCTGGAAGAGGCCAAGTCCGTCATCGCGCGCGAGATCGCGCAGCACAAGGCGCAGCTCGATGCCCTGACAGCCAGGCTGGTGGAGGACGGGCTCGCCGTCTGGTCCGGCAGCGTCGACCAGGGCTCGCTGATCGTCAAGGGCCACGCGCGGCTGCTTGACGATGTCTCGGCGATTTCCGATCTGGAAACCGTACGCAATCTGTTCGAGGCGCTGGATACGCGCGAGGTGATGTCGAAGCTGATCGATCTGACGCGCGGCGCCGACGGCGTGCAGATCTTTATCGGAGCGGAGAACAGCCTGTTCGATATGACCGGCTGCGCCATGGTGACCGCGCCTTTCGCGGCCTCCAACGGCGATATCGTCGGGGCGATCGGGGTGATCGGTCCCGCCAGGATCAACTATGCGCGGATTGTGCCGATCGTGGATTACACCGCAAAAGTGGTTGAAAAGATCATCGGCTGATCCAACCTGTTAAACCTGAAATCCGGGAAACGGAATAAATGACGGAAAACAAAAACACCGAAGAAGCGACGCCTGACTCCGAAACGGAAGTGGAAACGCCCGAAGCGGACACAGCAACCGATGCGCCGGAACAGGAGGAGGGCGCTCCGGAGACTGCGGAAGCGCCCCCTGAAAGCGGCGACGGCATGTCGCTCGAGGCGCAGGTCGCCGACCTGAAGGACAAGCTGCTGCGCGCGCTGGCCGAGAACGAGAACACCATTCGGCGTGCGAAGCGCGAGCGCGAGGATGCCGGCAAGTACGCCGCCGCCAATTTCGCCCGCGACATGCTGTCGGTCAGCGACAATCTGCATCGCGCGATGGCGGCGATCCCCGATTCGCTTCGCGGCGATGATGGAGAGGTCAAATCCTTCCTCGAAGGGGTGGAGATGACCGGACGCGAGCTGCTGTCAGTGCTGGAGCGCCACGGCATCGTCCGCATTTCGCCGATGGGTGAGAAGTTCGATCACGAAAAGCACGAGGCGCTGTTCGAGGTGCCGACCGCCGAGGCAGACCCCGGCACCGTGGTCCAGGTGGTCGAGGACGGGTTCCTGATCCACGACCGGTTGCTGCGCCCGGCGCGTGTCGGTGTTGCCAAGGCTGCGCCCGAGGCCGGCGAAAGCGAAGGCCACGCGGTCGATACGTCGGCCTAAGCAGGTTTCAGGTTACGGGCGGCAACGCCGCGGGCCAGTCACCTCAACTCTAATATTCGATCCGCTCGATCCCCTCGAAGGCGATCTGCGTGCCGTCTTCGAGCGTGATCGTGCCGGCCGCGTCGTCTGACAGCGTCATCATGTCGCCGTCGTCGGACTGAACGCTGCCCGTGGTCAGGCTGACTGTCCAGCCA
>Ga0181587_10000994_pt1 | contig 23580 bp, 19 predicted proteins | sample 071ome_27_FD_132463 | JGI IMG/M metagenome (GOLD analysis project Ga0181587, IMG submission 132463) | Coastal salt marsh microbial communities from the Groves Creek Marsh, Skidaway Island, Georgia - 071409AT metaG (megahit assembly) | ecosystem: Environmental > Aquatic > Marine > Intertidal... | reverse complement strand
TGGTGGCGTCATCGATGATGGTGAATTCAAGACCTACTTCCGTGCCATTTCCCTTGACCTGAACGTACATTGCCTTCGCATAGTGATAAACCGGCGTTTTGTGGAACGGTGACAGGTTGATGCTCATCTTGATATCGGCGAACTGGTCGACGGGCATCCCGGCACTGATCAGCATGCCGCCATAGCTGATATCGATCACCTCACCCTCGTAGATATCGGGCAGGATGCTCTTGCCCTCGAGCAACTGGTAGGAGACCGGTATGCGTACCGGGATACGCAGTGCCTTGCGGTTTTCACGCACAGGCAGTTCCAGCCTGGTCGGTGAAGTGATCGCCCTGAGCTCGTAAAACCGCAGCGGGCCAGTCAGCCCCTTGGCATTCACCTCGTTGAGGAGCCCGGTTTCAATCTTGCTGCTGACATGGTTCCAGGTCTGCTCGGACAGCAGGATCTGGCCCCGCAGGGTGTGTCCTTCGATGCGCGAGGCCAGGTTGACGTTGGCGCCAATCACCGTGTACTCGCGGTAGATCTCCGAACCCAGGATGCTGGCCACCACTTCCCCGGTATTGATGCCGATACCCATATACAGTGAATCCAGGCCCAGCTCGGCCCCCTTGCGGTTCACTTCGTCCATGGCGATCTGCATCTCGATGGCACAGGTCAGGACGTTGAGCACACTGCCGGGCAGGTCGCCATTGCTTTCGAAGAAGGCAATGACCGAATCACCCATGAACTTGTCGACGATGCCGCCATGGCGGTCGATGATTTCTACCATGGCACCGAAATATTCATTGAGAATATGAATGATACTGGCGGCGCTTTCTTTTTCGACGATATAGGTAAAGCCGCGCAGGTCTGCGATAAGGATGCTGACGAGGTGGTTCGCCTCGCCTTTCAGGGCAAATTCATTCTTTTCAAAAACCTGTGCCAGCGCCTTGTTGAATCTCTCTTCCGTGAGTGCCTCAGGTCCCTCGTCCTGCAGCTGTTTGAAAAGTGTCCTGACTTCTTTTTCCAGTTTTTGCTTGTTTAAAACTCTCAAGTGTTATGCCTGGTTACATGTCACGGAAACAGCTGCCAAGTATACTTCAAGCGGGCGCAATTACATCCATGGGAATTCATTGGCAGGTTGTTGCGATTACTGTATTTGGTTGGTATTGAAATGCTATCTGTATAAGATGTGGTGTCTGCGGGAGCGACGTCCCGGACACTTCAGATCGGAGCTTGCCTATGCCTGAAAGCAGCAAAACCATCGTGGAAATCTTTACGGATTTCGTCTGCCCCTGGTGCTACCTGGCCAGTGCCGTGGTGGAGAAAGTGGAGCAGAGCCATGACATCGACGTGCGTTGGTCGCCGTTTCCGCTGCACCCCGACACGCCCGAGGAAGGCCTGGAGCTTGCCGCGTTTCTCGGCCCCAACCTGGATGCCGTGCATGAACGCCTGTATGCCCTGATGGACGGGCTCGGCCTGGAACATAGCGATCGCAGCAAGACCTACAACAGCCGCCTCGCGCAGGAACTTGGCATGTGGGCCGACACCCGGCCGGGCGGCAGGGCCCTGCACAGGGAGTTGTACCGCACCTACTTCGTACGCGGGGAAAACCTGGCGCACAAAACGGTCCTGCTGGATGCAGTGGGACGTGCCGGGCTGGATGCCGCTGAGGCGGAAAAAGTGCTGGATGAGCGCCGCCACAGCGATGACGTGGATGCGGCCTGGCAGCGGGCCCGGCAGATGCAGATCACGGGCGTACCCAGTTTCATCGCCGGCAACTACCTGACGACCGGTTTCCACCCGTACGAGGAACTGGTCAAATTCATCGAGTACGTGGAAATCCAGCAGGCGCGTGCCTGATTCGCCCCCTAGTCACTGACCCTGGCCGCTACGACACTGGCCTGCATCTGGTCGGCGCTCCATGGCTGCCCGTCGGCAAACCGCATCCCTGAACTGACCGTTACCGCGCTGTTGCCGCCAAGGGTGCTGACAGTGCGGGTCTGCCTGCCCAGCCTGCCACCGATCACTGCCGTAAATTCCACGGCCACCCCCTCAACCGGCAGGCTGCTGTTGTTGCTGACCCGTGCATAGATGCGACCTTCGTCATCGGCATACACCGCGGCGTTCAGGTAAGCCCGGGGATTATCTTCCAGGTCGATGCGGGTGAAACTCAGTGTCGCCTCACGTGCCACCTGCCCCTGGGCCTGGGCCGCTTCGCGGAAATACTGCTTGGCCGCCTGGCGCTGATTGTTCACGAGAGCGATTTTGCCAAGCTCATTCATGGCGACCGCAGTCGGCAGCAACGCCGTTGAGCGTTCCAGGTCGCTGCGGGCCTGCGTGCGCTGTCCCAGGCGGGCATAGGACACGCCCCGCCCCAGATAATAATCAAAGTAGTTGTCGTCCAGGGCAATGGCATCGTTGTAGGCATCCACGGCATCACGGTAATTGCCCTGGTACAGCAGGATATCGCCCTTCAGACCGGAAAACCGCGGCTCTGCGGGCAGCATGTCGATGGCGGCACCCAGGTTAAGCAGGGCGATATCGAAGTCGTCATCGGCGATGGCGCTGTGCGCTTCATCGAAAAGGGCGTAGGCATCGGCATTGTCGTGCAGGAATGCCAGCGCCTGCCGGTAGCGCACCTCGCCGGTTTCCAGGTCCCTGCCCTGCAGCCCCGGCATCAGCTCATCGACCAGGGCCTGGTTGTTCATGACCCTTTCCTCCGAGGGCGGATGGCTGGCAAACAGGCCGTCCAGCCAGCCCGAAGCGCGCCCTTCCGACAGCCTGACGAAAGTTTCCTGCAGGGACATGGCTGCGCGCGGGTCATAACCGGCCCGCACCATGTACTGGATGCCGTAGTAATCCGCTTCCCGTTCGGCATCGCGGCCATAACGCTGGGTGATGAGTTGGGCACCGAGCTGGCCGGCACCCACAATGTAATCAGCATAGTCGTTGTCGCGTGCAGCGATAGCACCCACGACAAGAGCACCCTGCAATACCGTGCCGCGGGTGATGGCCTGTGCGCCGTGGCGGGCGGCCGCATGCACCACCTCGTGACCGAGCACGGCGGCCAGTTCGGCTTCACTGTTGAGTTCGGTGAGCAGGCCGCGGTTGACGGCGATCTTGCCGCCGGGCAGGGCCCAGGCATTGGGTACGGAATTGTTCAGGACCACGAATTCGTAATCCAGGTCGCGATCACTGACGGCGGCGATGCGCTGTCCTACCGAGTTGACATAGTCGGTCAGGGTTTCATCGACGGAAAATTCACCGCCCTGGCTCTGCTGCGAGGGACCATACTGTTCCGCGCCGATGGCGCGCTCCTGGGCTTCGGAGACCAGGGACAACTCGTTGCGCCCGGTGACGGGATTGACAGCGCACGATGCCAGCGCCGTCGAGGCCAGCAGCAACAACCCGGTTGCGAGATTTTTCTGCAGCATCAGGCCACTCCTCCGCAAAGCGTCTGGTAAAAGTCTATAAGGGACTAACTGAACAACGACTTAATTCTAGCCAGTGAAATAGCGGACAACCAGCCAGATTCCGGCAAAGGCGGTAAAGGTCAGGATGATGCGGTTGAACCAGACCTGGGATACCCATTGCAGGAACTTCCTGCCCCCGAGCGCACCGACCAGCACCAGCGGCGCCGTCACCAGTACGGAGGGGAAATATTCCGCGTGAAGAATTCCCTGTCCCAGGAATATGGGGATCTTGGAGACATTTACAAACATGAAGAAGATGGAGCCCGTGCCGACGAAGCTGAGCTTGTCCAGTTTCAGCAGCAGGAAGTACAACGACAGGATGGGACCGGCGGCATTGCCGATGGTGGTGGCGGCGCCGGCCAGGATGCCGGAACCTGCCCTGACACTGACGGGATGAGCCAGTGCCCAATTGTTCAGCCTGGGCCGCATCGGCTCCAGCGACACCAGCACGATGACGATCAGTCCCAGTGTAAGACCGAGGTTTTCATTGTCGAGGAAGGCCAGGGCTACCCCGCCCAGGCCGATGCCGACCAGGACGGGCAGGACCATTTTTTTCAGTTCCTGCCAGTGCGCCAGGCGCCAGTACAGGGAAACGGCGATCACGTCGCCAACCAGCAGGTACATGAGAGTGATACCAAGGGCATCCCTGGGAGGGAACAGCAGCGCCACCGTCACCGTCAGCAGTGAACCGAGCGCTGGCACCCCGCCCTTGATGAAGCCGGTGAACAGGGCCACCAGGCCGAGGAGGAGCAGGGATTCTGGCGGCAGCAGCGTCAAAACCGGCGCCGCTTACTTCAACTGTTCCGGGATGCAGCCGAACGGCTCGATAGGCAGATCGGAAGGCCGGTATTCACGGGTGTAGTTGGGAAAATCCCGCGTGAACCAGGCCGGGTCGAAATGATCCATGGACATGATGAGCCGGTTGCGCTCCCTGTCGACGGACAGGCGCTCCACCGTACGCAGCTGGTCGGAATGCAGCAACCCGCGCATGGGCTCGCCTTCCACCTCGACGAACTGGTTCAGCACGCCTTCGGTGTAATGCGTGGTTTCGATAACCAGGACATCATTCTCGAAATGCCCCACGGAATAGCCGAGTATCGACGGCTCGGTGCCAGCCGGCGCTGCATCCTGGTCCATGTGCACGACACGTACGGCATCCATCCATTCATGCCGGATCACCACATCGTCGCCTTCCCGTGTAATGGACAGCGGTGTACCGGGTGCGCCCCATGTGCGTCGAATTGCCACCGGCTCGCAACGATAGGTCGGATCGTCGGTAAAGGGGTTGTAATTCAGCACTGCAGCACGACCGTCCTCGTTCAGGTAATCCATCATGAACTGCGGACCACTGGTGGCGAAACCGCCGGGGACCAGCATCCAGGTACCGAAGATGGAATCGCGCTGCTCTTCGGTATTCTGCTGCTGGCCGCGCGGCCCGTTCACGTCCAGCTCGCGGCCGTCCGCCAGGAACACCTTGTCGAAAAAGCACATGTTGGAATCCCGGCGATGCTGAGAGCCCGTGATACCGACCATAGCGCCCGGCGCGAGCATCTCGGGGGTTATGCCGTTGCGCGACAACTGGGTAAAACCATGGGATTCACAGCGCCATTCGGTGACACGGCCGTCGGCGTCCTCCGCCCGGATGTTCAGGTAGGCATGCGGGTTTCTTTTCTCGTACTCGATGATGGTGCCGGTGATGCTGACCGGTTTGTCGGCATCGAAATGCGGCGCGAAACTGTGGTGGGCCGACACCGGCAGGGTAACTGCACACAGTGCAGCAAGCATGGTAAGTTTTTTCATTGCTTCCCCCTCAATGAAAAGAAACCTGGATGTTGACTTAACTTACGCTAATGACGACTTAACAGCGTCATGAGCGACGGCCAGGGTAGGCAGAAGTTTTTTTCCGCGCCGCGAGCGGTTAAAAAAACCGCGAACAGTACAGGTAGTACGAGAGCGGTTCGGAAAAAACTTCTAACGCCGCCTGGCCGAGCGCAATAGCTGTTACTGAGGCCGGGCGTTGGCGTAGCGGCCTACGTATGCAGCCTTGGCGACTACCTTGCCCTGCATGGCGGCCATGACGTCGTCACGGCTGGCGCCTTCCGGCAGGCTCAGCATGTCGCTGAGTGCATAGAACTCGAACACGTAATGGTGGTAACGGTCGGCATACGGTGCGCCCGAGCCCATATAGCTTGCCTGGCCGCGGATGTTGTTGCCCTGCATGCTGCCGGCCGGCAGGCTGCCTTCCGGGATTTCGCGCGAAGTGATATTGAACGCTACCCAGTGGGTCACGTCGCCGGTACCGCCGCCGATGGCAACTTCGATGTCATGGAAGATGATGGCGAAACTGGCTGTGGTTTCCGGTGCACCGGTGATAGTGAAGCCCGGCTGGATGTTGTCACCGTGCGAGGTATACCGAATCGGGATGATGCCGCCGTCCTCGAAGGCCGTGCTGGTGACCTGCATGTTGGGCAGCTGGAAGCCCTGGGCGAAAGCCTGGCTGGTGCCGAAGGCAACGAAGGCCAGAACGGTAACAAATAAGCTCGTCAGTTTGGTGCGCATTATCTACTCCTTGGTGGTGAATACGAGAATAATTTCAGAAATTCGGGGCCACGGATGTTACAACGTTACCGGTTAAAATAACACCGGCCGTTAACTTCACAGGCCCAGCATAAGACTCCGGTTTGCCCGGGGAGTTCCTTGGCCTGCCGGACCCCGTCTGGCCCCGCCAAGGGGCTTTATGTTTTAATCCGGCCACGTAGCAAAAACACTCACCCTTTTGAATCCAATGACCGTTCGCCAGACATTCATTATTTCCAGCATCTCGGTACCCCTCATCGTCTTCGGCCTGGCGCAGTTGTGGCCGCCGCTGCACTGGCTCTGGGTGATCATTGTTCCCCTGGTGCTGATCGGGTATTACGACATGCTGCAGAAGCGCCGCACGGTGCTGCGCATCTACCCTGTCATTGGGCATATTCGCTACCTGTTTGAATACATCCGCCCGGAAATCCAGCAGTACTTCGTGGAATCCGACCTCAACGGCAGGCCTATTCCCCGCGAATTCCGCAGTCTCGTCTACCAGCGTGCGAAGAAGCAGGAGGATACGCGCCCCTTCGGCACCATCATCGATACCTACAAGAACGGCTATGAGTGGATCAACTACGCCATCATGCCCGTCCACGTGGCACCGGACAGCCTGCGCTGCTCTTTTGGCGAGGAGGTATGCAAGAAGCCTTATTCCGCTTCACCGCTCAATATTTCCGCCATGAGTTACGGCGCGCTCAGCAAGCACGCGATCCTCGCCCTGAACCGGGGCGCAAAGCTGGGCAGCTTCTTCCACAACACCGGCGAAGGCGGCCTGACCGATCACCATCGCCAGTTCGGCGGTGATCTCGTATGGCAGATCGGTACGGGTTATTTCGGCTGTCGTGACGACCACGGGTATTTCGAACCTGAAAGCTTTGCCCGCAAGGCATCCGAAGACCAGGTGAAGATGATCGAGATCAAGATTTCACAGGGTGCCAAGCCCGGCCACGGGGGCATCCTGCCCGCGGCCAAGGTGACGGCGGAGATCGCTACTATCCGTGGGGTACCGATGGGCAAGGATGTCATTTCACCACCGGCCCATTCCGCTTTTGCCAACCCCGCCGAACTGCTGCACTTCATTGCCAAGCTGCGCGACCTGTCCGGCGGCAAACCGATTGGCTTCAAACTGTGCTTGTGCAACAAGAGCGAATTCCTCGGCATCTGCAAGGCCATGCTGGACACCGGCATCACACCCGATTTCATCACCGTCGACGGCGGTGAAGGCGGCACCGGCGCGGCCCCGATTGAATTCACCAATTCGGTAGGCACCCCGCTGCGGGAAGGCCTGCATTTCATCCACAACGCCCTGCTCGGCATCGGCATGCGTGATCGCCTGCGCATCATCGCCGCCGGCAAGAGCCTGTCCGCTTATCACATGGTGAGACTGGGTGCGCTCGGGGCCGACACGGTCAACTCGGCACGCGGCATGATGATCGCGCTCGGCTGCATCCAGGCCAGGCACTGCAATACCGACAAGTGTCCTTCCGGTGTCGCCACGCAGAATCCGGCTCGCTATAAACAACTGGATGTGACGGACAAGGGCGTCCGGGTGTTCAACTACCACAACTCGATGATTCACGCGCTGGCCGACCTGCTGGGCGTGCTTGGCGTGAAGTCATTGACCGACGTGAAGCCGCACCACATCAACCGTCGCATCAATTCACGCCGCGTCACCACGTATGAGGAAATCTATCCGGAACTGGAAACGGGCTTCCTGCTCAACGACGCCACCATCCCGCAGGGATGGGAAAGGGATTGGGACAGATGCAGTGAGAGCCGTTGGTAAACAGCTGAAAGCCGAAAGCTAAAAGCTGAAATAACAACACGCCATACTTCAGCGCATCCATCTTTCTGCTTTCATCTTTCAGCTTTGAGCTTTGAGCTTGCAGCAAATAATTTTATTGAGCAACTTTTAAAGCTACCAGTTCCCCAGGATGGCCAGTATCACCAACAGGTATGACGATATATTGCGTGCCGTCGATCTGGTAGGTCATGGGCAGGCCCGTCTGCTTGGCCGGCAATTCGAATTCCGCGACGATCTCCCCGGTAGCCTTGTCATGGGCCCTGAACATCGGACCGCCGCCGGTCTGGCCGCCGTAGAGGCCGGCGCCCTCACCCGCAAACAACAGTGACTTCGTCACCAGCAGGCCGCCGCGGTCACCGTGACCGGTCCGCTCGGGAATATCGACGCCGCGCAGGCGCGGGTGATTCCTGATTTCTTCCGGGGTATCGGCATTGGCCATCATCCACGCGTGTTCTCCGGCGTTCATGTCGATGGCCGTGATGCGCCCGTAAGGCGGTTTGATCAGGGGCAACCCGAACGGTCCCTCAACGCCGAAACCGCGCGCCATGGCGTAATCAAAATCACTGTCTTCGAAGAAGGAATCCTTCGTGAGGCCGATGGCCATGGGATGCGAGGTCGAAGGCACGTACAACATGTTGGTTTCCGGATCAAAAGCCACGCCTTGCCAGTTGGCGCCGCCGCCGAAGCCGGGCATGAACAAGGTGCCGCGATTGCTTTCCGTCTGCAGTGTCGGTGGCGTGTAGACCGGCCCGTAGGTGTAAAGATTGAGCAGGCGCACAGCCTCCGCCTTGATCGCGGGCGTCCAGTCGAGCAGGTCGTCCTCGGTCAGGCCCAGGCGCTCGAACGGCGCCGGCTTGCTCGGGAACGGCTGCGTCGGCGAGGTCTGTTCGCCGGGCACCGTCGATTGCGGTACCGGCCGTTCCTCGATGGGCCATACCGGTTCGCCGGTCAGGCGGTTCAGTGTGTACACCATCCCCTGCTTGCTCACCTGGATGGCGGCCGGAATGATTGCACCATCCACGTTCAGGTCGGCCAGGACGGGCGCGGTGGGGGGATCGTAGTCCCAGATGTCATGATGGATAAGCTGGAAGTGCCAGATGCGTTCACCGGTTTTTGCATCCAGCGCCACCAGGGTCTGGCTGAACAGGTTGTCGCCGGGACGGTGGCCGCCGTACATGTCGCCGGTGGCGGCTTCCACCGGTACGTAGACGATGCCGCGTTCGAGATCGGCAGACATCGTTGCCCATGATCCGGCATTGCCTGTGTACTCGTTGCTGTTGTTGCGCCAGGTCTCGGTGCCGAACTCGCCCTGCTGCGGAATGGTATGGAAGATCCACAGCATCTCGCCGGTGCGCAAATCGTAACCGCGGATATTGCCGGCCGGTCCGGTCATGGAGCGCGGCGAACCCCCGGACGGGAATGCCGCACCGATAATGATGACGTCACCGACAATCACCGGCGGCGCCGTGAGACCCGAAGGAATGTCCTCGATGTCGATATCGAAGCGGTCTTCCTGGCCAACGCGCAGGTCAACCACGCCGTTCTGCCCGAAGGCGGGGTCCGGCTTGCCGGTGGCCGTGTCGAGGGAAATCAGGTAGTAACCCGGCGTCACCGTAATGATGCGCGACTCGCCATTGTCACCCCGCCAGTACGACACGCCGCGGCCGGAATTGACGCGCGGGCCGCGCCGGGCGCCTTCGTCATAACGGAACATCCACAGGTTCTCGCCGGTGACCGGATCGATGGCCACCACGTCGCGACGACGGCCGGCCGTTACGTACAACACGCCGTCGGCCATGATCGGGGTGGATTCGTAATTGAATTCGGGATTCGGCCCATGGTTGAGGGTGGTCCAGCGCCAGGCAATTTCCAGATTGCCGACGTTGCCCCTGTTGATCTGGTCAAGCGGCGCATAACGGGTGGCATGGGTGTCGTTGTGATACCCCAGCCACTCGGCGTCGATGGTGCGTTGGGCACTGGATGCACCTGCCAAAAGCGATGCGACACGCACCGGCTGCTCCGAGGGCAGCATGTTGATGGCGACGAGGTCCCCCGCGCTGCCCGACAGTTCATTGTCGCCGGCAGGAAGTCCGTTTTGCTGCAGCATGAACGCCACCAGGCTGGCATACTGTTCGGGAGAGAAGCCGTTGGGATTGTTCACCGGCATGGTGCTGGCCGTGATCTGATAGAACGCTGCGAGTGACTGGTTCTCCCACTGGGACCAGAACGCTCCGCCGACCAGGGCCGGGCCCGCCTCACCGCCTGAGAGGGTGATGCCGTGGCATTCCACGCACGAACGCAAATACAGCGCACCGCCGGCGACCGCCTGCTCTTCCGTGTAGATGCCGTCACGTGTGGTCTGTGCATACGCCGTCAGGGTGGTGGTCAAAAGCAGGACACCTGCTGCTGTTTGCAGGACCCGAGTGATGGTCGGAGTAACAGAAAAAGACGGCATGGCATTCCCCTACGTAACTGATTCTTGTTGTGCTTTAATTCCCGGAGGATACTGCTGGACAGGCTGGCGTTAGTCAACCGTCTCAAAATGGAACCAATAAGAAAATTGTCAAGAAGCCATCAAGGGAAAATATGCGTTTTTTCATGACGTTACTGCTACTGGCGCTAAGCCAGGCCAGTCTGGCACAGGCACCCAATCCGCCCGAACCGGAGCCCGCCTTTCCAGGCCAGACCGATGCCCCGCCACCGGCCATGGCGTCCACCGGCTTTCGGGTCGAAACCGTCGCCGACGAACTCGCCGGCCCATGGGCCATGGCCTTCCTGCCCAACGGGCACATCCTGTTCACGCAGCGGGCCGGCACCATGCGCACCATTTCACCGGACGGTGTGGTCTCGGATCCCATCGCCGGCGTACCGCCGATCAAGCGCGTGGCTGCCGAAGGCCTGCATGATGTCATCCTGGATCCCGACTTCGCCAGCAACCGCCTTATCTACTTCACTTACCTGGCGCCACCGAAAGGCGAGGAAGCCGCCGAGTGGCCCGTCACCCACTGGTACGAGGATGTCTGGACGCTGTCCCTGGCCGAGCGTCGCGCCCTGGATCTCGGCACCGAGCGTATTTCCCGCGCACGCCTGAGCGAGGACATGCGACGACTGGAGGATTTCGACGTGATTGGCGAAACCGGCACCGAACGCCGGCTGGTATTTGCCCCTGACGGCACGCTGTACGGCATCGGCGCCGACGCCTTCCGCTTCTACGATTCCGAACTGGACACGGTGGAAGGCCGCAATTTCCTGGACGAACCCAATATCCCGCGCAACTTCTCGGGTCGCGTCGTGCGCATCAACAAGGATGGCAGCATTCCGCCAGGCAATCCCTGGCTCGGGCATGCGATGGTCAAGCGGGAAACCTTTGCTCACGGCCTGAAGGATCCCGAGGGTGGCGCCATCCACCCGCAAACCGGCGAGCTGTGGGTCATCGACCACGGCCCGCAGGGCGGCGATGAAATCAACATCATACGTGCCGGCCATGACTACGGCTGGCCCAATTATTCCTACGGCGTGCAGTACGACGCCCGCCAGTTCGACGGCCGCGTCAATGTCCCCGCCGGCATGGGCCTCACCCGCGGTCCCGGCATGACCGAACCCATCTACTACTGGGTCCCCTCTATCGCCCCGGGCGGCATGGCTTTCTATACCGGCGACCTGTTCCCCCAATGGCGCGGCAACCTTTTCGTCGGCGCCATGGCCGGCCAGGCCCTGGTGCGCCTCGAACTCGACGGTGAACGGGTGGTGCGCGAGGAACGCCTGCTGCATGAAAACGGCGAACGCATCCGTGATGTACGCAGTGGTCCGGATGGCGCCATTTATATTTTTGCCGGCAACAGCCTGAAACGGCTGGTGCCCGATAACTGAAACAAGGAGAAACCCAACATGTCCATCAACAAACCTGTACTGGCCGCCCTGCTCTGCGGCATGTCACTGAACACTTTTGCCCAGGCATTCATGGCGGGCGAGCCGCTCGGCAGCACCAACGAGGCGGGCGTCAAGATGACGATGTCATCCAACGTAAAGGTCTACGGCAGCTTCCATTTCACCGAGAGCTGCACCTTCGACCCGGACAAGAACCTGGTGCTGGCCATGAATGCCGGCAACCGCGATCAAAATGCCGACCCCGACGGATTCGTCTCGCTGATCAATCCCGACGGCAGCGTACACACCGCGAAATGGATCGGCGCGACGCGCGACGGCCTTGACCTGCGCGACCCGCTGGGCAGCGCCATCGCCAATGGCAAACTCTACACCGTGGACAGCGGCTACCTGCGCTCATTCGACCTGGCCACCGGCAGGCCGCTGGCTTCCGTCGCCGTGCCTGGCGCCACGATTCTCAACGGTATCGGCGTCACCGCAGACGGTACCGCCTACATCTCCAATTCCCGCGATCCTGAACTGATTTTCAAGGTGACACCTGATGGGCAAAGTTCGGTGTTTGCCCAGGGTGCGCCCATCAACGTACCCAACGGTGTCGCCATCGACCTTGATGGCAACATCGTGGTGGTCAATATCAACGACAACGCGGTGATCACCTACAGCCCCGACGGGGAGGTCGTGCGCATCGACCATGCCGCTGAAGGCGGCAATGACGGAGTAATCGTGACAGAGGACAACACGCGCTATGTCAGCAGCGTGCGCTTCGGCAGCGTGTCGAAGGTCGTGCCGGGACAGGCGGCGGAAGTCATTGCCACCGGTGTGCCAAGCGCGGCATCCATGTGCTACGACTCCGTGCAAAAGCAACTGGTGATTCCGCTGAACCCGAACAACGCGCTGGCTTTCATCCCCTTGTGATGACCTGAAGAGAGCCCGGTCATGTTCATCAATGCCTATATCATCGGCGTACCCGAGGATAAAAAGGAAGAATACACGCGCATCGCCACCTTGTTCGCCGAGGTAGCGAAGGATTACGGCGCCGTCGAGATCTGTGAAAACTGGGAAGCACATATCGAAGATGGCGAGTTCACCGATTTCCGCAAGGCCGTGAAGGCGGAGCCGGGTGAGAAGATCGTCATGTCATGGGTAGCCTGGCCCGACCAGGAAGCGGCGATCAAGGCCCATGAGGGCATGTACAACGATCCGCGCATGGAAGATCTTGGCGACATGCCCTTTGACGGCAGCCGCATGGTGATCGGCAACTTTGAAACCCTGCTGAGCTACCGCAAAGGGACGTAGTTCGAGGTTGTCTTACAACGTCCTGTCTTGCGAACCATAACGCTGCACTGGCAATTCTCCGTATTTGATCCGGACGACCAGTGCCATGTCATGCATTGGGATTGATACTTTCTTCTATCTGCGCAACGGTAATGGACTGTGAGACAGGATAAACCGCCGGACCAAACTGGTTGAATATCGCCACGTCGGCGGCATCACGACCATAGCCAATGGCCACATACCCTCCTTTCTGGTCAGTACCGGCAGCATCAAAGGTGTACCAGCGCCCACCGACATACGCTTCCATCCAGGCGTGCAGATCCATCGGATGCAGCCCGTGCAGATAGCCCACCACCATCCGCGCCGGGATACTGATGCTGCGGCACAAGGCAATACCCAGGTGCGCGAAATCACGGCAAACCCCTTGCTGATTCCTGTTGACCTCCACCGCGGACAAAGGAATATCGCTGCCGCCACCTTCATAGCGAATTGACTGGCACAGCCAGGTCTCAATGGCCTTGACCTGATCGTATCCTGGCAACAGGCCGGCGGTAATTTCCGTCGCCATCTGGTTAAAGCGATCCGATTCACAATATCTGCTGGGCAACATGTATATCAATGCTGAATCCGGCAGAAAATCTATCTCGACAAAAGGGGCGCCAGGCTCCTCGTCAACCTGGTCGGCGGTCATCACTTCTGCCTCTGTATAAATCAGAAACCTGCCGGCCGGAGCTATCAGACGCTGGCAGAGGTTGCCATAAATATCGGTAAATTCAAAAACCGGCACACTGGGACTCAACACGAATTTCTCGCTGGCTACCCACTGCTGGGCGCCGCTGCGCATACGCAGCATGAGGATAAACGGCGTCGGTTCCGGAATGTCGAAGTTCATATCACAGGAGGTACGTAACCACATGAGGCGGATCCTTTAGTGAAATTGACAGGCCGCCAACACGTCACCGATCATGTCTCCTCCAACCTCAAGCCGTGGCACCGCGAAATGCTTTTCCAGGCTGGGGGTGGACGATACGGTGGCCATGGAAACTATTCCTGTTCCAGTACCTCGGAAAACATCGGCATCAAGTGCGTGGTGAGGCGTTCATGAATGCCGTCCACGTGATCGCCGGAATAGATCTCTGACCAGTGCCTGACGCCATAGGACGAGAGAATGGAATCCATCTCCCGAACCGTTTGGGCAATACCCGCATCCCTGTCCCCGGCGTCGATATAGATTTCCTCGAAAGATTTCAGTTGCGCAATGTACTGATGCGCGAATACCAGAGGTGCGTTGGCGACCCATTTCGCTACGACATCTTCCTGCACCTCACCGTTCGCTACCGGCAGGTCGACATAGAACGGGGGATTGTCCGGATTGGGCGACCACACGGCCGCCGAGGCGAGGGCCGCCTTGCCGCCGAAGCTGGCCGCCCTGAGCTGCTCGTCGCTGGTGATGGCAAGCGCCTCGTCATACTGCTCCACGGCGGGATGCAGGTTGGCACCCATGCAGCAGGGACTCATGGCATACAACGCGGCAAACACATCCGGGTACTTCATGCCGATACGCATCGTGCCGTAGCCACCCATGGAATGACCGGCCAGGCCGCGACTGTCGCGATCGGCGATGGTGCGATAGTGATAGTCGATATAGGCCACCAGGTCCTTCGCCACGTAGCTTTCCCAGTCGCCGGTCACGACCGAGTTGGAATACATGCTGCCCTGGAAACGGGTAAAGGCATTCGGCATGACGATGATCATTTCCGCGGCGCCATTGCGCCAGGCGTCATCCACCGCATTCGGTACGTTCACGAAATGATTGCCCACCAGCCCGAACCAGCGCTCGTCGGAATCGGTGTAGCCGTGGAGCAGGTATATGACCGGATAGCGACGCTCCGGGCTGCTTGCGTAAGACGGCGGCAGGTAGACAGAGACATCACGCAGGGCGTCATCCCCTGAAAGATTCCCCTGCAGGGATGGTCCGAGCACCTTGATACGCTCGAGCTGACCCAACTGCTGGGCACTGGCAAATGAAGCAAGTGAAACGAATAGTACGGCGGCAGCCACTTTCAGGCCTAATGCGACGCGCATGTTTTCCATGCTCCCATGCTGGTTTTCTTGTCGGCCTGCCAGTGTATCATGGCATATTGCAGCGTCCTTATTGAATTCACGTCATGCGCCCCGTTTTGACCGTCATAGCCTTTTCCGTGTTTCTGCAGACGGCAGCAACTGCTCTTGCCCATACCGGAATTGCCACCACAGTACCGGACCACGATGCCGTGATCGACCGCGCCCCGCAGCTGCTGCGCTTCGTCTTTCCCGGCCAGGTAACCATCACCAATGCGCGCATCCTGCCGGTGGATGATCGGCTTGTTCAGGTTGGTGAAACCATCGATGTGAGATTGCCGCGCAATCGCATCGGGCAGTCCACCGCCTTCGGCGAAGCCATCGATCTCGAGATTCCCCTGCTGTCACCCGGCAGGTACCAGGTGGTGTTCCAGGTGACCAGCATCGACGGTCATGTCCTGGCGGACGATTTCACCTTCACGATAACACCCTGAACCCGGCCATCTCTTACAGGTGGGCATTCCGGATGATGTCGAGCTCTGGGGCATACACCGTCGTCTCGACTTCCATGAGACCCAGCACGGTGTGAAAAAAATTGTCATGTGACCAGTCGTCCTGCGCCCTGCTTGCAACCATCTCCCTGTCGATACCGTAGTTTTTCCCGAACCACATCAGTGCCGGCACATGACGCTGCTCTTCCGGCGCCATGAAGTTCGGCAACCCGTGCAGATACAACCCGTGCTCACCGAGCGATTCGCCGTGGTCACTGATGTAGAACATGGCGGTTTCGAACTCGTCGTCATAGTTGCCGAGGAAGCCAATAACCTGTGACAGGAAGTAATCCGTGTAGAGGATGGCGTTGTCGTAGGCATTGGTGATTTCTTCCTGGGTGCAATCTTCCAGCGCCGTGGTGCTGCAGACCGGGGTGAATATCTCGAATTCTTTGGGGTAGCGCCTGTAATAGGCCGGCCCGTGGTTGCCCATCTGGTGCAATACGATGACCACGTCACCATCCTCAGTATCCTCAATCCACTCATCGAGTCCGGCCAGCATGCCGACATCGCGGCATTCCGTATCACAGGCTGGATTGACAGAAGGTTCCCTGAAATCCTGCTGGGAAACCCCAACTGCCACGCCTTTGGAATCTGAATTGTTGTCACGCCACAGGATACTGGTGCCAGCGTGACTCAGGACATCGAGCAGGTTTTCGATACTGCCTGCTTCCTCAAGTTCGAATTCACTGGCATTGTCCTTGGAAAACATGCACGGCACGGATGCAGCCGTCGAGGTCGCGCAGCTGGTCACATTGGTGAAGTACGTCACACCGGCATTTTCCAGAAGCGGGTTGGTCTTGCGCGAATACCCCTGGAGGGAAAAATGATCGGCACGGGCGGTCTCGCCAAGCACCAGCACGATGAGTTCACGATCCAGATCCGTCGCGGGAATCCTAGCGTCCATACCGATGGGTGTCCTGTCGCCCGGGTCGTCCACAGATGTAAATTCGGTTGCGTATTTGCCCAGCGAATACAGGGCGGTCACCGGGTTGGCGTAATAACGCAGGGCTTTGTGTTCGCGGAAAAATCCGGCATAACTCGAACCCTGCGCCAATACCAGTACGGCGAGCAACGCCATGGACCCCAGGGTTACCTGCAGTTTCTTGTACAAGGCAGACCGGGCCGGCAACCGCCGGATTTTTATCCGGCTGACCAGCCAGGCGGGCAGCAGCCCAAAAATACCGAACGTGACAAACAACCGGGTGCTTAACAGGTCGCTAACCTCGCGCGTATCAGTGGCCATCACATTATCGAGCATCGTGGTATCCACCACGATGTTGTAACGGTTCATGAAGTGGCTGGCGAGTGCCGCAATCGGAAATACCAGCATCAGAACCGGCTTGAGGGTGACGCAGTTGCAAAGCATGCCAAGCAGCAACGCCGTGAGCGCGAACAGGAACGCACCCAGTGACAACACGAAAAGGAAATTTCCGTCACCGGGAGCATATTCGCGAAGCACGTTGTCAAAGAAAGCGTGATTGTAGAACAGGGTCAGCAAGGCTGCGCTGAACAAGATGACAGTGTCCACCCGCCATTCCAGCCATGGACCATTCAGGGCAAAACGCTTTTGCAAGGGTCGCTCTCCACGATTGAGTGCAACACATACTAGCGGAGCAACCTTACCGGATTATTACGTAAAGACACCCTGAGACCAGTCCATGACAACCCCTGCACACGTTTCATCCCTGCCTGATTTCCGCACGCACCTTTTGCTGCCAACTGCGGTTTTCCTGATGTTGCTGGCTCTGACATCCTTATCGGGCCTCGACCTGCAACTGGCTGACCATATTTTTACCCGGGGCGGCAATAGCTGGAAATGGCGCAATGCCTGGCTGACCGAAACCGTTATCCATGCCGGCGGCCGTGAGCTGGTCGCGGCCATGGCCCTCACCCTCGTGGCTGGCATCGGTGCGAGTTTTCATCCGCGCTGGCAGGCTTATCGCCGTGGCCTGGTCTATGTGCTGGTTTCCGCCTTGCTGTCGACACTGGTGGTGAATGTCCTGAAACGGGTGACTGCCCTTGACTGCCCCTGGGACCTGGCCCGCTACGGAGGAGAACACGCCTACCATAGCCTGCTGGCCGGCCCCTTTGCCGGCAACGGCAACTGCTTCCCCGCGGGTCACGCCAGTGCCGGTTACGCCTGGTTCGGACTGTATTATTTTGCCTTTCACTACTTTCCGCGCTGGCGATTTGCCGGATTCATGACCGCGATTACCTTGGGGCTGGTCTTCGGCATCGGCCAGCAACTGCGCGGCGCCCACTTTCTCACCCACGACCTGTGGACGGCATGGCTATGCTGGATGTGCGCCTCTTTGCTCGCCCGGCACTTTTTCAGAAGCCCGAACCCGCAAGAAATGGTAATCACGCGGTAATCTTCCGGTAAGGTTGGTCCGGTACGATGCAGGCTTGTGAAGTGCAACAGGCCTGGCGGCATGGTCAAACTACATATCGGAAACACGCGCAAGCCATGGATAACGTGGTTCCTGCTGCTGTCGTGGTGCCACATGCTGGTAATGACCCAGTCCTTTTTCCTGTCCGGGTTCGAAGGCGAATGGCTGTCAGCCAATGCGCTGTTCCACCTGGCTGCCTGGCCCCTGTATTCCCTGTTGTACCTGATGCCCGCCTTCATTCCCGCCTGGTTCCTGCTGGGCGTTTGTCCGCGCCGGCAATGGCTAGCCAAATCCCTGGCCGTGTTTTTGACCTCTGCCTGCCTGCTGTTCATCTGGTCGGACAGCCTCGTGTTCGGACTGTACTCCTTCCACATAAACCGTTTCGTGCTGAACCTGGTCATGACCGATGGCGGGATCGATTCGCTGAACAGCAGCACCGGCACCTATTTCAGTGTCGGCGTGGAAATACTCTGGATCTTGCTCATGCAGTGCCTGCTGCTTTTCATCGCCGGTTACCGGCATGGTTTTGTCATGCGACTGCCAGAGTTCAGGGCGACGCGGATCGCGCTATTTTTCGTTTCACTGTTTTTCATCCAGGGTATCAGTTACGGCATTGGCGACGTCACCAACAACGCGGGCGTGCTTGAGCATGCCTACGATTACCCGTTTTTCCAGAAAACACGTTTTCGCTCCCTCGCGGCCACACTGGGTTATGAATCCGAACACCGCGACAGGTTCATCCAGCCACCGGATGGCAGTCGCCTGCTTTACCCCCTCTATAACATTACCTTCAATGACGCGGTCCAAACCCCGAATATCATCTGGCTGGTCGCAGAGTCGTTACGATGGGATCAATTGAATCCGGAAACCATGCCCAATGCCTGGGCCCTGGCGCAGGACTCCTGGCATTACGTGAACCACTATTCCAGTGGCAATGGCACACGCGAGGGCATGTTCGGCATGTTTTACGGGCTGTACGGCTCCTACTGGGACAGTTTCCTGCATGCCCGGCAAAGCCCCTTGCTGATGGACCGTCTGCAGGGACTTGGCTATACCTTCAATCTCAGGACCGGTGCCAAATTCACCTACCCCGAATTCACCGACACGATCCTGGCCAACCTGCCGGCATCCGCCTACTTCGAAGCCGATGAATCGCTCTCCCCCTGGCAGCGTGATGCCGACAACACAGCTGAGCTGATCCGCTTCATGCAGACTGGGCATGATCAACCCTTCATGGCATTCCAGTTTTTTGAATCCACTCACGCCCCCTATTTCTTTCCGGAGGATCACGCTATCAGGAAGCCTTATCCGGACTCACTCAACTACGCGGATTTTTCAAAGGAATATCTGGATGAAAAAATCACCGGCATCCTCAACCGTTACCGCAACGCCGGTTACTGGGTGGATCACCAGATTGGCATGATCATCGATGCGTTGACAGCACAGGGGCTGCTGGACGACACGATTATCATCGTCACCGGCGACCACGGCGAAGAGTTCATGGAGAAAGGCAACTGGGGCCACAACTCCACCTTCGTGGAGGAACAGACGCATGTGCCTTTCATCCTGCACTTGCCAAATAGCCAGCCAAAGACCATATCGGCGCTGACCAGCCACCTCGATGTCGCCACGACACTGCTGGATATCCTGGGTGCACCGGGGAACCGCGAAAACTACAGCCTGGGTATGAGCCTGCTGGACATGAAACCGCGCGATTCCATCATCATCAGCGACTGGCACAGCATCGCTGTCGTCACCGACGACATGAAGATACGCATTCCCTACATCAACACCGGATTCGACAACTGGATGCCTACCGACGCCAAGGACCACGCACTCAACAAGCAATGGTCCGGGCAGTTGCTCAGCCGCCACCAGGAGGCCATCACCCACACCATGGAAAACAATTCCCTGTTTACTCGCGACACGCTCAGGGCCGGTACGAACTGACAAATGCCTTGCACAAAAAAGCCCGCTTGTGCGGGCTTTTTCTCAGGATGCAGGCTGCTTACTGCAATGCATCCAGCATCTCCTGCTGGATGGCCTTCATTTCGGCCGGCAGGTGATCGCCGATCTTGTTGAACAGCGAAGTCTGGTCTTCCACTTCGCGCTTGCTGCTGGCGTTGTTGATGCGCATCAGCTCCTCGAAGATTGCCTTGTCGTAGGCCAGGCCGTTCCAGTTGATGTCCTCGTACTTGGGCACGAACCCATACACGGTCTCGCTGGCGTCGACCTTGCCGTTGACCCGGTTGACCACCCACTGCAGCACGCGCATGTTCTGCCCGAAGCCCGGCCAGATGAATTTGCCTTCGGCATTCTTGCGGAACCAGTTGACGCGGAAGATTTCCGGCAACTGCCCGACCTTGTCCTTCATGCTGAACCAGTGCTTCCAGTAATCGCCCATGTTGTAGCCGCAGAACGGCAGCATGGCCATCGGGTCGCGGCGGATGGCTTCCTGGTTTTCCGCGGCGGCGGTCGCCTCGGAGCCCAGTGTGGCACCCATGTAGACGCCGTGCGTCCAGTCCTTGCTCTGGTAGACCAGCGGGAAGGTCGTGGACAGGCGGCCGCCGAACAGGAAGGCGCTGATGGGCACACCTTTCGGGTTTTCCCACTCGGGGTCCACGCTCGGGCACTGGCTGGCAGGCGCGGTGAAACGCGCATTCGGGTGTGCCGCCTTGCGGCCGCAGCCCGGGGTCCAGTCCTCGCCTTTCCAGTCGATCAGGTGTGCCGGTGCTTTCTTGGTCATGCCTTCCCACCAGACGTCGCCGTCATCAGTGAGAGCCACGTTGGTGAAAATGGTGTTTTCCTTCATGGTGTCCATGGCGGCGGGATTCGAGTCCATGGAGGTGCCTGGTGCAACACCGAAATAGCCGGCTTCCGGGTTGATGGCGTACATCCGGCCGTCGGCACCCGGCTTGATCCAGGCGATGTCATCACCCACGGTGTGCACTTTCCAGCCTTCGAAGCCTTCCGGCGGAATCAGCATGGCCAGGTTGGTCTTGCCGCAGGCGCTCGGGAAGGCGCCGGCAATATAGGTCTTTTCCCCTTCCGGGTTTTCAACACCGACGATCATCATGTGCTCGGCCAGCCAGCCTTCATCACGCGCCATGACAGAGGCGATGCGCAGGGCCACGCACTTCTTGCCCAGCAGGGCGTTGCCGCCGTAGCCGGAACCGTAGGAAACCACTTCGCGGGTTTCCGGATAGTGCACGATATACCGGTTGTCGGGATCGCAGGGCCAGGACACGTCCTGTTTGCCGTCGGTCAGCGGATAGCCGATGGAGTGCAGGCACTTGATGAAATTCCTGTCGCCCAGGACATCCAGCACCTTGCTGCCGATGCGGGCCATGATGCGCATGCTCACAACCACATAGGGGCTGTCGGTGATCTGCACGCCGATCTGGGCGATGTCAGAGCCCAGCGGACCCATGCTGAACGGAATGATGTACATGGTGCGCCCGGCCATGCAGCCCTTGAAGAGGCCGTCCAGTTTGCCGCGCATTTTATCGGGTGCCATCCAGTTGTTGGTGGCGCCGGCATCCTCTTTCTTTTCGCTGCAGATATAGGTGCGGCTCTCGACACGGGCAACGTCGCGGGGATCGGAGCGGGACAGGAAGCTGTTGGGGCGCTTCTCGGGATTCAGGCGGATAAAGGTACCGGCGGCGACGAGCTCCTCGCAAAGCCTGTCATATTCTGCCTGGCTGCCGTCACACCAGTGGATATCACTGGGTTGGCAAAGGTCTTTGATTTGGTCGATCCAGGTGAGGAGTTTCGTGTTGGTGGTGGCCTGGGTAGAGGTCATATAGGGTAAAGCTCCGCAAATATCCCGTGGCGGATAACCACGTTTTTTCGAAGCGGTGCATTTTAGTCGTTCTTGCACAGTTTGAGTACCTGCAAATGCAAATTTGAAGGTAAAAAGGCAGTTATTCACAGCTTGTCCCCACACTGGCGCACCGGTTTTGAACGGCGAGGGGTAAAGTGGTACATTAGCGCGCTTTTTCAACCCTCTGAATTCGCTGGATTCTTCAATGACAACATACAAAATTGCCCTGCTCGATGGCGACGGTATCGGCCCCGAAATCATGGCGGAAGCCGTAAAAATCCTGAAACTGGTCGAGTCGCGCAACGACGTTGCCTTCGACCTGGTCCACACTCCCTTTGGCGCCAGCGCGTGGTTCGACACCGGCTCCTCCTACCCCGAGGAAAGCAAGGCAGTCACCGATGCCGCGGACGCCATACTGAAAGGCCCGATCGGCCTCTCCCATGAGGAATCCAAGAAGATTCCGGTGGACGAGCAGCCCGAACGCGGCGCCCTGCTGCCCATGCGCCGCCGTTACAACACCTACGCCAACTTCCGCCCGGTCTACCTGCCGAAGGGCCTGGCCCATTTTTCGCCCCTGAAGCCGGAAATCATCGGCGACGGCATCGACATCATGATGATCCGCGAACTGGTGGGCGGTCTCTACTTCGGCAAGAAGGAAACCGGCATCAACGAGGACGGCCGCCGCTACGTCAAGGAATCGCTGGAATACGACGAAGACCAGATCAAGCGCATCATGAAGGTGGCCTTCGAGACCGCGATGAAGCGCAAGAAGGTGCTGCACAACATCCACAAGTCCAACGTGCTCAAATCCAGCGTGCTGTGGAATGAGGTGATGGAGGAAGTACACGCCGATTATCCCGACGTGGAAGTGATCAACATCCTGGTGGATGCGGCCGCGACCTACCTGTGCCTCAAGCCCACCATGTTCGACACCATGGTCATGGAGAACATGTTCGGCGACATCCTGTCCGACCAGGGCGGCGGCATCCTCGGCTCGCTGGGCCTTATGCCGTCGGCGTGCGTGGGGCCGGAAAAGGCCTATTACGAACCGTCGCACGGCTCCGCACCGGACATCGCCGGCAAGAACATCGCCAACCCCTACTCCATGATCGGCAGCGTCGCGATGATGATCGACATGTCCTTCGGCATGAAGGAAGAAGCGGATAAATTGTGGCACGCGATGCAGAGCGTGTTTGCGGCCGGCTTCAGTACGCCGGATCTATCGAAAGAAGGTTCGGGGGTGAAGATGATTTCGACGTCAGACTTTGGCGACAAGGTTGCCGAGACGTTCAGCAATTCATAATTTTTATTAAGGAAAATTTTTCCTGCCGGAAGGGATGGTGTGACTTTCTTTCAAAAGAAAGTCACCAAAGAAACCCGCCCCCGAACGCCAGGCCTGCGGCTGCCCTCGCTCCGGACTTTTCCCTACGGGACCGGCTCACGCAGCTGTGCTGCGAGGTCGCCTGAAAAATCCTTGATGGATTTTTCTCCCTGGAAAAAGCCCTTCACTCGGCTGGCTCAGGGGGCCTAATTACTCCGATAAAATCCGTGCGTAAGTCTATTTCGTATGGATTCGAAAGAATACCTGCCGCTGGCTGGAATAATGCGGCACAAGCCGCGTTATTCCATAGAGAAATCAGTGTTGAATCTGTCGAAGTCTTAACCGATCGAAGCAGATTCGCCCCGTAAGGCCTGCCGAGGCGCAGGGGCATTGCAGGGTCAGCCGGCCATGGACGGCCGGCTGAGC
>Ga0181587_10000989_pt1 | contig 23618 bp, 13 predicted proteins | sample 071ome_27_FD_132463 | JGI IMG/M metagenome (GOLD analysis project Ga0181587, IMG submission 132463) | Coastal salt marsh microbial communities from the Groves Creek Marsh, Skidaway Island, Georgia - 071409AT metaG (megahit assembly) | ecosystem: Environmental > Aquatic > Marine > Intertidal... | reverse complement strand
CAATCGCACCGAACCGCCTGAACAGTTCATACATACCCCATATCGCCGCAGCCGCAACTATCGCGAGCATTCCCCAGCGCATCAGTCCGGCAAAAAACTGGGCGTCCATGAGCGGCATTTGAATCTGATACTGACTTAGCAATGCTCCGCGTCCCATCATCCACTGCCAGGCGCCATGAGCGATCAATGCTGAAAGCAGGATGGTCCCAATGCGCTCAGCGACGACTCGCTTGAACAGCAGATTAAGAAAGGGAATGACCAGCAGCAAAACCATCAATTGTCCGAGTTCAACCCCTACATTAAAGGCCAGCAAGGATGAAAACAAATGGCCGCCCGCAAACTGCAGCGTGTCTCTGAACATGAAGGCAAATCCAAAGCCGTGGACCAGACCAAAGCCGAACGTTACTATCCAGCGATGCGACAATCTCGCGCCGACAATATTCTCAAACGCCATGTAGACAATAGACAGCGCAATGAGAGTCTCGATCAGGGGCGGAAACCACAATGTACCCGGCGACAATCCGAATGCCGAGCCGATCAAAGTGATGGAGTGCGCAACTGTAAATGAAGTGATCACCGGAATCAGTCCCCGGATGCTGCGCAGCGGAATAACGAGGCAGAACAGGAATAGCAGGTGATCAAGTCCCTCCAGGATATGGACGAACCCCATTGAAACAAAGCGGTAAACCGCCTGATGCCAGCGGGGGTCAAGCAGCACCTGTCCAGGATTACCGAGATAGTTGAACAGCCGCTCACTACCCCCCGGCGTCAAGAAACGCAGCACTGTAGTAGTCTGATCAGACAGAGTTCCAAGCTGCGGATCCACGGAAAAATCCGACTGGTCTGAATTGATCGAGTAGGTAACTTGCATGTCCAGCATGCCCTGACGCCAGAACAGGTTGACGTCGTCACTGAGGGGCGGACTCAGGATGTTGGCGAGTGCGTCTTCATAACTCCCGAATGATCGATTTGACGGCAGAGAGACCCTTACTCGCTCCAGAGATTTTTCCTCGAGCTCTACTCCATTTTCAAAAAAATTAATAGATTCAGTAACATATACTCTTGCGGCATCCTGCAGCTCAAAATCCGCTTCAGAAATGACCAGGTAACCAGGGCCGCGAGTGGGGAATACGATTTCTCCAAGTGCCTCCATCGGCACCCGGAGCAGCACGTTGAGCTGGTTACCCTCCGGTTTGACAAAGGCATAAACCGTCACCCTGGAGGGGATGTCGTGGGCTTGCACCATGGTAGGAACAAGCACAACAAAAAATGGGATTAACAGCCTGATGAGGAGTTTTTTCAGGTGCGCAGATACAACATACATGGTCAAAGGTCCTGTCTCCGGGTCGTAGCGATCATTTACGACCGCGTTTGCAGCCGCACACCATAATCCAGCCTGCCAGGGTCTGGCAAGAATCATGATCTGGCGAATTAAAACCTTTGCTGCGGACCGCGCCCCGTAAAATTGTCAAAAATTGTAATAAATCAGACTATTATCATCCGGCGAGTATACGGATAGCCAGTTAGTGAGTATACTCCGCCTTGCATGACAAATCACAAGGCCCCGATGTGGGTTTTCGGAGGGTAAGAAATGTTAAAAATCAAAATGTTAATCGGAGCCTCCCTGGTAGTCGCACTGGTCGCTCTGGGTATCGGGCAGTCACAGTTGCAGGAATCTGCAGTGGCCGCCAGCAACGATGTCCTGGCACCCCACTTCCAGGTAGATCCATTCTGGCCAAAACCACTGCCCAATCACTGGATTCAGGGCCGAACCATCGGCGTGGACGTGGATGATCGCGACCACATCTTTGTAGTTCACCGGGATCAGGAGTCCATGTTTTCGCTGCGCACCGAGATCGGTCTGTACGCAGGAGTATCGGAATGCTGCACACCCGCACCGCCAATTCTGGAATTCGACCTCGAAGGTAACCTGGTCAACGCCTGGGGCGGCGCGCAGGAAGGCGCTCCTTATGTATGGCCATCTTCTAACCACGGTATAGAAGTAGCAGCGAACGGAGACGTCTGGATCGGCGGTAACGGGGGTGGTGACTCCCACGTGTTGGTTTTCACCCGTGACGGCGAATACATTCGCACTGTTGGTGTTCCTGGCAACGACCGCGACAGCAACTCTACGACGCACTTTTCCCAGGTCGCTGAAATCGCCATCGACGAATCCGCTGGCGAAGCGTATCTGGCAGACGGCTACCGAAATCGCCGAGTAGCAGTGGTGGACGTTGCCACTGGTGCTTTCAAGCGCTACTGGGGTGCCTATGGAAATCGCCCGGATGACGATGCCGATGTCACTTATACACCCGGCGAGCCTGGCCCGCAGCAGTTCCGCGGCCCAGTTCACTGCGCAGAGCCTTCCAACGACGGCCTGATTTACGTGTGTGACAGAGGAGCCGACCGAATCCAGGTTTTCCGGCCAGACGGCACCTACATCAGGGAAGTGATTATTTCTCCGGCTACCCTTTCACAGGGCTCGACCTGGGATATCGCTTTCTCTCCTGACGACGATCAGGAATTCATCTACCTGGCAGACGGCCAGAACTTCAAGATCTACATTATCGAACGCGAGTCGATGGAAGTTCTGTACACGTTTGGCGACGGCGGACGACAGCCGGGTCTGTTCTACGCCCCGCACAGCATTGCTACCGATTCCGAAGGCAATATCTACACCACGGAAACTTACGAAGGAAAGCGAGTCCAGAAGTTCCTCTATCAAGGCCACAGACCAGTGTCTCAGCGTGATCGCGCTCCGACCTGGCCAGCTGAAGAACTGTAAGAGCTCAGCTTCCTAGCTGAAAGAATAAAAACCGCAGCGGGTTCGCCCGCTGCGGTTTTTTTATTTTCCCGGGAAACCTTTAAAAGCAGACAACTCTCGGCATATACTCATGCGCTGGCACACTATAGATTACCCGGATGGCCATGTGCTGCATCGGCCGACCCGGGCGATTGGAGGAAACAACAATGAAAAAGATCAAGTTGATTACCGGTCTTTCCCTTGCTCTGGCGGTCTTGGCCCTCGGAATGGGCCAGGAAAGATTGCAAAACAAGACGGCCACAGCTGCCAATAACGACGTTCTGGCTCCGCATTTCGAGGTCGATCCGTTGTGGCCGAAGCCCCTTCCAAACCACTGGATTCAGGGTAATACTATCGGTGTCGACGTGGATGATCGCGACCATATCTTTATCGTTCACCGCAACACCGAATCGCAGTTTATGCGCATTCAGGAAATCGGCCTTTACTCCGGCGTTTCCGAGTGCTGTACCCCTGCGCCACCGATTCTGGAATTCGACATCAACGGTAACCTGATCAACGCCTGGGGTGGCCCGGTAGAAGGCGCCCCGTATGTATGGCCAGAATCCAACCACGGTATCGAAGTAGCACCCAATGGTGACATCTGGATTGGCGGCAACGGTGGCCCTGACTCGCACGTGCTGGTCTTCAGTGGAAATGGCGACTATATCCGCACAATCGGTGTCCCGGGCCAGCCGGTAGACAGCAACAGTCCGAGTCACTACGGCCGCGTTGCCGAGATTGCTATCGACGAAGCTGCCGGCGAAGCTTACTTTGCTGATGGTTATGCGCATCGCAGGGTTGCGGTGGTCGATGTGGCTACCGGAGCCTTCAAGCGCTACTGGGGAGCCTACGGAAACCGTCCTGACGACGAAGCCGACGTTACCTACACTCCAGGCGAGCCAGGTCCAGCTCAATTCCGCGGTCCAGTGCACTGCGCCGAGCCCTCTAACGACGGTCTGCTGTATGTGTGCGACCGCGGCGCCGACCGTATACAGGTGTTCCGAAAAGACGGTACCTATGTGCGCGAGGTCATCATTTCGCCCAATACGCTGGCCCAGGGTTCCACATGGGATATTGCTTTCTCACCGGATGCAGACCAGGAATTCATCTACCTGGCTGACGGCCAGAATTTCAAGATCTACATCATTGATCGAGAATCGATGGAAGTGCTTTACACCTTTGGCGACGGGGGCCGTCAGCCCGGCCTGTTCTTCGCACCACACAGTATTGCTACCGACTCCGAGGGCAATATTTACACAACGGAAACCTACGAAGGAAAGCGCGTTCAGAAGTTCCTATATCAGGGTATGAGACCAGTAACCGTGCGTGACCGCGCGCCAACCTGGCCAGCCGAAGCACTGTAAAATTATTGCTGCTGGTAAAAAAAGCCGCGTCGATGAATCGATGCGGCTTTTTTAATGGCCAATATCTCGAGCTGTGGCACCCGTTCTCGCCTCCTGCGCTTCGCCATGTGTAATTTTACCCACGCCATTCCCATGGTCGTGCGAGAGGCATATACTGCGATACACTGTACTTCAACAATAAACCAATCAGGACAGTGCCATGAAGCTTACCACCAAATTCTTCCTTGTCCCCGGAATTGCAGCGATATTGCTGCTGGGTCTGGGGCTTGGTCAGCAGCAACTCCAGCAAACCGCGGATGCCGCCAGCGGATCGCAGATGGTTCCCCACTTCGAAGTTGATCCTTTCTGGCCACAACCGCTACCCAACAAGTGGATCCTGGGGCGCACCATTGGGGTCGCAGTGGACGACCGCGACCATATTTACATCGTGCACCGCGATCAAAATAGTATGTTCATGAACCAGGAAATTGGATTGACACTGGGCCGTGCCGAATGCTGCAGTGCGGCCCCACCGATACTGGAATTCGATATCGACGGAAATCTCATTAATGCCTGGGGCGGGCAGTCCCCTGATGGCGAATATGTGTGGCCGGAATCCAATCATGGTATCGAGATTGCGCCGAACGGGGACATCTGGATCGGCGGCAACGGCGGCGGAGACTCCCACGTGCTGGTGTTCTCCCGTGACGGCGATTACATTCGCACTGTCGGAACTCCGGGAGAGGATATCGACAGTAACAGCACGACCCATTACTCCCGGGTCGCTGAAATAGCAATCGATGCCAGCGCCGGGGAAGCCTATTTTGCCGACGGCTATGGTAACCGCAGGGTTGCTGTCGTTGATGTTGCGACCGGGGCATTCAAGCGCTACTGGGGAGCCTACGGAAACCGTCCCGACGATGACGCAGATAACACCTACATTCCCGGCGAACCGCTTCCACAGCAATTCCGTGGACCGGTACACTGCGCCGAACCGTCCAATGACGGGCTGGTTTACGTTTGTGACCGCGGTGCCGACAGAATTCAGGTATTCCGAACCGATGGAACTTTCGTTAAGGAGGGCCAGGTTAATCCAATGACCCTCGCCGGCACTACCTGGGATCTTACCTTCTCGCCCGATGAAGATCAGGAATTTCTTTACCTAGCTAACGGCGGTGATTTCAAAGTTCACATCCTTGATCGCGAGACCCTCGAGGTCCTTTATTCGTTTGGTGAAGGCGGCAGACAGCCAGGCTTGTTCTTCGCACCCCATAGCATAGTGACCGACTCCGAAGGCAATATCTACACAACGGAGACTTACGAGGGTAAGCGGGTGCAAAAGTTTGTCTATCAGGGTATGACTCAACTGGCGAACATTCGAGACGGCGTGCCCGCCTGGCCTGACAGTGCGTTCAATAACTGAGTCCCGAGCCAAATTGCGTATAAGGCCACCCTCAAGGTGGCCTTATTGTTGTAGAGTCGATAAGAAAAAGGTCACGACCTGAAACTTAATGCGATAAACCAATGGAACCACCTCAAGCTGTAGCAACGGAGTAAGATTATGAAACTTATCCTGTCTGTTTTTGCCCTATTCATGGCAATATTGACACCAGTTTTCGCGGCAGAAGAAGTCTCGGTAAATTTTGTCTACGAGGGCACTGTCCGACCCGATTTCAGCAATATGTCCCGAGGGCCGCTCAGGGTGGGCGAATTTACCGACAGCCGCGGCGGCAACCCCAACCTTATTACCGACGGGGCTGGTGGTTTTGTCGCGGACAAGCCTCTGGCTGACATCGTCAGGGACGCGCTGGTTCAAGGTCTTACGAAAGGTAATGCTGCGCTTGTTGAATCCGGCGAAAACATGACACTGGTTGGGAATATTGTTTCTTCCGAGGCAGAACTGTTAGACAGTAACGGCATTGAATCAATCCAACTTACCATCAGGACCCGCGTTCAATTGCAGGGCTCCGGCCGCACAATTTGGGAGACGGTATTGTTCGGTCGCGGAACAGCGCCTGCGGCAGGCGGAATCTTGGAAGCAATTTCAGGTGCGATGGACCGCACAATTCGGGGACTGGTCCAGGATGATTACTTCCTGATCGAAGTACGGTAATTCAGCCTTTCTTCCCAATAAGGAACTCAACGGGGAAAGCATCCCAGGCTTTCCCTAAGGTCCCCTGCCGGTAACTGGGGCAATTCGGGGAACAGATCCAGGCCGGACAGCCGCTCTACCTCGCCAAGGGACACAATACGATCACAGTGATGAACATGAAAAGGCAGATCCTGGGGAAAAAGAAATGACCCCACCTGCCCCTCTGCATCGACAATCACCTTGAAAAATCCTGTCGGCACCAGGTAAGGAGTGCTCTCGACTGCACCTGACTCTGCGGCCACGAGTTCCTCGGCATATATCGGTCCAGTTATCACATATAGCGAGTCGGTCCGATTGGCGAGATTTCTTACGGCCCATTCCAGCCCGTACCAGGATCCGCGGTTCAACTCGCTGTTTCGGGGTACCATATTGGTCAGATAATTGATCTCGGACCAGAAAGGCGTACCCGCGAAGCTAACCAGGGGTGCAAAAGAGCTCAGGCCAATCTGACGGCCCTCAGGCGACACTTCAAAATCCTCTGGATGCAAGGTATCGGAGACGAAGGGGTCGCGCAGCGGAACACGCGATAGATTGGTCGCCACGCCGATTGAGCCCGGGGTTACAATGTAGGCGACCCAGTCAGCTATTTTGTTTTCAGTATTGAAAGACAGTGTATAGAGCGCGCGAGCAATTATTTCATTGCCAGCGGACGCACCCGAGGGACATCCGCCGAGGCAATGGGCGAAGCGAACGGTCTCTGCCTGCAGAGCCCCGCTGCCGAGTATACAAACTGCGGCAGTTAGCAGATTGCAAAAGGACCTGGCATGTCTTGTGTCGAATTTCATCGTAGTGCTCTGCTTAACGCGGCCGCCTGTTCTGGTCAAACCGGAATTTCGTTGCAATCTTTACAATGCAAAGCTAACCCGCAAGAATTTGACCAGTGATTCAAACGGGCCTTAGGCTATATCAGCATCCCGAGGTTTTCAATTGCCAAAAATAACTGCCAATATCCCATATTTATGACGGGTCATCATTCCTCTCGCTTCTGAAGGGACACAAAACTACTATCTGAAAGTTAAAATTACCGATCTTTGCAAGATTCAGGAAGCATTGCTTTCTATCTGCTTTTATCATACGCGCGTTTTGAAAGCCGCAATGTTTATTGCCTACAACTGAGGTCAGCTTCCTATGCTCAACTTCCGTGTTTTTATCCAGTTTTTGGTTGCAGCTCTGCTTGCCGGCGGTGCAAGTTCCACCGCCATTGCCCAGCGAATTAGCGATTTTTCGCTTATCGACCATCAGGGCAAGTTTCATCAGGTCAGCCGCTATGCGGACCACGATGCGATGGTGCTATTCATTTACGATAGCAACAGCGAAGTGGTGCAGGATGCGCTGCGCGATCTCAACCGCGAAATCGAAAGATTTAGCGATCAGAATGTCGCCTTCTTTATGCTTGAATCCTCCGGGCTTGCCGACAAAGCAAGAATCTCCGCGGCGGCGGAAGCCGACGAACTTACGATTCCGGTGCTGATCGATGATACCCAGACAGTCTCCGAACTGCTGGGCGTCACCCGCGCGGCCCAGGTTATCGTCATTGATCCGGCCGCCCGAGCAGTGATTTACAATGGCTCACTGAATGACCGGTTCACGGAGGGAAGCGATCGGCGTCGCGCCCGCAATCATTACCTCAGGGAAATTCTGGAAACAGTGGTAGAGGGAGGTGAAGTAACCGTGGCAGGGCAACCCAGCAGCGGTGAAGCCGTTGCTTTCAATTCCCGTGATCAGCATTCGGCATCGGGGCTCGACTACGCGGCCGACATCGTGCCTATCGTTGAGCGCCGCTGTGTTTCCTGCCACCAGGACGGCGGTATTGCGCCGTTCGCCATGAACAGCCACCAGATGTTACAAGGGTGGTCGCCCATGATCAGAGAGACTTTGCTCACCAAGCGCATGCCTCCTGCACAAATTGATCCGGATTACGTGCATCTCTTCCAGGATCAAAGCTTGATCACGACTGAAGAAACCCAGGCGCTCCTGCACTGGATTGATGCCGGATCACAAAACAACAGCGGCTTCGATCCGCTGGCGGAAATGATTCAACAAGCGCCTGAATGGGAATTATCAGAACGCTGGGGTGAGCCGGATATGTTAGTGCAGATCCCACCCCAGGAAATTCCCGCTACCGGTGTGGTGGACTACCGCAATATCGTGTTACCACTCAACAACGAAGAAGAGCTCTGGGTCAAAGGTGTCGAGTTCAAGCCCGGCGACCGTCAGGTTCTTCACCATATCATCGCCTTTACGTTTGGCGGCAATGGCATAAATCAGTTTGAAATACTGAATCAGGGAATTGGTATGGGCGCCTACGCTCCCGGCAATGCACCAAATACATTTCCCGACAATACCGGATATCCCCTGCGCGCAGGGGGCGGCCTGTTGTTACAAATGCACTACACCACGTCCGGCAAGGAAACTGTCGACGCCTCGGAGATAGCCATATATCTGCATGATGAAAAGCCCGAGAAGACTGTATACGGTGGGTCCGCTTCCGATCTGAACATCGCCATTCCACCTCATGCCAGGCGTCATCAGATGACAGCTTCTAAAGTATTCGAGGAAGATATCTACTTGAGCATGCTTGGACCTCACATGCACTATCGAGGTTATGATGCGGACTTTACGTTGGTTTATCCGGACGGAACAAGAGAACAGGTTCTGAATGTGCCCAACTACCAGTTCAACTGGCAAACTACCTATGACTTCAAGGAACCCATGTTTGTCCCGGCAGGAACCGAAATCGTATTCAATGCGACATTCGACAACTCAGAGACAAACCCGTTCAATCCCGATCCGACGGTTGAGCTTAACTTTGGTGAGCAAACCTGGCAGGAGATGTTCTTCGGCTTTTATCAGTACTACGAAGCGGATAAGTAGAGGCTGATCTTGACCGACATGAAAAGCCCGGGCTCAGCCCGGGCTTTTCATTTTCAAGAAATTCCCAGGAATTGATCAATTGTCCGGGCTGGACGTCAGGGCAAGTCAAGAACCAATCGGAATCCGATGCTATCATTACGCACCCCCGGATCCACTCCTCCCCGAACAGCTGCGCGGATATTGGCGGCGCTATCCGCATAAGATCCTCCTCGCATGACCCACAGTGCATCGCCAGCAAGGTTATCGCGATCATCATCGGAGGTATAGGGATAAGGTTGAAGCGGGCTGCGAGTCAGCTCCCACACATTGCCGCTCATGTCCGAAAGATCATATTGGCACTCCGGGCAGGCATAGCTCCCAACGGGTTGTGTCGATGAAGATGCGAAATTGGCACGTCCCTGCGCTGGCTGATTGCCCCAGGGATAAATCAACCCATCCCGGCCTCGCGCTGCTTTCTCCCACTGGGCTTCAGTAGGCAAACTGATTTGCCATCCGGAATCGAGTAGCTCTGCAAGCATTTGAGGAGTCGAATCGCTTTGCATTAGACGATTCTGTAGCCAGCGCGCGTAAGCCAGAGCATCGGTCCAGGTCACATTGGCGACAGGATTAGTTGGCCCGGCAGCGAGAGTTTCCGAAGCAACCGCCCGCCCGGTGTCATTAACGAACTCCTGATACTGGGCGACGGTGACCTCGTATCGACCAATGTAAAATTCCGGCAGGTCGACGGTTCCCTGCCTTGCGAACTGTGACCAGCGCTCGTTCTCGTACGCCTGGCGATCAATGGCAGGATCGGATCCCATCAGAAATTCGCCCGTGGAAATGACCACGAACCCCAGTAGCGGCTCGTCAGGCAATTGCCAGAAAATATCGCTAAACCCGGTTAGATTTTCATAGGAGCTGACAATTGCAGAATTTTCCCGTTGCAACGCCTTGCGACCCTGCACACCCATCCAAAATGCCACGAACACTATCAGGACTGTCAGGATAATAAAGCCGACACTGCCGCTTCTGTATTCGTTAATCCTCGCTGGCGGGTCGATTGCTGACCCGGCTTGAGGATCACCCGGATTCGAAGTCATAAACTGGCTACTTGCGCTCTGCAGGCAAATGCCCAGCCATGCTCACAGGCTCTCCGATAAAGCTCCGATTGGGCCATATCCATCAGATTGAGGCCTCCCTGCCTGAGCATGAGCCGCAAATCGAGCTCGCGGGGGTTTTCGTGAGAAATGATTGAAGGATCCAGCAGGTTGACGCAGCCCGCCTGGAATTTGAGTTCGCAAGCTCGTGACAAATATCCCAGTGCAAGCTCACGATCCGGCACCACAATTTGTCCCTGAAGATAATGAATACCCAGTTCGTTACAGGCCCAGGCAGAATTATCACCGCAGTACGTAGACTCCAGCTGCAACAATCGATCACAACTATTACTCAGGCCGTCTGCGCAGGCCTGCTGCCAGAAAGGAATACTGTCACCAGTATGGCGACCATCGGTCTTGCCCAGCATAGACATGCTGCCAAAGATAAGAACCCAGACCGCCATGTGCGCCAGATTAGGTCGCCAGGCAGCCCATTTGTCGTTCCACACATTCACCAGATTCTCGGAGCCAATAGATCGAACATAGCGGTCTATCCAGATAACGCTCAAATTGAGCAGCGGAACGCAGAGCAGCTTGTCGTAAAACGTCGGGACACCCACTGCACCCAGTAATGAGTACAAAACGAATACCCCCAAACCGTAAAGCGCGCCAAATATAGTTTTCCCCAGTGGCGTCCGCGGCGAGGTCGAGGGATCGGTTACCAACAGGTGCAGTCCAAGAAAAACTGCAGCCGGAATCTCAGAGTCGATAAAATAGGGAACTCCGGACACCGCGGAGTAAATCGCACTGCCGCCGAATAGCACTATTGCAGCCGTGCCCGCCACGAGGGTAATTGAAAAGAAATACATCACTACCAGCCCAATAAGAAACAGGAAGGTATAGATATTGGGCGCCAGAGTCAGGGTCGATGCAATTTCCCGCCCCCAGGTCAGATCGGTAGTACCGGTTGCTATCAGCACCAGGGAAAACAGCCCCAGCGCAAACGCGGAGGGGTTAAAGATATGGACTCGCCTGCCTTCCCGCTGCCAACGAACAAATTCTTTACCCATAAATCCGGCCGCGATCATCAGGAACTGCATGTAAAACCAGTCGTCGCGAAACCACAGGAACAGGTTGATGCTGAAAATAATGGGAATTGGTCCGAAACCCAGCGTGTACTGCTCCCTTCTGTTCCAGGCCAGCAGCATGTCGAAACTGTAGGCAAACAATATCTGCCCTAACAGCAACCACAAATGCTCATATACCGGCTGCCAGAAATAGCCCCAGTAGAGATAAAGACTGCCCTGCACCATCGCCTGAATATAGTGCTGGGGCCGCAATACTATATCGAAGGCGCGGGCAGTGCCCTGGCTCCTGAAAAGCAGAAAACTGTAACCCGCCCAGGCAGCGATAAACAGGGACGCGCCCCAAAATGACCAGGCCAACGTAGGATTGAGCTGAACTCGTGGACTCAGTGACAGGGTAAAAATGGCCGCGGCCAGCAACAGCGGAATCAGCATGGGTTGCAGAGAACTGGTGGTCTTCTGGAGCGTCACTGCTCCAACGGGGGAGCTGATCTGAGGAGCTGCTGATGAATTCCTGCTGCGCCGTTTCTTGCCTGCGGCCATTATGAAAATTCCTGCTGATGTGAGTCTTGAGTGCGAGAAGCATAAACCACCTTATCGCCTAATTCAATTTGACGGCAAAGGCTTAAACCGTTGGCCAAAAAGGTTTTTTTGAATCACCACCGGGGCGACGCCAATCCTTCTCATGAGCGTAGCTTCTCAACTTGAAAGAACCAGTGATGTGACAAGATGAGCCAGAAAGTGGCGAAATTCACTCACCGCAGACCCGGGCGTAAATTCATTTTGAATAATAGTATCAATTGATTATGAAACTGGCACAATTTCTGAATGGACCCAGCGATATAATCAGATACCTGATTCACACTTATCTGCAATGACAATTAAGAACGCAACGAGAATTGGAGAACGGCATAATGACCGACCATGAACAGGAAACCAGTAACCATCGCGACAATGAACCTTCTGAGCCTGAATTCCAGGGATTCTCCAGCGATGGCAGAAAGACTGCGGAGGCCGAGGCAGAGACAGAAGCGAAGGCTCACACGCAACAACAAGAGCATAAGATTTCGGGAAAGCTGGGGAACCGAGATAATCGAGAAAATCAGAACATCTGGCCCCAACTTCGCAAGCTACTGGTTTTTCAGTTCAAGTTATACATCGATGCTGCACGGGACCTGTTGATGAGCCCGATGTCGATCGCGGTGTTTATTATCGACGTGGTGCAAGGCAACCAAGATAAAGACTCTCTTTTTGAATCGCTGTTGCAGATAGGGCGCAGGACGGAGAAAGCCATCAACCTGTTTAACCAGCACAATGTCTCTGACGAAAACATTGGGGGTATAGACTCAATTCTCCTGCACGTGGAAGACGCGGTACGGAGGGAGTACACCGAAGGCAGCGTATCAGCCAATGCACGAGACTCCATTGAGAAATCTCTCGACAGGCTGCGAACCAGTCTCAAGCAGTCTGGTAAGAAAGACTAATAACTCTCCACCGGAGCCAAATGCCATTCGCTCGCCACTTTTTACACGCTCCATAAAAAAACGGCGATGATATCTCATCGCCGTTTTCCAATTCCGATAAATACGAGGCGGCTGCGCCTCAACCTATCGTTAGTGACGTCTTAGAACGACCACAGTGCGCGGGCATACCAGCGACGGCCTCGGCCATCAAAAACCTGTGCGTCATACTGCAGTGCACCTTCCTCGTACCGAGGAATCTCTGCATTGAACGCATCCAGCAGACCGACTGTGAAGCGGGTGGTACCCCAGCTCGCGTTGTCCCAGTCATGGGAATAGTTGTACTGAAAATCCCAGCTGTCGTAGCTGTCGATCTTGCGAGTCAACAATCCACGGCGGAAGTCGCTGGAGGTCTGGTAGGAATTGTCATAAAAGAGGTTCTGATAGGAACCAATATGACGGTTGATCGCAGTCACACTGTGACGGTCTCTGGCCCAGGACAGGGTCAGACGTCCCTTGTTATCAGGAAGCGATCGCACCAGGTTGTTGTCGCCGGTAGTTCCCGCCGCATCAAATAGCCCCGTATCCAGAAGACCCTTCTCCAGCCCGGGCACGTCACTGATCTCGTACTGACGCACATGGGTGAAGTCGATACCTGCCCGGAAACGACCCCAGTCGTTATCCCAGTTATAACCCAGCTTGACATCAACACCATCTGCTTCAATCTGACCGGCGTTGATTGCGCTCAAGGTGAGCGTGATCAGACTCGCATTAGTAACACCAAAGGCCCGCTGAATCCCGTTTACGTAGTAGGCACGGGGGTCCACGACACAGTTCAGACGTTCCGGTGAGTCTGCGCCGTACTGCGCTGTGAGAGCATCGGGGTCACAGGCGTAGTAAGGATTCGGCCAGGCGCTCTGATTAGCAGGAATGGAGTTATTGTAAATGTAGTTACTCTTGTCCTGCGAGGCTGCCACGAAGGCTTCAATTTCCGGCTTGAGGGCCGAGATTGGCGGTTCGGGCAACACTCGGTCTCGCACATCGAAACGCCAGAAGTCTGCCTGCACACTCAAGCCCTCGAGGGCCCCGTCTGGTGTCCATATAAATCCGGTGCTGTAGGTGTCGGCGTATTCGTTGCCCACATCCGGAGCTGGTCCACCCAAAGTGTAGGTGAATTCGGTCTCGGAATTGTCATCCGTCGGTGTATCTCCCTCACCTCGATACGGATCCACCAAACCGGCTCGCACCTTCTGATTGGAAATCGGATCTCGGAAGACCACACTCGAAGACTCAAGACCCTGCTGGATAATCGCGATGTTGGGTGCCCTGAAGGATTGCGACCAGGATGCGCGCATTAACAGGGTGTCAACAGGACGCCAGCTCAACGCGACTTTAGGTGATACTTCGCTACCCACATTGCCACCGTAATCCTCATACCGCAAGGCCACCTGGCTTTCTACGTTTTCCCAGAAAGGTATGGAAAATTCCGTAAAGACCGCAGTCGTGTCCCGAGTAAAATCATACTCAAAGGAGCAAAGCGCACACTCAAAATTGTTCGAAACCTTGTGATAGACCGTCTCAAAGCCATTTGCCTCGGTGGGCCATTCCAGAATTCGCTGAGGCAACCCCGGAATGTTCAGGTCGTTCGAATGAGACAGCGTATTGCGCTCACGATACTGCGCGCCGAACGCGAATTGCGCCATACCACCGCGCATTTCAAACAGTTCGCCGGATACTACCGCATCAAATACTTCTAGCTTGTTGCGCTTGTCGGTTCGCAGCACTTCGAGATTCATCCAGTCCATCAGTTCCCGAGAGTTTGCCAAAGACGGATCCGTCAGCGAAGTCAGGTATGGATTGTAGAACATACATCCATCCTGTCCGTGATTCGTGCTCGTCAGTGCATAGGACAGACTTTCTCGGGTCGTGAACACGAACTCGGGGAAGAATGTCTGGATGAGACCGGGCGCATAGTAATCCCAGGCCGAAGGAACTGCTGCCAAAAACGGGTATGGAGAATTCTGGGCATCAACAAAGTTGAAGTCTGCGACGCCATTGGGGGTACAGTTAGGACCACCCAGTCCATTCGCCGCCATCTCGGCCCGCTCCCGGTTGAAGGTCCTGTAACTGGCTTCCAGGCTTGATTCGCTGAATGCGTAGCTGACATCGTAGTCCAGAACACGGCCACCGAGCTCGAAATCACCCCGCAGCCCCACCTGGAAACTGCCTGAAGCAGTCTCCGTGGTATTGAATTCACCACCGACGCGCGGTAGTCCGTCGCGCACAGATTGGTAGGACGCTACGTTTGGTCCGCCATTGTAACCGGCCACCGGTGCGTTGGGGATATAAGTCGGTGGAGTGAGACCGATCCGGTCAGCGAAGTAACCCAGCTCAAGTGGAGCACCCACCGCGTAGCCAATTCCGGGCGCAGCCGGCACCCTCCCATAGGCTCCGGGCTGCGCCAGGAATACCGTCGGGCCCCGCGATGCATTGTAACCGTCGTCAGCTCGTATGGTGGACAAATTCGAGTAATGCCCGAACGCATAGAGTTCGGTACCGTCGTCAAACGCATGGTTCAGCGAAGCGGCAAAACTATTACGCTCTGTTTCGTTGGCGATAAACTGGTACTCCGAAGTGTCTTCACGACAGACTCCACTGCGCTCTCCCCGCTGCTCGCGCAGGGTACCTATTATTAAAGGGGTTCCGTCTGCTGAAGTTACCGTGCTACAGCCAGGATCGGTGAATACCGGATCGGGCTCGCCGCCGTTAGCAACGTTGTACGCCATAATGTCAGTGTTCAACCAGCCCGGTGCCAGCTGCGCACCAAAGGCAGGAACCGCGATAAGGGTTCCAGCCGAACCCACCGTGTCCAGAAATTGCGAGTTTTCATCGATGAAGTTGCCGTAGGAGACATTCACGGGGTCGCGTTCGAAGCGTTCGGCAGACAATACGATGTTGGTGTTACCATCACCGGAAGACCAGCCCCATATCGCGCTCAAGGTAGCGTCGAATAGATCTCCAGCTGCCTCGATGCCCTGCAGGTCACCGTAGAGCTCAAAACCTTCAAATTCCGTCCGCATGATCACGTTGACCACACCGGCAACCGCATCGGCACCGTACAGTGCTGATCCGCCATCCGTCAGTACCTCAATACGCTCGGTCATCACCAGAGGAATGGAGTTCAGATCGACGAATTCGCCGCCAGTTCGGGTTGTGGCTCCCGCCGGCGCCATTCGCTTGCCGTTGATCAGTGTCAGCGTGGAGTTCTCGCCGAGGTTCCTCAGGTTGACGTTGGCAGTACCTTCTATCTGGCTATATTCACCTCCGTTCTCGCCAGACACCTGAGCGTTGGTTACTGAACCCGAGTTGATTTCCAGGTTCTTAATCACGTCCCAGATTACAGCCGCGCCCTGAGCTTCAATGCTCGCACGATCCACAACCTGAACCGGAGACGGCGCGTCGAGAGGCGTACCCCTGATAAAGGAACCTGTAACAATAACCTCTTCTATCTCTTCTTCGTCCTGCTGCGCCATCGCAGGCATCACGAATGTGGATCCAGCAAGCATAACCGCGAGCGTCACCGCTCTGCGTTTGCCAGGATAATTGTTGCGCATTTCAACCCCCTTGATATGGATTCTAATTCTGTTACTAACGAGCATTACTTTTCTTTATCGACTGCGTAGTGCGAATCGGAAGTGTGGCCATAAACACGTATCTCTTCAGGCCGCCGCCAGTGTGAGCTGGCGCTAACGAAAAAGCGATATAACACTCGTAAGAGCTGCAGTATAGGCGATATCAATCAAGTGCTGCAATGTGTTTACGCTGGGCAATTGCGACGCTTTTGTCGCCCGTCTACATTTGAGATGTCGCAATAATTTCCGCGTTCCGGCCCGAAAATAGCCCACTTACTGCCATAAACGTGAATTGATCACTATTGGCAACTGCCTGGTGACGTGTACAATCCTACTCTAACCTGTTTTACCCGGCGATCTGAATGGAATATCAACCTCCCGAAGTCGAACGTGAACTCATCAAGGTGCATGCCAACGACATCAGTATAGGCATGTACATGGCCTATCCTGATCGACCATGGTTGGACACACCTTTCCTCTTTCAGGGCTTTCTGCTCGATAGCGAATCCCTGCTGGAGAAAGTACGCGCAGAATGTGAATTCATCTACATCGACAAGGGGAAATCTCTGCGTGTGCGGCCGCCCAAAGTGGCTACGAGCATCCCGGCAGCAGTCAAGCCAGCCGAAAAATCCGTCATGTCGCCTATAGACAGACGGCGGATGAAAACTGCTGATCCCAAGCGATATGAGATCAAGGCACCCATTGAAAAGGCGTTCAGCACTGCGTACAAATCACGCGAGATCGCCAGAGACTCGATGAAAAAAGCCCTTGAGGAGGTGAAAACCGGCGAGGGTATCAACGTGACGCGGGTCAGGGGTTCAGTGAAGGCCTGCGTGACCAGTATCGTGGAAAATCCCAATGCCCTGCTCTGGCTTAGCAGATTGCGTAATCGACACGAATATACAGCGGAACACTGCATGAATGTCGGTATCCTGGCGATCGCCATGGGCCGTCACCTGGGGCTTGACGAAACGGCACTCGAAACCCTCGGACTCTGCGGCATGCTGCACGACATCGGCAAGATGCAGATCGACGAGGAAATTCTGAGCAAACCGGGTCGTCTCACCGAGGATGAATTTTCTGTAATCAAAGGTCATTGTGAGATAGGCAAGGAAATCCTTGAGAAGGATCCAAACGTGCCCAAGGAAGCCATTGAGGCTGCCTGGGGGCATCATGAACGTATCGATGGCCTGGGCTATCCGAGAGGCACAAAGGCCAATACCCTGGGACTGTACACGCGCATCATTTCCATCGTGGATGCCTATGATGCGATCACCACAAACCGCAGCTACGACCGCTCGCGGCCCGCCACCGAAGCAATCAAGATCCTCTTTTCATGCCGCGACTCGCAGTTTGACGGCTGGCTGGTTGAGGAATTCATCGCCTGCCTGGGAATCTATCCGACCGGGTCACTGGTGGAACTTCGCAGTGGAGAAGGCGCGGTGGTAATCGACAGCAACAAGACCAGCAGGCTGTTTCCGAAAATTTCAATTGTGCTGGATGAAAACAAGCGATCTCGGCATCCCCTGGTCGTCGACACCAGTAATTACCAGCAGCACCCGAGTGGCAGGACAATCAAGACCGTACTGGACGAAAACGAGTACAATATTGACCTCGAATCCGTCTTTTCGCAATTCCTGAACTGAGCGCGGCAAATTGCCGCGGCTTAGATCAAGGCAAACGATACGCGACTAGTGCCCCGGGGAAATCGGTTCTGGAACTGCCTACCTGAACAACAATGTACTGCCGCCCCTCGTGCATATAGGTCATCATTCCATATTGGCCTGGCGCAGGCAGAGGCACGCTGCCCAGGACTTCACCGGTGAATTTATCCCGGGCGTTCAAGGTGAGTGGCGCATCCGGCACCATTTGCGCCATTCCCTCACTAAGCGCTCTGGTCTGCACCAATATGTCACCCATAGGCATCTGGATCGACCAGCCTTCGCCACCCGTGTTAGGAATATCAACCCCCTGTAGCAACGGGTGGTTTCTGATCTCCTCCGGTGTCTCACCTACAGGCAGCGACCACACCTTGTCACCGCTATTCATCTGGTAGGCAGTCAACTGGTTGTTCATTCTTTTATAGAGAGTAAGTCCGTCTATACGAGGCAGACCTCCTCCTCCACCCGGCAGCCACGCCGCCACGGTCGTCCCGGTGGTCGGAGTGCTATTAGGGGTCGCGCCGCCAGCGCCGGGTTCCGGATAATTGGGGTTGTCGCGATCGACTCCATTAGTAGGTCGCATGAATCCGGGCGCGGTGCAGGTACGTCGATGGGAATTAAACATCAGCCCAGTATCCGGATCTGCAACCGGAGGATGCGGAATGATGTTGCCTCCGCCCTGACAACCTACGTTATTCAAAAACGGGTTGTCATGGTTCTCCGGAAGCGCCGGCACGTAAAGCCCGCCGACTTGAAATTGGCTAAGAATTTCAAGCGCCTGATTTTTTAATTGAGGTGTGTAGTCGATAACGAAATCGTCAGTGATTCCGGTAAGAATGATGGGATCAACCGGCTCCGGCCAGGTCGGATAGGGCTGCGTTGGGGACGTGTAGTTGCCTGGCACCTGCGTCTGTATCACCGCCCGATCCTCAATCGGCCAGATCGGCTCCCCGGTTTCTCGATTAAACGCAAACACGAGACCCTGCTTGGTATTCTGGATCAGCGCCGGTATCTGGCGACCGTCGATGTTCAGATCCATCAAGATGGGCGCGGTGGGTAAATCGTAGTTCCACTGATCACTGCGATGAATCTGGAAATGCCAGCGACGCTCTCCTGTTGCTACATCGAGGGCCAGCACACTGCCACCGAACAGATTGTCGCCGGGCCTGTGACCAGCGTAGGATTGCACAGTCGACGCATTGGTCACCATGTAGACCAGCCCCAATTCCGGATCAGCAGACGCCGGTGTCCAGGTCGAAATATCTCCGGACCAGCGCCACGCGTCGTTCTGCCAGGTCTCGTGCCCAACTTCTCCTGGCCTGGGAATGACATGAAATTTCCAGAGGAACTCGCCGGTTGCTGCGTCAAAGCCCATGATATCGCCCGGCACATTCTCTATTCGGGTCTGGCCGTAGCTTGGCTGATGCCCAACCAGCACAACCACCACGCCATTAACTACGATCGGCGGTGCCGAGGCGGTGACCATGCCCAGTTCACGAGGAATGCCATAATCCGGGTCATAGCTACCACCGGCGACCACGTAGTCCTGCCATGGTCCCCAACCATCTACTAGTCTGGGGATCAGATCAATGACACCGGTTTCCGGGTACCCACCGACAGGGAAATCTGCACCCCAGTTTTCCAGAGGCTGACCAGTTTTGGCGTCCAGCGCCCACAGAAAGAATCCCGGTGTTGTAATATAAATCACGCCGCGTCCGTTAACTTCCGCATAAGCGACACCCTTGCCGTAAGCCTGACGTGGGGAACGCTGGTGGCGAATGGTTTCCGGCTCTCTGAAGGTCCACAAAGTTTCACCGCTCGCGGGATCGATGGCGATTACCTGGCGGCGAGGCGTTGCCACGGTGTATAACGTGCTGTCCACGTATATAGGAGTGGATCTAAAAAAGTAATCCAGATTGGGTCCAAAATTGTCACTGCGCCAGGTCCACGCAACCTCCAGGTCCTCGAAATTATCCCGATTAATCTGGTCCAGCGGCGACGAACGGGTATTACCCATATCGCCGCCCAGATAACGCCACTCGCCATTTTCGGTTCCGGGCAATCGCTGAGCCACGACTGTTATGGAACTAAAAGTTAATATTGCTGTCACCAATGCGGCGACTGCTCCTCGAAACTGCCTGACGGGTAGCACAATACGCATGACTGTCATTCTCCTGAATATATTTTCTTTTTACCGGCTCGACGAACTATTGCAAATTTCTGGCTATTCCTTCAAGAGTGTCGACCAGCGCATCCAGCCGTTGTCGGCTGGCACCACTCTCACCTGCCGCCAGCTCGACATAGGATTCCGCCAGCAGATCAAGTTGTCTCGCAGCGGCACGATCACTGTTGCCGGCAGCGAGGCTTACTTCCGCCTGATTCAGCACTGCCTCAAGCTCCTGCTTTTGCGCGTCGGTCACAATCTCGCTTCGCTGCAGTTGATCCAGATAGGCACGGGCGACGACCGGCACATCCGGCCAGGTTACCCGCTCCTGTGTTTGCGCGTTGACAACTGCATTGGCTTCCCGCAGAGACGCAGCATCTATTTCATTGCGGGTCAGAAAATCACTGGGTTCAAGGGCGAACACGTCGAGACCGCGCACAATCTCCGTGCCGTAGACATAACCACCATACCAGTAAGCTGACCAGTAACCGCCAGTAACCAGTTCCTCTTCATCAATCGGTCCACGATCGAAGAATGCGATCTCAACCGGATTCGCGGAGTCGGTAAAATCTACCACTGATATTCCGCCCTGATACCAGGCCTGAACGAATATATCGCGCCCGGGAACAGGGACGAGGGATCCGTTGTGCGCCACACAGTTTTCAGTCTCTGTCTGCGGTGCGGGGAGCTTGTAATGGCTGCGGAATTGCAGTTCGCCATCGACGATGTCATAAAAAGCGTTGGCCCCCCAATCGATTGGATCCTGAACGCGACAGCGAGGACGTCCACCACCACCCCATTCGTCGGTGAAGATCACCTTGTCACCTGCGTTGTTAAATGTCGCCGAGTGCCAGTAGGAAAACCCCGGATCGATAACTTCATCGAGACGCTCCGGATTTGCCGGATCGGAGATATCCAGCAGAATGCCATTACCGGAACAGGCACCCGCCGCGAGTCCAAGCTCCGGGAAAGTGGTGATGTCGTGGCACTGATTGGTCTCGCGCGTGAGTTGGGTATCTGGACCGTGATCGCCTCCGCGCCACAGACCCGCCAACACGCCTGATTCCTCATTGGCGAATACAAAGGGTCTGTTCACTATCCTCGCGTCCTGTGGACGAGCCTTGGGAATCTCCACCACCTCGATTCGATAAAGTGCGGTTTCAGGATTTTCGAAAGGCGAGTCATCCGAACAGCCGGCCAACTCCTCGTCGTCTCTGACCCGACTGGTGCCGGACACATAGATATAAATGTTTTCCCCCTCTTCCGAAACAACTGTGTGGGTATGGGAGCCTCGACAGGTTTGCACGGCGGCCACCTGTGCCGGCATCCTGGGGTCGCTGATGTCGAATATACGGATTCCCTTGAAGCGGGCCTCGCTTACCGGATCGGCAACTCCCTCCAGGCCGCAGTCCAGTCTGCCCCGGGTTTCTTCAACCGACATGATCAGCAAATTGCCAGCCCGTGAAACATCTCCCTGACCGCCAGGGCAGACGACCGAACTCATCAATTCGGGAGCTGACTGATTGCTGATGTCATAGATATTGAAACCGTGGTAGTTGCCGGCGATTAACATGTCACCGCTGAACAGCAGATCCGTATTTGAAAAACTCAGGAATGACGGGCGCGGCTCGGCATCGTCCTCCTCTTCGTCTTCCTCGTCCTGAGGGGTCTCTGGCTCGCCGGTGACGGCGACATTTTCCAGCACTTCTTCCTGAGGATCGCTTTCCTGAGGATCGCTCGGTTGCTGAGAGTCACTCTCGCTGACTGGCGCCAGGGTTTCCAGCTCCTCCAGGCGACTGAGCGGTAGCCCGGCAGGATTGTCGGGATCGAAAAAACCTGGCGGCTTGGGCAGCGAGGAAATCAGGCGCATGTTTAATGCCGCCTGCCCGGCATCTCTGAAGCCTGCGGCAAGCCCCACCCTTGGATCCGTAGAAAATCCGGATAGCAGGGCCACCATGCGCTCGATTTCGCTATTCTGGTCAGAAGTCACGTCGTCGGTAAACGCGAACAGAACCGGGTCCTGGGCCGAACCAAACTGGTCGAGCAGGTTTTCCACCATTTCCAGTGCCCCTTCATGGTGTTCAATCATGTACTGCAGGTAAAGGCTATCGAATGCCGGTCCGGAAGACTGTTCCAGCTCTGCTATTTGCTCGGGACTCAGCATGCCGGGCATCAGATCAAAGTCCGCCGCGTGATGGGCATCCGCAGGAGGCGCATCCAGCCCGCGCTCCTCGAGCCACTCTTGCATCATCGATATCTCGTCCTGCTGGGAAAGATTGATCCGCTCGGCTACCAGTTCCACTTCTTCCCGCGAGGCCCTGGTCGGTGCCAGTGCGGACATCTCCATTGCCTGGGCATGATGGGATATCATCCCCTGCAGAAACCTGATATCCGCTTCTGTGTACTCAACGTGGGCAAGATTCGATGCGTCATCGGCCGAAATCACCTGGCCAGGCTGACCAGGAGCCCCTGGCTGTATAATTGGCACCTGGGCGGATGCTCCAGACGCGAGGATTAAAAGGCTAAAGCCAGGGATGGCCAGGCTTAAAAACTGTCGAACGCGGGACATTTTTTTCTCCATTGCTTGCACAAACACGGGTCAATAACCCCGCATTGTACTCTGTCTGAGCGCAAGCGGTAGCCCCTGAAGGCAAGACAGGCTGCGGCGCAGCTACTTGTCCTGCGCCTTGTCTTGAGACTTGCGTCTATCGCCGCCCTTGCGGCGCTCGCCAAGTCGTCGCTCACGCTTCCTGCGCTCCTCAAAATCGGGATCCTCGGATTGAAGATCCTAAATGGGTGAGGAAGTTTGTCGACGATTGCCTTTGCGACGCTCGGCTACCCTGCATTCACCTATACGACGTTCCTCAAGCGTTGGAGTTTTGTCACTTGTCATTGGACAGCCCTTCAAAGATTATGGATCCCTGCAGCATGAAATAACTGCGCACCTTGGATAATAGCAAATAATGGCTCAGACCTATCTACCTTGCCGCGCAGCCCGTGCAGCTAAGAATCAGCATTTTTCAGATAGGTTTTTATTTTTATGGAGTTAGAGGAAGTAGACCCTTTAATCGACAGGGATGACCGATATCTTCCTCCCAGCCTTTACCTGATTAACTCGAAAAGGGTAAGCTCCGTCAGATACCAATCCACGTCAAGAGCAATAGAAGCAGGAGGCTGGTATGGCCAATTTAGGGGGTTTCGATAGACGCACCTTCATCAAGAATGCCGGAGTCACCGCAATAGCAGGTACAACCGGGGCATTAATTTCAGACTCGGCCACTGCCGCAACGCCCGCTTCAGGAGCAAGAATGGCGGGCGGGCGCTACGACTTTGACACTCCGTATAACAGGGCTGGCTGGAATTGCGCT
>Ga0181587_10000988_pt1 | contig 23623 bp, 21 predicted proteins | sample 071ome_27_FD_132463 | JGI IMG/M metagenome (GOLD analysis project Ga0181587, IMG submission 132463) | Coastal salt marsh microbial communities from the Groves Creek Marsh, Skidaway Island, Georgia - 071409AT metaG (megahit assembly) | ecosystem: Environmental > Aquatic > Marine > Intertidal... | reverse complement strand
TCCATGCCAGCTCCGAGTTATTCCCGCGCGTACACCAGCAACTCACGGCCATCCCCCAGCATCACCCGTTCGAGGCGGATGATTTTCGAACCGTCGAGGAACTGGAAGCCGGTGCCGGTAATCACGTCACCGGGTTTCACGGTATCGGCATTCCAGCCGCGGGCTTCCATGCGGTTGAGGGCGGGCCCGCCGATTTGCCACTCCTCGACGGTGCCGTCGTCGAGCGTCACGTCGATGGTCATCATCGGATGGGGATTGCTCCAGTCGAAATCCGTGACGGTACCCTGCACGGTCACGGGAACATTCATGTTCACGGGCCAGCGGTGATGCGCCCAGGCAGCGGGGACACTGAGAACAGCAAGACACAGCAATACAGCGGGCAGTAAACGTTTCAAGAAACACCTCCTGACGGACTGATATCGGGACCAGCAATGCCCGTTACTGTAGCGTGTTTTTCGGGTTAGCCAAATCTTCTTGATGGAAAAAAAAGGTACGAGCAGGTCGGATAAGCCACGTAGTGGCGTCATCCGACATTACTGACCGGAAAGCGTCAACTCGCTTCCGGTAATGGCGCCCCTTCCGACGGCGGCGTGCCATGCTTGCGATCCTCGCGCGGTGTCATGAAGGGCAGGATCAGGATAGGAATGATCACCAGAAACGCATCGACCCACAACACTGTGGTGTAGCTGATGTTTTCCGCCACGTACCCCTGCCAGTTGTTGGTGTAGGCGATGGTCAGGTTGCTGAGCGCCATGAATCCGGTGAACTGCGTGGCCGCCACCGCAGGATTGGTCAGGCCCATGTACACACCCACATTGATGCCGTAATGAAATCCCGTGGTCAAACCGGCCGCCATGAAGATCAGGAAAAACTCGGTCCTGCCCACCGCGGGTATACCCGGGTCGGCGCCCCAGCGCAGAGCCAGCCACAGGATGGGCAGCGTGGATAGGGCATAGAAAATGGCGATCATCTTGCGCAGCCCGAAATAGTCACCGATATAACCGCCCAGAATGCAGCCGACCGCCGACAGGATGGTGGTGTACAAACTGATCTGGGCAATGTCGTTGTCGACCAGTCCGAAATCCACCTGCAGGGTGGTGCCGACGGCACTGGTGAGCGACATGGCGCCCAGTGGCGTCAACGCAAACACGAAGCCAACGATAGGACCCTTGCCGGAGCGGAACATGCCCTTGTACAACTCGACGCCGATGCGTTTGATGGCGAGTACTGCTTCCCTGACGGGATTTATGATGGTGTCGGCAGGGGCTTTCCCGGACTGCGGATCACGAATGAACAATTGGGTGAACACCAGGATGCCCGTCATCAGGATGCAGGCATAGGCCAGGGCGGCCTCGAATCCCCAGAGGCCGGCAACGAACAGGGCGCCGCCACCACCCAGGCCCTGGCCGAGGTAGGCGCCGCCAAACATGAAACCGTTGCCCTTGCCGCGCTCATCGTCCTTGAGAGTCGTAACCGCCAGGGCATCGATGGCCACATCCTGGGTGGCGGCGAACAGGTTGTGAATAAACACCAGCACCAGCATGAGCTGGAAGTTGGTGTTGTAGTCGACCATGGCCAGCACGACCAGGGTGATGATCATCATGACCAGGCAGAGTGAAATCCAGGCGCGCAGGCCGCCGAAGCGCTCCAGGCGGAACATGTCGATCAGCGGGGCCCAGGCCCACTTGAACCCCCAGGGCAGGTACAGCATGCCGACGAAGGCACCGATCTGGGCGACATCGAGTCCTTCCCGGCGCATGTAGGCGGCCATGGCGGTGGCGGTGAAACCGAGGGGAATGCCTTCGGCGATATACAGGGTGCCGAACGAGAACAGCCTGCCGTAGCGGGTGGACAAGGCGTTATGAGTCAAAACGGTGCCTTTTTATTATTGTTCTTTATTGTTGTTTTATGGATACCGGGGGTAAGAGTACCACTATTTGAACAATGTTCAATAATTCAGGGCCGCTGCAGGGCGATGGCCACCCCCTGGCCAACGCCGACACACATCGCGGCGATGCCGCTATTCGCACCGGTTTCCTGCATCTGCAGGGCAAGGGTACCCGTAATCCTGGCGCCGGAGGCGCCGAGCGGGTGGCCGATGGCGATGGCGCCGCCGTTCGGGTTGATGAAATCGGCATCATCCGGCAGGCCGAGCGCGCGAATGGACGCCAGCACCTGGCAGGCGAAGGCCTCGTTGAATTCGAACAGGTCGATGGCGCGAATGTCCAGGTTAAAACGGTTGCACAGTTTTTTCGTGGGGGGGGCGGGGCCATAGCCCATGATGCGCGGGGCGAGTCCCGCACTGGCCCCGCCGATGATCCTGGCCAGTGGCGTCAGGCCATGTTGATGCACGGCTTTTTCGGATGCGATCAACAGGGCCGCGGCGCCGTCATTGATGCCCGAGGCATTGCCGGCGGTGACGGTGCCGCCGGCCCGAAACGGTGTTCCGAGTTTGGCCAGTGCCTCAGCCGTGGTGTCCGGGCGCGGGTGCTCGTCGGCAGCGACAGTGAGGGGATCGCCCTTGCGCTGCGGGATGCTGACCGGGCAGATCTCCCTTGCCAGCCGGCCGCTCTGCATCGCGGCGGCCGTACGCTGTTGCGAGCGCAGGGCAAAGGCATCCTGGTCGGCGCGGTTGATGCCGAACTCCTCGGCAACGTTTTCAGCAGTCTCGCCCATGGAATCGATACCGTACATCTCTTCCATCAGCGGATTGACGAAGCGCCACCCCAGCGAGGTTTCATGTATTTCCACCTTGCGGCTGAAGGCGCTGTCCGCTTTCGCCATGACGAACGGAGCGCGGGACATGCTCTCCACGCCGCCGGCAATGAACAGGTCGCCTTCGCCGGCCTTGATCTGACGGGACGCCAGGAGGATGGCGTCCATCCCGGAAGCGCACAGCCGGTTGAGCGTGATGCCCGGTGCTTCCTCGGGCAGGCCTGCCAGCAGCAGAGCCATGCGGGCAACGTTGCGGTTGTCCTCACCAGCCTGGTTGGTGCAGCCGAGTATGACGTCATCGAGTGCCGCCCAGTCCAGCTTCTTGTGTCGCTTGATCAGTGCCTTGATGGGCTCGGCGGCAAGGTCGTCGGTGCGTACCGCAGCCAATGAGCCGCCGTAACGGCCAAAGGGTGTGCGGATGTAATCACAGATGTAGGCGTCGGTCATGGTCAGCATTCTTCCCTATAGTCGGCCTCGGTCGAGGCCGCGATAGCTTCCTTCGTAAATCCCTTCATTACTTTTGTTAACACGATCCCGTTGTCCGTGAAGTGGAATACGGCACGGTCTGTCACCAGCACATCCACCACGCCTTTGGCGGTCAACGGTAGGGTGCACTGCTTCCTGAACTTGCTGTTGCCGTCGCGATCGCAGTGGGTCATGGTCACGATCAGGCGTTTCGCGCCGGTGGCCAGGTCCATGGCGCCGCCGACGCCCAGCAGGGGCTTGCCGGGCACGGCCCAGTTGGCGAGGTTGCCGTCCTGGTCCACCTCCAGCCCGCCCATGACCGCCACATCCACGTGACCGCCGCGGATCATGCCGAACGATGCGGCGCTGTCGAAGTAGGAAGAGCCGGGCAGGGCGGTGACGGGAATCTTGCCGGCATTGACCGGGTAATCCAGCGCCCCGCCGGATTCCGGTGCCGGACCCACGCCCAGCATGCCGTTTTCGGTATGCATGATGATGCCCGATTCCGGCGAGATCAGGTCTGCCACCAGCGTGGGGATGCCGATGCCGAGGTTCACCACTTCGCCGGGATTGAGTTCATCGAGCACCGCCTGCGCCATAGCCATGCGCGCGTCATCGACTCTCTTGGCACTTGCGGCGACGGAAGCGGACGAGCCCAGGTCGGCCTCGCTGGTGTGCGCCTGCACGAGGTAATCGACGAAGCAGCCGGGTGTATGAATGGTGTTGGGGTCGAGTTCGCCCACCGGCACGATTTCCTCCACCTCCGCGATGACCAGGCCTGAAGCCGTGGCGGCCGCCTGGTTGAAATTGTTTTCCGTCATCCGGTACTGCAGGTTGCCGGCGGTGTCTGCCTTCCAGGCGCGGATCAGGCTGACGTCGCCGCGAATGGGCCTGATGAACACCATTTCCCGGCCATCGATGATTTTGGTTTCCCGGCCTTCGGCCAGCGGCGTGCCTGCCGAGGTCGGCGTATAGAACCCGCCGAGTCCCGCACCACCGGCGCGTATGGCTTCGCCCAGCGTACCCTGCGGCAGCAGCTCCACGGCCATGCGGCCTTCCTGGGCGGCGGCCACCGCTTCGGGATTGGAGGTGAAGAAAGAGCCGATGGCCTTGCTGATCTGGCCGTTGCGCAACAGACGGCCGCCGCCGAGCCCGGGTTCGCCGACGTTGTTGCCCACGTAGGTCAGCCCCGATACGCCGGTTTCGGCGATGGCGTGCAGCAGGTGCACGGGGTTGCCGGTCATGCCGAAGCCGCCGACGAGCAGCGTGTCGCCGTTCTTGATATGGGTGGCGGCTTCCTGCGCGGTGATCACGGGAACCTGTTTCATAATGATGCCGTACTTCGTGTTAACGCCAGTTTAGGTTCAGCCGGTGTTATATCAAACTGTACCGGTTCAGGATACCGGGATTTCGGGGATCGACTTCATGCTGTCGGCCCCGGATAATCCCGATGCATAACAGACACGACAAAAACCATTCACAGGGGGAGATCATGAACGTCAGGGAAATCACTTGTTACGGAAAAACACTGTTGCCGGTACTGCTGGCCATGTTGCTTGTCGCACAGTCCGGGCCTGCAGCGGCCCAGGGCTGTGACCGCGACTGCCTGGCCGCGCTGATGACGCAATATGTGGATGCCGTGGTGGCGCAAGATGCGTCCAGGCTGCCGCTGGCCAATAGCGTCAAGGTGACGGTGGACGGCCGGGACGGTGACCTGGAAAGCGGTATCTGGGAATCCGTCACGGGCTTCCAGGGCTTTCGCCAGGACTACCTCGACGTGCAGAAGCAGGTGGCCGCCGCGCACCTGGTCTTTCATGAAGGGGAAAACCATATCCTGTTGTCGGTACTGCTGCACGTGGACGGCAACCAGCGCATCAACGGGGTGGAAAGCCTGGTCCAGCGTCTCACGCCGACCTCGCGTTTCCAGCCCCGGGAACTGGGTGGGCCGATCCGCGGCATGAACGATCCGGTGCCGGCGGGTGAAAAGATGTCCCGCGCCAACATGGTCCGCGTCGCACTGACCTACCCGGAGGGATTGCGCGTGGGCAATTTCACCGATGGCGGCACGCCGTTTTCAGCCGAGTGCTATCGTGTCGAGAACGGGTTGATCATGGCGACTGCTGACACCCTGTACACGCAGAACATCATGGTGCATCCCGGCATCAACGCCAGCGTGGCGGCGGTGGACGAGGAGAACGGCACGGTGCTGCTGTGGATGAACTTCGGCCACACCGGGGATTCCTACGGCGTCGGCAATTCCCTGGTCACTTACGAGGCATTCAAGGTGTGGGGCAACCAGATCCACTCCATCAACGCGTTCTTCACCGGGCTGCCCATCAATACGGCGCGTTACTGGCCATCGGCAGATCCCGTGCGTTTGTAGGCCTCAGGGCTGGTTGATGGTCGCGTTGACCTGGATGTAATTACGCTCTTCGGCAAAGCGGTTGAACTGGTCCACCAGCGGATCGAGTATTTCCGGATAGGTCGCGGCAAGGTCCGTGCTTTCTGACGGGTCGTTCGCCAGGTTGAACAACAGCCAGTCATTGCGCGGCAGCTGCACGATTTTCCAGTCACCCTGCACCATCATGCGATTGCCTGAATGATCGAGGGCGATGGCTTCCGTGGCAGCATGTACCGGTTCTGTCGATCCGGTGAGTGCGTCGCCGAAGGATTTGCCGCGTACCGACAGAATGTCACGGCCGTTGAAGGTGCCCATGGGCACGCCGAGGCCGGCCAGGTCGAGCACGGTCGGCATGATGTCCATGACGGTCAGGAACTGGCGGTCGATGCTGCCCGGCGTCACCGCGCTGCGATGCCAGGCAAAGGCCGCCACGCGCATGCCGCCCTCGAACGGCGTGCCCTTGGAGTTGCGGAACGGCGAATTGGTTGCATCCGCCCAGCCCTGGCCAATGCTCGCCCAGGAGTCGGCCTTGCCCAGGTTGGCAAAGCTGTTGTCGTACGGATAGGTATTGCGGCCCCCCACCAATGCAGCGAGTTCAGGTCCACCCTGCGGGCCGTTGTCGTTCATGTAGATGATCCAGGTGTTGTCCAGCATGCCTTCCTCGTCCATGAAGGACAGGATGCGGCCGACCTCCTCATCCATATGGCTCGCCATCGCGGCATAGATTTCCATCAGGCGCGACGAGTATTGCTGTTCCTGGGCAGTCATTTCCGTCCATGCCCCGCTTTCCTTGTTGCAGGTTTGCGCATCGGCATTGGCAGGCAGGATGTTCTCACGCCGGGCGCCGGCCATGCGTTCGGTACACAGAGAATCGAAGCCGGCCGCGTAGGCGCCGGTGAACCGGTCCTCCCAGCCCGGCGGGTACTGCAGCGGCCAGTGTGGTGCCGTGGGGGCAAACACGGCAAAGAACGGCTGGTTGCTGTCAGCATGATCGCCAAGGAATTCGATCAGGTGATCGCTGTAACGGTTGGTGGAGTAAGCGGGATCCTCGAGCCGGTGCTCATTCCCATCCAGGCTGTAGGTGGCGGCCGGGACTGTGCCGTAGTGATTGTCGGCACCGCGCAGCAGGGTGTAATCGCGTTCGAATCCGAAATCGCGCGGCAGGCTGGTGCGGGATTCATCGCCTTCGCTGATATGCCACTTGCCGGACATGATGGTGTGGTAGCCGCCTGCCTGCATCACTTCCGGCATGGCGGCGATGCGCTTCTGCAGGAAGCGTTCGTAGCCGTATTCGCCTTCGAAGATCTGGTTCAACAACTGTGCACCGAGGCCGGCCTCATGGTTGCCGGTGCCGCTCATGAGCATGGCACGGGTCGGTGCGCAGCTCGGCGCGGCATGGAAGTTGGCCAGGCGCACACCGTTCCAGGCCAGGGCGTCGAGGTTGGGTGTGGGAATGTCATCGCCGCCGAAGGCGCCGAGGTCGGTGTAGCCCATGTCGTCGGTGACGATGATAAGGAAGTTCGGGCGATCCTGGGCCCACGCAGGCAGCGTAAAGCCAATGGCCAGCAGGCAAGCTAGAAACAGTTTTGGCATGACGCCTCTTCCCCCTGTTGTTTTATCCAGCGTACCAGATTGTAGCCATGATTGGACGCCGGGTGAAAAGGCTGGTTCAGTCGGTATCGGCCTGGTCGTCCAGGGCCGCCTGTTCCTGTCTCCTCAGGGCATCGGCATGTTGCAGGGCGAGCCGTATCGCGGGGTTCTGTGCCATCACGTCCTGCAGATCCTGCCGGTCAAGGACATACAGCATGCAGGGGGACACGCTGGTGACCGTGGCGGTCCGGATCTCGTCATTGAGCAGGGCCATTTCACCAAAAAAGTCGCCGGCGAACAGGGAGGTCAGGTCGCGCGTTTTACCGTCACGTTCATGGGAAATTCGCACCACACCCCGGGCAATGAGATAGAGGCAGTCGCCTTTATCACCCTGCCGGATGATGACCTCGCGTGGTGCCACGCTGTGCCGTTTCATTTTCTGGCTCAATGTGTGGAAATCGGTTTCAGAGGTCGTGGCAAAGAAGGGGACTTTTTTCAGCAGTTCATCCGGCTCCACGCGCAGGCGCCGGATTTCCTGGCCACGCAGCTGCCATAACTGGAGATACAAATTGTCCTGCATCTGCTCCGCCGTGATGCGCGGCAGGTTGCCATGTTCGGTTTCGGTCTCTATCGCCTGTATTTCCGCCAGCAGGATCAGGCGTTTGCCCAGGCGCTCCTGCATCGCGCTGACGAACTCGGGATACTGCTCACCCATCTGGTTGAGGTCTTCCTCGGCCCGGTTTTTCCAGATTTCATACTGGTGTCGCACGTGCTGGACTGTGTCGTCGTCGAGCGCGGTCAGCGTTTCCAGGGTTTGCAGGTCTGCCAGGATGGCCTGGCAGGCATGAAAATGCCCCCAGGCTTCTTCGTAATTCATGACGATCAGGTCCAGGCGCATGCGTTCGGAAAGACGGTTGTCGCCGACGATCTTTTCCAGCAGGTGCAGCAGGAAATGCTGTGCCCGGCTTACCGGCAGCAGGCTTTTGTAGACAGGCTGGTATTCCCCTTCGAAGCGGATGGAATCGATCTGCGCGGCCAGCACACCCAGCAGGTTACGCAGGGCGCCTTCACCCACATGGCCCTTGTTGAACAGGTCGTTGTACTGGGCATGCTCGTTGGCGTAGCAGCGCAGGAACAGTTGCACCACGTCCTGGTGGCTTTCATGCTGCAGCTCGCGCAGGTGGCGCAGGTTGCGCTGCTGTCTGCCCAGCGCCTTCTCGCAGCGCTTCTGGAGCTTGGTCGCGATGGAGCCGGAGAACAGGCCGCCCCGCTGCAGGTCGGGCAACCGGTTGATGGCCAGTTGCGTGGCACTGACCATGCCCTCGGTCTGCGCGATCTGGTCGAAGAGCGGGGGCTTGTTGAGGCCCAGCCGTCCCACCAGCCATTCGATGCTCAGCCCCTGGACCAGCAGGGTGAACAGCACCGCGCCCATGACGAGAGCGACAAAAATATCATGGTAGGGAAAGTCAGGCAGGCTGAGCACGATGGCCAGCGCAATGGCGCCGCGCAGGCCGCCCCAGAACATGACATGCTGGTAGGCGCGGCTGGTTTTGGACGCCTGGGAGAGGCGGTTGCTGACGGGGATCATGCCGTAGATGACGATGGCGCGTGACAGCAGCATACCCAGCACGACCCAGGCGAGCACACCGGCGGATGCCTGCAGGGATGACAGGTCCACCCGCATACCCACCATCAGGAAGATGAGCGCGGTGGCCACGTAGGCCATGTACTCCCAGAAATGATCGACATACTGGCGCACCTGCGGCGAGATTTTTATCCGGCCCCAGTTGCCAAGCGTGATGCCGGCCATCACCACGGCGACCACGCCGCTGACGTGAAAGGCGCGTTCCGCGAGGATGAATGACGCATAGGCCAGGATGGTGGTCAGGGTGGTCTCGATATATACATCGGACCTTACCGCGCCGACGACAAGCGATGTCACGATGCCGAGCACGCAGCCGACGGCCATGCCGCCGACGAACACCACCCCGAAATCCCAGGCCGCGGCGCCGACGGAGACTGCGCCTTCCCCGGCTTCCACCCCGATAGTGGTGATCAGGATCGTCGCCAGCACGATGGCGGTGGCGTCATTGAACAGGCTTTCGCCTTCCACAAGAATGGTCAGCCGCTTGGGCGCGCCGAGGCGCTTGAACGGGCGATGACGGCCACCGGGTCAGTGGCGCTGAGAATGGCGCCAAGCAGCAGGGCGGCAGTCAATGGGATGTCAGTAGCCAGGTAGACGATGCCGCCGATGATCCCGGTGGAGAGCAGCAGTCCCGGCACAGCCAGCGTCAATACGGGCACGATGTTGTGCCACAACTGCCGGCCGTCCATGTTGAAGGCGGATTCAAACACCAGGGTGGGCAGGAAGATATACAGGATCATGTCCGGCGACAGGCTCAGGCTGTGCAGCACGGAGAGCAGGGGCACGACATCGGCCAGCATGGCCATGCCGGCGCCGATGATGACCAGCATCACGGTGAAAGGCAGGCGGACGCGTTTGCCGATGGCTGAAGTTGCCGCGGCAATAATGAGCAGCAGGATCAGCCCGGATACGACGTCGACCAGAACGGATGTTTCGTGCATGGAAAAGCCCCCGGTATCAGCTTCTCTTATAACCTCCGGGGTCACCCCGGGGTTTGATTCAGGTTAAACGACCTGCAAGAGCCGGCCTCAGTAACTGACGGTGATGCCTTCGCTGATGAGATCGGAAGGGTAAAGCACGATGCGGTCGTCTGCCCGGAGTCCGTCCAGAACCTGCGCATACTCCCGGCCGCGCTGGCCCAGGGCGAGTGCGCGCAGTTCCACCGTATCGCCGGTTACGACGAATACCTGCCAGGTACTGCTGCGCTGGAACAGGGCGCTGGTCGGTACGGTGAGTACGTTGTCTTCTTCCCACACCACGATGCCCGCCTCGATGCGGTAGCCGGCACCTAGCGGGGAGGTTGGCTCGAGGAATTCGGCGATGACGTTGACGCGCTGTTCCTCGACACCGAGTGCCGAGATCTTCGTGAATGCCTGCGGCTCGATATAGCTTACCCGTGCGCTGATGACGCGGTCTTCGCCCCAGCCGGTGACGAGAATGGGATCGCCGGGCGAAACCTTCACCGCATCCTGCGTGAGCAGGTCGATGATGATTTCCAGGGAGTCGTCATTGCTGATATCCATCAGCGGCGTGCCCGCCTGCACCACCCGCTCGCTTTCCTCGTAGACGCGGTAGATGGTGCCGCTCACGGGCGCTATGATATCCAGCACGCCTTCCTCGTTGTCCGTGCTGATGCCCAGCAGGCGCGACCTGGCGCTTTCCACTTCAGCTGCCGCCGCGGCCTGTGTCGCCTGGGCGCTGAGCCGGCGTGCCTCGGCGGAATCGGTGACCTGGTAGTAATACTCCAGCTCTTCCTGGCTGATCAGGTTGTTCTTGAGCAATTCACCGCGGCGTTCCTCTTCCCGGCGGGCGCGCGCGACGGCGCTCTCCGCCTCCATCAATGCGGCCTCGGCGGCGGCCTGCCGCGCTTCGGCAGCGGTCAGGTTGGCACGGTAAGTGGCTTCGGTGCGCCGGTCCTCGGGCGCCAGCGCGATGCGGGCGATAATCTGGCCCTGTTCGACATGGTTGCCTTCATCGAGCTGGATGCGCAGCAGCCTGCCGTTGATCGGCGCTGCGACAACGAACGGATCGCGGGCGCGGGTGCGCCCCTGTTCCTCGACGAGAATGGTCAGCGTGCGTTCCTCGACAAGTGCGGTTTCCACGGGCAGTGGTGTCGGGCTCATGGCGAAGACGACGGCCAGGATCACCACGACGGCCAGCACGCCGGGGATGAGCCATTTACCGAGTGAAGTGTTTGCAGCCATGAGTTGCTCCTCTTTATTGCCGCGGTTACCGCTATTCCCGTGATTTCAGCACGGCCACGAGATCGAACTTGTCCAGGCGCCGGCGTACCGCCAGGCCGCTGGCCGCGGCGGCGGCGATGATGATGCCGGCAGCGACCAGATACGTGCGCGGATCGGCGATGAACGGAATCCGGTAGGCATCGGTTTCGATCGCGCCGGCAATCAGTTTCGACAGACCGTAGCCGATAACGCAGCCCAGTGGAATACCCGCCAGGGTCACCAGGGCCTGTTCGCCCAGCAGCAGGATAGCCACCTCACGGCGATGAAAACCCATTACACGCAGGCTTGCCAGCTCGCGCCCGCGTTCGGACAGGGAAATGCGCGCGCCGTTGTAGATCACGCCGATGGCGATGACGCAGGCGAAACCGAGCAGAAACGACGTGGTGATATCGATGGTCCTGGCCAGTTCCTCGTTGAAGGTATCCAGCATCAACTGGGGAGAGGAGACGCCGGCTATGCCGGGCACCTGTTTCAGGTGGGCATACAGTTCGTCGCGGCGGTCATCCTCCACCTGCAGCAAGGCGCCGGAGGCTACCCACGAATCGCCGGTGAGCAGTTTCAGGTTGCGCTTGCTCATCCACGCCGACACGCCGATGAAATCCTCGACGATGCCGGTGACCGGTACCAGGGATTCCAGCCGCTTGCCTTCCAGCCATTCCACATTGAGCATGTCGCCCAGTTGTACTTCCAGGCGTTTCGCGAGCAGGGCGCTGATGACGATGCCGCGATCGGGCACCGGGATTTCCCGGCCGTCCGCGTTGATGATGCGCCGCATGCGGCTGTTCGGTTCCAGGCCCTGTACCGCCACCTCCTCCTCATGCTGGCCGGCCTTGAGGCGTGCCGCCGTCATCCGGTAGGTTTCCACGGCGGTGACGCCGGCCATGCTGGCAAGCTCGAAGCGAACGGAGTCCGGCATGACCTCGCGGAAGGTGAGCATGATGTCCTCGCGCTGTATGCGGCGAAACTGCAGATCCATCATGTACAGGACGCTGTCGAACATGAACATGCCGAGCACCAGGATGGCCATGGACAGGGCAACACCCAGGGACGAGAAGAACCCCTGCACGGGTTTGCGCTCCACGTTGCGCAGGATCATGCGGCCGGAAGCGGACAGCATACGGCCGATACCGAAACGCTCCACCGGTCCCGGCCTGAACCGTGCCGGTGATGCCGGGCGCATGGCTTCGGCAGGCGGCAGGTTGACGGCTTTGCGCACAGCCGACAGGGCGCCCGCACAGGCGCCGGTGACGCTGATGCCGATGGCGATAACAAGCAGCGATGGTGTGACACGGTAGACGAGGTCGGGAATGTCCAGGTATTGCCGATACAGATTGACCAGGCCGGCGCCGAGCCGGATGCCGCCGATGCCCCCGATAAATGCGCCCAGGGTGACGGCGAGCATGGCATACATCAGGTAATGCCGGCCCACTTCCCAGTCCTGGTAACCGAAGGCCTTGAGCACGGCGATTTCCCCGCGCTGCGTGTTGATGAGCCGGCCCAGCACGAGGTAAAGCAGGAACACCGCCACGCCCAGGAAGATGGCGGGAATGACCGTGCCGTTGATGCGAATCTCGGTCAGTTCATTCTCGATGATCTGGTGGCTGAGCTGGTCCTCGCGCAGGTAGGCGCCCAGGCCGCCATAGGGTTTGAGGATGTCGTCGATGGCGTCCATGACGGCATCGGCGTTGGCATCCGGTTCCAGGCGCGCGACCAGTTCGTTGAAGGCGCCATCCATGTCGTTCACGGGCCCGAGGATTTCCTCGCTCATCCAGAACACGCCGTAGCGATTGTCTTCCGGAAACAGTGAGCCCGGCGGCACCGCGTAGGAGTGCTCGGGAGAGTTGGCGATACCGACGATGCGCAGATCACGGGCACGCCCGTTCATCACCGCCCTGACAGTGTCGCCCGGCCTGAGGCCGCGGGCGAGGGCGAATTTTTCGTTGATGATGACCTCGTCGGGATCGCCGCTGACGATATAGCGGCCTTCACGGATGAGCAGGTCGTTCAGGGCCGGCCGGCCGAATTCCGGCAGCGAGACAAAGCGTGCCTGTGCGGGCATCTGCATGCCTTCAAGGTCCAGGGTGGCGAGAAAGGTGATGCGGGTATCGACGCTTTCGACCCCGGGAACGGCGGCCACGCGTGTTGCCACCAGCGCCGGCGCCCGCACCAGCGGCGCCCACAGGTCGGCAAAACGGGTGTGCTGGTAATAATTGGCCTGCGACCAGGTAAGTGATTCGTAAGTGCCGCGCATGGTAATCACCGACATGATGCCGGTCGCGACCACGAGGGCGATGGAGATGACCTGCATGCGCAGGTGCCACAATTCCCTCAGCAGTTTGCGGTTGATGGCGTACATGGCTACCAGGCAATGGCGTCGATATAGACGCGCTTCTCGTTGGTCAGGCGTTCGGTGATACGGCCGCTGCTCATGTGGATCACCTTGTCACCCATGCCGCCGATGGCGGCGTTGTGGGTGATGATCGCCGTGGTGGTGCCGGTGGTGCGGTTCACATCCGCCAGCACTTTGAGCACTATCTTGCCGGTGGCTGCATCGAGGGCGCCGGTAGGTTCGTCGCATAACAGGACCTGGGGCCTTTTCGCCACGGCGCGGGCGATAGCGACACGCTGCTGTTCGCCGCCGGACAACTGCGACGGGAAGTGGTCCAGGCGGTCCGACAGTCCGACCAGTGCCAGGGCTTCCTCAGGGGCCATCGGGTCGACGGCGATATCGGTGACCAGCGCGACATTTTCCCGCGCGGTAAGGCTGGGAATCAGGTTGTAGAACTGGAACACGAAGCCAACATGGTCGCGCCGGTAACTGGTCAGCTCGCGATCCACCTGGCGCGGCAGTTCCCGGCCACGGTAGAACACCTGTCCCGAGGTGGGCACGTCGAGCCCGCCGATGATATTGAGTAATGTCGATTTGCCGCTGCCGGAAGCACCGAGCAGAACGGTCATTTCGCCGTCCAGTAAATCCATGTCGACATCGACGAGGGCATGGACCTGCATTTCGCCCATCTGGTAGGTTTTGCACAGCTGCCGGGCGCTGAGAATCGACGTTGCCTGTCGGTCGCTGGCAAAAGTGGTGGCTGTGCTGTCTTGGAGGGCGTGTTCCTGGGCCATGGGCTTATTCTACGGTGAAAGCCGCAGGCCATGGCAAATATCGCTGCAGGAACATGACCTTGTTGACCGATATCAAGTTCCTTTGTGTCCGGAATGTCCACAGTATCAGGAGGCAGTATACAACTGCCAAAAGGGAGGGCTTGATGAGAAATATCCTGCTGTTGTTCGCCTCGCTTGAAGGGCAGACCGCCAAGGTGGCGGAACGTCTGCGTGCACCTTTTGCCTATATCGAGATGATCGCCGGCGCCCTGAAATACACGCAGTACAACTGGTTCATCCGCTGGGTCATGAAAGGCATTGCCAGGAAAGAAGGCGGGAGTACGGACACCAGCCGCGACCACGAATACACCGACTGGCGACAAGTGGCGGCGTACGCACGGCGGCTTTCTACCAAGTAAACAACCAGATCACCCATGACCTGACGTATTACACGGTTGTCACCCTCCTGCAGTCAGGGCAAAATCGGTGTTCCTGTTGGCCCTGAGGGGAGTGCCATATGAAACACCGGGAAATTGCCGCCACCATGCTGGCGGGAATCATTTCAGCGACTGCCGCGAGCACTTCAGCTCACCATTCATTTTCCGCCGAATTCGATGAGAACAACTGCCGGGATTTCACCGGTATCCTCACCGATGTCGACTGGCAGAATCCGCACGCCTTTTTCTACATGGACGTCACCGATGACAACGGCGAGGTGCACAACTGGTCGTTCCAGACCTATGCGCTGATCACCCTGAAGCGCGCCGGTACCGGGCTCGACTACTTCAAGCGCAATGTCGGCAAGGAAGTCTGGGTGCGCGGCTGCCTGGCCAAGAATGGTCGAGACTATTATGCCTCTGCCGGCCTGATGCGCGCCGAGGACGGCGAGCTGAGGCAAATGGGGCAAATCCAAAACTAGAACGAAGCGTGTAGGCCGGAAGCAGGTCCGCAGGACCGATATCCGGCAAGGCAGACGGAGTCTGCCGCATCTTTACAAGAAGAAAGAAGAAAGAGGAAAGAGGAAAGAGGAAAGGGGTCAGGCATGCAGTACAACTTTATAAAAGTGTTTCAGGTGGTTATCGTTGCCTTGGTGTTTGGAGGCGATGTTTTCGCCCAGGACGAGGAATACCTGATCAGGGTCATGCCATCCGGCGGGCCCGCCCCGCGCCTGGCTAATGGTAAGCCCGATTTGACCGGCATGTGGCTGCCCAACAGTGCCGGACAGGGCGTAAGTGGCCGCTTCGGCGTCGAACCTGCTGCCCGTCGCCAGTTCGATCCGGCAGTGACGCCGGAACTGCCGCCGCAGTTTCTTCCCGCCGCCCGCGCACGCATGGACAACATGTCCGAAATCGAACTGGAGTTGTCGAAGTCTTCCGTCAACTGCATGCCGCGCGGCGTACCCGCCATCTGGCTGCAGAATCCCTACGGCACCATGCTGGTCCACAAGGAAGACGTCTTCGTGCAGCTCTATGAAGTGCTGAACAACTTCCGCGTCATCTACACCGACGGCCGCGCGGCGCCCGAGTACCCCGAGCCGCTCTTCCACGGCAACAGCACCGCACACTGGGAAGGGGACACGCTGGTCATCGAGTCCACCACCTTCGACGATCGCACCTATATCATGCCCAACGGCTGGTACCACAGCGACGAGCTGAAGGTCACCGAGCGCTACTCACGCCCGTCCGAGAACTATCTTGTCGTGGAAGTGATCGTCGACGATCCCCAGGTGCTCGCCGAACCCTGGCATTCAGCCCCGCGCCGCTGGACCCTGACGCAGACGCCGATCAACGAATTCTACTGCACCAACAACCAGGAGCTGGACGAGCTGGAAGAGCTGCGCCGGCAGCTGGAAGAGGAGAGTGGCGAGTAATGGCCGCCCTGGAGCCCGTCGTCGTCGATCGGGAAGCTTTCACCGTCATAGGTGTGGAGTACCAGGGCCCGATGGATAATTTCGAGGGCATCTCAGGCGTCTGGGGCAGCTACTCGAAGCGTGCCGGGGAGATCGAGCCCAAGGCGAGCGAGACCAACGGCTTCGGCGTGTTCTACTCGACCCCCGAGCAGGCGGAACTGGGCGAGACCTGCTACATGGCCTGTGCGCCGGTAACGGCAAAGACCCGGGTGCCCGAGGGGATGGAGAAACTGCAGGTGCCCGGTGGCAAATTCGCCATGCTCACGCACAAGGGCATCCTCACGGATTTGCCGAAAGCCTTTGAAACGTTGTTCCGCTGGATCGCCGACTCGCCCTATGAGGTGGCAGGAAGCCCGGGTTACGAATTGTATGACGAGCGCTTCAGTCCCTCGTCGCCCGAGTGCGAGATCGATATCTATATCCCGGTAAAACAGGGCTGATTCATGGGCGTTTTGCCCGCCAGGTAGCCCTGAATTATTTATTCCAGCCTCTTTACTGCGTCATTGGATTAGATACAATGCGCGGCCACATGAACATACGCACCTTATTTTTTCCGACGGCAACCCTGGCCGTACTGGTGCTGTTTTTACCCGGTTTTTCCCCAGTCTTTGCCCAGCCCGAAATTCCGGTTGTCGATGCCATGCCCGCCGAGCCGCAAAAGATCATCCTCGGCTGGCTGGAAAACATCCGCGTTATGCCTTCCCGTACCCTGATGCGCGCCAAGCTCGACTCCGGTGCCCGTACCAGCACCATCCACGCCGAGGACATCGAGTACAGCGAGTACACCGGCCAGACCTGGGTGACCTTCAGCATCCTCAAGGACCACGATGATCCCGACAGTGAACGTGTTCAGATGGAACTGCCGCTGCAGAAGCATGTCAACATCAAGCTGCGCTACACACCTGAGCGGGACGAGCGGCCGGTGGTAATGCTGAATATTTGCCTGGCCGGTACCATCTACGAGGTGCCGTTCAGCCTGACAGAGCGCTCGGATTTCAATTACCCGGTGCTGCTTGGCCGCGAGTTCATCCAGGAATACTTTCTGATCGATCCCAGCAAAACCTACTCCCAGCGCACCCGCTGTCCGCGCGCAGAGTAACCGGCCATGTTCAGATCCCTCAAGCTCCCGCTGGTCCTGGTACTGGCACTGCTCCTCTCCGCGATAGGTCTGTTCATCGCCTGGATGAAAGTGGACAGGCTGCATTTTCCGCTTCAGCCCGGACTGGAAACCGAGGTCTGGACGGTCGAGGCACGCCTGGACTTCACTGGCCGCAACGGCACGGCACGCGTCGTGTTTGCCCTGCCCGAGGCAGCGCCTGGGTTCACCCGTATCGATGAGAGTTTTGTCTCCCGTGCCTTTGGTCTCACACTGAGTGAGGACGGCCCCATTCGCAACGCCGACTGGACTTTGCGCCGCTCGCGCGGTGACCAGTCGCTGTTCTACCGCCTGCATGTCTACCCGGAAGGCAATGCCTTCAGGAACACGTTGCCTGCAGAGGAGATAGACGAATTCCCGGAAGTGCCGGAATATCCGGAGCCGCTGGCTTCGGCGGTAACTGATGTGCTGGCCAGGGCGCGTAGCGAGTCCGCCGACATCTTCAGTTTCGCCAGCCGGCTGCTGGCCCTGTTGGCCGACGACTCGGATGAGAACGTCAAGGTGATCCGCGATTCACTGCCCCGAGACCAGTGGGAAGGACTGGTCACCGAGATCCTGGCCGGTGCCCGCATTCCCTCGCGTGTAGTGTATGGCGTCTCACTTCAGGAAGGTTTTATCGAGCAACCGCTCATTCCCTGGATCGAGGTCAATAATGGCCAGCGCTGGCGCGGTTTCGATCCACAAACCGGGGCCCAGGGCTACCCGGCCCGCTTCTTTCCCTGGATGCGCGGCAACCGTGAACTGGTTACTACCGACGGCGTGCGCAATCTCCAGGTCAATTTTTCCGTGACCAAGCTGACCATTCCCCAGGAGACCCTGGCGCAGCAGGTCGAAGGCACGCTGCTGACAGGGTTGCTGAATTTCTCCCTGTACAGCCTGCCCATCGCCAGCCAGGAAGTGTACAAGGTATTGTTGATGGTGCCGCTGGGCGCCCTGGTGGTGGCCTTCATGCGGGTGGTTATCGGTTTGCCGACCTTTGGTACGTTCACCCCGATCCTCATCGCCCTGGCGTTCCGCGAGACACAGCTGGGCTGGGGCCTCATGTTGTTCCTGATTATACTGCTCACCGGCTGCCTGCTGCGCGTGGCGCTGGCCAACCTGCGCCTGCTGCTGGTGCCGCGCCTGGCATGCATGCTGGTCATCGTCATTGGACTCATGGTCTTCATGAGCCTGCTGAGCAACCGGCTTGGCTTCGCCCAGGGCCTGTCGATCGCGCTGTTCCCTATGGTCATCCTCACCATGACCATCGAGCGCATGTCGATTGTCTGGGAGGAGCGCGGCGGCTGGGAAACCTTCAAGGAAACCCTCGGCACCATACTGGTGGCGGTGTGCGGATTCTACGTCATGAACCACTACCTGCTCGAACACCTGATGTTCAACTTCCCCGAGCTGCTGCTAGTCCTGTTGAGTGTATGCCTGCTGTTCGGCAACTACACCGGCTACCGCGTGTCGGAACTCCTGCGCTTCCGCGATCTCTCGGTCGGTAAATCCTGATGCTGCTGACCTGGCGCCGGCTCGAACGCAAGGGCGTGCTGGGCATTAATGCCCGCAACCACGCCTACGTGATGCGCTACAACCCGCGACATTGCTACCCGCTGGTCGATGACAAGCTGAAGACCAAGCGCCTGGCCATCGCCGCGGGCATCGCTGTCCCCGAGCTTTTTGGCGCGGTCGCAACGCCCCATGACCTGTCGCACCTGACTGACATCATTGGCCACCGTCACCAGTTCGTGATCAAGCCGGCGCATGGCAGTGGCGGCGAGGGCGTCCTGGTCATCGACGGCATGCGCAAGGACCTGTATGTAAAACCGGACGGCCGCGCACTGACACTCGACGACATCAGTTACCACGCCTCCAATATTCTCAGCGGCATCTACAGTCTTGGCGGTCTCGCCGACATGGCCATGATCGAATACAAGGTCTGTGTCGACAGCATCCTGGCGCCGGTCAGTTACCGCGGCGTCCCCGATATTCGCCTGCTGGTGTTCCGCGGCGTGCCTGTCATGGCGATGATCCGCCTGCCGACGCGGGACTCCGACGGCAAGGCCAATCTGCACCAGGGAGCGGTCGGTGTCGGCATCGACCTGGCTACCGGCGTGACTACGGAGGGCGTGTGGCGCAACCGCGTGGTCATCGAACATCCTGATTTTGGTGTGCAGCTGCCGGGCCTGCAGATTCCCGCCTGGGACAAAATGCTGACCCTGGGCGCGCGTTGCTTCGAACTCACGGGGCTCGGCTACATGGGTGTGGATATCGTGCTCGACCAGACCTTCGGTCCGCTTATCCTCGAGATCAATGCCCGCCCCGGTCTCGCCATTCAGATCGCCAACCAGCAGGGACTGCGCAGGCGCCTGGAAATGGTGGAAGGCTTTGAAACAGTAACCGGTGACGCCGAAGCGCGGGCGCAACTGAGCCGGGAGCTGTTCGGCTAATACCTGCATAAAAAGGGGGAGGGGGTTTGGGGGCGTTGCCTGTAAAAAGCAACGCCCCTTTTTTTTGCCTTCCTCAGTCTTCGTGAAACTGGAAGGCTGACGTGCTCATGCGGATCTCCCGCAAGAACAGGATGAAGGCCGCACTCAGGCACAGCATCGCCACCACGAACAGGAAGGCGATAAAGTTGTTCAGTTCGATACCAAAGACGGCGCCCAGGAACAGGAACACGATCACCAGGCAGATCAGCAGGGCGCAGGACGTGGCCAGGGTGATGGCCCAGTTGGTCCAGGAGGCGCGGATGTCGAGGCGGTTCAATTCGGCTCGGATGGCGGCCTGTTCTTCTTCGCTGGCACTCGCCTTTTTATCTTTCAGGAAGCGGCCGCGGTCGACAATGCGACCCAGCCGGTTGGACATCACCATCAGTGCGCCGCTGATCCCCGCGAGCAGGAATACCGGCGCGACGGCGAGCTTGATGACGCCGGAGATACTGCTGACCTGAAACAACGCGTCCACTTATATTCAATCCTGGTATTCGCTGATTTCGTCACATTCGAACGGCAGTATCTCCACCCCCGGTACGTGGATCCATTTTTTGGACAGTTGCACCGGCGTCATGAAATTGACCGCGTCCGTCACTGTCATCTGGTAATCCATGAAGGCGCCGTCCTCGATCATGGTAAAACGTTCCTCGATGCCGGCGGCACGGCTGAGCGGTATGCCGCGCTGGTTCAGCCAGGGAAAACCGATATGCGTGGTGCGGGCCACCAGCGTGCTGTCAGCCCCCCACGGTTCACCGCCTTCCCACCAGCCCCAGGAATAGCCGAGCAGGGTGTAAGGCGTGCCCGCCGGAGCGCCTGTTTCGCCGATATGGATGGTGCGGCGCAGGTCGTACTCCTCGATGCGCAGTACCACGTTGTCGCCGTCGCGAATGATTTCCATCGGCAACGGCTGCTCCATGATCAGCGGCATGCCTTTCGGGTTGCAGTTATTGGTGGGGTTGTCGCGGGCCAGGTCGAAGTTGTCGAGCACCTGGGTTGCCACTTTGGTGAGCGGGTACTGGTGCAAATCGTAATCACGGTTGATGGACTCCGGAAACAGGAAGCCGTCAGCACCGGTGAAAGTCCACATGCGGAAGATGCCCCATTCGGGATGGCTGCGGTCGCCTTCGGTACGAAAACGATAGGAGAAATCGCCGATCACCTCGTCCCTGAAATAGGCCTGCTGGCCGGTCTGCATGAGCAGCTCGGTGCCGTCTGGCAGCAGTACATTGGTGGCGAATGCCTCCACCTTGTCCGTGAGCGGCGGCCAGGCGGCGACACGAACGGTCATGCCTTCTTCCAGGGCGTCACGCGGAATGCCGGCGCGCTGCATGAGGGTGGGCGAGCCGCTTTCCAGATCCCATTCGATGCCATCTTCGGTTCTCAGGAAAATATGGATATGGGGATTTTCCCAGTGCAGGCGGGTGACCACGCCTTCCAGCTCCATGTGGGTGCTGTTGTCGAAACGCCCGAAAAAGCTGTGGTGGGCGAAGCCCGCTACAGGCAGGCAGAGCGCAGCGATCAGGATAAGCAGGCGGGGTCTGGACATGGTGTTTCCCTTTAATTATCGGTCTTGGCCTGGGGCAATGATACTGCAATATCTGGCGGGGGTTGAGCCGCGTTTCAGTCGGGCTTGATAGAGGAGCTTCGTGCGGGGCCATTTAAATGACATTACACAGGTTCTTCCACCCTGGTCATATGTCTGTGTTATTCTGTGCGTGTAACTACAGCAAACGGGCAGGCATAGTGAACAAGATCAACCCGGTGTTACTCCTCATCATTTTCAGCATCCTGATTTTCCTGGTGCGTAAATTCTTTTTCCCGGCATATTCCGATGAGATGATCGTCAACGCCCTGCAGGGTTTTCTCGCCATCCTCGGCCCTTTGAGTTTCATCTATATCATCATCGCCTTTGCTGTCTGTGCCTTCTTTTTCGTACCCATCCTCATGCCGCTGTGCCTTTTATGCGGGGCATTCTGCGGCCCGGTCGAAGGCGCCATTGTCGCCCTGGCGGGCATCACGCTCAGCTGTGTGGCCTCTACCATTTCGGTGAGGCGGGTGTTCCGCGGCATGGGCAAGGTGGTGATGGAAAACGTGGAGTACAAGAACCTGCTCAACAAGCTCACCCAGTACGGCAACGTCGTGGTCCTGCTGGTGCGGCTCGCCTTTGTCGTGCCCTACATGCTGCAAAACATCCTGCTGGCCCTGACCAATATCAGCACAGGCCGTCTTGCGCTGCTGACCCTGATCGGCGCCATTCCGGGCGCCATGAGCTACAGCTTCCTTGGCGCCGGTCTCGTAAGCCTGGGCAACACCGACCTGTACGGCGCGATGGTCATGATTCCGGTCGTCGTGCTTTACATCGTCAACGGCGTGGTCAACCTGCTGCGCAAGAAGTCAGGGCTGGGTGATAAAGACCTGCCGGTATGAGTAGGTCGGATAAGGTGCAAAGCACCGCATCCGACATTACTGGCGAGTATGAAGACAGGATACAGAAGGTGAGTAGGTCGGATAAGGCCCACAGGGCCGTCATCCGACATTGCTGACTGGAATAAATCGATAAAAGGATAAAGGGATAAAGGGATAAAGGGATAAAGCGTAAGTCTGCGCTGCCAGGTAATTAAAGGGGAATTCATGAAAAGTCGTCTAGCACTTATTAGTACATTAATACTGGCATTCAACACATCTGTCCTGGCCCAGGACGATCTCGTGCGTGCCGCCTTCCAGGGTGTCGCCGAAATCGGCAAACAGTGGAACGGCGAGGTGAACACGAAAACGCAGGCGCTGTACACGCCGCTGCACCAGGCCGTGGATTCCGAAGGGCTTGTCCTGCACGGCGACATTTCCTATGGCCCGCATCCGCTGCAGAACTTCGACCTGTGGGTGAGCGATGCCGGATTCCGCGAGGGCGGGCCGGTGCTGATCTATTTCCACGGCGGCGGTCTCACAGGTGGTGACAAGGTCAGTGCCGCCACCGACAACCTCATCTACAGCAACATCGGCAAGTGGGTGGCGCGGATGGGCGGTATCGGTATCAACGCCAATTACCGCCTGGCGCCGGAAGTGAAATTCCCGGCCGGGGCGGAAGACCTGCGCATGATCATCGCGTGGGTGAAAGAACATATCGCGGAATACGGCGGCAATGCCGACAACGTCTTTCTCATGGGCAACTCGGCAGGCGCCACCCACGTGGCCAGCTACCTGTTCCATGAAGCATCACAACTGCCGGAAGGACCCGGCATCGTGGCCGCAATATTAAGCTCCTGCGGCTGCGGCGGTGGCTCCGCCGCCTACTACGGCGACGATGCCGCCATGCGCGAGGCCAACTCGCCGCTGGCCCTGGCGCGATCCTATGCAGGCCAGCAGGTGCCGGTGTACCTGTGGAGCGCCGAGTACGATCCCGCCTTCATCGAATCCAGCGTGGCCGACATGTACGCCACGCTGTGCCACAAGTACGACGACTGCCCGATGTACACCCAGTGGCAGGGCTACAACCATGTCTCGCACGTCATGAGCATCGACACGGCGGACAACACCATCAGCAACGGCCTTGTCCGTTTCTACCACGACATGATTGGCGACTGACGTCGCCCGAAACAGGGAAATGTGAAAAGGCGCTTGGAGCGGTGGCTCCATAGCGCCTTTATTTTGCCTTGTGGTTAAAGGCCTGGCAGCAGGTCGATGCTGATGGGATCGGGAATCGCGCAGTTGTCGATCTTCGCGCACTCTTCCTGCAGGTAGCGTGCGGTTTCGAAGAAGGGCTGCGGGGCGGAATCGTTGTAGGCCGGCGCATAGCGGCCCATGGCGAGATCGAACGGCGTGGTACCCGCTTCATCCACCACTTGCTGGATGGCGCCGTTCTCGATGAGGAAGCGCGCCACGTCAGTCCAGCCCTGCTTGGCGGCGCCGTGCAGTGCCGTCTGGCC
>Ga0181587_10000986_pt1 | contig 23627 bp, 24 predicted proteins | sample 071ome_27_FD_132463 | JGI IMG/M metagenome (GOLD analysis project Ga0181587, IMG submission 132463) | Coastal salt marsh microbial communities from the Groves Creek Marsh, Skidaway Island, Georgia - 071409AT metaG (megahit assembly) | ecosystem: Environmental > Aquatic > Marine > Intertidal... | reverse complement strand
TAGAATTTACAAATAGCCAGCCCTGAATAATTAGAGCAGTTAATGCTGGAAAAGCTAGCCAGATATTTTGTGACATGGGTTAAAATCCTTTTTAAATATTAACTACCATTCAATACCACCTTGGAAGCTGGATAAACCACTTCCACTCCCCATAAGCAAAATTTTATCACCTACTTTGGGCTTTGCAAAATGCAAAGCAAGCGGGATAGTACATGTTGCAGTATTTCCAAAATTTCTATATGTGATCGGGGTCTTGCTTTCACGAATTTCTGCTATTTGGCATAGTGCTTTAACACTACTTTTACCAACTTGATGGCAGGCTAATATATCGACGTCATTAGGTTGCCATTCTAAATAGTGGTTGCCAACACGAGATTTAGTGGCGAAAGGTAACTAAATCCGCAGGTTTCACGTTGGTCACCATGTGTGTCGACGCCAGTCACAAATGGGCAAAAGCGGGGAATACGTTGAACAAGGCATCAGCATTGAAAATTACCTTGGAAATCAATCAGGAAACCAACCTTGATGAGTTGATGGCGCACCTGTGCCTGATGCAGGATGCCATGCCCGCCCAGCAATCCTCCAGCGATGGGTTATTGCCTGATTTCACGATCCACGAAGGTGAACTAGCCCCCAGGGAGGGGTGCTAGAAAGACGTATCCGGGCACCTGGTGTATTTCCAGAGGTAACCGGCCCGGCTAGCTATCTTTTTGATATCGGTCTTTCAGCGACTCATAGAGGTTGTGCTGGAAGTCTTCATGTTCCTGGTCCAGGTCGGCCATCGCTTCAACCAGATGCTCATTGTCTTCCCGGCCACCCCACATTTTCTGGTAGGTTCCTTCCTTGTAGCCGTGATCCTGGCGAAAGAAATTCAGGACGTTTTTCCCAACGTACTGGCAGAACAGGTCGTTCCAGTCCATCCTGCAATCTGTCATCAGGGCTTCGAACAGCGGCACGCTGATGCGCCCTGCACAGGCTAACCCAACACTCAGTTCCAGTTTTTTCAGGGTATCCAGCGTCTTCACATGATAGGTCTGGCCATCGAAGTCTATCTTGTCATCCCCGTTGCAAAGGCACATCAGGTTGAGCAGGGCCAGGGGCTCGTCATCCCGGTGTTCGAGCAGGATATGTGAAAGGGTAAAGTGCCAGATATCGACCAGTTCCATCTGCAACTGCTCGAGATCGCATTCCTGTTTCTTCCACCATTTCCAGCCGTGGTGCTCCATGGCCTCGGCGCCCTCGACAATGACGGCCCGCAGGTAAGGATAGGCTGCCTCAACCCAGCGTGGATTGACCTTTGCGTTCATCTTCGATTGCAGGGCAAGCATGATCTTGGCCTGGGGTTCCTTGAGCATTGTCGACAACCTCGTTATGTCGGGCAGGTGAGTGGAAATTCGTTCATTTGCCTGGATTGATCAGTTGATTGATATCATTATGCCTTACCGGTTCGCCCCAATGCCTGATCAGCAAACTGCAGTCCGTTTTGGTCAGCAGATCAAGGTGTCGATACCCCAGTTCATTCCAGTAATGCCTGGAGTCATTGAGCATGGGTAATTTCTCCCTGATATCACTTTCGGTCAACGGCTCTTGGGAGGCTTTCGACAGGCTCGCCATGATGGCAGTCCGGTAAATATCCTTCAGGGCTTCCGCCGGTTCTTCTTCACCGGATTTCATTCGGCTCCTGAGTGTGATCATGGTCTGCCGGAAGGCCAGCATCCTGGGGTATTGCCTGCTGCAAAGAGCGAGGGCCTCCTGGAAGCGTCCGGCATCGCGCAGGGCTTTTACATCCTCCCGCCAGGAAGCCGGTTCATGGCCGCTGGCTGAAAGCGCCTGCGCTACAGTAACAGTCGATCGCGGCGCTGGTGCTGCGCTCAGCTCAAGGTCTACCAGTGGCTGCAGCGGCATTCCCTGGTCGGCAATATCCCTCGTTTTCCTCAAGTGGCTGGCATGCAACACCTTGATCAGGGCGATCACCAGGACGGCGGCTACAAGGAAAATCAGGAAAAGCGGCATGGTCGTGCAAGTTTCAGTGGCAAGGTCCGGGATTCTAGCAAGCACGCCGGGGTGGGTCGAGGGAGTGTACTCAAGGCAAAATTGGCCAATCTCACGCAACTGTACTATGTTGAACCTGACACAGGGAAGTGTCAGCTTCCGGAAGCTTCCTCCCCCGGCGGGTCAGGCCCAGCATCCGCCCGGCCAGGGCCCTTCAGCCCGGCAAATCAGGCGGGATTTTGTTATACTGCGCCGCTTTCAAGCGCCGCTGTAGTTTGCATGACACCTGCTATATCCATCAAAGACCTCTATAAAACCTACGATAACGGCTTCGAGGCCCTCAAGGGCATCAGCCTGGACGTGGCTGAAGGTGACTTTTTCGCCCTCCTGGGCGCCAATGGTGCCGGAAAATCGACCACCATCGGCGTCCTGTCCACCCTGGTCAGGAAAACGTCTGGCAGTCTGCAGGTCTTTGGCCAGAACGTGGACACCAACAGTTACGAAACCAAGTTGAACCTTGGCGTCGTTCCCCAGGAAGTGAATTTCAATCATTTCGAGAAGGTCTTCGATATTGTCGTCACACAGGGCGGCTACTACGGCCTGCCCGTGAAGCTTGCCAAGGAACGTGCGGAAAAATACCTGAACCAGCTGGGTCTCTGGGATAAGCACAACCAGCAGGCCCGCAATCTGTCAGGCGGTATGAAACGCAGGCTCCTGATCGCCAGGGCGCTCGTGCATGAGCCGCGCCTGTTGCTATTGGATGAACCTACTGCAGGGGTTGATATCGAACTGCGCCGTTCCACGTGGGATTTCCTGCAGAAAATCAATAGGGCAGGGACCACCATCATCCTGACGACCCATTACCTGGAGGAAGCGGAAACCCTGTGCCGCAACATCGCCATGATCGACCGCGGTGTGATTGTCGAAAACACCAGTATGAAGGCGTTGCTGCGCAAACTGCACCAGGAGCACTTTGTCCTGGATGTGCGCCAGGAACTTGAAAAGGCCCCGGTACTCAATGGTTTCGGTTGCGAACTGCTCGATTCCAGCACTCTCGAAGTCGTGCTGGAGAGCCACCAGGATCTCAACGATGTGTTTACAGAACTTCAGGCGCTGAATATCCAGGTTAAAAGCATGCGCAACAAGTCCAACCGTCTTGAGCAGTTGTTCATTTCCCTGCTGAAAAAACCGGAGCAAACGACGCCGTGAATGGTATGACTCTGAACTACAAGCTGACGGCGTTCAACACCATCGTCTGGAAAGAGGTTCGCCGGTTCCTGCGTATCTGGATTCAGACGCTGGTGCCGCCAGTAATCACAATATCCCTGTACTTTGTCATATTCGGCAACCTGATCGGGCGGCGTATTGGGGATATGGGTGGGTATACCTACATGGAATTCATCGTTCCGGGGCTGATCATGATGGCGGTCATCAATAATTCCTATGCCAACGTGGTGTCGTCGTTTTTCAGCCAGAAGTACCAGCGCAGTATCGAGGAGCTGCTCGTTTCGCCGGTACCAAACTACGTCATACTTTCAGGATTCGTCATCGGGGGCGTTGCCAGGGGCCTGGCAATCGGTGTCATCGCCACCTTTATGTCCCTGTTTTTCAGCGGCCTGCACATGTACAACCTGTTCATCACGCTCATGGTGGTGCTCATGTCGTCCATCGTCTTTTCGCTGGGCGGTTTCATCAACGCCATTTACGCCAACAAGTTCGACGATATCACCATCATTCCAACGTTTGTGCTCACACCGCTGATCTACCTTGGCGGTGTGTTCTATTCGGTGGAGCTGTTGCCTGAATTCTGGCGCCTGGTGTCGAAACTGAATCCCATTTTTTACATGGTCAATGCATTCCGTTACGGCATACTGGGCGTCTCCGACGTGAATGTCTGGTATGCCTTTACGATGCTGGTCATCTTTACCGGGGCGCTGTTCGTCTTTTCCCTGTTCCTGCTCCACCGGGGCAAGGGACTCAGGCACTGAGCGGTTGGCTTGACCATGGCTGACAACCCGCTGGGCAAAACCACCAAGTACCCCGATCACTACCAGCCGGAATTGCTGGTCAGTATCGCCCGCAGGGGAAACCGGCAATTACTGCAGCTGAACGAAGGCGAGCTGCCGTTTACCGGTGCCGATGTCTGGAATGCCTACGAGATTTCCTGTCTCGACAGCCATGGCAAACCCTTTGTCTTTATCGGGCGATTCATATTTCCGGTAGATACGGAATTTCTGGTGGAATCAAAATCCCTCAAGTTGTACCTGAACTCCCTTAACCAGGAGAAAGTCGTGTCTCCGGGGCAGCTCGCCGAAACCATTGCCAAAGACCTGTCCAGGGCCGCGGGAAGCCAGGTGGAAGTAATGCTGACGACACCCGACTCCATGACCATCCCTGATCTGCCAGCCGGGCGCTGTCTGGATGCGCTCGATATAGCCATGGATACCTACGAAGTATCCCGGGGCTTGCTGGAAGAGAGGGATGAAGAGCTTTTCGAGGAAATCACGGAAGAGGTGCTGTATACCAACCTGTTCCGTTCCAATTGCCCGATCACCAACCAGCCGGACTGGGCCACGGTTACCATTTGCTACCGGGGCAGGAAAATCCCGGATACGTCGTTGCTCAAATATCTGGTTTCCTATCGCAGGCACAATGATTATCATGAAAATTGCGTGGAACGCATTTTTTGCGACCTGATGACGGTGTTTGAACCCAGGGCGTTGACCGTTGAAGCCAATTTTCTCAGGCGCGGCGGACTGGATATCAATCCGGTCAGGACCACGGAACAGGGTTTGAATTACTCCGCGTTTCCGCGCTATATCCGTCAGTAACCGTAACTTCCGGTATAGATTTACAAGACTCCAACAAAAAACAGGAATTCCCTTGGACGCAATTACAGCCCTACAAACCAGAACAGCCTCTCCACGCCTGGTGGAGCCGGCGCCTTCTGCAAACGAACTGGATACCATACTCAAAGCCGGCTTGCGGGCGCCTGATCATGGCATGTTGAGGCCGTGGCGGTTCCTTGTCGTAGCAGGAGACGCACGGGCTAAACTCGGCCAACTGTTTGCCGACCAGATGGAGCCGCAAACAGATGAACAGAACAAAAAACTCCTTAATGCCCCTCTGCGAGCCCCGCTGATCATCATTGCGGTCGCTGAAATCCAGGACCATCCCAAAGTGCCCGCCGTGGAACAGATCTGTGCCACAGCAGCAGCGGTACAGAACATGTCAGTGGCTATCCATGCCCTGGGTTATTCCTCCATCTGGCGTACAGGTGCGCCGGCTTTCCATGCCGGTGTGAAAGAGGCTCTGGGATTCAATGCGCGGGATGAAATAGTCGCTTTCCTGTATATCGGTACACCTACGCTGGCTGATCGTCCGGTGCCGGAAAATGCCGTGGCCGATTATGTGAAGGAGTGGGGCTTAGCGGTCTTGTAATTGGCCGGTGCATTCGCTAAAGTGCCGCCTTTTTTCGGGCGAGACCGAAAGATACAAAGAATATGGTGAGGTGTCCGAGTGGTTGAAGGAGCACGCCTGGAAAGTGTGTATACGGAAACGTATCGAGGGTTCGAATCCCTCCCTCACCGCCACTAATAAAAAACCCGGCTTTGCCGGGTTTTTTATTGCTTTAAAATCGCTTAAAACATCGATCCGCCTTTCACCACCGGGGTGCCGTCCGCCCGTGTCGGGATGTTACCGCCGCCTTCCATGAGCAGGCCATAGACACCTTCCTTGCGGGCAGGATGACCTTTTACGGTAATGGCCTCGCCAAGTGCTAAGGTTTCCTTGGTGTAGCCCTGGCGCTGCAGGTGAACCACTGCGGCGCCGCCGTAGCTGATATCCCAGTCCCGCATCACACCGGTGGCATCCGGAGCCGTGATGGTCAGGTACGGATGTGGGTTAATGAAGGCCCATTCCTGGACTGTGCCGGTCAGTTCCAGTTCCTGGTCTTCGTGATAGATGCCACTGGTGCTGTGGTGAGCGAATACCTGGGAGACCAGGGCTGCCGCAGCGACGAGGACAAGGATCAGTTTTTTGCTGGTATTCATGGCTTTCAGATTCCTTGGTTCAGTAATTGATACGGGCCGGATCGGGATCGTCCGGATATTTGGATGTTTCGAAACGCAGGCTGCGACGGGCGCCATCGAGCTCACAGGTCCAGTTGGCATCCAGTTCCTGAACCGGTGAGGAGTACACGGTGAACTCCCAGGGTTCTTTCAGGAAAAAAGCATCGACTGTGGATACTTCCAGTTTCAGGTTTCCGTTGTCGATGGAAAAGCGCTCGGTCAGCTGCTTCTGGGTGGATGACGGGATGCGGAAGTCTGCGTTCAATCCTTGTGGGTCGAAGGTGAACTTGTCGGTTACCACGACCAGGGCACCATCCTCGTAATGTCCGTCGGCATGGCCAAAATAGAAAAACTCGTTTATCGCTGGATCGGGATGACCATGACCTTCCAACCAGATGGTGCGCACGACGTCATCCTTGCCGTAATAGATCAGGACGCGGTCTTCGAGCTGTTCGATCTTGAAGCTGTAGGGATCGGTCCACATGTGGGGGATGGGCATCGGGGCACAGTCGTATTTCGGCTGGGCCATCTCGTCGATAACGGCCTGGTAGGCACGGGCGCGTTCCGTCAGGCGGGCATCGTCTTCACGCAGGACAGTGCACCCGCCGAAACCTCCGCCCTGGCAGGTGGGACGTGACCACAACCCATCAAGGTCCGGGATATCACTTGATGCGGCCTGGCCCGGTCCGGCCAGGCCCAGTAAAACGGCAGATCCCAGGATCCGGACAGCAGTTGAAAATACGGTTATGCGATATTTCATGCCAGGAGTTTTCCCTTTCTGTTTGGTTGTTATGCTGAGCTGTCAGCCTTCGATTTGCGGGCTAATCAGTCTCTTTTAGTGACTAAAAATACAGTATAAATTCCCCCATACCAATAAGCCACTATTTACACAATTGTTGCACGTGGCAGGCCCCTGGTCGCCGCATGCGGCGGGAGGTGGCTAGCGCACCGGTTTGGCCTTACACTCAGGCCATGTGCGGGCGTTTCCAGATTGAAAAGAACAAGAAATCCCAGAAGCTCCTCAACAAGCTGGACGTGAGCGGGGCGGATATCCTGTATTCTGCAGACAAGGCGCCCGGCAGCCGCATATCCATCATTCATCGCCCCAAGGACCACAATGTGGTCACCCAGGCCGTCTGGTGGCTGCTGATAGATCCGGCCACCGGCAAGCCCAACTACAAGTACGCCTCCTTCAATTCCCGGTCTGACAAGCTCGACAGCCCCCGCGCGATTGCCTACCAGCCGTTCCGCGAATCCCGCTGTATCATCCCTGCCACAGCCTTCCTGGAAGGCAAGGGTGACAAGAAAACCCACCACAAGATCGAGCTGGCAAACGAAGCCATTGCCTTTGGCGGCCTGCACCGGGAAACCGTCGACAAGAACAGCGGCGAGGTCATTCACAGCGCTTCGATCATCACACTGCCGCCATTGCCGGAGTGGGCGGCCATTCATCCCAAATCCATGCCCCTGATGCTGCCGGTGGATGACGAGGCGCTGATCAATCGCTGGCTGGCACCGTCATTTCATGATGTGGAAGCCTTCGCGGACCTGCTGAAGCCTGTGATCAGGGCAACCCAGGTGCTCACGCCCATCGAAAAACCCAGCCGATGGAACCCCAGCGGCGACAGTTTCACCATCGCAGCCCCCTCGGCATAAGCAAAAAAAAGCCGGGATTTTAAGTCCCGGCAAATAGCATCGCAGCTCAAGGTCACCTTGTAGTCGGCATCAGTCCTGCCATCCCGCCCACCCGACTGATGCCGTCAATTCAATCATCCTGCCTTTTCCAGGGGCAGGGCTTCCATTTCCTGCTGCGCCTGTTCCAGCCACCATTGCAGGTGCGGATTGGCCAGCAGGGTGTCGATGTACAGGTTTGTCTTCCAGCTAAGCTGCGCACCGTACGCCCGCAGCGCAATGGTTGCCGGAGCCATGAAACAGTCGGCGATGGAGAACTGCCCGAACAGGTAGTCACCACCGTCGCCGTACTTGCGTCGGCAGCAGTACATGATGGCGTCGAGGCGGGCAATTTCCTGCTCGAGCTTTTCGTCGGGCTTCATTCTCACCTGCATCTGGCAGTTCATCGGCCAGTCGCGCTTGAAGTGCTGGAAATCACTGTGCAGTTCCGCCACCACGGAGCGCGCCGCTGCCTTCTTTTTCAGGTTGCAGGGCCAGCCGCGGTTTTCGAGGAACGTCTCTGACAGGTACTCGCAGATCGGCAGGGAGTCCCAGACCTTGATCCCTTCGTGAATCAATACAGGCACTTTCAATGACGGGGAATAGATGCCCAGTTTTTCAGCAGAGTCCGGTTTGAACAGGTCGATAGCGATTTCGGTGAAAGGAATGCCAAACTCCTGCAGCAGCAACCAGGGCCTCAGTGAGCTGGGCGAAAAATTCTTGTTCCCTGTGATCAAATGCAAATCAGTCATGCCGTTGTTCCTCCAGCACTGATGCGCGTCAGTCGTTAGCGCGGGTGAGCATGCCGTTGCCGGCAGAGACTACTTTCACCACGACACGGCGGTCGAAGAAGTTGTTTTCCAGTGTGTCAGTTTCCGTCACGGGACGGGTTTCACCGAAGGCGCTGGTCTGGATGGCGCGGTTGCGCACCCCCAGTTCGCGCAAGCGATTTTCCACGGCCTGGATACGGCGCTGGGAGAGAGCCAGGTTGGCAGCGGAATCACCACGCCTATCCGCATGACCGGTGATTTCGATGACCGTATCGGGCAGGTCTTTCACCAGTGCCGCGATATCCGCCAGCTTCTGGTCGTAAAGCGTCTCGATGGTCGTGGATCCGCTCTTGAAATGCAGGGATACTTCGCTGTCACTGCAACATGCTGCCTGGTTGCGATTGGTGCGCTGGTCCTGGCTTTCGAAGCTGGCATTGCGCACTCTCGCCGCCTGTATGTCACGGACAGCCACCTGGTAGCGGGCTTCGAGGGCACGGTATTCGGCCTGCAGGGCGATGAATTCCTGCTCCTGTTCGCCGAGGGCCTGGGCCATCAGCTGGCTTTCCTTTTTTGCCGCGGTCAGGTTGCCTACCCATGCGCCGAAACCGGAAGTAGCGATGGCACCGATTGGTCCGCCCACCAGGCCGCCTATGACAGCACCGCTGACAACGCCGGTCGCTTCCCGTTTCGTGCGTTCACCGCCACTGAGTGCGTTATCGTCAGCGAGCACACTGGAGGTCGCGGTCAAGAAAACAATGCCGCACAGGGCGGACATCAACGTTGAGTGTTTGTTCATGGTGTTCTCCTTTTTAACAGGCATCGACAGTTGAATGTGGCGGTTGACGATGCGTATCAACCTGGATGCTTATTTAAAGGGGGCTGTCTAGCATTATGGGGGAGCAAAAGGGGCAGGGGGCTGATCAATTATGTCCGAAATATGGCATTTGACCCCGGGGGTGGCATATGACTGCATGCCGGGAATTTTTTCCGGTATCCTGTATCAAAGAGATATGCAAATACGGCGTCAAATCAGCCGGTTAGACACTCAAACAGGATTCCAGCAGAACGTACCAGCTATGAGCAAACGCATTGCCATCGTCGAAGACGAGGCCGCTATCCGGGAGAATTACGCCGACGTCCTGCGCAAACAGGGCTACGATGTCTCCACGTATCCCAACCGGCGCAAGGCGCAGGATGCCTTCAGCACACGGTTGCCCGACCTGGCCATCATTGATATCGGTCTTGAGGATGAAATCGACGGCGGCTTCAAGCTGTGCCAGTCGCTGCGCTCGCAGTCAGATACATTGCCGATAATTTTCCTGACTGCGCGTGATAACGATTTCGATACCGTCAGTGGATTACGCATGGGTGCGGACGACTACCTGACCAAGGACATCAGCTTGCCTCACCTCACCGCACGCATCGCAGCGCTGTTCCGGCGCCAGGATGCCATGGACCAGCCGACGGCCCCCGACAACCTGCTGGAACGAGGTGATCTGATGATGGATCTAAGCCGCCTGACGGTAGCCTGGAAACAGGTGACCGTGCCTTTGACGGTGACCGAATTCTGGATGTTGCACGCGCTGGTGAAGTTCCCCGGGCACGTGAAAAGCCGGGATGCGCTCATGCAGGAATCAAAGATATTCGTCGATAACAGCACTATCACATCCCATGTGAAGCGCATGCGCAAGAAATTCATCCAGAGCGACCCCGAGTTTGACTGCATCGATACGGTCTATGGCATGGGTTACCGCTGGAACCAGTAACGCATTTCCCCATGCCGGCTTTCCTCACTCATCTTTTCAGCATCCGCTTCAAGCTGGTGCTGCTTTCAAGTTTACTGCTGGTGATCCCCTGGCTGGGCAACCGGTACATCCTGGAGATGGAGCAGTACCTCAGTCGCGGGCAGGAGCAGACGGTGCTTGGCACCGCCCGTGCCCTGGCCACTGCGTTGAGTGAGCGCCCGGAGCTTTTCAAAGAAAGCAGCTACAGCCGTGCCGAAAGCGGTCAGGACCTCTACGTCTACCCCATAGTTTATCCGTTGACCCTGGAAGACAATTCCCTGGCCGATTGGCAGGACTACCAGCAATACGAACAGCATTACCGCGAGTCGAGCCTGATTCCCAATCCCGAGAACCAGCTGTCCAGTTTTCGCGGCCAGGACGCTCTCGGTGACCCGCTGAGCTTCCGGCTCATGCTGGGAGAGCACGAGCGTTCCCTGTTTATATACTTTCGTGTAATCGATGAGCATCTGGTATTGCGCGATCGGGATGGATTGCGTGTCGATCGCAGTGACTCCCTGCGATTGTCACTGGTTAACCGTGATGGCGTATTCGAACGTTATGTCATGGCACCGTACGATGATCTTGTCATCTATCCCTATCGCATTGACACGGAGGTCATCGATGTCTCATCCCTGATGCATGAGCCGCGCATCAGCGGGCGCTGGCGCGTCATCACTGAAGGTTACGAGGTGGAGCTGCAACTGCCTGTTGAGATGGTCGGCAACAAGCTCTCCCTGGCCGTCTATGATGTCGACAATCCTGCATCCCGCATGGTGGCGGCTATAGTATCCACCTCCGGGATGGAAATTCCCCGCGAACTGGGAACGCTGCGCAGGCCCACACCCGAGATTGACCGCATCGTCGCCGGCATGGGCCATACCAATTCACGAGTCCAGGTGGTGGATCTCAGCCAGCGCGTACTGCTCAGCGTGGGTGATATCCAGACTGCCACAGGCCTCATCCTGACGGACGCAGGCTCCACCCGTTCCGGTTTCCTGGGCTGGCTGGAAGACAATATCCTCCACCCGCTGTACTACAAGGTGCTTACACGACCCACGACAGATTTCGTCGACGACCTGTACCAGGGCGGCGTGGTAGAGGGTGACCACCTGGTGCCCGCGCTTACCGGCCTGGCCACCACCCGGTACCGTACCATCGATAATGCTGCTGCCGATGACACCATCCGCATCCTCGAGGCGGCCTACCCGATTATCGCCGGCGATGATGTATTGGGAGCCGTCGTCGTGGACCAGAACATGAATGGCATACGCACCTTCCGCAACCAGGCGCTGGAAGCTTTGTTCGACACCATGCTGGCGATCCTGTTATTCACCATGCTGGCCCTGTTCCTGTTCGCCACCAACCTATCCGGACGTATTCGCGGCCTGCGCAACCAGGCGGAAAAAATCATCGATGATGCCGGAAGGATCACCAACACCATCATGCCGTCGCGCAGCGCTGATGAATTGGGGGACCTGTCCCGCTCATTTGCCGGCATCGTCGATCGCCTCAGCCAGTACACCCATTATCTGGAAAACATGTCCTCCCGGTTGTCGCACGAATTGCGCACCCCGGTCACGGTGGTGCGCTCATCGCTGGAAAACCTGGCCATGGTGACGAAAGGGGAAGATGCCCAGGTCTATATCCAGCGTGCGGAGGAAGGCATTACGCGGCTCAACCTGATACTGACCAACATGAGTGAGGCCGCGCGGCTGGAGCAGATCCTGCAGTCGTCGGACAAGGAAGAAACCGATCTGGCCAAGGTCATCGATGCCTGCGTGCAGGAATACCAGCAGATCTATCCCAACGTGGAATTCGAGAGCAGGATTTCCCTGCAGCCTGTCCGCATCATGGGCAACGCCGACTATATTGCCCAGCTCATGGACAAGGTGGTGGCCAACGCCGTGGAATTTTCGCTGGACAACAAGCCTGTCCGGGTGGCCTGCTACGAGGATGGGGGCGATGCCATCGTCAGCGTCGCCAATGCCGGGCCGTACCTGGACCATGACATGAAGGACCGGATCTTCGATTCCATGGTGTCGGTCCGGCCGGAGGGAAAGAAGAAGCAGCCGCACCTGGGCATGGGGCTGCATATCGCCCGCATGATCGCCGACTTCCACAATGGGTATATCTATGCCGACAATCTCCTCGATGAAGAAGGCGTGATCGTGGTGCTGAGAATACCGGTCATCAACTGAAAACTATTCCGCCATCACGGCACTCAGCCGGTCCGGGTCCCGCCACTTGTTGCCCCACAACCGGATCAGGAATACCAGGCATATCGCCAGGATCATCAGCACAAACACCACCCATGACACGCGCGGGCCCAGGTCAGAGCGTCGAATGACGTAATACTGCGCCACGAGCATGGCCCAATGCAGGGATACCGAGGCCCACATCACCCAACGGGTATCCCCGGCGCCGCGCAGGACGCCCGCTGCCACCTGCAGTGTGCCTTCGCAGATGGCATAGCAGGACAGCCCGACCATCATGAACAGCGCCAGGCTGCGAATCTCTTCGGCCTGCTCCTCGTAGAAGATGAAGATTTCCACCAGCGGTGCGCGCAACAGCAGGAAGCAGGATGCCAGGATCGCGGAATAGCCGATGCCCAGGATGTATCCTGCGGTCGTGACCTGATTGGTGCGGGTCATGTCGCCGGCGCCGACAAAACGGCCGATCATGCTCATCACGGCAATATTCAGACCCATCAGCGGAACGAAGGACAGGATGTCCCAGTTGAACACGATGGTGGCGGCGGCCGCTTCCGGAATGCCATAGGACTGGAACATCAGCAGGAACAGGTTGAAGGCGGCAATATTGAGGAACATTTCCATGCCGGAGGGAAAGCCCAGGCGCAGGTAGCGGCGGGTGATGCCGCGGTCGAAAACGAAGGACGCGGCGATGGCAAATTGCTCCCGGTTGGACCTGGCAAAGTAGAACATCGAGTACAGGCCGATGGCGAACACCATGCTCAGGACGGAGCCATATGCTGCCCCGGCGATACCCATGACCGGCAGCCCGAATTTGCCGAAGACCATGGCCCAGGTCAGCGGGACATTGAAAACAACACCGGCCACATCGCAGATCATGACCACGTCAGTGCGGCCGATACCCGAGAAGAAGCTGGACAGGCAGGTACGGATCAGCATGAAAACGCTGAAGCCGGTCATGATGATGTAATAGGTTTCCTCCAGTTCCAGCTGCGCCTGCGCATGGCCCATCCAGGCGAACATGTTGCGCAGTATGCCACCCAGCACGAGCAGTATCGGAATGCAGGCAAGCGACATCAGTACGCCCTGGGTGATGACCCTGGAGCACTTGTGCGGTTCGTTCGCACCCAGGTATTGGGCCGTGAGTGCGGTGGCGTAGGAGAGGATGCCGATGAACAGGGCAATCGTGAAATACCAGGACACGCCGCCGCCAAGCGTTGCTGCCATGTGGGTTGGACTGAGCTGCGCCATGAACCACCTGTCCGTGAAGATCATGATGGCGAACGCGCCCTGCGACACGATCATTGGCACGGCCATGCGCACCAGTGTCGATAGCGTCTGCGGGTCGTAATGCCAGTCTTTTACCATGACAGCAGATCCACGCGGCGTTATGCGGCCGCGGTCGGTTTCAGGGAGTCGGGAAGGAGCGCGAATTGTAGGGGAGCGGGCAGTGGAATGCCAGCCATGGCCGGATCAGAACGGTGATGGATCGCTGGCAAGTCGTGCACGTTCCTGGTGCAGGGTGAAATCGAGTTCGGGCCCGATCGGGATGATGAGGTGGGGGTTCACGGTGTCGTGGCTGCCGTAGTAATGCGCCTTGTTGTATTCGATATCCACGGTCTCCGCGATACCGGGCAGCTGGTAGATGTCGCGCGTATAGGCCCAGAGGTTCGGGTAGTCGACGATGCGACGCAGGGCGCACTTGAAATGCGAGACATAGACTGAATCGAAACGCACCAGGGTCGGGAACAGGCGAATGTCCACCTCGGTGAGCTTGTCGCCCAGCAGGAAGCGCCGGGTTGTCAGCATGTCCTCAAGTCTGTCCAGTGCCTCGAACAGCGGCACCACAGACTCCTCGTAAGCCTCCTGTGTGGTGGCGAAACCGGACTTGTAGACCCCGTTGTTGACGTTGGGGTAGATCCATTCGTTCAGTGAATCGATCTCCTGCATCCTGGTGTCGGGACAGAAGTCCCTGGCCCTGACGGCATCGTCGGCAATGAGATGGTTGAACTTCGAGTTGAGCATACGCAGGATTTCCGAGGATTCGTTGCTCACAATTGTCTGCCGCTGCTTGTCCCAGAGCACCGGAACGGTAGCGCGGTCGGTATATGCCGGGTCCACGAGCCGATAGAGTTCGTACAGGTACTCGATGTATTCGTCGTCATCGCCTTCCCCGGAATGGATACGACCCTGTTCGGGTTCATAGGTCCAGCTGTCGGGCCCCATGTACGCGTTCGAATTGGACATGCTGATGATGTCATCCAGTTGTTTCAGCTTGCGTACGATCAGTGTGCGGTGCGCCCATGGGCAGGCCAGGGATATGAACAGGTGATAGCGGCCGGCTTCGGCTTTGAAGCCGCCGATGCCGGTCGGGCCGGGTGCGCCGTCTGCCGTTATCCAGTTCCGGAACAGGGCGTCGTGCCGGACGAAGCGGCCGCCGGTGGACTCGGTGTCGTACCACTCATTTTGCCAGGCGCGGTCCGTCTTGATCTGTGCTTTTTTCATGGTCTGCCAGTCTAGCCTGTGTAGGTGAAAACCTCGCCCGCATGGGTGAGGCTGAGCCGGTTGCCTTGCGTGGAGGCTTCGGTCCGGCCGACGACCCGTGCTGCTATGCCGAAGCCGGCGGCGACATCGATAACGGTCTGGGCCTTGTCAGGTTCACAGTAAACTTCCATGCGGTGCCCCATGTTGAAGACCTTGTACATTTCCTTCCACTCGGTTTTCGAGGCTGACTGGATGGCTTTGAAGACGGGCGGCGTGGGGAACAGGTTGTCTTTGATGAAATGGATATTGTCGCTGAATTTCATGCATTTGGTCTGCGCACCGCCGGAACAATGGATCAGGCCCCGGATGAGACCGGGATGATCGGCCAGCAGTTTGTAGACAACGGGGGCATAGGTACGCGTGGGGCTTAGCAGGGCCTCGCCGACGGTCAGGGAAGAACCGGGCAGCGGATCCTCGAGTTTGTAGGGGCCGCAATACATGAGACTCGGGTCCACGTTGGCATCATAGGATTCCGGGTAGTTGTCCGCGTAGTAGTGACTGAGCATGTCATGGCGAGCACTAGTCAGGCCGTTGCTGCCTATGCCGGAGTTTTCCATGTCCTCGTAACTGGCCTGGCCGGTGGACGACAGGCCCACAATGGCCAGGCCCGGGGCGATCAGGTCACCGGTGATGACGTCCCTTTTCTTCATGACGGAAACCGCCACGCTGTCCACGACGATGGTGCCGGTCAGGTCGCCGACGTCGGCGGTTTCGCCGCCGCCGGAGTAGATGTTCACGCCGAATTCACGCAACTGGGCAAGGAACTTCTCACTGCCCTGAATCAGGGCGCCGACCACCTCACCGGGGCAATTGAGGGCGTTGCGGTTGACGGTATTGGAAATCAGGATGCGCCCGTTGACCCCGACGCAGAGCAGATCATCGAGGTTCATGACGATCGAGTCCTGGGAGATGCCGTGGAAGACATCCGTATTGCCGGTTTCCTTGTACGCGAGGTAGGCGATGATCGACTTGGTGCCGCTGCCGTCGGCATGGATGACGTTGCACTGTTCGGGATTGCCGGTCAGGTAATCCTCGGTGATCTTGCAGAAGGCGTTGCGGAACAGGCCATGGCCGAGATTGTCGACCACGTTGTGGACCTCGGTCTTGTCCGAGGACACGCCCCTGGCCTGGTAGCGGCTGGCATTGTCGCTGGAAGAACCAGCAGAGCCGGCAACATGATAGCCGCTGCGTTCCTGGGCGATGATCAAGCCGCGGAATTCCAGCTGGCGCATGGCCTTGGCGATGGTGTTGGTGGCCAGGTCGAGTTCACCCGCCAGGGTGCGGATACTGGGCAGCTTCTCACCGGCTTTCAGCTCGCCGGTGTTTATCTGGAAATGGATCTGGTCGATGATCTGCTGGAAAACGGGGGTGGGGGACTGCGGGTCTAGGTCGAGTTTCATGCAGGCTCCTTCTGTGTCACAGTGATGATACTGAAGGGGCTTGATTGCTGCAATATACCCGCGCGAATCCTGCGAAATTATTCCAGTACCGGCATGCGGGCCGTCCGCTCCGGCGGAATGTGCTGGTCGACGGCGTGCAGGATGACGGCGGCCATGGCGTAATCGGCCATTATTGCGCCGATTTCCAGAGCTCCCTGTTGCCCGAACAGTGACACGGCTTCTGCCCAGGTCTCCGTACTTAGCTTGTGGTCGTTGAAGATCTCCCGGCCGTAGCGGATGACCAGGCTGTATTCCGGGGCGAGGCCATCCACAGGACGGTTCCAGGCGATGACATCGATCACTTCCTGGGGAACACCCTCGTCCAGTGCGATGGGGGCGTGGGATGCCCATTCATACTGCGAATCGAACTCCCTGGCCAGGACGCAGATGGCGACCTCGATCAGGCCCCGGCCGATGACGCTTTCATAACGCAGATAGTTGTTGATCAGGTCCATGCCGTCGGCGACCCGGGGCATGTGGAAGTAAAACCCGGTTGGGCCGTAGAAGGGGCCCGTGTTGTCAGGGCCGAGTACACGATCCCAGACTGATTTGCCGTATTCGTCGAGATCCTCCCGTTTCGCCGGAGTGAGCCGGGACAGGGTGTCGGCCCGGACATCCGGCGGCAGGCTGTCCTGGGCAGTGGCAGTCATGGCAATGGTCAGCAGTATGGCTGACAGCGAAAGAGTGAACGTTTCCTTGATTCCCGTCATGGTCCCCCCGGTTGTTGTCTTGTTAGGCTTTCAGGCAGGACCAATAGTACCCGTACATCCGTGAACTTGTCTCGTCTGTCGCACGGCGTGCGCATGGGGAATACGGGAAAAATTCCCGTTGTTGGCCCGGGTTCCCCATATTAAAATTTGTGTCCATAAGCATGGGTTGAAAAGACGAGTTCACAAGACGAGTATTCACGTGCAGTCAATCCGTTTAAGGGTGAAAACATCATGAAATTCAAAGCGTTAATATCTATCCTCCTTGCGGCTGTCGTATCGGGAAGCGGTCTTGCGGTTGCCGGTCCCGGCGATAAGGGTAAGGGCAGTGTCCTGATCAAGCATGGCAACGGCACCGAAGCGGGCTATGTGGAAATAGACGTCTCCATGCCGGCTGCACTGGCGCATCTTGGCAACCACGAGGAAGACTGCATTGTCAGTGCAACCAGTATCGATCTGATCAATGACCTGGCGGTTGCACTTGGCGTATCCGCGCGAGACCTGGAGTGCGATTACATCGGCGAAGAGTGATATCGGCGTTCCTGATATGCCAATCACAACACCCGTGTTGTACGACACTCAGGAAGTTTTCAAGTTGCCTGCCATGGGGAAACAAATCAGTCATGGGCACCTGGGGCAACTCCTCGACGACGATGTCACCATACGCAGGCGCACCTATGCGACCGGCGGCGGCATCAACCAGTGCGAGATACTGGAACTGGATGACGGTCGCCGGCTGTTCGTAAAGACCCATGCCGGCGGCACCCTCCAGGGCATGTATGCCGCCGAGGCGAACGCCCTGGAATTGCTGGCGGCACCGGGTGTCATCCAAACCCCCAAAGCGCTGGCGTTCGATGACAACTACCTGGTCCTGGAAACCTTCACCGAGGGCAGGCCGGCAGATGACTGGCAGGAGCAGATGGGGCGCGGCCTGGCCCTGCTGCACAGGGCAACACGACAGGATCGTTTCGGCTTCGACAGCAACAATTTCCTGGGTACCACCCTGCAGGAGAACACCTGGCAATCGAACTGGCTGGAGTTCTTCCGCGACCAGCGCCTGGGATACCAACTGCGCCTGTTAAGGGCCACTACCTCTTACGAGGATCCACTCATCACCGCCTGTGAATCCCTGCTAGACAAGCTGATCGACATACTGCGCTATGACGGCGAACCGGCCGTGCTGCTGCACGGGGATCTCTGGTCCGGCAATGCTGCGGCCAACGAAAACGGTGAGCCGGTGATCTTTGATCCCGCCAGTTATTACGGCAACAGGGAAGCGGAGTTCGGCATGATGCGCCTGTTCGGCGGTTTCAACAAACGCTGCGAGGATGCTTACCAGGAAGTCTGGCCGCTCAGGGACGGCTATGAACGCCGCTTTCAGGTCTACAAGCTCTACCACCAGCTCAATCATCTCAACCTGTTCGGGCGCAGCTACTACGGCGGCTGCCTGGACACCATCTACTGCCTGATCTAGGCCAACAGTCTAACCCGCAATTATGCCAGTGCCGCCAGCACCCGTTCCCGGGTAAAGGGATACATGGTCATGCGTCGTCCCGTCGCATCGAAGAAGGCGTTGGCGATCGCCGCAGCGGCAGCGGCCATGACTTCCTCGCCTGCGCCCGAAGAGGGTTCATCCAGGCGCTGCACGATGACGGGAGTCACCGCCGGGCAGCGGTCGAAACGGATGATCGGGTAGGTTGACCAGTCCAGGGAGGTGACGCCGGTGTCATCGAAGGTGATTTCTTCAAGCAGCATACGGCTGGCTGTCTGCACCAACTGGCCGATGATCTGGTTTTCCACGTTGGCGGTATTTACCACCAGGCCGGCATCGATGGCGCCGTACAGGTGCAGGATATTCACTTCGCCGGTCTGCGTGTTCACTTCTATGTCCGCCACGGCACCGCCCCAGGAGGCAAGGTGGGTGCCGACACCGATGCCCCGCCCGCGCACTGTGGTTCCACGTGAATCGTTGCCCGTATTGGCACGGCGTGTTTGCCAGTTGGCGGCTTCTGCGGCGGCATTGAGTACCCCCAGCCAGTGATATTCGCTGATGTTCTGTTGCCGGAATTGCCAGGGATCCATACCCAGCTGCCAGGCCAGGTCATCGATGGCCTGTTCGGAAATGAAGGCAAAGGACAGGTCCAGCGGCGAGCGCAGCCAGGCGCCCTTGAGGTAATCGAGGCCGTCCACGTGGTGGTTGACCAGCTTGCGGTTGGGGGCGTCGTACATGCCGCCCAGGGTGCGCGGGTTGAGCTGCATGGCAGGGAAGGACGGCCATTCGGAAGCCGATGTTCCTGTCGCTGTCTGCGCCGTGGTCTCGGTCAGGCTCCAGTGGTGCTGCCAGCCTTCGTATTCATAACTGACCAGTTTACCGCCAGCATCTGCAGAGACCCGGGCCTTGCCAACATGGGCGGGGCCGTATGTATCCCAGCCGTGCTCGTCCCAGCGCATGAATTGCACGCGAACCGGACGTCCCGCCAGTTGTGACATCAGGGCGGCAGCCTGGGCGGCATCATCCCAGCAGCTGTGTCCGAAGGTGCCGGCGCCTTCATGGTACTGCACGCGAACCTGCTCCGGTTCCAGCCCGAGCAGCATGGCAACACTGGCGCGGGTGTTGTAGATATCCTGGGATGAGCACAGCACGAGGGCGCTGTCCTCACGCACATCGGCAAGTGCACAGTTCGGGGCAAAGGGCACGTGAGCCTGGTACGGGCCGGTGCCTGCAAACGCGGAAACCGCATGCGCGGAATTCGCCGCACTGACATCCCCTTCGTCGACAGCCACGCGGTCATTGGTCGGGCCGTTTTCCATGCGGCTGAACAGGTCGGCATTACCCGGCAGGTTGCGGGGACGCACCCAGGTTACGTCGAGTTGCTGCGCCGCCTTCACGGCATCCCATTCGCGTTCGGCAACGATGCCGATGAAGTCGCCCTGACGCAATACCCTGGCGCCCGGGATATGGGCGATGGAGGCAACATCCAGTCCTTGTACTTTCACGCCTTCACGGTAGGCGCCCTGGCCGCGCGGGCGGACGATCCTTCCATGCAGCATGTTGGGCAGGCGCTGGTGCTGGACATGGCGATACTGGCCCCGCGCTTTCAGGGGGATATCGTTGCGCGGCACCGGGTGGGTCGCCACCTTGTAGGTCGACGGGTCCTTGACCGGTGCATTGCCGGTGAATGCCAGGTCGAAGCGGCGGTCTCCGATCAGTTCACCATACGTTACGGAAGAATTACCTGCCCGCACGACACCGTTTTCCACGGTCAAGCTCGCAACAGGGACGCCGAAACGGGTGGAGGCCATGGTCAGCAACGCCTGGCGGGCCTCAGCGGCGGCACGCTGCACCTGTGGCCGGCCCACCCGAATCGCTGAACTCGAGTAGGTGCCGCCCTGGTTCGGGGTGAGATGGGTATCCTGGCCGGTGGTCCTGATCTGCGACATGGCCATGTCGAGTTCTTCAGCGGCGACCTGCAGCAGGGCAGTGGAAGCACCCTGGCCGAGTTCGACAAAACCAATGTATACGGTGGCGGTGTTGTCCTGGTGAATGGCGATCCAGCTGTCGATCTGCTGCGCATCGGGAGGACCCGCCTGGGGCACCGGCGTGGACTGTGCCAGTGCCGGGATATGGAAACTGACAACAAGTGCACCGCCGGCTTTCAGGAAGTTGCGGCGCCCGATCGGTTGTGCGTTGGGCTGCTTCATGCGTGATCCTCCCCGGTCTGCGCTTTATCGGCAGAAGCGCTCGCCAGGGTGGCGGCGGCACGCTGGATGGCATTGATGATTTTCGGGTAGGTGCCGCAGCGGCAGAGATGACCGCTCATGGCCGCCCGGATCTCGCTATCGTCCGGTGTGGGGTTGTTGAGCAGCAGTTCCGTTCCCTTGATGATCATGCCGTTATAGCAGTAACCACACTGAAGGGCCTGCTCCTCGACGAGCGCATCCTGCAGGGGAGTGGTTGCGCTCGGCGCCCGCCCGGTTGCGGCAGCATAGTAACTGGCGATGCCTTCAAGTGTGGTGATGCGTTTTCCCGCCAGGGAGGATACGGGTGTAACGCAGGCCCGGGTTTCCACACCATCGATCAGCACAGAGCACGAGCCGCATTGTGCCAGGCCGCAACCAAAGCGCGGGCCGAGCAGCTGCAGTTCATCGGTCAGGACATAGAGCAAGGGCGTGTCATCGTCCGCCGTCGTGGTAATGGTGGCGCCGTTTATGGTGAGTTCGGCCATGGCTGTCTCCCGTCGGGTTTTTACAGGAATACTACTGCGAAAGTGCCGGGCCTGCATCAGCGGGAGGGGGTAGGTTCTTTTCAGAGACTGAAGAGAATGAAAAAGGGCACCGACAGTCCAGCCGCCAGCAGCGCATAGGGTAGTTGGGTGCGGACGTGTTCCAGGTGCTCGCAACCGGCTGCGAGTGAGGCCAGCACGGTGGAGTCGGAAATGGGAGAACAGTGATCGCCGAACACTCCTCCACCGAGCACGGCGGCGAGCAAGAGGGCAGGCGGCAATCCCGTCGCCAGGGCAATCGGAATGGCCACGGGTATGAGGATGCCGAAGGTGCCCCAGGAGGTCCCGGTCGTGAAGGAAATCAGGCCAGCGGTGATGAATACCACCGGGGCGATCAACCAGGGCGGCAGGGTCTGTGAAATCATGCCGGCGATGAACGGCCCGGTGCCAAGTGCCTGCATGCTGGTGCCCAGGGCGAAAGCCAGCAGGATGATCGATACCACGGGCAGCAATTCAGCCATACCCTGGTAGGAGGTTTCCGCCAGGGATTTCAGGTCGTGATCGCCGCTGCGCAACAGCAGGATGATGGCCGCGGCAATGGCGAGCAACACGGCATACAGTACCGAGGCGGAACCGGATCCGGCGATGGGATTGCCTTCGCCGGTGTAGAGCATGAAACCGATGAAGCAGGCAATAAGCACACCCAGCGGGACCAGGAAATACCTTACTCGCCCTTGCTGTTCGGCCACGGTATGTGCAGTGCGTTTTTCCGCGTGCTGTTCATGGCTGGCGAGCGTAAAGAGCACCTTGTTTGACCAGCAGGTGTAAAGCACGATCACCAGGGTAATGATGGCGTACATATTCATCGGAATGCTGGCAATCATGACGGCAAGCGGGTTCTCCAGTCCGTAGCCGTCCAGCAGGCCAAGGATATAGGCGCCCCAGCCATTGAGCAGGATTAGTACACTGACCGGCGATGAGGTGGAATCGATGATATAAGCCAGGCGGGCGCGGCTCATGCCGAAACGGTCAAACAGGTTCTGCGCGAAGATGCCGGACGCGAGGACGCTGAGATAGCTCTCGATGAATATGACGATGCCAAGCAGCGTGGTCAGTATGCCTGTTGAGCGGGCAGTACGCGCGATATTGCGTTCCAGCAGGTAGTCGACAAATGCACTGACCCCCCCGCTGGTGCGTAAAAGCGCCAGCAGGGCGCCGATAATCAGGCTGAAGAGAAGGATTTCAGTGTTGCCTGTCGAGGCAAAGACGCCTGTCATGCGGCCCACCGACCCGATGAAGGCTGTCAGGGGATTGAAATCGGCATTGAGGAATTCTGCCGCAAACAGGGCGGTGAGCAGGGCGAGAATGACTTCGCGCTTCCAGACGGCAACGAGCACAGCCAATACAGGCGGCAGGATGACAAGCCAGTCCATATCACCTCGGCATTCCCAGACAAGGCTACATTAACCGGTTCACCCGGCAGGTACAATCAATCAGATGGGATAAGACAGGGGCTGTAATCAGCAGCAGCTTACGGGCAGCAGTTCAATGCGATCGCGGCTGTCTACGACGAAACCATTGCTCCGGTACCACTGGCGAAGGGTGCGGGCGTCGCCCTTGATCTCACCGGTGAGCCGCTGGATATTGCTGGCGCGGCAATACCGGATGACCTCTTTCAGGAGTGTGGAGCCGACTCCCTTGTGGCGGTAATTCTGGGAAATCTCGATCATCCTGAGCTCATAGGCCTCTACACCGTCAGGATCGAACATATCCCGGATGTTGGCAGGGCGCTGGCGCGATTTGAGTTTTTTCAGCCGGGCATAGCCGATGGGCGCGGCGTGGTCATACACCCGGAACAGGAGTTTCTCACCGGCTTCTGCCGGTGGCACAATGCTGATGTGATCAGAGCGGGTGCCGGGGGCAACCATCAAATTTTCCAACATAATAATTATTAATCAAAAAGATATATTAAATACTTAAAGTAAAAATTTATACGTGAAGCTATCCATGCACCTATTTAACTATAAAACCGATCCCGGGAAACCATGCAGGTAATCTTGCAGAACTGTGATGCAGTCGACATTTCCTGGCTAAATGACTTCCTGGCAATCCATGGCTTGCGGGAATTACCCGAGTCGAAGGATGTTCCTGCGGGCCATGACGGCCTGGTGCTTATTGCCACGGAGGGAGGCCTCTCGCTATCAGCAGCCACGGATC
>Ga0181587_10000979_pt1 | contig 23730 bp, 25 predicted proteins | sample 071ome_27_FD_132463 | JGI IMG/M metagenome (GOLD analysis project Ga0181587, IMG submission 132463) | Coastal salt marsh microbial communities from the Groves Creek Marsh, Skidaway Island, Georgia - 071409AT metaG (megahit assembly) | ecosystem: Environmental > Aquatic > Marine > Intertidal... | reverse complement strand
TGGCCGAAAGCAGAACTAACGAACCGCCCTATTTGCGAGCGCCACTAGGAACCCTATCTGCCAAGGACGCGGAGGGGGGTCTACACCGGGGGGTGGGGTGGAAAAACAATGCCTGGCTGCATGAAATCTGTTCTGTATGCAGACCGCTTAGCAGACCGACATAAAAAAGGGTCAGGCTGAAATAACGTAACTTACTGATTTCATTGGTGGGCGATACTGGGCTTGAACCAGTGACCTCTGCAATGTGACTGCAGCGCTCTCCCAACTGAGCTAATCGCCCAACAGCGGGGTCGCTAAGTTACCGATTCCTGGGTGCAGCGTCAACCATCCCGATCACTCGAGACCGCTCTCGTGAATTGCCGAGCAGGTATGACTCTGGCACGATGCTCTGGAGTGTTGCCACCCGGAGTCCGATTGAGATGGCCAAGGCATTTTCCAGTTTTTCCGAATTCTATCCTTTCTACCTGGAAGAGCACGCTGATCCGACCTGCAAGCTGCTGCATTTCATCGGTACCTGGCTGGTGGTATTGGTAGCGGTTGTCGCTTTCATCCTGAACGAACCAAAATGGCTGTGGCTGATGCCGCTGTTGGGGTATGGCTTCGCCTGGGTGGGCCACTTTTTCTTCGAACGCAACAGGCCGGCGACATTCAAGCATCCGCTCTACAGCCTTCTGGGCGATTTCGTAATGTGGAAAGACATCATGACCGGGAAGGTCAAAATATAATCTCTCGATGCGGGCCGGAGATGCCATGGACACTGGACCAGCCCTGACAGAGCAGGAGCGCGAGCTGAGGCTGCGGCGGATGAAGCGCATTCCGCTGGCGTTGCTGGTGTTCATGGCGCTGATGTTTTTCCTCACCTTGCATCGCCCGGAAGCCTGGGCAGGCTGGGTGCACGCTTTTGCCGAGGCCGGCATGGTTGGCGCGCTGGCAGACTGGTTTGCGGTGGTGGCCCTGTTTCGTCATCCCCTGGGGCTGCCCATTCCACACACGGCGATCATTCCAACACGTAAGAACGAGTTGGGTGACGCTATGGCCCGCTTCATATCCGACCATTTTCTGGATGCTGAAGTGGTTGGACGTAAATTGGCCAGCGTGAATCTCTCCCGGGTGGCCATTGCCTGGCTGCAGTCTGACAAAGGGCGTACCAGCGTTCAGGACCTGTCTACCGGCATGCTGCGTTGGGGTCTGGACGCTTTGCACGAAGAGCGCGTGCGCAAGTTTCTCTCCCGCTTGAGCCGGAGACAGCTCAAGAACGTCAGTTTTGCCCCGCTCATGGGCCATACCCTGGATTGGGCCATCCGCGAGAAGCGCCACCAGGACGTGCTGACACAGGCCCTGCGATACGTCATCGTGGTGCTGGATGAGAACCAGGAAAAGATCAGGGAGCGAGTACGCGAAGGCAGCCCCTGGTGGCTGCCTGGTTTCGTCGACGACCGAATTCTCAAACAGATGCTGGACCGAGTCCAGAATCAGCTCTTCCAGATGTCACTGGACCCGGATCATCCTTTACGCGGACAGTTCAATGACTGGCTCAAGCGCCTCGCGAGCGAGCTGCGCACCTCGCCTGAATACCGTTTGCTGGGCCGCCGCCTGAAAGAGCAGTTACTGGAAAATGAGGCTCTGCAGGACTACCTCTACAACGCCTGGTCGGACCTCGCCTCGCGCGTGGATAAAGACCTTGAAAACCCTGAGTCCATGATCCGCGGACAGGTGGGCGACTGGGTGGACGGGCTCGCCGATGAACTTCAGCGCGACGAGCCCATGCAGGTCTGGATCAATCAGTGGATGACCAGTGCCATGCTGGCGCTGGTGGAGCGCAACCGCACCCAGATTTCAAGCCTGATCAGCGATACGGTCAGGTCCTGGGATGGCCAGGAAACCAGCCGCCGCGTGGAGCTCGCGCTGGGGCGCGATCTGCAATTCATCAGAATCAACGGCACGCTGGTGGGCGGCCTGGTCGGTTTGGTTATTCACGCGATAACGCAAATTTGAATCCGGCGGCGCCGTTTTCGAATAAGGTTCAACAGCTTTCGAACCTGTTCCTGTCGACATTTTTGCGGACGTGGTCCGGGTCCCACACCCTGCCGCTCATGGCAATCCAGACGCCTTCCGGCAGGCTCTGCACCGCGCCTACGGCACAGCCAATATTGAACACCGCGTCGGAGTCCCGGAATCGGGCAGGGTTCAGGGCGCCGGTCAGCACAATGGTCTTTCCGGCAATGCCCTGCAATGCGTGGGCGGTCTCAACCATGGTGTCGGTGCCATGGGTGATGATGACGTGGGCGGCCTCGTTCGCCAGCACGGCGTCCCGCATCAGCGCCCTGTCCGTGTCATTGAGGTGCAGGCTGTCCTTGCGCATCAGCGCGAGGGTCTCAAACTCGAAGCTGACATCCATGAGTTTCAGGGTTTCGCCGATCTGCGGGTCGCCTACCTGGTAGTCGCTTTTGTCATCAAAATAGATTTTATCGATGGTGCCGCCTGTAGCGATGATCAGCAATTTATCCATGAGCTTGCCTGGTCTTGAACGTTTTAAAGTCGCGTTGCTGTCCGGCATGGCTGGTTGCTCTGGTTTTAGCCGGCAAAGCAGTCGGGTAGTATAGCCTGCAAAACCGTTATCACACTCGGGACTCCAATCCTCGCATGAAGATGTCAGCCAGTAACAGGATTCTTGCGGCTTTGCTGGCCAGTGTGCTCGGCTGGGCATGCCCGCCGGGGCTGTCTATGGCCAGTGAAGGGGAGCAGGAAACGGGTGATCTGGCCACCGCGTTGTCAGCGCCGGCCAGCCGCGATGAGGCCCTGGTGAGCATGGCGGTGCTGCTGAAAGCTGTCCAGCGATGGCGTGCCGGGGAGCAGGGCGTCATTGCCGATCTGATCGCCCAGGATCGCGCCTGGCTGGACCGTTTGCGTGAGCGATACGGAAAGGCCGAGCCGGCTCCACCAGTGCTGGATCCCGCCGGCTGGATGGTGCGGCAGAATCTGCTGCGCCAGCAGTCCGAGGGGCAAGCACTCTACGCGCCTGTGGCCCCTGATCTCAATCGGCTTTTGCAGCAGGTCTTTGATCGTGGTGACGAGCGCCTGGCGGCGACTGTGCTGCCTCAGCTCCTTTGGCTGCTCGAAGCCCAATCCACGGTGCAATGGGCAGGATTGCTCGAGCAGGCTGCCGCTGACGAAGCGATGGAATCGTTGTTGTCCCAATCCGGCGTGACCTGGAGTCGGCAAGCCGGGGATGCTGATCCCGGTGATTCCGACGCGACAGATCTATTGACCGCCATTGTGTATGACGCCGTCAACCAGGGGCCGCCGGACCCGGAATCCTTGCGCTTGTTGAGAAAACGGGTTTACGGGCTGCTGCCGACGGCAGAAGATTCCGCCGTTCCGGCGCTGGTCGCGTTTTTGCAACTGGGCGGTCTCATCGACGGGCTGCACCGGGGCCGCTACGTGGCGTTTTCCACCGGGCTGCTGGCAGTGGCCGCCGGGTTGCTGGACAGCGGCCCCGAGACAGTCTTGCCGGTGTCGGAATGGCTTGAAGAATATCTGCCCGGCATATCAGCGACGTTTGCCCGGAGTTTTTCAGAGGTGGATCCCCGGCTGAATTCAACCGTGGCGGCGGTTTATGACATCGCCCGCAACCTGTCCGCCCCGAACGCGGGCGTTACCCTGGGTGACGAGGTGGCCGATGCCGTGGCGCAGTTGGCCTTACTGATGCCGGATATTGAATATTATTTCGGTCTGCCGGTGCGCGACACGATCACCGGTAACGTCGACGCGTGTATCGGGATGGCGGCCAGGGTCGATGAGACCGGCAACTCCGTCATGAGCCGCGACCTGTTCGATGACTGCATTGAAAGCCTGGTCCGGCTGGCGGATAACCAGACCCGGTCCGCGGCCCTGTCTGGTGACATGCAGGGGCCCTTTGGTCAGGCGCAGCTTCAACGCGAGGTCTCGGTCACCCCTGTGCAGCGCATCAATTACGCGCTGGGGCATTTTCACCAGGGGGGCGCCCCCTCATGCGCGCCGCCCGCAAATCCGTTGCCGAATCCGCTGGAATGGTCCAGCCTGGCCACCTTGATGGCCTGGTTTGCGCACCAGATGCCGGTTTACTTTCAGACGCCTGAAAACGAGCGCAGATTGTCGCGCATGCGTGAAATTGGGGACGAGCTGGTCGAGGTGCTTGCCGCTCAGACCGAATGTCTTTCTGGCCCCGCGGACAACGACAGTGCGATCGTCGCGCGCTCTCTGGCAGATTACCGGTACGCTTTGAATCTCCTGAGCCGAAGCTTGCGCGAGTCGGTTTCCACATACCGGGCCGACATCCTGGCGCCCGGAGCGGATATTGACCTGGAGTCAGACGCTCTGCAGTCCACGCTCTACCGGCCGGACGACCTCCTGGTTGAGCCCTGCGAGGCAGAGCAGGTCTGCGAAATGTCAGGCCCGCTGGGGTCAAGCCGGGCATTGCTCGGGCTGTTTCCCGAGCCCTACCTGGTTGCCGATCAAACGGGCATGGGTGAAATCCAGCTGTGTTACGACAATATGGAATGGGTCGATCGCCGCTCCGAGCCCGTGCGCCCGGGAGATGAGAATGTGGCCAATTATTTTGGAAAATTCGCGTTCGATCTCAAGGGGCGTTTCCTGTCGGGCGATGCGATCAGTGACGTCTTTGCTTTCCGTTTTACCAGCCCGGACGAATACCATTACCTGTTTGCTGCCGCCAGCGAGGAGGTGCTTGAGGACAGCTGCCCCATGGAATGGGTCGGGTCACGGGTCGTCACGCCGCTGCCTGATCGGCGCGGAGGCATCGTACCTAATCGTTTGACCTACCTCGCCGCGTCGCGCATGTTGCCTTCACAGTTGCTGTCGCAGAACTGGCAGAGTGGAGCGGAGTGGCGCGACTGGTTCTCAACGGGCTTAGGGGTCGAGGTTTTGCTTTCATCGGAAGGCGAACAGATTGTTCCATTGGTGTCAGAACACCTTCAGTCGTTGTATCTGAGCGAGCAATTCACCATTTACCGCGAGCTGCTCGATGGCGTCAGGTCTGCTTCTGTCGGGACCGCCCGGGAGCATCTTGCCGAGCTTTCTGTCCGCAAGGGATTGTTGAGAATGCTGCTTGTTTTGTTCTATCCGCAGTCATTGACAGGTTCCGATGCCATCCGCTCCGGTATTGCCGGCCAGGGGGGCTTGCTGGACACCGAGATGATTCGCCGTTTTCAGAAAGACGATATCCCGGTCAATCGGATCGGGGAAATTGGCCTGGCCAGGCTGGATGCGTTCATCAGGGCATGGGGCGGCCAGGCTGGCGCGGCGTTGCATGGCGGGTCCGTATCCACCGGTGTCGCGCACGGCGTGATGCGGCTCGACGGGGTTTATGACGCGTATTTCGCGCCGCCACAGCAGCCGGCTTTGCCCGCGCTCAATGCTTCTGAGCCGCCCGTTTCCGTTCCAGATTAATGGCCACAACGGCCGTGAAACAGATGCAGACCAGGGACACCTGAACCAGGGCGGCCAGCCGCTGGCCGGGATTGCTCCAGGCCTCCCCCACGCCCAGCATAAAATAGAAAATCAACAGGTATGACGCCCAGTTGATGCCATTGGGCTGCGTCAGCCAGATGCCTCTGAGCATGAGCGCCAGGGGCAGAGCCGTCAATACGCCCCATATCCCCAGGGCCGGCCCGAAAGGGGCGGGCAGGTATCCCAGCCAGGCGGCCTGCCAGACGATCAGCGCCAGGTAACACCAGCGCAGTAAGTGAGACATCAGGCCACGCCCGCTTCAGAGAATGTCCAGCACGGATTCCGGCGGACGACCCACGGCCGCATGGCCGTCATGAATGACGATCGGCCGCTCAATGAGCCGGGGTGTGGCCGCCATGGCCGCCACCAGCTGTTCATCTTTCAGTTCGGGATTGTCCAGGCCCTGTTCGCGGTACTCAGCCTCGCCCTTGCGCATCAACTCACGAGGTTCGCGTCCCAACATTTTAAGGATCTCCGTGATTTCCTTGGTGCTGGGCGGGTGTTCGAGATAGAGCACAACGTCGGGCTCGATGCCTTGCTGCTGCAGCAATTGCAATGTGGCCCTTGACTTCGAACAGCGTGGGTTATGCAGAATACGGGTCTTCAAGGCGTGAGATCTCCCTGGTGTGAACAAGTTGGCTGCCTGTCGGCGTTGAACGAGCCCGGCGGCGTTACCGCCGCTGGCCCGGGCGTGTCATTGTAGGCGAAGATGCCGCCCAATACGGCAATTTCAGTGGTGTGTAATGCCCAGTATCTGAGACAGGCTCTTATGTGTGGGCGAGATCAGGCACCAGATCTTGATCGGTTCTGAGCCGATCAGAAACTCGTTCTCGATCACCATGTGGAGTGAATTGTTGTCCAGCCCGCCTGCAATATCCTTAAGGATTTTCTGATCCGAACCCGGCCGGACCAGGGGAATGGTGTGGTTCATATTGAGCCGAAAAATCTGGTGCATCGACTTGGCGTATCGGCCAATCAGGACGTTACCCAGTTCGGAGAGCAGATCCATCATTTGCTGGCGAAATGTTTCATCTTCCGATTCGTCTCCTGTCCCGGGGTGTAACCAGCCAGGCTTTTCGCTTTCCAGCATTTCCAGGTCTGTGTCAGGGTCTGCGAGAAACAAAAGATTAAGCACCGGGCGCATGGCTTCGCCAAGGCGATCGAAATCGCTGTTGCGCAAGAGCAACGTGATCCGGCCTTCCATTTCGCCAACCATCTCTGAACTGACTGCGTACAGATTCTGGCTTGCAAGATTTTGCAGAAACATACTTTGGCTGACGGGGGCCAGTTCCAGATCCGAATCTGAACTGTCTATATCAAGTCCAAACACCTCTTCAAGGGCGATGATGGCTTTGTCCGTTCCGTCAATCAAGAAGCTGATCAGGCAGTTGGCCTGCCGATCGGAGAGTTCCTGGTATTCGCTGAACATGGCTTGTACTCGTTTTGGTTCGTAGTGCGCTTCCTCAGGAATGCATGACCCGGTCGATAGCTCCGACGATGTGTCTTTGCACATCCGGCTTTTCGATAAACATCGCTGCACCCATTTCCACGGCCCGTTCGCCGATGGTGTGGTCTCCGCTACCGGATATCATGATGACCCGCGCCCGCGGGTCTTGTCCCAGTACTTCGTCCAGGACGTTATCCCCGTTCATGTCGGGCATCAGGTAATCGAGGGTCATCAGGTCAGGTCTGAGGTTGCCGTACATTTCGACAGCTTCGGCGCCGTTGGCAGCGGTGCCGACGACCTCGTGCCCCGCCTGAAGCAGGATGCGTCGGATCAGGTTCCGCGTAAAAGCGGAGTCATCTACGATTAGGATCTTCGCCATATTCCTTCACCCCCGTGCAGGTATATCACTTGTTTCAAACTGCCTGATGTCGGTAATCAGACGGGTTGAATACTTTTGAGACATCATGAAAGTGAGGTAGGGTTGTCCGCTGGTAGTGGGGCAAGCCGGCAGTCACCTGCATGCGTCAGCTTCGATCCTTGAAGCGATTGTGTTTTCGGCCAACAATTTGGGTTGGCTCATGTTAGCGGGGCAAACACCCCTCTGATTATTAAAATAGTCTAATTTAATCTCAATTAAAACTGTTAATTTTTTCAGGGTCCATGCGCAACCCGGGAACGCAGCCCCATTTTCTCATGCTACCCTGCATATCGTATGACCGCGGAGTCTGACCGGGAGGTATCAGGACTTGGATTTTTCAGAGCTACTGGAGCGGATTCATCGCCTGGCGGCCCATGTTTGGCGACATTACAAACAAGATCGCTGTTTCGAAGAGGCGGCATCGCTGGGTTACACCAGCCTGATCTCCCTGGTGCCCCTGCTCGCAGTGATCTTTGGCGTGGCAAGCGCTTTCCCTGTGTTCGACCGCTGGACTGAAGATCTCCAGACATTCATTTTCAGTAACTTTGTTCCGGCTGCAGGTTCCCAGGTGCAGGACTATGTCATGGGCTTTCTCGACAGCGTGGGCACATTGACCCTGCCGGGTACTTTTTTCCTGATCATTTCTGCTCTGCTCCTGATGATGCGTATCGAGGCGGCTTTCAATCGCATCTGGCGGGTGCCGGTTCAGCGCAGCCTGATCAGCCGGATCGTTATGTATTGGGCGGTGTTGACGTTGGGCCCCATTACCCTGGGTGTTGCGACGGCCCTCAGCGCTCAACCCATTATTGATTGGATAGGCGGAGAAGAGGCCATCACTTCCGGCGCACATTCATTCGGTATTTTTGTGCTGATATGGCTGGCGTTTTGCCTGGTTTTTGTCCTGGTTCCCAACCGGCCCGTGCGCCTCCGGAACGCGGCCATTGGCGCACTGCTGTCAGCCGTTCTCTTTCTTATCGCTAAAAACGGATTTGTGTGGTTCGTCGGCCGGGCGAGTTTTAACGTCATTTACGGGACACTGGCGACCATCCCGATTTTCCTGCTTTGGCTGTACCTGGCATGGGCCGTCACCTTGCTGGGCGCGTCACTGGCGGCATCCCTGACCACATTTACTGACCGCCAGGGAGACTGGCGCTGGCCATGGGAGTGGGAATTACTGCTGGCCTATCGCCTGATTGGCCACTTGTGGAAGGCCCAAATGGAGGGGCAGGCGATGACGGTCGAGGCGTTGATCGATGCCGAGCCCGGTGTGTCCAGCCATGTTCTGCAGCGGCTGTTGACGGATTTCGTGCGCGCGGATATTGTCACTCAAAATCAAGATTCCGGTTGGTTGCTGACGCGCGATCTTGATCGCCTGACACTCATGCAGCTTTATCATTCGGGCCGCTTTCACTTGCCGGTTGGGCTCGAACCTGATTTCATCGCTGAGAGTCCCTGGGACGCCGCCTTTCTTGAATCGCTGCGGTCCGACGATCGTCTGCAACTGGACCGGTCACTCAAGTCGCTTTATCTGGAGGGCGCGCCATGAGGGTTTTCACGCTATGCCTGGTCTTCCTGGCCTGCGTGTGGTCTCCCGCCGGCCGGGCGTCCGATCCCTACAAGACTGACGCGCCGGTGGCTTTGGTGCTGCCGCGTCTGGACGGCGGGGAGATTGCGATTGAGGGGCTGCGCGGGCAGTGGGTGGTTTTGAACTACTGGGCAACCTGGTGCGCACCCTGCCGGGAAGAGATACCCGAATTGATGACGCTGCACGGACAGCGTGAGGATATCACGGTACTGGGCCTGGCCTATGAAGAGGTCGAAGAAGGTGTCTTTGATGATTTTCTCCGAGAGTTTCAGCCCAATTATCCAATCCTGCTGGTGGATGTCTTCAGCCCGCCAGAGCCGTTTGGCGCACCCAAGGTATTACCGACCACCGTGTTACTCGACCCGAGAGGTCACGCGGTCAAGGGTTTTGTCGGCCCGGTAACGCGGGCGCAGTTGGAGGCGTTTATCGATCGAGTGCCTTCGCCGTGACTCCGGGCCGGCGGTATCGCGTTCGTGGGCGGGTTCAAGGCGTCTGGTTTCGCGAGTCGACGCGGCAGCGGGCCGCGCGTCTGGGGCTTTGCGGGCATGCCGTGAATCTCACCGATGGCAGCGTGGAGGTGGAGGCCTGGGGCGAACAGATGGCGCTGGCCCAACTCGAGGTTTGGCTGCATGAGGGCCCGCGCCTCGCCAGGGTGGCCTCAGTCAGTGCTACTGATATCGAAGGACAGGCTCCGGGTGATTTCACCACCGGCTGAGCCGCTGTTGACGCCGTTCAGAACAGGCTGGGTTCCAGCAGTGCCCGCACGGGGGCGAAACTTTTTCGATGGATCGGGCAGGGGCCGTATTGCTTAAGTCGATCGAGGTGCTCCGCGGTCGGGTATCCCTTGTTCCGGTCAAATCCATATTCAGGAAACTGGTGGTGAAAATCCTGCATTAATCGGTCGCGTGTGACCTTGGCCAGGATAGAAGCGGCGGAAATGGCTGGCACCCAATGGTCGCCCTGCACGATGGTATGCACCTCGGTGTCCAGTTCAGGCGCCCGATTGCCATCGATCAGTGTCAGGGTGGGTTTGGGATCGAGCGCCCTGACGGTTCGCTGCATGCCTTTGAACGTTGCCCTGAGGATGTTGATTCGATCGATTTCCTCTACCTCGACAATTTCAACAGCCCAGCTGTCTGCACATGCCCTGACTTCGTCGAACAGCCGCTCCCGGGTGGCCGCGCTCAATCGCTTGGAATCGTCCAGCCCTGTCAGCCCATGATCCTGGGGCAGGATGACGGCTGAGACAACAACCGGCCCGGCCAGCGGCCCCCGGCCGGCCTCGTCGATGCCGGCGATGTGGCGGTGATGTCCGGTGATATGTTCGAGCTTCATGGGCTTTCAAGCGACACCTGGGGCGTTGCGCCTATTCTACGCGCCCCTCGATGAGGGCGGTAACGCAACGCGCCGCAGAGCGCGCCGCATCCCGCTTCAGTGCCTTGTGCAGTTCGTGAAAGCGCGTCTGGAGGCGTTTGACCTGTTCTGGTTCTGTCAGCCAGCGCGAGACCTCTGTGGCGATACCCTGGGGCGAGGCGTCTTTCTGGAGCAGTTCAGGAACCAGTGCTTCGCCAGCCAGGAGGTTGGGTAAAGAGAAGAACCGGTTACGAAACAGGCGCAGGGCCCGCGCGGTGAAATACGTCAGCGCACTGAGCTTGTAGGTCACCACTATGGGGCGGTTGACCAGCATGGCTTCCAGCGCCGCGGTTCCGGAGGCGCAGGCCACGACATCCGCGGCTGCCATGGCGGTTCTCGACTGGCCGTCGACCAGGTGAATGGCCAGGTGCTCTTGCTCGCGCAAGGCCTGCTCGAAACACTCGCGGGCCGGGCCATTGGCCATGGGGGCCAGAAACTGGATTCCGGGAAAACGTTCACTCAGTATCTTCGCGCTTTCAATCAGGGGCGTCGCCAGGCGGCTGACCTCTCCCAGTCTGCTCCCGGGGAGCAATGCCACCCAGGGCCCGCTTCCCTCCAGGCCCAGGCGGGACCTGGCTGCGGCCGCATCGGATTCCAGCGGAATCTCATCGGCAGTGGGGTGCCCGGTATACAGGGCCGGTACTCCGTGCTCGGCGTAGAAAGCAGGCTCGAAGGGAAACAGGCACATCACCGTCTCAGCAGAGGCTTTGATGGTGCGCACGCGTCCCTGTCGCCAGGCCCAGACGGTCGGGCTGACATAATGCGCGGTTTTGATGCCTGCCGAACGGACGCGACGCTCCAGCCCGAGGTTGAAATCGGGTGCATCGATGCCGACGAGCAGGTCGGGACGCGTCTCGATGATTCGCCGGGTGAGCGCCTTCCTCAAGCGCAGCAAACGGGGCAGGTGGTGCAGTACCTCGAACAACCCCATCACCGCCAGTTCGTCCGCTGGCCACCAGCACTCCATGCCGGCGCTTGCCATGCGCGGGCCTCCTACACCTACGAAGCGGGCGTGGGGGTGGTCCTGCTTGAGGGCTTCGATGAGCGCGCCGCCCAGCTGATCGCCCGAGGCCTCGCCGGCCACCAGGGCAATCACCAGGCGGTTGCCTGGCGTGCTAGCGGATGATTCCGCGTTCGACATGGCTGAGAAACTCCACCATGAGCCTGATTTCTTCTGCGTCTTTGGCTATTTCCTGAAGTGTCTCCCGCGCCTCGTCCAGTGACAGGCCCGAACGATACAGAGTGCGGTAAGCGCGTCGGATGTTTCTGATCTGCTCGGGCGTGTAACCGCGACGTTTGAGGCCCTCGGTGTTGATGCCCTTGACGTTGGCCTTTTCGCCGGACACGGTCACGTACGGCGGCACGCTCTGGTTGACGTGGCTGGCGAAGGATATGAACGCGTGTTCGCCGATTTCGCAGAACTGGTGGATCAGCGCGAAGCCGCCCAAAATGGCGTGGTCACCCACAGTGACGTGCCCTGCCAGCGAAGCATTGTTGGCAAAAATCGTGTGATTGCCGATGACGCAGTCATGTGCCACGTGCACGTAAGCCATGATCCAATTGTCGTCTCCGATGCGGGTCACACCGCCGCCCTGCACCGTGCCGGTATTGAACGTGCAGAATTCCCGCACGGTATTGCCGTCGCCGATAACGAGTTCGGTATCGTCATCTTCGAATTTCTTGTCCTGTGGTATCTCGCCGAGCGAGGAGAACTGGAATATCCGGTTGTTCTCGCCCAGGGTGGTGCGCCCGGTTATGACAACGTGGGGACCAATCGTGGATCCGGCGCCTATGCTCACCTTGGGCCCGATCACTGAGTACGGGCCGACCTGCACGTCATCGGCCAGTTCCGCGCCTGCCTCGATAATCGCGGTTGGATGGATATTCATGCAGACGGTTTGCCGGCGCAAAGTATCTGGGCGCTGGCAACGACCTGTCCGTTCACCAGGGCGCGCCCGTCATACATCCCCATATTCCGCACCATGCGTTTTTGTTCTACTTCGAGTACCAGTTGATCACCCGGCGTGACCGTTTTACTGAACCGGGCCTTATCGATCTTGACCAGGTAGTACAGCCCCTGATCGAGGTGATCCGCCGCCTTGGCGACGTAAGCCAGGATGCCAGAGGCCTGCGCGAGCGCTTCGATGACCAGCACACCGGGCATGACCGGCGCGCCGGGAAAATGGCCGGGGAAGAACGGCTCATTGATCGTGACGTTCTTGATGGCCGTGAGTTTTCTGCTTGGCTCGAGTTCATACGAGAGCACCCGGTCGACCAATTGAAACGGATAGCGATGCGGGAGCATCTTCATGATGTCCTGCGCTTCGATGGGTAAGGTGAATTGATCACTCATTGTCATGACTTCCCGTTATTTTGTTCAAGTTCGCGCACGCGCCTGGCAAGACGGTCAATCCGATTCAAATGGGCCATGTTACGCTGCCAGTCCCGAATCGGCCGGGCGGGCACGTTCGCGCTCCATGTCGCGCCGGGCTCTGTGATCGATTTCATCACCGTGCTGTCGGCGGCGATGGTGACCCGGTCTGCGATATCGATATGTCCGCTGATGCCACATCCGCCGGCGATCAAAACGTACCGGCCAATCCTGGCGCTGCCGGCGATACCGGTGCAACCCGCGATGGCCGAGTGTGCGCCGATGGTGACGTTGTGCGCGATTTGCACCAGGTTGTCCACGCGCACGTCCTGCTCGAGAATGGTGTCCTCGATGGCGCCGCGGTCGATGGTCGTATTGGCGCCGATTTCGCAGTCATCACCAATGACCACGCTTCCGAGTTGCGGCACTTTCTCCCAATGGTCTTTGGCAAAAGCCAGCCCAAACCCATCGGCGCCGATGACCGCGCCGGGATGGATCACCACCCGGTCTCCCAGGCGGACGCCATCCATCAGCGTGACGTTGGGGCCAATGCGGCAGGCAGCGCCCACGTGGGCGCCCGCAGCAATCACCGCCCCGGCTTCGACCATACTGCCGTCGCCCACACGCGCGCCGGGCCCGATGACGGCCCTTGCGCCCACGGAGATACCATCTCCGAGCACGGCAGTGCTGTCGATGGCGGCGGTATCGTGGATCTCGGCCCGCGGCCGTGGCCGGTCATCGAAGAGTTTTGCTATTCGGGCAAATGCGAGGTAAGGATCGGCAGCAACAAGGCAATGGGCCGGGCATGCCTCTACATCTTCCTGCCGCAATATAACGGCCCCTGCACCGGTTTGCTGCAATTGGCTGCGGTAGGCCGCGTTGGCCAAAAAGCTGAGATCATCCGGGCCCGAGGTCTTCAAGGTTCCGATGCCGGTTATTTCCTTTGAGGCATCGCCATGAACGTCCAGAGAGAACTGACCGGCGAGTTCATCAAGGGTGTAGTGGTGCTTGGGCGCCATCCGGGTCAATCCCTGTTCTCAACCGCTTTCCGTGCCGGTCAAGGCAGTAACAGTTCCTGTTGATCGGCCTCGAATTCGACTTGCAGCTGCTGCAGTATCAGATCGGTGATGTCCAGCGCCTGGTCGGCGTACACCACCGGGCTGGACAGAATGAGGTCATAGCCATGGGCGCGGGCGATATCCTGCACCGCCATATTGATCTGCGCTTCCAGTCGCTGGACTTCCTCTGTCCGTCGAAACGACAATTCATCGCGCAGGTCTTCCCGCTGCCGGTTGATGCTTCTGCGGGCCTCGCGGATTTCGCGCTCGAGCGTCATGCGCGCGCTCTCTTCCAGGTCGCCCTGTGCCAGCCGTTGCTCGAGGCGTTCGACCCTTCCTTCCTCAAGCTCGATGGCGTCATTGCGCGGACGAAACTCCTGGTCCAGGACATCTCGCCCGGCCAGTACCTGTGGCGCGCTGTCGAGCACCTGTTTCATGTCCACGTAACCGATACGCAATTGCTGGCCACTGGCCGATGTCGAGACGACAAAGGCCATGACCAGTAGCAACATTGCGCGCGTGATCAGGTGCATGAACTGGATTGTACACTCTGGAAGGTCGCTGAATGAAGCCATTCAGCCTGTTTAATGATGCCCGGCCGGCAGCGCGGGTGCTTCAACTGGGGGGAAAAGGGGCGGAAAATCCGCCCCGGCTTAGAAAGTTGTGCCAAAGGAAAACTGGATGGTTTCGGTACGGTCACCCTCGAATTCGCGCAGCGGATAGGCAAAGTTCATCACGATCGGGCCCACTGGCGCCTGCCAGGTGATCGAGAGGCCGGCTGAGGCCCGGAACAGGTTTGCGTCGAATTTATCCCAGCTCTCATAGACGTTACCGACGTCCACGAACAGCGCGATGCGGGAGGAAGAACCCTCTGTGAAGGGCGTGGGAATAGCCACTTCCATTCCGCCTGAAACCTTCAGGTCGCCACCCAGAGCCCGGCAGAATGGATCTTTCGGCCCCAGGGTGTTGTCATCAAATCCGCGAATGTCACGCACCCCGCCACCGTAGAAGTGTTCGTAGAACGGCAGGCCACGGTCGAGGTCCATGATTTCTTCTTCCAGGCAGGTATATCGCGCGCCCGGTTGCAGTTCCGTATCAACGGGGGTCGCTTGTGATCGCTCATCGTATTTGTCGTACGCGTCGCCGTAACCGATGCTGCCGTGGACTGAGAAAGTGAGGTCAGCCCAAATGGGGATGTATTTGGCCGCGCGATAGCTCAGTTTGTAGAACTCGCGTGTGCTGCCGGGCAGCGAGGCCTCCAGCGTCAGGCGATGGCTGGAACCCATGGTCGGATTGAGAAAATGGTTGCGGCTGTCGCGCGCCCAGGCCAGCGACAGGTCAAAGGTGTTGAATTCACGCTCGTCGTCGCTGATGACGCCGTCACCGTTGAAATCCAGTGAATGCGACAGCGGATCGAATGCCGTCGGGATAAAGTACGGTGGTTCAGGACAAATGCCATTTTCATTGAAATCGGTACAGATCGTGTCGGGCGGCGGCTCCGGGTTCGGAAACTCCCGCTCGACGACAAACTGGCCGATGTTGATGTCGGTCAGCCTGATCCCTATGGATCCGCGGATGAAATCAATCTCGGTGATCGGAGCGCCAAGGCTCATACCGGCGGCGGCTTCGCTGCTGGTGAAGTTCGAGATATTGGCAGCGCCCTGGTCATATTCCTGGTAGCGGGCATAAAAACCGCGGCTCACACCGTCATCGGTCCAATAGGGATTCTCATAAGACAGGTTGATGCTCTTGATGATGTCGCTGTAGGAGATGCCGATGCCGACGCGTTTGCCGCTGCCCAGGAAGTTGTCCTGCTGCAGGCTCATGGAGTAGATCAGCCCCTGGATCTCTGAATAACCCAGCCCGACGGAGAAGCTGCCGGCGGGCCGCTCCTGAACCGTGACCACAACGTCAACCTGGTCATCGGTGCCGGGCACCGGCGGCGTTTCGATCTCCACCGTTTCGAAGTAGGTCAGACGCTGCATGCGGATCTTGGAGCGATCAATGGCGCCTTGTGAAAACCACGCGCCCTCGAACTGTCTCATTTCCCGCCGCAGGACTTCGTCCTTGGTGGATGTGTTGCCCCTGAAGAGGATACGCCGTATGTAAACTCGCTTGCCCGGGTCAACGTAAAAATTGAGGTCCACCGTCAGGTTATCGCGATTGATCTGGGGAATTGGATTCACGTTGGCGAAGGCATATCCGATATTGGACAGCAGCGCCGTGATGTTCTCCACGCTTTGCTCCATTTTCTTGCGTGAGAACACTTCCTCGGGCTGCACCAGGATCAGCCGCCTCAACGACGCTTCTTCGATCACGAGATCCCCGGTGATCTGTACCTCGTCGATACTGAACTGCTCGCCCTCCGTGACATTGGCGGTGATGAAGATGCTGCGTTTGTCGGGGCTGATGGATACCTGGGTCGATTCGACACTGGCGTCGATGTAGCCCCGGTCCTGGTAATAGGATCGAATTTTCTCCAGATCCCCTGACAGCTTTTCGCGGGAGTACTGATCGTCCTTGGCCCAGAACTTCCAGAACGGCGGTATGCCGGATTCAAATTCCTTGCTGATTTCCTTGTCCGTAAACAGGGTGTTGCCAACGATGTTGATGTGCTTGATCTTGGCGGTTTTGCCTTCGTCGATCACGATCGCGATGCGCACCCGGTTACGGTCCAGCTGGGTAACACGCGTATCAACCGAGACCGCGTAACGTCCCTGGGAGTAATACTGGTTGACCAGCTCCTGCTGAATCCTGTCCAGCGCTTGCGGCGCGTACACTTCGCCCTCGGACAAGCCGATATCGGCCAGCACCGCGAGCATGTCCTCGTCCTTGATCGCCTTGTTGCCGCTGAGCGAGATGGTGGCGATGGCAGGCCGCTCGCGGATGGTGATGACCAGTATCGACCCGTCCCGACTCAATCGGATGTCGTCAAAAAAACCGGTTCGATGCAATTCGCGGATAGCGGCTCGGGAATTGGAGGCCGTCAGAACATCCCCGGTGTCCAGGGGCAGATAGCTGTAGACGGTCCCCTCCGAGATCCGCTGCAGGCCCTCGATCCTTATATCCGATATGGTGAATGGCTCGAGTGCCAGTGCGAGGTTGCACATCAAGCAGCCAATCATAATGGCCAGGAACTTTCTCATTGGGTTCTTATATCCGCAAAGGGGTGGGTCCGTGCGCTGCAGTTTACCCGACCAATCGTAAAATATCGTTAACCAGGGCCAAGCCCATCAGGCTGAATAAAGCCGCCAAGCCGACATATTGGCCGGTAAGCTGAACTTTCTCGGAAACCGGGCTGCCCTTTGCCAATTCTATCAGGTAATACAGCAGGTGACCGCCATCAAGCACCGGGATGGGCAGTAAATTGAGGATGCCCAGGCTCAGGCTGATGATGCCGAGAAAAAACAGGAAGTAAGACAAGCCGGCGTTGGCAGAGTTGTTGGCGAACTGCGCGATGGAAATGGGCCCCGACAGATTTTTGACCGAAGCGCTGCCGGTCAGCATTCGGCCAAGAATACCCACCGTGGAACTGGCCAGTCGCCAGGTTTCGGAAAACGCCGCGCCAACACCCTCCAGCGGTCCGTGCCTGAGAACGACATAAGTCCTTTCCAGCATCTCGCTCGTGTGGGCATCCGGCCCTATGTTGCTGACGCCGAGTACCAGCCGGCTCGAAAACAGGCCGGTTTTCTCTGCTCTGGGCGTTACGTTCAGCATGATGGGCTGGCCGTTTCGCTCAACCTCAATGGCCAGCGGCGCCCCCTCGGTTCCATGCTTCTGCACCAGATAGCCCACCCAGCCCCAATCCAGCACCTCCTCGCCGTTAATGGAAAGGAAAAGGTCGCCTGAGCGAAAGCCTGCCTGCTGGGCTGGGCTGTTTCCGCTGACCTCGTCGATCACTGCGGGTATAACGGCACGCCAGGGCTCCAGGCCGATGAATTCCAGCGTGCGCTCTTCGGAGAAGGAATCATCCAGCCGTCCCAGGTTGAGCAGGGTGTCCCGCCGATCTCCGTTGAAGTCTTCGAGCGTGACATTGACCTCGCTGCGATCCAGCGCCCGGGTGACCAGGGCCAGCGTCGCGTGAGACCAGGTCGCGGTGCGTTCCCCGTCAATGGCGATGATTTCGTCCTCAGGCCTGATATCCGCTGCCGCGGCGATGCCGCTGACGTTGCCGACGATGGGCCGGGATTCCGGAATCCCCACCATGAACATGACCCAGAACGCGGCCACCGCGAACACCAGGTTGAAAACAGGCCCGGCCGCGACGATGGCGATCCGATGCCATACCGGCTTGCGGTTGAAAGCCTGTTCTGTCTGGTCGGCAGGCACCTCGTCTTCGCGCTCGTCCAGCATCTTGACGTAACCGCCCAGCGGTATCGCAGCGACCACGTATTCAGTGCCGTCCCTGCCTGTGCGCTTCCACAGTGCGCTGCCGAAGCCGACCGAGAACCGCAAAACTTTGACGCCCAGGCGGCGAGCCACCCAGAAATGGCCAAATTCATGAAAGGTGATGAGCAGGCCCAATGCGACCAGCAGCCACCAGATGGATCCAAGCAGTTCAGACATTGTCCCGTACTTCCTCTTGTGCCAGCCTCCGCGCCGCCCGATCGTAAGCGAGCACATCTGCGAGGTTTTCCACCGGCCCCGCCTCGTATCTGTGTAATGTGTTTTCGATAATACGAGGGATATCCATGAAGCCAACCTGCTCGTTCAGAAAGGCTTCGACCGCGATTTCGTTGGCGGCGTTCAGTGTCACGGCCGCGCTGCCGCCGTCCCTCAAGGCCGCAAAGGCCAGCGCAAGGCAGGGGAATCGCTGTGTATCGGGCTCATAGAACTCTAACTGCCGCATCTGGCTAAGATCGAGTCTCTCGACTCCCGATTCAATACGTTCCGGCCACGCCAGCGCGTGTGCGATGGGTGTGCGCATATCGGGCATGCCCATTTGGGCGATGACAGAACCGTCCCTGTAGGCGACCAGGGAGTGGATGATGCTTTGCGGGTGGACCACGACCTCGATCTGTTCAGGCCCGGTGTGAAACAGCCAGGCGGCCTCAATCACCTCCAGGCCCTTGTTCATCAGGGTGGCGGAGTCGACGGAGATTTTTTTTCCCATGTCCCAGTTGGGATGGGCGCAGGCCTCGGCGGGTGTTACCCCTTCAAGCTCAGCGGCGTCCGCGAGCCGAAACGGGCCGCCGGAGGCCGTGAGAATCAGTTTTTCCACGCCGGCTGCGCCGAGATCTGTCTTGCAGTGGTCGGGCAGTGCCTGGAAAAGCGCGTTGTGCTCGGAATCGACCGGGATGATGGCCGCCCCCGAGGCGGCCGACGCCTTGGCGAACAGGGGGCCGGCGATGACCATGGATTCCTTGTTGGCCAGCAGCAGGCGTTTGCCCAGTTGGGCCGCCCTCAGCGCGGGCTGCAATCCTGCGGCGCCGACAATGGCCGCCATCACGGTGTCGGTTTGCTCGAGCTCAACCGCCTCTACCAGGGCATTCGCTCCCGCCAGCACCTGTGCATGGCTGCCCGCGGCTTGCAGAGCGGCCCGCAGGTCGGAAGCCCGGGACTGGTCCGAGATGACAGCGAATTGAGCGTTGTGCTGACGGCATTGTTGGGCCAGCAGTTCCAGGTTTCCGTGCCCGCTGAGCGCAATGACGCGATATCGATCGGGGTGGCGCCGCAGGACATCCAGCGTGCTGCGGCCGATGGAACCGGTCGCGCCGAGAATGGAAATACCTTGGGGCGTCTGGCTCATGTGCCGCTGCCAGACAGGAATATGACGCCGAGCGAAAATAAAGGCGCGCCGGCCATCAGGCTGTCCAATCGATCCAAAACACCCCCGTGGCCGGGAAAAATATGCCCGGAATCCTTGTAGCCGCTGGTGCGCTTGTGCAGGCTGATAAAGAGGTCGCCCCCCACGGAGATCAGCGCCGTCAGGATGGCGAGGATCAGCCAGGCGAGATGCCCGTGCTGCCCAAGAGGAAGATAGGCAATAGCGGCCCAGCCAATGACGCCGGCCGCGAGCAACCCGCCCGCCAGGCCTTCGAGTGTCTTGCCCGGGCTGAGATGGGTGGCCAGCTTGCGTTTGCCCATGGCCCGACCGGTGAAATAGGCGCCGATGTCGGCTGCCCATATGATTAGCAGTAGCGCCACTATCCACCATGGTCCGTGTTCCCTGGAATGCAACCAGGCAAGCGAAAACCAGGCAAGGCTGATGGACATCAATGCGCTGAGAGCGCTAAGTTTCCGGTAATTTGCGTCCGGCTTTCTGCCGGAACGGAAGCCCTGCAGGCGGAGCAGCATCAGAAGCCAGGCGCCGACGCCAGCCAGGAAAACGACCTGAGCCTGTTGCAGAAGCAGGCCCCAGTACCAACCGATGCCAAGGAAAATGATGGCCTGGACTGTGATCAGCGCCCAGCCTCCGGCGCTCCCTTCAAGCGCCGCCAGCCGCTGATACTCCCAGGCCCCCACCAAAAGAAGCAGAGCCAGTGCAGCGGCAAACCACCGCGTGGGGAGGGCGAAAATCAGCAGGAACGCAAGTGGCGCCAGCCACAGGGCGGTGATGACGCGTGTTTTAAGCACGCTTTTTGTCCCTGACCTGTTCGCCGGTTTTGCCGAATCTGCGCTCCCGCTCCTGGTAAGCCTTGATCGCTCTGTCCAGTTCATCGGGGCCGAAGTCGGGCCAAAGCACGGGTGAGAAATAGAGTTCGCTGTACGCGCACTGCCAGAGCAGGAAATTGCTGATCCGCATCTCCCCGCCAGTGCGGATCAAGAGGTCGGGATCGGGAATGTCAGCCGTGGACAAGTGGCTGGCGAACGTGTCGCGGTCGATATCTTCAGCGGCAAGATGCCCTTCGCCCACCTCCCTGGCCAGGTTCTTTGCCGCCTGCATGATGTCCCAGCGGCCGCCGTAGTTGGCTGCGACGTTCAGGGTCATCTCTCCATTGGAGCGGGTCAGAGATTCTGCTGCGATCATGCGCTGCCGGATTTCCGCGGGGAACTGGCTCCGGTCGCCGATAAACGTGAGCCGGATTCCATTTTGCTGCAGATTCTTGACTTCACGGTCCAGCGCCTTGAGGAACAACTCCATGAGGCGCGAAACCTCCTGCTGGGGCCGTTGCCAGTTTTCGCTGGAGAAGGCAAAAACGGTCAGGATTTTGACGCCGCTTCGGGCGCAATGCTCTGCGGTTCGTTTGAGGGCCTTCAGCCCCGCCTGGTGACCCAAGTTGCGGGGGCGCTTGCGCTTCTCAGCCCAGCGACCATTGCCATCCATGACGATGGCAATATGATCCGGGATTCGGGGCATCAAATCTCCAGCAGTTCCTGCTCTTTTTCGGCCACAATCTCATCGACTTTCGTGATATTGGCGTCGGTGATGTTCTGGATTTCCTGTTCCGCCCGGCGGTCATCATCCTCGGAAATCTCTTTCTCCTTGAGCAGGTCCTTGATGTGGTGATTGGCGTCCCGCCTGATGTTGCGGATAGCGATCTTGGCGTTTTCACCCTCGTGGTGCACCACTTTTCCGAGTTCCACGCGGCGCTCTTCGGTCAGCGGCGGCAGGGGGATGCGGATCACATTGCCAGCGGTATTGGGATTAAGCCCGAGATCGGAGCTCAAGATGGCTTTTTCGATCACCGCGACCATGGTCTTGTCCCAGGCGGTGACGGCCAGCGTCCGGGCGTCCTCCACCGTGACGTTGGCTGCCTGTGAGACAGGGACGAGGCTGCCGTAATATTCGACCTGCACGTGTTCGAGCAGACTCGGATGGGCTCGACCGGTTCGGATTTTGGCCAACTCGCGGGTCAGCGCCTCCAGGCTTTTATTCATCCTGACCCGGGTGTCTCTCTTGATGTCTTCCAGCATGATTCTCTCCCGCCAGTCTCAGCGGCCACTGGCCGCCAGCTTCAGTCCCGCCAAATAACGCCGAATTCTAACAGTTATCCGGCCTGCGAACCGTGTCTCTGGTCCGCCACGCTGCCATGGCGTCTGCCGGTCAACAGCCGCGGAAGCGACGCAACAGTCAGTGGGCGTTGTCTCCCACGCGGGAGCCGATGGACTCGCCGCGAACGAGTTTGAATAAACTGCCCTCGTCGAAGACATTGAAGACGCGGATTGGCATACCCTGATCCCGGCAGAGCACAATGGCGTTCGCATCCATCACTTTCAGTTTCTTCTCGATCACCTCGTCGTAGCTGACGTGATCGAAAAACTGCGCGCTCGGGTCGAGCTTGGGGTCGGCCGAGTAGATGCCGTCAACTTTTGTCGCCTTCAACAGCAGGTCGGCGCCGATCTCGATCGCCCTGAGCGCCGCGGCGGTGTCTGTCGTGAAGAAGGGGTTGCCGGTGCCCCCTGCGCAAATGACAACGCGGCCCTTTTGCAGGTGGCGGACAGCACGCCTACGGATGTAATCCTCGCAGACATCATGGATGCTGATGGCGGACATCACGCGTGCGGTGCACTCGATGCTCTCCAGGGCATCCTGCAGGGCCAGTGAATTCATCACCGTTGCCAGCATGCCCATGTGATCGCCGGTGACCCGGTCAATTCCGGATTCCGCCAGGCCCGCCCCGCGAAAAATGTTGCCGCCGCCGATGACCACGGCGACTTCGACGCCGGAGCGGGCAACTTCCGAAATTTCGGAAGCGATCCGCGCGATAATGCGAGGATCGATGCCATAATCCTCGTCGCCCAGCAGCGCTTCGCCACTGAGTTTGAGCAGGATTCTTCGGTAGTTGTGTGCGCTCACGAGTCCAGGATCAGTCAGGGTGTTGTTTGAGACAGCCCCAGTTTAACCGCCCTGGACCTGCTGCATCACCTCATCCGCAAAGTTTTCCTGCTTCTTTTCGATGCCTTCGCCGACTGCGAGGCGGTGGAAACCCAGGACCTTGGCGCCCTGGCCCTCCAGCAGTTTGCCGACTTTGATATCGGAATCCTTCACAAAAGGCTGGCCCAGCAGGGTGATCTCGGACAGGTGCTTGTTGAGGCGACCACTGACCATCTTCTCGATAATCTCGGGGGGCTTGCCGGATTCGGCAGCCTGCGCGATCAGGATGCCTTTCTCCTTCTCGACCACATCTGCTGGCACGTCATCTGCCGAGACGTACTCTGGATTGAGTGCCGCGATATGCATGGCCAGGTCCTTGGCGAGTTCTGCGTCGCCCCCGGAGAGATCGACCATCACACCAATCCGGCCGCCGTGGACGTACTGGCCCAGGTTGCCGTCGGCATGAATCCGAACGATCCGCCGAACCTGGATGTTTTCACCGATCTTGGCCACCAGGGCCTGGCGTGCCTGTTCAACCGTTGCGCCTTCAATTTCGGTTTCCATGAGCGCGGCCACGTCGTCGCCTTCCATGCTCAGGGCGTTTCCGGCCACGGCATTGGCGAAGGCATTGAAGTTCTCGTCCTTGGCCACGAAGTCGGTTTCGCAGTTGACCTCCACCATGACGGCATTCGCGCCGTCTTGGCTGGCGGCCATCATGATCTTGCCCTCGGCAGCGACCCGGCCAGCCTTCTTGTCCGCCTTGGCCAGGCCCGACTTGCGAAGATTCTCAACCGCGGTCTCGATGTCGCCATCGGTCTCGACCAGCGCTTTTTTGCATTCCATCATGCCGGCGCCCGTGCGCTCGCGCAGTTCTTTTACCATTGCAGCTGTAACTGCCATGTCCTTTTACCTCGTCTTATTCAATCCTGGGGCCCCCGGGAGTGCCGGGGCCCGCTGTTTAACCAACGCTGAATTCAGTCGTCCGAATCCTTTGCCTTTTTGGCGGTCTTTTTAGCGGCCTTCTTCTTGGCGGTCTTTTTGGCGGCTTTCTTCTTGGCGGTCTTTTTGGCGGCGGCTTTTTTCTTGGCCGGCGCTTCCGCCGCAGCCTCTTCGGCCTTGGCTTCCTCGGCCGGCGCTTCCGCCGCAGCCTCTTCGGCCTTGGCTTCCTCGGT